>Ga0209169_10000624_pt1 | contig 21511 bp, 19 predicted proteins | sample HubBroMetageWRM4_FD_188346 | JGI IMG/M metagenome (GOLD analysis project Ga0209169, IMG submission 188346) | Warmed soil microbial communities from the Hubbard Brook experimental Forest, New Hampshire - Hubbard Brook CCASE Soil Metagenome WRM 4... | ecosystem: Environmental > Terrestrial > Soil...
GTGCGTTGCGATGAGCGATGCGATGGCCGCGGTCGACTTGAGTACATCTTCGATCGACATGGGATGCGTGACGTAGACCGCGAAGCCCAACCGAGCGAGCGCTTCGACGGTTTCGAGCTGACGACGTTCGAGGGAAAGCGCTTACAAATCCGCAACGGCGTCGTGGCAACCAAGCCCGGCGCCGGCGTGTCGAAGGGTTCGTAATGTTCTACACGATCGTCCCATCGCCGGTCGGCAATTTGCGGCTCGTCGGCAGCGATCGGGGACTTCTGGCGGTAAGTTGGGAATCGAAGGGGTCGAGCGTTCCTCGCCTCGAGACAATGGAAGATCCGCATCAGCCGGTACTCGTGGAAGCTGCACGGCAGCTCGATCAATATTTTGCGGGTCAGCGAAAGGAGTTCGAACTGAAGCTCGAGTTTCGCGGCACCGATTTTCAAAAGCGCGTATGGGACGAACTCTTGAAGATCCCGTTTGGTGAGACGCGCACGTACGGTGAAATCGCGAGGCGCCTTGGCAACGTCAACGCGATGCGTGCCGTGGGCGCGGCAAATGGGCGCAATCCAATTCCGATCATCGCCCCATGCCATCGCGTGATCGGCGCTTCGGGCGCTCTCGTTGGCTTCGGCGGCGGACTCGAAGTTAAAGAGTACCTGATCAACTTCGAACGCGGCGCAATCGAGTTTAAGTTTTGAGCCCGTAAACGTCGTAATGCAGAACCTTCGGCTCCATTTCGAGCAGATACGCCGCATCAAAATCGTAATACTTCGCTCGGTCGATGGGGCGGCCGGCAAAACGAGCGATGGCCTCGAGCGATTCCCAGAACGTCAGCATCGTGAAGTGCGCGACGTCAGAAGCCGTGCGATGAAGGACAAAGGCTCCCTGGTTTCCGGTTACGCGCTCGTAGTCGTCTAGAGCGATCGTACGCATGAGCTCGAGATAGGCGTCGGACTTATCCAAAGGGACGACTCCGTGCCACGCGCGAGCGACCTTCGCGGCGTTGGCGACCTCCAAACGATGGGCATATACCGAATGATGTTGAAGGGTCGCCCCGAACCAATCGTCGCCGGCATAACCTTCGATCGATTCGAGAGAATCCCAAAAAGATAGGAGTCCGAGGTTGGTGACGTCGCCATCGAGACGCTCGAGCACGAAGGCAGCCCGGTTGCCGTGCATTTTGAGGTAATCGCGAAGACCAACGGTGCGGAGTCGTTGCAAATATTCCTGCGCCGCGGCAACCGGCATCGCGCCGTAGCGCGTTCGAGCGATCATTTCTCGCGAACGAGAAAACGCGCTAGGCGTAAGAAGCGATCGAGCGTTACTGACGCAACGCCGACGAGGCCGCGATCACGCGCTTCCCGATAACGCTGCCGCTGTTGTACTTCGTGGTCCAGGTGCCTTGGAAGCTCATGCCATCTGAGGCGAATCTAAGCGTGAAGACGCCGTTGCCGTAAGGGTCACGCCAGTTGCCGCTCAGCGAATGGGATCCGCGCGAGAGCGTGCCTTCCAGGTGTCCGTTCTTGTAGGAGCCGGTCACGCTTCGGCCATCTTGTTCGAGTTTGAGAACGTCGCTGGAAAAGGCCTTACCGCTGGAGGCGATGCGCCAGAGTCCTCGGACCTCGACCGGCCCGGCATTTGCGGTCGCGTTCGAGTTGGGAACGTTTCTCACGCTTCCGGTGACGCTTCCGGCGGGCTCGGTGCCCGCGGTCAGGCCCCAGGTTCCCTGAAAACTCCGGCTGTCGTCGGCGAACTGCAGCTTGATCCAACCGTTGCTATTGGGCCCTTTCCACGTGCCGTTGAACGTGTTGGAGTCTGTTGCCATCGAGCCATTCACCTGAGTTCCGGGCCCGTAGTTGCCGACCACGTCTAAGCCTAACTGATGCAGCGTAATCCTTCGCGTCGCAAATTCGTCGCTTCCACTGACATTTACAAAGTAGGCCCCGGTGACACTGGGAAAGGCCGAACGAATTCCGTCAAAATGGCCGCTCGGTTTACTGCCCGGACGTCCCCAGTCGCCGGAAAAGCGGTTCCCGTCGGAGCCGAAAACGATCGTCATCCAACCGTTGCCGCGCGGGTCGCTCCAGGTGCCATTGACTTGCAGGCTGCCCGGCTCGAACTTGCCGTCAATTTTGCCGCCGCCACCGTAGGTACCGGTCAGGTTCGGGCCATCTTGCCGAAGGCGGAGTAGCCCGCTCGCCAGTGCCTCACCGGTCGGATTAACCGTCCAGTTACCGGTCACGTTAGGCGGGCTCTGCGCCTGCGCCCCAGCGCTCGTCGGGAGCAAGGCCATCGCAATCAAGAAGGCGACGAAACTCTTCATCATGGGTAAACCTCCAAATGCAGCCGCTGGAATTACGAGTTTCTTCCCCAATCTGGGCGAGAGTTAACAGAATTCGCTCGCCGCAAGGACCGCTCGCACGCCCTGCTCGCGACCTGCGGCATACTCGGCGTCAAAGTCTGGACCCAAAGCGGCGCTGAGTGCGGTCGCTAGTTTCTGGTAGGATGCGCGATCGGCCATCGGCACCCCGATTAGGTCGGCCGAAGCGGCGCCCAACAGGAGACTCGCGAGTCGCAGCCGGCCGCGTTCGAAGGCGATGGCGGCGAGCACTCGGGCGACGTCGCTCGGCACCGCCGGTGCGGCCTCATCATTGGCGGCCACGCTACGTGCCAGCCGTTGCGCTTCGTCAATCTTTCGCGATGCCAAGAGCGCCCGACTCAAGATGATTTTTGCGGTTCGCGCCGATTCTTTGAAACCAACGGATTCGGCGACGTCGGCGGCTTCGCGAGCGAGCAGCTCTGCATGCGACGGCGAACCGGAGCGGATCGCGACCAATGCGAGAGCTCCCAGCACGAGACTCGTGCCCATCCGCCTGCCCGCTGCACGAAACAGAATGAGCGCCTCATCAAGGTAACGCATGGCTTGCGCGAACTCACCTTGGTCGGACATGTGCGTACCCAGGTCGAGGAGCGAGCGCGCGATGTTGAGCCCGTCGCCAACCTCTCGCCGAATCGTCAGGCTTTCGTCGAGATACGCTCGAGCTTTGTGGTGCTCGCCTTTCAGATGTGCGGCCGCGCCCGCGCCGGCAAGCATTGAGGCGACGGCGCCCCGATCGCCGGCTGCGCGTTTGGGCGGCAGCGCGACGCCCAGATGCTCTTCGAAACGCTCCGGTTGACCCGATGATTCGCAGAGTCCCAGCGCTGCCCAATGCGCGTCCGCGAGCGCCGCATCGCTAACGGAACCCGCGCGCGCGTCCGAGAGTAGGGAGGTCAGCCAGGCATATCCGTGCACGTTCTCACCCCGCCGGTACCAAATCGGCCAGATCGTGACGGCCAGTATCAGCGCTTGGTCCAAACGCCCGGTGCTTTTTAGCCACCCGAGCGCGGCGTCGAAATGGGCCGACTCGCGTTGCAAACGAATGCGAGTCGCACGATCGTACGATGGTTCGGGTCGCGGGGGCTCCTGTGCGAGCTGCAGACAGTACTCGGTGAATCGGAGGTACGCCGTCTCTCGCTCACCTTCGCGTTCGAGTAACTCGTTCGCGAACTCATTGAGCAGCGGATGAAGTTCGAAGAGCGCCTCTTCGGCGGCGTCGTCGGAGATGCGGACGAGGTTCTGGTCGATCAGCGCCGCCAGTGCTCGCAACGTTCCCAAGGCATCGCTGGACGACGCGCCATCCGACGCAATTTTCTGCACCGCCTCTTCGATAAACGAGCCGCCAAAGACCGCCAGCCGCCGGAACAAGTGTTGCCCATCGGGCGGCAGCAGCGCGTAGCTCCAGGCGATCGCATCACGCATGGTGCGTTGACGTTGCGGCAAGCGGCGATCTTGCGTTACGAGGATGTCAAGAGGACGTTCGAGCCGAGCCGCCAGCTCCGCGGCCGACGAAGTGCGCAACAACGGTGCGGCCAACTCGATCGCGAGCGGCACGCCGCCAAGCGCTTCCGTCAGCGTCGCTAAGGTCGACTGCTCGTCTTGGGATAACGCGAGGTCCGGCCAAAACGACGCAACGCGCTCCAGCAACAATGCAGTGCCGGCTTGGGTTGCCAGTGGCCCGACCGTCAACGTGCGCTCGGCTCGCAAGCGCAAGCGGGCGCGGCTCGCGACCAGAACTTTGAGTTGCGGAGCCGCTACAAGTAACTCTGCGACGAAGGGAGCCGCCGCGGCCACGCGCTCGAAGTTATCCATGAGGATGAGCATCGGAGCGCCGCCGATCGCCGCTGCGACGGAGGCCGTAACCGAATTGCCGCGGACGTCGCGAACCCCAACTGCCAGCGAGATCTTGGTGGGCACGAGCGCGGGATCGGGCAGTGCAGCAAAATCGATAAAGCGCGTTCGTCCGCCGAACTCAGGCGCAAGTTCGCGCGCCGCGGCGGCGGCCAGCGCGGTTTTACCGACACCGGGTCCGCCGGTGAGCGTAACCAGCTGCACGTCTTCGTCGCGAAGGAGCGCGAGCACGGCGGCCATTTCAGCCTCGCGTCCGACGAGCGGCGCGGCCTCGGGAAGTTCGGTATTCGCTGAAAGGCCGCGGCGGCTCGATGCGAGGCGCAGCGTCTCTCGCGCAGCAGCATCGAGCTGCAACGCCTCCGCGATCAGCGAAATCGTAATCGCGCGCGGCCAGAGCGAAATGCCGGTTTCGATGTCGCCGATGGCCCGCGCGCTGACGCCGGCCCGCTCGGCGAGCTCTTCCTGGGACACGTGCGCCTCCGCACGATATTGCCGGAGGAGCTCGGAAAGCGGGAGCGAGGCGGCCACGTTCTCGTTACTGCATCGGCGAAACCAATCGATTTACCTTGAGCGGGTGGGCGCCGGAGCACCCACCCGCAAACCATCGTCGGAACTTGCCGATCTGGGTGACTATTTTTTCTTGATGCTCAGCACCGCCGAGTCGGCCGCATAAAGGCTCATGGTTTTGGTCGCGTTTCCGCCGGCAGGATACTTATAGAACGCAACCACTCCGCCGGTTTGCGCTTCGAACAACGTCTTGCCGGCAATCCACGAGTACCAAACGTTTCCGGAGCAGCAGCCGTTGACGGTCGTCGCTCCGACCTCCGTTCCGGTGCCGCCGCTGATCGTGAATCGGTAGACCGTGCCGGTGTTCGAATCGGCGTAGGTGATGTACTTGCCGTCCCACTGCACCTGTCCCGGATTGGCGATGCTCTCATTCAGCGTAATGTCGTTGCTGCTGCTGCTGCCCTTGGGCAGCTCGCCGGCCTCGAAGTTGGGGCCGCCTTCGAACCCGTCGCTGCCGGCGAAGAAGGCGTTGCTCTTATCGTCGTAACCGACCGCATTGACTGAGAACCATCCGGGGCTGCCGCCGGGCGGCGAGTAGTAGGTTGGCGAGTTCGATCCTTTCTTATAAATCGCCAGCGAGCCTTGGGTGAACTCGGTGGTGACGATGTTGGCAACGGCCACGTTCCCGGTGGCGGGATCCACCGAACAGCCGTCGGGCTGCCATCCCGGATCGCTGAGCGTCGCGATCGGGGTGCTGCCGCCGTGCGCGTACTCGACGATCTGTTGGCCATAGTTTTCGGTGATGAAGACGTCGCCTTTGGCGTCGACGCACATTCCGTTGGGATCGTTGAGATAGGTCAGCGTTCCGACTAGCTTGCGCTTCGGATACGAGTAGACGTATGCATCGTTTTCGGGTCCGTCGGTAACATAAAGCAGCGCTTTGGCCTTCTTCGCATCGGGCGATATCCAGGAGCCGCGGTGCTGATCGAAATGAGTAGTCCGCGCGTCGAGCGCCGGAGACGTTGCCGGCGCTAACGTTCCGGACGTTCCGCCGCACGCGGTGAGAATGGCGGTGGCCCCGCACGCGCTCAGCGCATATGGAGCGAGACGTAGGCTGTGTTTGATCACTCTAACCTCCGAATAGAAGAGGGGACTGGTGATGGTTTGATTGTAGCATCCGACCGGCGGCTCGCCCGCACTGTGGCAAAAAGTCGAAAAAAACGCGGGTGGAGGGCAAAACGCGCCGAAACCGCAGCGCATCGTGGACGGTCGATTTCCGCAACCGGCTCTGAAGATTTTTCAGAACGTCAAGGTTTTCGATGGCAAGAGCCGTGCCTTATCCGGCCCGCTGGACGTGCTCGTCAAGGCGAACACGATTGAGAAAATCTCGGCGGATCGCATTGCGGCGGAGCCCGGTGCAGACGCTTGGATCATTGATGGTCGTGGGCGCACCCTGATGCCCGGTCTGATCGATGCGCACTGGCATACGACGATGGCGGCCGTGCCCTTACAGACGGTGCTGCTCGCTCCTTTCGGTTACACGATGATCGCGGCGGGTCGCGAGGCGGGCGCGACGTTAATGCGTGGATTTACCAGCGTTCGCGACCTGGCCGGTCCGGCGTTTGGCCTCAAGATGGCTATCGACGCCGGCGTCATAACGGGGCCGCGCATTTGGCCTTCGGGTGCGATGATTTCGCAAACGGGTGGACACGGCGATTTTCGGTTTCCATACGAAGTGCCCCGAGCGGAAGGCGCCCCCCTGAGTCGAGGCGATGCGCTCGGCGGCGGAGCCATCGCCGACGGGCCGGATGAGGTGCGCCGGCGCGCGCGCGAGCAGTTGATGCTCGGCGCGTCGCAGTTGAAGCTTGCGGCCGGCGGCGGCGCGGCTTCGATGTACGATCCGATCGACGTCAGCCAGTACACCGAGGGCGAGTTTCACGCGGCGGTCGAAGCGGCCGAAAACTGGGGGACCTACGTGACGGTTCATGCCTACACGCCGCCCGCCATTGCGACGGCGCTGCGCGCGGGCGTGCGTTGCATCGACCACGGCCACTTGATGGACGAAGCAACGGCCAAAATGATCGCGGAGAAAGACGCCTGGCTCTCGTTGCAGCCATTCGTCGACGACGAGTTCACCCCAGCGCTGACCGGTAAAAATCGCGAAAAGCAGCTTCAGATTTTTGCGGGTACCGATGCTGCGTACGGCTACGCCAAGAAGTATGGCCTCAAGACCGCCTTCGGTACCGACATGCTCTTTGAGCCGGCGCTGACCCAATATCAGAACGCAAAACTGGTGACGCTCAAACGCTGGTATGAGCCGGCGGAAATTCTCGCAATGGCGACGGGAACGAACGCGCAGCTCCTCGCGCTATCGGGACCACGCAATCCGTATCCCGGCAAGATTGGCGTCATCGAAGAAGGGGCGTTGGCGGACCTGCTGCTGGTGAACGGCGATCCAATCGCGGACCTGGACCTCATCAAGGACCCGCATAAGAACTTTTCGGTCATCATGAAAGACGGCACAATCTTCAAGGACGAGTTGGGCTAACGGCGCGGGCCGACGAAAAAGAAAGAAAGCCGACGTGGTCGTCGACCGGTATCGTGATCGTCGCGACGACTATATGGGCGCGAACGGCGTCAAGCGTACCGTCATCTCGGAGCGCACGGAAACGGACGCCGATGGGATCGTACGGCAGCTCGATCCGCACGTCGACCGGTCGAACAGGGATGTCGCGTCCGGTTATCGGGTTCCAGCTCGCCGTCTCGTTCCAGACGGCTAAAACGTAGGTTCCGTCTCGCTTTTGGAAGAGCTCGTGTTCTATGGTCGATATGCGGGCCTCGACGTCGTAGCGTAGGGGTTGCGGCGAAAACCCCGGTCCCGGGTCGGAAAACACGGCGATTTCGCTGCGCACGGCGTTAAAAGCCGGCTTCGGCAATCCATCGTAGCGAATGAGACCGAACCCGTTTTCCCACGGAACCTTATCATGTCCGTCGTCGTGAAATTCGTAGATATACGTTCGCGCGATGCCGCCGAGGCTATCCACGAGCAAGACTCGGCTGAGGTACTTCCCATCGGTGATCTCGTCGACCTCGGCTGGGTGCGACGCATACTCTCCGTGCGTGGTGTATCCCGTCTCGGTTACATCAACGGCGTGATCTGAGCCGGAGTTGACTTTTGCTTCGCAAATCGCCCAGGCGAGCGACTCGATCGATCCGCAGGCGTCGCGTCCGTATCCCGCCCAACCGGGATTCCAGCCCGGCGAAAAGTAGCGGTGGATCGCGCCAAAGTCGACGAGCCCGGCGATGTTTCCGAGCTTGGCCGGGTCGCCGTGGATGGCGTTTCCCATCGCCGGGGCGACGAACGGCACAGGGAGAGCTTTGGTAAGGTCGTTCTCTTTCACGCACGCAATCGTCAGAGAAGGCCAACGCGGCACGCGGCGCAGATCGGGTTCGTTCGGTCCCTCGAGCATTTCTACCGCGCCGCCGACTCGCGCATCGAACGTACGAATGACGTAAGGTGAAGTATAAGAGCCCGGGTAGTAACCCAACGGCTGGCGGCAATCGGTAATCGCATCCATCCGCACGCCGGTTGCGGTGAAGAACTTTCGCTGATCGGCGTACTCCCGCGAGGATTCCTTCGGAAAAATTCCGTCGCGAATGTGACGGATACCGATCTCTTTCATACGCTGGACGACAACGGCGTATGTGCCATCGAGCGTCAGATCGGCGGTTAGATGCGTGTTGACGCCGATCGAATCGACGAACGCGTCGGCAGTCATCGGCATTTGTGGGGTCAGGTTTGGAGGGGTGGCCGCAGGAAATACTTGTGCTGCGCAACCGCAATGCACCATAAGAATCGACAATGTCACGGCAACCACCCCACGGCTTAACATGGGTTCAACTCGGCCGCTACGCTGACCGCGGCCGGTGTCCAGAGAGGCATCGAGCATACACATCGTTCACGGGATATTGCGATACACGATCGCGGGCATCGTTAGCGGACGTTCAACGGGGCAATGATTAATGCGACGAGCAAGCGGATATTTGGTCGGATAGCAGGCTTCACCGCAGGTTCCTAGCATCGCCCCAATGTGAAACGGACGGCATTCGCCATCGTGACGTTCATCGGGCCGCCCGTCTTGGTTATCCGAAGCTGTTTCGCCGCCCCATGGGGCTCAGGAGGTGCTGCATATGACCAAGGGCAGTCGTTATTCGTATTCGGAAACGCTTGCCAAGCTGGCGAAGGCCATGACCGACGCGGGGAACACCATTTTCGCAACGATCGATCAGGCTGCGGCGGCAGCCGGCGTCGGCCTGACGTTGCGGCCGACCACGCTTATCGTCTTTGGAAATCCTAAAGGCGGCACGCCCCTGATGGAGGCCTTTCCACTTGTCGGGCTCGATCTTCCACTCAAGGTGATGGTGTGGGAAGAGAGCGGTAACGTCAATGTTGCCTACGAGCCGATGTCGGAGATTGCCGCACGCTATGGCGTTACCGGGATGGACGCGCGAATCGCCGCGATGGATCACGCAATCGAGGGAGTGACGAACTTGGTGACGTGATCTTACGGCAGCGCTGAAAATCAACCCGCGTAAGGCGATTCAGCGCTGCCGCAAAGTCTAGACTCCGTCAGACGCGCGCAAGCGCCGGCATAAAGTTCAGGAGCGCGGCGTTCACTTGATCGGCGTGAGTCCACGGAATCGCATGGGGACCGTCCTTGATGACGACGACCTGCACGTTTTTGATCATGCTGCGCAGCCGGTCGCCCGTCTTCAGATAGGGCAGGACGCGATCGTCGTCGCCTTGGATGACAAGGATCGGCACGTCGAGCTTTGGAAGGTCGGCGCGGAAATCGGTCTCCCACGTTGGAATACACGCGACTGCCGCAAGGGCGGAAGCGCTGGCGGCGACGTTCCAACTGGCTTGATAGGCCTGATCGCTGACGAGCGTGCCGCGGAACTTATCGATGTTGTAAAAGGTGTCCAGGAAGCCTTTCATCCACGCCGGCGTGTCCGCTTTCGCGGCCTTTACGAATCCCTCGAATAGGCTCCCCGGCACACCCTCCGGATTGTCGGACGTTTGCAGTAGAAACGGTGGAATCGGCGAGACGAGCACACCTCGGGAAACCCGCGATGCGCCGAACGAGCTCACATAGCGCGTGACCTCACCGGTGCCCATCGAGTGACCGACGAGCGTAGCGTCGCGAAGGTCCAGCGTTTCCATGAGCTGGTTAAGATCGTTTGCAAACGTGTCGTAGTCGTATCCGAATGCAGGCTGGCTCGAATTGCCAAAACCGCGCCGATCGTAGGTGATTACGCGGTAGCCCTTCTCGAGCAGCACGGGCAGCTGCTTATCCCAGGCACGGCCGCTGAGCGGATAACCGTGGATCAAAACCACGGGCTGCCCCGAGCCGTGGTCTTCGTAATAGAGGTTGATCGAACCGGAGTTCTCTTGGCCAACCTTGATATAAGGCATTGTGCTCTCCTTTGGTCCTCGGCATGCGTTTTTAAGGAAGAGAGGCGTTATCTCGCAGGATGCCAGATAACGATGCGCGGTTGAACTTTCGCCCGATGGCTGACGGAGTCATCCGATCGAATGACGGTCGCATCGCCGCCAACTGCCCCAGCGATCGCATTCGGTTTCGCCGAACAAATGTACGCTGCGCCGGCGCCACCGCGGACGGCGCGCGCCGCAGCCTGGAGCTTCGGTTTCATGCTCGAGCGGCACGCGTCTCCGGCAGCAAAGCGCAAGGCATCTTCCGGTGTTAACGCGTCGATGCCGGATGCCGGGTCGTCCGGATCGCGAAAGACGCGCGGCACGTTCGTGATCGCCACGAACGCGTCGGCGCGCAATGCGCCCGCCAGCGCGGCCGCCGCCAGATCGGCGTTGACGTTGTAGGCATGCGATCCGTCGCGCGCGATGGCCAGCGGCGCAACGATCGGCAAGAATCCCGCGTCCAGGAGCGCGTCGATTGGGCGGACGTCGGTTGCGACGATGCGTCCGACGTAGCCAAGGTCTTCGCCTCGCGCCCCCGTCGCGCGCTCGGCGACCAGCATGCCGCCGTCCTGACCGCTGAGCCCCACCGCCGGCATGCGCAACGCGATGGCCTCACGGACGATCCGTTTGTTGATGGTGCCGCAGAGCACGGCCTCAGTGATTTCCAGCGTCGCCGCGCCGGTGACGCGCATGCCGTCGATTCGAACCGTTTCGACACCCCGCTCCGCCAGCGCCGCGTCGATCTCAGGACCACCGCCATGCACGAGCACGACGGCGCTATTGGCTTCGCGGAGGGTCGCGATCTCAGCCAGCACCGGATCCGTTCCCGCCTGACAGGAGGGTGCTGCCATGGCCCCTCCGCCATACTTCACCACGAGCGTCCTTGCATATTTATGCGTCATATGTATAAATATACATAAAGTGTATGCTGTAGCGCCAGTACCCGCCCCATTATCAGGACTCGCGGGCCGGGACTTCCTTAGAGTAGGCGACCTAACAGCCGAGGAGTTGCTGGCGTTGTTGCGTCTCGCCGCCTTCTTTAAGCGGCAGCCGATGCGTGAGCAGCGCCACCTCTTGCGGGAGCGGATCGTGGCCTTGCTCTTCGAAAAGCCGAGTCTGCGAACGCGGGTTTCTTTCGAAGTGGCCACCGCGAAACTCGGCGGCAAGACGCTATTTGCGCAAGGCTCGGAGTTCGCCGTCGGATCGCGCGAGACGCCCGAGGACGCGGCTCGTGTGCTCTCGGGCTACGTCGATGCGATCGTCGTTCGGACGCACGAACACGCCCCGCTCGCGCGTTTCGCTCGGGCTGCCAGTGTGCCCGTCATCAACGGGCTCTCCGCCGAGGCGCATCCGTGCCAAGCCCTCGCGGACATGCTGACGCTCGCCGAGCACTTCGGTGACGTGCGCGGACTCTGTATCGCCTACTTGGGTGACGCGCGCAACAACGTGGCGGCGTCGTTCGCGGAAGCGGCGGTCATGCTCGGCGCTACGGTGCACTTCGGCTGCCCGAACACGCATCGGCCGTCCGAAGCGTTTCTTACGGGCCTTGCGCGCCTCGCGAGCGGCACCGGCGGCGGTGCGCGGGCGTTCGCCAATCCGGTGCGCGCGGTGCGCGGTGCCGACGCTCTCTACACCGACGTCTGGACCTCGATGGGTGAGGAGCAGTATCGCGAGCGCAACGACGCGATGCTGCAGTCGTACGCCGTTACGCAGGAGCTGATGAGCTATGCGGCAGCCCATGCGATTTTTCTCCATTGTCTTCCGGCGCATCGCGGCGAAGAGGTGAGCGCCGACGTGATTGACGGTCCTCAGAGCGCCGTCTATCTGCAAGCCGAAAACCGCATGCACGCGCAAAAGGCCTTGCTGGTCGCGCTCTTGACCCACTGCAAAGGATATCCGATATGAAAGAACGACGCCAGCGCGCCATCTTGACGCTCGTGGCCACGCGTCCGATCCACTCGCAAGAGGAGCTCGTTGTGCTGCTTCAGCGACAGGGCTTTGAAGTCACTCAGGCCACGGTCTCGCGCGACATCAAGGAGCTGCGCCTCGCGAAAGTCCCGATCGCCTCGGAGCACGGCGAGATCTTCAAGTACGTCGTACCGAACGCGGCGCCAAATTATGCGAGCCGTCTCCATCGCGCCATGACCGAGCTGGCGACAACGGTTGTGGGAAGCGAGAATCTCATCGTTATCCATACCCCACCGGGAAGCGCGATGATGGTGGCTTCGGCCATCGACGAAGCCAAGTGGCCCGAAGTGCTGGGCACCATCGGCGGCGACGACACGATTCTCGTTATCGTTGCGTCGTCGAAGGAGATGGCGTTCGTCAAGCAGCGTTTTCTCGATCTGAAAGCCGCGGTGGCGGCGTGAGCAACGTCGTTCTCGCGTATTCCGGCGGCCTCGATACTTCGGTACTGCTCAAGAAGCTGATTCTCGAAGGACACGCCGTCATCGCGTTGACCGTCGATCTCGGCGAAAGCGACATGGTGGCCGGAATCGGTGCGCACGCCGCGCTCGAAGCGGTTCGCGCCAAAGCTTTCGCTTTGGGCGCGGCCGACGCGGTCGTGATCGACGCGCGCGAACGGTTCGTTGACGAGTACGCCTTCGTTGCGCTTCGCGCCAACGCGCTCTACGAGGGAATCTATCCGCTCTCGGCCGCACTCTCGCGCCCGCTTATCGCCGACCTGCTCGTCGAGACGGCCCGTGAGTATGGTGCGGGCATCGTCGCGCATGGCTGTACCGGCAAGGGCAACGACCAGGTGCGGATCGAGCTCGCGGTGCGTGCGCTCGATCCGGCTATTGTGTGTCGAGCGCCGCTTCGCGAATCGCCGCTCTCGCGTCCCGATGCGCTCGCCTTTGCGCGCGAGCACGGCGTGCCCGTAACGCAAACCGCCGACAAGCCGTATTCCGTCGATGCAAATCTTTGGGGTCGCTCGATCGAGGCCGGCGTGCTCGAGGACCCGTGGAATCCACCGCCCGAGGACGCTTTTGCATGGACCGCGGGTGCGGCGGATCAGCCGGCAACGCAGGAAGAAATCATCGTCGAGTATACCGCGGGCCGCCCGTCGTTTCAGGAGCTTGACGGTGCCGCACTGGTCGTCGAGCTCAATGCCATCGGCGGTAGGCACGGCGTCGGGCGCATCGACCTCGTGGAGGATCGCGTCGTAGGTTTCAAATCGCGCGAGCTCTACGAGTCACCTGCCGCAACGATCCTCATCGCAGCACATCAAGCACTCGAACGGCTCGTGCTAACGCGCGACGAGCTGCGGTTCAAAGCGCTCACCGATGCGCGTTACGCGGAGCTGGTCTACGACGGTCTATGGACGCAGCCGCTTCGGATCGCGCTCAATGCCTTCAACGCAACCTTCGCTCGGCGCATGACCGGCGAAGTTCGCGTACGGCTCCATCGCGGCACGTACACGGTCATCGGCACCCGCTCGCCGTTTGCGCTCTACCGCGAGGGCGTTGCTACCTATGGAACGCGTGACACTTTCGACCACGCCGCGGCGAGCGGATTTATCACGCTGCATGGCTTTCCGCTCGAAACCTACGCGCGCGTTACCGGCGCGCAGGTCGAGGCGGTCGGAGCGCCATGACGGCGCTGCAGTGGGGCGGCCGCTTCAGTGCGGCCGCCGATCCAAGCCTGATCGCCTTCGGCTCTTCGCTGGAAGAGGATCTGGTATTGGCGCCGTTCGATATCGCGTGCTCGCTCGCGCACATCGAGGCGCTCGAAGGCGGAGCGATCGTGACGCCCGCCGTCGCCAAATCGCTGCGCACCGCGCTGGAAGCCATCGAAATCGAGATCGCTGACGGCACGTTCGCTTCCTATGCGCGCGCGCTCGGCGTCGAAGACATTCACGGGGCAATCGATGCGCGCGTGCGCGAGCTCGCCGGATCGAGTGGTGAATGGCTGCACGCCGGACGCAGCCGTAACGATCAGGTCGCGACGACGCTGTTGCTCTTCGTTCGCGACCGCGCGGTTCGAGCGGCGCACCTCGCGCGGGATCTGGCCGGAGCGATCGTTGAGCGCGCGAGCGTCGAGCTCGAAGCGCAGACAATTCTGGCGGCGTGCACGCATCGCCAGCCGGCGCAGCCGGTGCTGCTTGGCTTCATGCTCGCCGCATGGAGCGAGCCGTTCATTTTCGCGGCGCGCCGCTTTTTAAGCGTGGCCAATGAGGCGGCTGCCACATGCCCGCTCGGCAGCGCCGCTCTCGCCGGTTCGTCGCTGCCACTCGATCGCGACCGCGCTGCCCGCGCACTTGGTTTTGCGGCGCCTTCGCGGAACGCACTGCACGCGATCGGGAATCGCGACGCCGCGCTCGATCTCGCTCACGCGTGCGTTCGAGCCGTCATTGATGCGTCGCGCATCGCCGAAGAGCTCATCGCGTGGTCGGCGCCGGCGTACGGGTACGTCCGGCTCGGCGATGCCGCCTCGACCGGCTCGAGCTTGATGCCGCAAAAACGGAATCCCGACCCGTTCGAGCTGGTACGCGCGCGCGCCGCGCAGCTCGTCGGATCTTACGCCGGGGCGCTCGCGACGCTCTGTGGCACCGCGCCATCTTACCAGCGCGACCTGCAGGTCACGAAGGCGCAAGCGATCGCGGTGGTTGAAGTCGCGCTCGCGGTGCTCGCAGCCTTCGCGGGCGCCTGGGAAGGAGTTAGCTTCGTGCGCGAGCGGATGGAGAGTGCTGCGCTCGAGGGCTACACGGTCGCGACCGACCTGGCCGACCGGCTCGTCATGGACGGCACATCGCCGCGCGAAGCACACGCGCGGGTCGGCGCCGAGGTCGCGCGCGCCGAATCGGAACATCGTGCGCTCGACGCGACCTACGATGCACGCGCTTGCGTCGCCGCAAAGCGGACGCGCGGATCGACTGCACCCGACGACGTACGCCAGCAAATCGTCTCGCTCGAGCACGAACTCGCGGCGCTAGGCACCAGGCTTTGACGGGCGTTCACGTCTGGGGCGCGAGCGGCTACGCCGCCGCCGAGCTCATTCGTTTGCTGCACGCGCATCCGTCGTTCGAGATCGGCGTGCTCGAGAGCCACAGCCACGCGGGCGAGCGGCTCGCCGATCACTTCCCGTTCTTGCGTTCTGCGCCGTATCGTTTTGGCGCGTCCGGCAGCGTGCTGGCGACCGCGACGCCGGACGACGTCGTCATCACCGCCGGAGTTGACGAAGAAGCGCGCGCCATCGTACCCGAGCTGCTCGCCGGCGGGGTTCGCGTGATCGACTTGTCGGCGTGTTATCGTTTCGAAGCGGCGGCAGTCTATGGGTTGACCGAATGGTATCGCGACGCGATTGCGGGCGCCCAACTCGTCGCTAATCCAGGCTGTTATCCGACGGCTGCGCTGCTCGCGCTCTTACCTCTCGCGGAGCTGGGTACGCCGCGCCACGTCGTCATCGATGCGAAGAGCGGAATTACCGGCGCGGGCCGCACGCCCCGCGTTACCTCGCTGTATGCCGAAGTTAGCGGTGATATTCGCGCGTACGGTCTCCAGGGTCATCGCCACCAACCTGAGATCGAGCGCTACCTCGAGGCCGGTGGTATCGCGACCGCTGTCACGTTTACGCCCCACGTCGTTCCGCTCGCGCGTGGCATGCTTGCCGACGTCTACGCGATTTTCGACCGGCCCATCGATGGCGTCGCGGTTGCCGCGGCCTATGCGCGAGCTTATCGGGAGGCCGCGTTCGTTCGTGTTCTTTCGGACGAGCGCGCGCCGAGCGTCGCCGCCGTCGTCGGAACGAGTGATGCGGAGCTGCGCGTCGACACGGCGGGAGCGGTCGTGCGCGCGATATGCGCGATCGATAACCTCGGCAAGGGCGCTGCCGGCCAGGCGATTGCGAATCTCAATCTGATGTGTGGCTATCCGGAGGCAACAGGACTGAATGCTCGCGCAATCTTCGCTTGACCTCATCTCGCTACGCAATGGGCTCGGCGCCGTTCCCGGCGTGCGGCTAGCGGGCGTCCATGCCGGCATCAAGCCGCGCAAACGCGACCTCGCGCTGATTGCCTTCGACGCACCCCAGAGCTGCGCATCGGTCGTAACGACGAACGAAGTCAAAGCGGCGCCGCTGCTGGTGAGCGCGCAACACCTGGCGCAATCGCGCACGATGCGGGCACTCGTCTGTAACTCGGGGTGCGCGAACGCCTGCACCGGCGAACGCGGCGAACGCGACGCTCGCGCGACCGCACGGCAGGCCGCGGCTTTGCTCGGCATTGCACCCGCCGAGGTCATCGTCGCGTCGACCGGCGTGATCGGCGTGCCGCTGCCGGTCGATCGTGTGCAGCGAGGACTCGAGCGTGCAGCAGCACAGCTCGAGTCGGGCGGGAAGGCGGCCCTCGACGCCGGCGAGGCGATCATGACGACCGATCGCGTTCCGAAGCTGGCGGCGTATGCATTTTATTATCGCGATCGCAAATATGTCGTCGGCGGCATCGCGAAAGGCTCGGGTATGATCGCTCCCAACATGGCCACCATGCTGGCATTTCTTGCGATGGACTACCCCCTCGCCGCCTCTACGCTTGCCGATCTGCTGCGCGAAGCTTGCGAGGAAAGCTTCAACATGATCTCGGTGGACGGCGACATGTCGACGAATGACGCGGTGTACGCCTTCGCGCCGGCGAGCTCGAACGGTGCGCTGGTGCCGGACGAATGCGCGATTGCGCTGCGCGCCGTTTGCCTGGACTTAGCGCGGGCGATGGTTGCCGACGGCGAAGGCGCAACCAAGACGCTCGAGGTGCGAGTCAGCAGCGCCCGCGATACGCCGCAAGCCCGCACGATAGCCCGCGCGATCCTTAACAGCAATCTCGTCAAAACCGCGCTCTACGGTGAAGATCCGAACTGGGGCCGCATCGTCGCAGCCGCCGGCGCTGCGCGAGCCGGCCTCGATCCGCGGCGGTGGGCGCTAGAGCTCAACGGCAAGCCCTGGGTCGAACGCGGCGGCATCGAGCTGCTCTCGGAAGCCGAAGCGCACCGCGAGCTCGAGCCGGCAACCGTTGCCGTGGAATTGAAGCTCGGTTTGGGCGACGCTGAGGCGACCGGGTGGGGTTGCGATCTCTCGCGTGACTACGTGCGCATCAACGCGAGCTATCGAACGTGACGCAGCTCAACACCTACGCGCGCGCATCGCTGACGATCGTCGCCGGACAAGGCTGCGAGCTTATCGACCACCAGGGGCGACGCTACCTCGACTTCATCGGCGGCCTTGCCGTCAGCGCACTCGGCCATGCGCATCCGGTGATTGCCGACGCGGTTGCGGCGCAGGCCCGCCGGCTCACCCACGCCAGCAACCTCTACGATCACGAACCGGCCGCGACGCTCGCGCGCGAGCTCGTCGCGCGCTCGAAAATGAGCGGCGCGTTCTTTTGCAACTCCGGCACCGAGGCAAACGAGGCCGCAATCAAACTCGCGCGAAAGTGGGCGCACCGGCAAGGCGAGCGCGAGCGCCACACGATTTTGGCCTGTACGGGATCCTTCCACGGTCGAACGCTCGGCTCGCTCGCCGCAACCGATAATGCCTCATATCGCGAGGGGTTCGAACCGCTTCCGGCCGGCTTCGCGTTCGTTCGTTTCAATGATTCGGACGCACTTCGGCGCGCGCTGGACGATCGTGTCGCGGCCTTCATCGTCGAGCCGGTGCAGGGAGAGAGCGGGGTGAACGTCGCGCAAGAGGATTTCTTGGCCGAGGCTCGCCGGCTCTGCAACGAGCGTGGTGCGCTCTTGATCTTCGACGAGGTCCAGTGCGGCATGGGTCGCACGGGGTCGCTCTTCGCGTTCGAGCAGTTCGGTGTGCGTCCGGACGTCGTCACGATGGCCAAAGCACTTGCGAACGGCTTGCCGATTGGTGCGGTGCTTGCGGACGAACGCTGCGCTGCCGGATTCGCTCCCGGCGATCACGGCTCGACGTTCGGCGGGTCGCCGGTACCGTGCGCCGCCGCGCTTGCGCATCTGCGGCTCCGCGACGAGCTCGACCTCGACGCGCACGTGCTTCGCCGTTCCCACCGGCTGCTTGAAGCGCTCACGCAGCTCGCGCAACGCGTTCCCGACGTTCTCGAGACGCCGCGCGGTCTCGGCTTGCTCATCGGTGTTCCGGTGCGTGCTCCGCACCGGGCGACCGCGATCGTCGCGGAGGCCCGGCAGTGCGGGCTTCTGATCGGCAGCGCGGGGAACAATACGCTTCGGTTTGCACCCCCGCTAATCGTGTCAAGCGACGACGTCGAACGCGCTCTTTCGTTACTCGCCCTAGCGATTGGGCGCTTTTCGCGCGAGGCGCAGCCTGCAGTACCGATAGGACGTTGACCGAAGCGGAGTTCGGCAGAAATTTTGCCACGTAGCAAGACCTGCCGGCTGCGAACTGAAAGATACTTCGGGCGTTGAGCTCGGAAAGGCCGACGCGACTCTTAGCGAGGAGCAGACGATGATCACATTGCGCTTATTCGCGATAGCCTCCCTTGTTCTGGCGCTTGCAGCATGTTCGGGCGGTAACAAGGCGGCCTCGGATTCGGCTGCCTTGCTTTTAGCCGGCTCCAACGACGCGAACTGGATGATTCCTGGCAAAACGTATGCCGGAAACCGTCTCACGAGCCTTGACGAGATTACGCCCGCGAACGTCGCGCAACTGAAGAAGGCATGGGTCACGTCTGTCAGGGACGCCGGGGAAGAAGAAGCTTCCCCGATCGTTTGGAACGATACCGTTTACGTCTCGACCTCCCACGACAACGTGCTTGCGCTCGACGCAAAATCGGGCGCCCTGCGATGGGCCTTCCCTTACAGCCCGAGCTACGAACTGCAATACCCGGTCAACCGCGGTGTTGGACTATCCGACGGGCGCCTTTATCTGGTAACCCAAGATTGTCGCCTGCTGTCGATCGACGCTCTGACCGGTAAGCAGGCGTTTAACGTGCCGGCTTGTCACGATACGAGCAATACGTGGTATTCGATGGCCGCTTACGTTTACAAAGAAAAAGTGATCGTCGGTACGTCGGGCGGAGATTTAGGCGGCAGCGGTTTGATCAGCGCCTTTAACGCAGCGGACGGGACGCGGCTTTGGGATTGGCATACCGTCGCCCAGCCGGGGCAGCCTGGGCACGAAACCTGGCCTGGGAACTCTTACGTTCATGGCGGCGCGGCCGTCTGGTCCGGGCTTTCAATCGATCAAGCCACCGACACACTCTACGCGGCGCCCGGCAACCCCGGCCCGAATCTTACCGAGTACGGGCGTAAAGGCGAGAACCTCTACGCCGACACGGTTGTTGCGCTCGACATTTCGGGTGCGACTCCGCGCCTCAAGTGGTACTACAAAGTCTCGCCAAACGACGTGCACGACAACGATCCGTCGATGCCGCCGGTGCTTTTTAGCGGCATGGCCGGCGGTTCGCCACGCCAGCTGCTGGCCGTTGGCGACAAGGCCGGCGATTTTGCGATTCTCGACCGGACGAATGGAACGCCCGTCGCTCGACTCGCGGTCAGCAATCAAAACGGCATCTTCACGACCACGCCCACGCAGACAGGAACGTTTGCGTGCCCCAATCACGGCGGCGGCATCGAGTGGAATGGGGGCTCGTACGATGCGTCCACGAATTTCTTCTTCATTCCAAGCACGCAAGAGTGTGCCATTTGGAAAATCATCTACCCCGGCGCCGTGCCGTATCTCCCAGGGCAGACGTATTCGGCCGGGCCGCTGCCGAAACGACGTCCAGCAACCGGCGTCCTCACCGCGGTTAACGTTGCGTCGGGAAGGCCGGCCTGGGTGAAACAGTTTCCCTACCCCGCCCAAGGCGGCGTGCTAGTGACACGCAATGGGATCATCTTCACGACCGACGTTGGCGGCGGCATCTATGCGTTGGATCCAAAGACCGGGCGGCAGCTTTGGCACGATGACGTGGGCGCATCGATCGTCGCGCCCATTTCGGCTTATCGAGCCGGCGACGGCCACGAATATTTAGTCGTGGAAGCGGGAGAAGCCGGCAACCAGCAAACGCCGAACGTACCGCCGTCGCACGGCGCGCGCGTCGTTGCGTATAGCTTGAGCCAAGGACAAACGGTGTCCAACGACACGACCGGACAGCCGGCCGTCGCCGTCGCCGCTACGGGGAAGACCGAGAGCGCAGCCGGCTCGGCGACGGTGCCCTACACCGCTTCGCAAGTAGCGTCCGGAGCGGTGGTCTATGCAAAGTATTGCCTCTCGTGTCACGGCGCCCATTTGCAAGGAGTCTCGGGGCCGGCCTTAACCGGCGCGGGATTCACGCACGCCAATCTCAACGTCGCCCAGATCTACGGCATCGTCACTCAGCAGATGCCCCTCACCGCCCCTGGATCGCTCTCGAAGGCAAACTATGCGGCGGTCATGGCGTACGTTCTGTCTTACGATTGCGTGAAGTCGACCGGCAACGGGGTGCCGTTTCCGACGACTGCAAGCGCGGAGCTTTCTTCGGTCAAGCCGACCGCGCAGAGTTGCCCGGGCCACTAGCGCGGCAAGCCTCACAGCGGCCTTCGAACGTCACGCGTTCGCTTTCGATCTCGAGACCGTGATGGCGTGCGAGCGCCTTGATCGTGCGCGGGGGAATGGCGTAGGCGACGTCTTCAATCGCGCCACATTTGCTGCAGCGAAAGTGCGCGTGACGCGGTCCCGAAGGCTCGTAGGTCGCCGCGTCGAGTCCCGGTATGTAGAGTTCGGAGACCAAACCGAGGTCGCGCAAGCGCACCAGGCCGCGATAGACGGTGGAGACCCCGATACCGGGCCGCCGCTTGAGTGCTTTTGCGTAGATCTCAGACGGCGTGAGATGGCGGCCGATGCCGCTTTCTTCGACGATTTGGTAAATAAGCCGATAGTTTCTCGGCAGCGGCGCTCCCCTATTGACGGCGGTCATTTGCGGCGCTATTCTGCCCATTGTGAGAGTGATATTCACTTTCAGCGCCGACGCGACCTTGCGAGAAAGTAGCACGAGATGGAAAACACGATCGCCGAACTCTCCGACGCCGACCGCGGTTGTCCGGTAAAACACGTACCGGTACGGCCAAGAATAAACATCGATTGGTTCCCCGATTTGATGGATCTCTCGGTGCTCCACCGGCCATCCGCACTCGCCAATCCAATGGGGCCCGATTTCAACTACGCTCGCGAGTTCAAAAGTCTCGACCTCAAGGCGGTTAAGGCAGACCTCTTTGCTTTGATGACCTCATCGCAGGAATGGTGGCCGGCCGACTACGGTCATTACGGACCGCTCTTCATTCGGATGGCGTGGCACAGCGCCGGCACGTACCGGACCGGGGACGGCCGGG
>Ga0209169_10000625_pt1 | contig 21508 bp, 14 predicted proteins | sample HubBroMetageWRM4_FD_188346 | JGI IMG/M metagenome (GOLD analysis project Ga0209169, IMG submission 188346) | Warmed soil microbial communities from the Hubbard Brook experimental Forest, New Hampshire - Hubbard Brook CCASE Soil Metagenome WRM 4... | ecosystem: Environmental > Terrestrial > Soil...
TCGCTTTGGCGCCCTCGCGTGGAATCGCTTCGTCTGCAAGCGTAGGCGAAACGACCGGTACGTTGGCAAAGACGCGCCGCACGGTGCCGTCGGCAGCAACGAAGATCATGTCTAACGGCACCAGCGTGTCTTTCATCCAGAACTCGACGCTGTCGTCGCGATCGAAGACGAAGATCATGCCGGTCTGCGGCGCCACCGTCTTACGATTCATCAGGCCCTGTTCGCGCTGGGCTTCGGTGCGCGCGACTTCCAGTGTAAGCGTCGCGCGCGGCGCGTGCACGACCACCGTTGAAAGCGCGGCGGCGAGAAGGGCGGTAAAAACTGCCCTATACACGCTCGAGGCTTTCTTCAAGCGGTTCGACGTCGTACCAGCTTCGGCCGGACTTGAGCGTTACGACGAGCGGAACCGATAACGCAATCGCGCTCTCCATGTGGCTGCGCACGAGACTTGCGGTCTCGCTCAACTGCGCTTTGTGGACTTCGAAGATGAGCTCGTCGTGGATCTGAAGCAACATGGTCGCATCGAGACCGGCATCGGCGAGCGCACGATCGATTCGCACCATCGCCAGCTTCATGAGATCGGCCGCGCTCCCTTGCAGCGGCGCGTTGGTAGCCTCGCGCTCGGCCGCGGCACGCAACATGTAATTTCCCGAGACCAAGCCCGGCATGTAGCGCCGGCGTCCTAGGATCGTCGCGACGTGTCCGGTGCGGCGTCCTTCCTCGACCGTCCGCTCGATATAGCTGCGGACGTCGGGAAAGCGGGCGAAGTAGGCCGTCGTTATCTCTTTGGCTTCGGCGCGGCTAATTTCGAGACGCTGTGCCAGACCGAAGTCCGACATGCCATAAAAGAGCCCGAAGTTGACACTCTTGGCCATCCGGCGCTGATTCGCATCGACTTGACGGTCGGAAGATACGCCGAAAATCTGGCGCGCGGTGAAATCGTGGATGTCCTGCGCTTCGATGAAAGCCGCACGCAGCGCTTCGTCACCGGAGAGGTGTGCCATGAAGCGCAGCTCGATCTGACTGTAATCCGCGGCGAGCAGCACGTGCTCCTCGTCGCGCGCAACGAAAGCACGACGGATACGGCGTCCCAGCTCGCCGCGGACCGGGATGTTCTGCAAATTCGGGTTCGTGGACGAGAGACGCCCGGTCGCCGTCGCGGTCTGATTGAACGCGGTCCGTAGGCGCCCGTCGCGTGCATCTACCAGCTGCGGTATGACGTCGACGTAGGTGTTTTTGAGTTTGGTAACTTCGCGCCACTCCAGCACCAACGCGCAAATGGGGTACTCGCGCGCCAAACCCGCCAGCACCTCGACGCCGGTAGCCCATCCCGTTTTGGTTTTCTTTCCCCCGGGAATCTCGAGTTTGCCGAAGAGTACTTTCCCGAGCTGCTGGGGCGAGCCGATGTTGAAGATCTCGCCGGAAAAATCATAGATTCGTTGCTGCAAGCGTGCCACGGCGTCATCGACTTCTTCACCGACGACGCGCAGCTCGCGTAAATCGATCGCAATGCCGGCTGCTTCCATCGTCGCCAGCACCGGCGCGAGCGGGACCTCGACCTCTTCATAGAGCGCGAGCTGATCGCGAGCCGCCAGCTCGTCGCGCGCCTTGTCGATCAGTTGCAGGGCGGCATCGGCATGCGCGGCGGCTTCGCCCGGAAGCTCGGCGCCGAGGAGCTGCGCGGCGGCATCTTCGATCTCCGCGAAGCCGCGCGTCGGGTCGAGGAGGTGCGCCGCGATCATCGCATCGTCCGTAAAACGCGCGTTCGCGATGCCACCTTCGCGCAAGACGTGGAGCAGCCGCTTCGCATCGTAGGCGCCAATTGGCGTCGCGCCGTCGAAGAGCGCGCGCAGCGCGGCGCGCACGTTCTCACGCTCGAGCGCGCCGCGTGCGAAGCTTATTCCCTCGCCGGCGCGCGCCGTCGCGCCGAGCGCATCGCCATGGAGCGCAAATGCGATTCGCTCGCCGCTGCGCAGTGCTTGCAGATCCCGCGCCAGCTCGGCAAACTCGGGTGGATCGACGGACGGAACGTAGCTGCGATACTTTCCGCTTAACCGAGCGTTCTTCTCGAAGAGCGGAAGATCTGGCGGGGGCGCAAGCCTCGCGAGCAGCGTTTTGAACTCGAGCTCGCTGTAGAGCGCGTAAAGCTCGCGTTCGGGCGCCGCGCGGTAACGGCTCTCGTCCCAATCGATCGTGAGCGGCAGGTCGCGCCGCACGACCGAGACGGCGCGGCAGAGACACGCCTGCTCGCCGTACTCCTCGATCAATCGTTCGAGTTTGGGATTGCCGGCTAGACCCGGATCCGCGACGAGCGCATCGAGCGATCCGGCCGCTTGCAAAAGTTTGCTGGCGGTCTTCTCGCCGACACCCGGAATGCCGGGAAGATTGTCGGACGGATCGCCTTTGAGGCCGCGATAATCGGGCAGCTGTCCGGGTTCGAGCCCAAAGCGTTGGCGAACCGCCGCCGGATCGTACCTTCCGAGCTCGGTGATCCCTCGCCGCGTCGTCAACACGCTCGTTCGATCGTTCACGATTTGCAAAAGGTCGAGATCGCCGGTAACCACGACCGTTTGCTCGCCGGCCTCTTCGGCTTGTCGCGCAAGCGTCGCGATGACGTCGTCGGCTTCTTGACCTTCGATCTCGACGATCGGAATGCGAAAGGTTGCCAACACTCGGCGCACCAACGCGAACTGACTGCGCAGCTCGTCGGGCATGACTCGCCGTTGCGCTTTGTACTGGGCGAAGAGCGCGACCCGATCGGCGGGCATTCCTTTATCGAAGGCGGCGAGGATATGCGTCGGCTTTTCGTCGGCGAGCAACTTATTGAGCATCATCGTGAAGCCGTAGACGGCATTGATCGGTATGCCTTTGCTCGTGGTCAGACCCGGAAGCGCAAAGAAGGCCCGATAAACCAAACCGTACGTATCGAGAAGCATCAACGCCATCGCGCTATGCAGCCCTCAAAACTTGAGTTGCCTGGAAGAACGAGATGTACAAACTCCGGCCGCCGCGGACCGTCTGCACGAGCGCCGGAGCCAGGATGGCGAGAGGCGCGAGGCAGCGAGTAGGAGCGCGACAGGAGGTCGCGCGACGAACGTGTCCGAGGCGGCCGGAGTTTGTACATCTCGTTCTTCCAGGCAACTCACTAGCGCACGACGACGGTGGACGAGCCCGCGCTGACGCTTCCGTCGTCTCCGATGTCGAGTACCGAAAGGTTGTAACGACCGCTGCGCTCGGGCAGCGCAACGGCGACCCCACCATCACCGGTACGTGCAACACTCCACGAAACGGCTTCCGTTTCGGCTTGCGCCAGCGCAAGCTCGGGTGGAGGTTCGCTGCGGCGTACGAATCCGAGCACCTGCGCGCGTTCGCCGGTCGAGTTCACCCAGGGATGCCATGTCGCCGTTCCGGCCGCGCTGTTCTGCGTGGTGGAGACGCCGATTTCGAGCAACGCGGGCGCCGACGCAAAGAGCGCGCTCCCCGACGGGGCGCCGCGACTGATGCGAACGATGAACGTGCCCGCGCCGGACGTTGCACCGTCGAATCCGACCTTTGCCGATTCGCCTGGAGCAAACGCGCCGGTCCCCAGTGCAATGGAGGCGTCCCGGGGGCGGCCCGGAGCCGAGAGCACCAACGGCACGGTATTCCATTCGATCGCTCCGTCGCGCACGAACGCCGCGCCGACGCGAAGCTCGCCCGGCGCATTAATCGCGCGCAGATGCGCGACCGCCCGCCCGCCGTCGGTCTTCACAACGTGCAGCTCCGTGCCAAGCGCGCTCTCAAACGTAATCAGGGCGTTCCCCTGCGATCCCGGCGCAGCCGCGTCAACCGTCACGTCCTCGTCGGCACGGTAACTATTGCGATCGAGCGTCACGTGCACGTTTGGACTGCCGCCGTCGGTCGTCGCCTGGGCGGCTTGTGGATCGATGCGCACCTGTGCCGCATCGATGGCACGCCCGCCATGATCGACCGAGGCAAAGAGAAAGTTCGTCCCGAGATCGGGCGCGGAGAAAGTCCCGCGCGCGTGGCCGTCACCGTCAAGCGTAAGCTGCTGCTGCGCCACGGAAGCCCCGTGAGCGATCGCCACGGTCACGGCCGCATTCGCCAACGGCTTTCCATCGAGCGTTTCCGCGTAGACGTCAAAGCCCAAAGGTGCGCCCAGGCTCTGCTCCGCCCGATCTACCGTTAGGCGTATCACGGCTTGCGCGGTTGGCACCGTAACGCGCGTGTCGGCCGTCGCTCCAGCGGATTCAACGTGCACGCCGTAGGTCGAGCCAAGGTCATCGTTGGGATGCGGGATGTTAACCGTTACGTTGCCGTCCTCGCCGGTGCGAACGAGCCCGTCGAACCACGGAGCGGTTGCCCACGGCGTGATCTCGGGAGCCTCACCGACGAAGACGTGCGGCGAGCGGACCACCCTCACCCGAACGGAGACGCCGCCACGCGACGCGTGCACGAGGAGCGGCACGTCCTGCTGCGGGTCGCAGGTCCCGTTGCAGGCCATGCTGACTTGCAGCGACAGACCACCGGCGTTCGCGTCGACGTCGACCGTTGCTCCCCCGACCCCGCCGCCGGCTTGTGCCAGCAGCGCGTACTGGCCGGCGGCTGCGTTTTCGGGCACAACGAAGGAGGTCGCGAAGGCCCCCGCAGCATCGAGCGGTACGCGCCGCTGCGCGAGTGCCGTCGCACCGCGGCGCAGCGATACCTCCGCGCTACCGCTGCTCGCGCGCAACACGCCGTGCATGCGGGTTCGCGCAAAGCCCACGACGCGGACGACGCCGCCGGCGTGAACGACGGCCGAGTCGGTTCGAACGCCGACGATCGTGGCCGGCAGCGGCGCTTGTGGAAGCAAATTTAAGAACGCGTAGCTGTTTCCCCATTGCGCCAGCGCGAAGACGGGGCGCGTCGCGCGATTCCAGCGCACGAGCCCTTCGCTGTCGGTCTTCGCCATCGCGAATGCGCGATCGACGACGAACTGCACGCGCATGCGCGCGACCGGCTCACCCGTGCCGAGATCTGCCCCGTAGAGCAGCAATCCGCTTGGGCTCTCCTTGACGACGAAGCCGATCCGAGTGCGGTTGATCCAAACTTGCTCGCCGACGTTCCCTCGTCGTGCTTCGACCATGAAGAATCCCTCGCGCCCGCCCAACGGGACGTCCACTCGGTTCGATTGGAATTGATAACCGCCGGGCGGCGTGAAATTGAAGGAGAGCACGGGACGGCGACCCGCTGTTACGATCGGGCGAGAACTGAAGTTCGAGCCCGTTGTGAGGACGTCGACAGGATCGACCTGGTAGACCGAAAATGCGACCGGTGCACTTGAATAGGTATCCAAGCGTACCGTAGTCGGCTTCCATGGCACGCTCGAATCGGCCGCGAAGAGTTCGAAGTATGCATCCAAGCGATGCAGGTCGACGATTTGGCGCTCCGCTCGAACGGGCGCGGCACTAACGCCGATGGCGAGGAGACCAATGGTTATGAGTCGCCGGAGTCCTAGGAAACGAGCGAGCGTCATGTGTCCTCGCAGCTTCGGCAGGTCGAACTGCGAGGCCCGCGTAAAGCGAACGGCGTGGACGAACACGCGGCAGGAGAGCGACCGACCTCAACGCGATGCCGCTTCTGCGGCTTCGAAGAGGGGCCCGACGACGCTCGAAGCGTTCGCGAGAAGCCGCACTTTCAAGTTGTGGTCGCCTGCGGATCCTGCGGCCATCCGTTTGCGGTTCTTTCGCGCAACTAAGCGGTTGAGACGACTTGCGAGCGCAGTCGCTGCGGCGGTTGCGACGTATTTTATCGCGGTCCCTTCGCCTGCACTCGCGACGGCGACGCCGCACCCCAACGCCAGCGCATCTCACGCAACCCAGCCAAAGGCGTATCCGCCCGTTGCGCTGCATTCTGAAGTCGTCGTCGAAGTCAACAAAAAGGGTCAAGTCGTACGCGTCAAATCGACGAAGCCGTCGAAGGTGGCATCGTTCAACCTGCAAACCTACGGCAATGCGCTGCAGATGTGGATTCGGCATCCCAACGGCACGGCGCAAGTCGGGCTCTATCGCGTGACCTACGATTACAATCCGAAGACGCAAGATATCACGCGTCGCGTTTCGCTCGTTTCCGCCGGAGGCAATTGGGGAAATCAGGAAGGCGCGGCCAACGTGATGATGGAGATGGCGCGCAAGCAAGCCGCGGCGGTTCGGCAAGCGCAACAACAGAACGGTAAGCTCCCGTCGCTCAATCAGATCCGGGGCGTCGCGACGCCGCGTCCTACTCCGGCGGCCACGCTTCCACCCTAATTTTGAAGTTTCTCACCTATCAGCTGCCGGACGGGCGGACGCGTCCCGGCGTGTTGGAAGGTGCGATGATTCGCACCATTTCGACCGAGACGATGCGCGAATATATCGCGCTCGCGCCGCACGAACGCATCGCGTGGCATACCCCCGATGAGTTGATTCCATTCCAAGACGTGACGCTTGACGCGCCGGTGCGTCCTTCGCGCAACGTTTTTTGCGTCGGACGCAACTATCTCGAGCACGCCCTCGAAGGGGCGCGCGTCGCGGGCCGAGAGTTGAAGCTCCCAAGCGTTCCAACGTTTTTCACAAAGGCTTCGACGGCCATCGCGGCGCCCGGCTCGACGCTGCGCTTGAGCGCACGCGTTTCGAGCGAATATGACTACGAAGCCGAACTCGCCGTCGTCATCGGTGCGCAGTGTAAAGACGTCGCCGAAAACGAGGCGCTGCACGTGGTCTTCGGATATACCGCGCTCAATGACATCACCGCGCGCGATCTGCAACGTGCGCACGGGCAGTGGTTCAAAGGCAAGAGCTTGGACTCGACCTGTCCGATCGGACCGTGGATCGTCACTCCCGACGAGGTTGGCGATCCTCAATCGCTCGAGATCGCCTTCGAGCTTAACGGCGCGCAAAAGCAGCACAGCAACACCGGGAAGATGATTTTTTCGATCGCGCGTCTGATCGCCGAGCTCTCCAAAGGAATGACGCTGCTTCCCGGCGACGTTATCGCCACCGGAACCCCCGAGGGCGTCGGGTTCGCGCGGAAACCGCCCGAATTCCTGATCTCCGGCGATCGGCTCGAAGTAAAGATCGAACGCATCGGGAGCTTGCGAAACGTGGTGCGCATCGAGTAAGGCGTTGCTCGTACGAAGGGCGCCATAACGTCGGAGCAGTATCACGGGGGGCTATGATCGTTGCCGTTCCTCGCGAAGCCGCGGAAAAGGAGCGCAGGGTGGCCCTCGTGCCCGAGACCGTCTCCCGGCTCGCTAAGCTGGGCGCCGCCGTCCGCCTGCAGCGTGGCGCCGGCGACGCGGCTTCGTTCCCCGACCCGCTCTACGCCGCGGCCGGAGCCACCTTCGCCGACGATTCACGCTCGCTCGTGGACGCCGTGGACGTCGTGGTTAGCGTCGGTCGCCCATCCGATGAGCTCTTGGCCGCCATGCCACCGGGCTGCGTAATCGTCGGTTTTCTGAATCCTTTAGGCGATCCGGGCTACGTTGCGCGCCTCGCGGATGCAAAGGTTACCGCACTGGCGATGGAGATGATTCCGCGGATCACGCGCGCGCAGTCGATGGACGCCCTCTCGTCGCAAAGCAACATCGCCGGTTATAAAGCGGTGTTGCTTGGCGCCGCCGCGTTGCCGAAGTTCTTTCCGATGCTGACGACCGCTGCCGGGACGATCCGGCCCGCGAAGGTTCTGGTGCTGGGAGCTGGTGTCGCCGGGTTGCAGGCGATCGCGACCGCGCGCCGGCTCGGCGCGGTAGTAAGCGGATATGACGTGCGGGCCGTCGTCAAAGAGCAGGTACTTTCGTTAGGCGCAAGTTTCCTCGAGTTCGACATCGGCGGCGACGCCGAGGGGACGGGAGGATACGCAAAAGAGCTCACGCCCGAACAACAGGAACGTCAGCGGGCTTGGATGGTCGAACAGATCGGGGCGAACGACGTCGTGATCACGACCGCACTCGTGCCGGGACGCAAAGCGCCGCTGCTGATTACGCAGGCCGCCGTCGAGGCGATGCAACCGGGAAGCGTCATCGTCGACATCGCCGCCGAGGCGGGCGGCAACTGCGCGCTCACGGTTCCCGATCAAATCGTCACGACTCCCAACGGCGTTACGATCGTCGGCACGACGAATTTACCGGCCACCATGCCGGCCGACGCGAGCCGCCTCTACTCGCGGAACGTTTACGCTTTGCTCTCGCCTTGGATCGCCGATGCGGCGTTGAAGATCGATCCGAACGACGAGGTTGCGAAGGGCGCGGTAATTACCCGCGACGGCAGCGTGTTGATCGGAGGAGGATCGTAATGGACGCAGCTCATTTCATCGAGTTGCTCACCGTGCTCGTGTTGGCCATTTTCGTTGGCTTTGAGGTGATCTCGAAGGTCCCGACGACGCTGCACACGCCGTTGATGTCGGCAACGAATGCAATTCACGGCATCGTCCTCGCCGGTGCGATCGTCGTCGTCGCCGCGCTGGTAGGAGCCGGAGTCCACTCGACGCTACTCACCATTATCGGCGTCGCGGCGGTAACGCTCGGGGCGATTAACGTCTTCGGCGGCTTCGCGGTAACCGAACGTATGCTGCAGATGTTCCGGCGCAAGGAGCCGGGCAAGTGACGGCCACGGCCATCGGCACGTCGCTCGCCGATCTGTTCGCCGTCGTGCTCTTCATCTACGGTCTGCACGAGCTGAACTCGCCGGCGACGGCGCGGCGCGGTAATCGTTTTGCGATGCTCGGAATGGCGATCGCGCTCGTCTCAGTCCTGGTGCAGACGCAGGCCGTCGGCTGGTGGGCGGTCGCGATCGGGGTGGCGATCGGCGGGCTCGTCGGCATCGTGGCCGCAGTCAAAGTGAAGATGACGGCGATGCCGCAGATGGTCGCCCTCTACAACGGTGCCGGCGGCGGTGCTGCGGCGCTGATCTCGACGGTCGAGCACTACGTCGTGCACGGCAGCTCGATGAGCGACGTCATCGCCGTCTCGTTGGTGCTATCGGCGATCATTGGATCGGTCAGCTTTGCCGGATCGATCATCGCCTTTCTCAAGCTGCAAGAAGTGATGACCGGACGCCCCATCACCTACGCCGGCCAGCAGGTCGTCAACGCGGCCGTGCTGCTTGGGATCGTCGCCCTGGCAGTTTGGTTCGTCGTCTCGCTCGGCACGCTGCCGGCGTGGGGCTATCTCGCGTTGCTGCTTGCCGCGCTACTGCTCGGGGTTCTCTTCGTGCTGCCGATCGGCGGCGCCGACATGCCGGTCGTGATCTCGCTGCTGAACTCTTTCACCGGTGTCGCCGTCGCGATTACCGGCTTCGAGCTTGACTCCACGCTGTTGATTATCTGCGGCGCGCTGGTCGGCGCGAGCGGCACGATTCTGACGGTGGCGATGAGCCGTGCGATGAACCGGCCGCTTACCAACGTGCTCTTCGGCGCCTTCGGTGCGAAGGGCGGCATGGAAGTTGCAGCGGCCGGCGGCGGTCCGCAGCAGATCCGCAGCACGACCGCGGACGACGTCGCCGTGATGCTCGCCTACGCCGGAAAAGTCATCTTCGTTCCGGGCTATGGAATGGCGGTCGCGCAAGCGCAGCACAGCGTCAAAGCACTGGCGGATCAGCTCGAAAAGCGGGGCGTGAAGGTGCTCTACGCCATCCATCCCGTCGCCGGACGCATGCCGGGCCACATGAACGTCCTGCTCGCCGAATCGAACGTGCCGTACAACCAGCTGCTCGACATGGAAGACGCGAACCCCGAGTTCCCAACCTCCGACGTCGCGCTGGTCGTCGGTGCGAACGACGTCACCAACCCGGCCGCGCGCAGCGTGACCAACTCGCCGATCTACGGCATGCCGATTCTCGACGTCGATAAGGCTGCCAACGTCGTCGTGCTCAAGCGTTCGATGCGTTCCGGATTCGCCGGGATCGAGAATCCGCTCTACGAGATGCCGAACACCTCGATGCTCTTCGGCGATGCGAAAGCGTCGATCGACGCCCTGACGAGCGCGGTTAAAGCGTTGTAGCTGCCGACGGCAGCGGCGGCGGCGGCATGTCGTCCGGATGCGTCGGCCCCTTCGAACGCTTGCGTTCGGTAATCTCGATGACGACGACGTAGAGCACGGGAACGATCGCTAAGTTCATGACGGTTGAGACGAGCATCCCGCCGAGGACCGCCGTGCCGAGCGAAATGCGCGATTGCGCACCGTCGCCGTGCGCGAACGCGAGCGGCAGGATGCCGAGAATGAAGGCGATCGAGGTCATCAAGATGGGGCGCAGGCGCGTCGCCGCAGCGTGCGCGACCGCATCGGTAGCCGTCATTCCCTGCTCCCGCAGCTGATTTGCAAATTCGACGATCAGGATCGAGTTCTTCGCCGCCAAGCCGATCAGCATGACGAAACCGATCTGGGCGTAGATGTCGGAAGACGTAATTGGAATAGGCACCGGATGACCCGCTAGGGCCGAGTGCACGATCTCGCTGAGCAGCTCGCTTATTCGCCGGATGTAGATCGCGCCGATCGCGCCCAACAAGGCCAACGGTACCGCCAGCATGATGACGAAGGGAATCGAAAGGCTCTCGTACTGCGCGACGAGCACGAGAAAAACGAAGAGCAGCCCCATCGCGAACACCGCAATCGTCTGCGGCCCGCTCTGCACTTGCTGGCGCGCGATCCCGCTCCATTCGTACCCCATGCCCTTGGGCAAATTTGCGACGACGTGACGCGCAATCGCGGCGAGGGCTTCGCCCGAGCTCTTGCCTAACCCGGGCTGCCCGTCAAGCTCGATCGCGTTGTATTCGTTGAAGCGCATGATCGCGACGTTGTTCTCCTCCATCTTCGTCTGGAGGAACTGACTGACCGGCATCATGCTGCCGGCGGAGTTGGCCACGTAAATGCGCGAGAGATCCTGCGGCGAGGTTCGCTGCCCGGCCTTGGCTTGAACGATGACCTGATACGAGCGCGTACCGTAATCGAAGAAGTTGACGAACGTCGATCCGGTCGTCGCGTTGATGGTATCGAAGAAGGCCGACGGGGTAACCCCGAAAGCGAGCGCCTTGGAACGATTGAACTCGGTAACCAAATAGGACCCGGTAAAGATGGTCGGCAGACGCATCTGAGACAAAACGGGATCGGCCTTGGCATCCGCGAGCACTTTGTTGCCGACCTTGTTCAACGCCGGCAGCCCGAGATTGTTGATGTCTTGAACCTGGATAGCAAAACCGCCGGTCGAGCCTAAACCCGGAATCGCCGGCGGATTCGCGGGCAGTGCGGTCACGTTTGGTATCTTTTGGAACTGCTGGTAGAGCGCATATTGGAGCGCGAGCGAAGAGTTCTCCACGCCGTGGCGCTCGGAGAGCGGTTTGAGCTGCAAGAAGATCGTCGCCTGGTTCGAGCTGTTGTTGGCAAAACCAAAACCGATGCCCGACGTCGCCGCCTCGACTTGCGGCAGCTTGAGCATGATGCCCTCGAGCCGTTTCACCGCTGCCGTGGTCTGATCGATCGACGCCTGAATCGGCAGCGTTACCAGCACGTAGAGCAGACTCTGATCTTCGCTGGGAAGAAATCCGGTCGGCGTGATTTTAAACATGAAACCGAGCAGCGCGATGCTGCCGATGAAGATCGCAATCATGAGCTTTTGATGGCTGATAAGCCGGAGCACGAGGCCGCGATACCAGGCGGTCAGGCCTTGCAGCCGCGCGTTGAACCACAGCATGAAACGGTTGTTCGTCGGCTCGGCGCCACGCACGAAAAGGTACGTGAGCACCGGCGCCAGCGTCAGCGCGGTAAAGAGCGAGATCCCAATCGAGGCGGCCATCGTCAGAGCAAACTGCTGGAAGAGCAGCCCCGTCGTCCCCGGGAGAAAGGCGACCGGAATAAATACCGACATTAAGACCAACGACGTCGCGAGCACGGCGCCGCTGATCTCGCGCATCGCTCGAACCGTCGCGTCGAACGTACTGGTCTTGTCGTCGACGATATGCCGCACGATGTTCTCCAAGACCACGATCGCGTCGTCGACTACCAATCCCGTTGCCAGCGTGATGCCGAAGAGCGTGAGCGTGTTGATCGAAAATCCGAGAAGCTTCATCGCGGCGAACGTGCCGATGAGCGAAACCGGAATCGTGATCGCGGGAATCAGCGTGCTGTGCCAGTTCTGCAAGAAAATGAAGATCACGAGAACGACCAGCAGGATCGCGATCAGCAGCGTAACCAGAACTTCCTTGATCGAGGCGCGGACGAAGTCAGACGTATCGAAGGCGATCTTATACGCGTAGCCGGCCGGCATCGTCTGCGCAATTTGCGCCATCGCGGCGCGCACGTTCTTCGAGATCTGCAACGAGTTGGCCGTCGGTTCGCCGAGGACCGCGAGGACGACGGCCGTTCGGCCATCGTAGCGCGCCGACGTGATGTAGTTCTGCGCGCCGAGTTGCACTTGGGCGACATCACCCAGCCGTAAATAGCCGCCGTTCGGCTGGGCGGCGATCACGATCTGCTTGAACTCTTCGGGCGTCTGCAGCCGGCCGTTGATCGATATCGGAATCTGGAAGGGCTGCGAACCGTTCGTGGGCGGCTGGCCGATGGCGCCCGGAGCGACGTCGGCATTGTTCTGCTGGATGGCGCTAAGCACCGTGTCGAGCGAGATGTTGTTTGCCTGCAGCTTGTGCGGGTCGACCCAAATTCGCATGCCGTAGGTGCGATCGCCCAGCACTTCGACCTGCCCGACGCCGGGAACGCGCTTGAGATTTTCTATCACGTTGAGATCGGCGTAGTTGCTCACGTCGATGTCGGAAACGGCCGAGCTCGTGGAGAGCATCGCGACTGCGATCGTGATGTTGCCCGAGCTTTTTTGGACGCTGACGCCCTCATTTTGCACGGCGGCCGGAAGCTGCGATAGCGTCAGATCGACGCCGTGCTGCACGTTGGTTTGATCGGTCGTGGGATCGGTCCCAAGCGCAAACGTGCACGTGATCACGCTGAATCCGTTGGCGCTCGAATACGACTGCATGTACTGCAGGCCGTCGGCGCCGTTGATGTTGATTTCGAGCGGAGTCGTTACCGACCGCATCACCATGGCGGCAGTGGCCCCCGGATACTGCGACGTCACCGTGACCGTCGGCGGCGAGATCTGCGGATACTGCGCGACCGGCAGCGTGGGAATCGTGATCAGGCCGGCGAGCAATACGACGAAGCTCATCACCGCAGCGAAGTGCGGCCGTCGCAGGAAAAACTCGATCACTCCGCCGCTTTCAGCGAGCAAGCGCCTTTTCCTGGTCTTAGCGCTCGCTCGCCCCCTCGACGCGCCAACGATACGCGTTCCACGTCGGTAAGAACGCGTTGGGTGCGAAGCCGTGCAGTCGCCACCGATACGCGTAGATGTAATAGGCGTTGAAGAGAAAGAGTATCGGCACCTGTTGCGCGACGATGCGCGCGATCTGCGCGTAGAGTCTCTTACGCACGCTCACGTCGGTTACGCTTAAGGCCGCACGTTGCAGGCGCTCCACTCGAGCATCGCACCAGCGCATGTAGTTCGAAGGCGCCCCGCAACCGAACACGGCCGAATCGTCGGGATCGGCACCCATCGTCCAGGGAACGTAAGCGATGTCGAAAGCGCCGGCCGCAAGAACGCCGGTACGCGGAAGAAAGAGCTGCGCGTTGCTCACCGATTTGATCGTGACGTCCACGCCTCGCAGGCGCAACGCGGCTTGCACCGCCGTCGCGACGCGCACGCCCGTCGCGGTTTCGGGAAACTGTACGTAAACGAAGTGCAGCGGCTTACCATTGAGTCTGCGGATCCCGTCGGCACCGGGTCGCCACCCGGCGCGGTCGAAAAGCCGATCGGCTTCGTTGGGGTTGTACGCCGGCTGGCGAACCGACGGGTCGAACGCCCACGAGAATCGCGGCTGGATCACGTTGGTTACCGGATAGAAACCCAAGGTGATCTTGCGTGAAATTGCATCGCGATCGATCGACATCGCGAGTGCCTGTCGAACGCGCACGTTGTCGAGCGGCGGATGCGCGGTGTTCAACGCCAGCCCGGCGACGACCGCCGTCGGCACCGTGACGAACCGGATGTGCGGATCGCCGCGCACCACCGCAAGCTGCGCCGGCGCGAGCAGATTCCAGTCGAGCGCCCCCGATTGCAACAAGAGCAGATTCGTGGATGGGTCGGGAACCGTGCTAACGACGACATTGCCGACCGCCGGTCTGCCGCGCCAATAGCGCGGGTTGGCCGCATATCGCAATCCTTCGCCGCGCCGCCACGAAAGAAAACGATACGGGCCGTCACCGACAATCGGAGCGGCGTTAAACGGTGCGCGCGCGAGCGGCGCTTCGCCGCGCAAGACGTGCGCCGGCAACACGAACTGCGGAGAGAAGCCGTAAGAAAAGTACGTCATCACGGCCGGGGCCCACGCTCGCCGTAGATGGAAGAGAACCGTGCGCGGATTGAGTGCGTAGGCACGATCGATGAAGTCGTAGCCCTCATGGGAACGAACGGGATTGCTCGGATCGAGGATCGCGCGAAGCGTGAAGAGCACGTCGGCGGCCGTTACCGGCACACCGTCGCTCCAAAGGACGCCGGGGCGGAGCCGGTAACGGATCGTCCGGCCGTCGGCTGAAAGATCGCCGTTGGCTCGCGTTGGAATTTCGCTTAGCAAGGCGGCCTGGGGCCGGCCTTGCGCGTCGAGATCGATGAACGGCTCAAAAACCAGGCGAGCGACCTGTTGCTCGACCGACGCCGCATCGGGAGCGAGAAAAAGCGGATTGAGGGTCCGCGGGTCGGCGGCGAGATCGAAGCGAAGGGTCGCTCCCGCTTCGCTGCGCAGCCTTGGTGCGCAACCAGCCGGGAGGACAAGCGCCGCGAGTAAAAAGGCTGGCCATAGGAGGCGGCTTGCGCCGAATGGATTTGTGGTGTTATTGTTATAGCGCCGAAAAATGTTCGGCAAATTTCCTCCTATGTCGAATATGGTGCTGATCAACGACGAGCTCGACGAGCTCGATCTCCAACTCCTCGACGCGTTGCAGCGCAACGCGCGATCTACCTTTACCGAACTCGGCTCGGTCGTCGGCCTCAAGGCGCCCGCCGTCCACGATCGCGTGAAGCGGCTCGAGCAGCGCGGTTACATTTGCGGCTACGCAGCACAACTCGATGCCGAGCGTCTGGGCCTGCACTTGACGGCCTTCGTGAGCTGTTACACCTCACCCGACTGCGCGTACGACGAGTTTACTCGCCGGCTGAGCGAGATGCCGGAGATCTGCGAGGTCCATTCGGTTGCCGGCGAGGAGACGTTCCTTTGCAAAGTCGTTACCCGCTCGACGCAGCATCTCGACGAGCTGCTCGCCCGTCTCAAAGCAACGCCCGGAATGGCGCGCACGCGCACGACGGTCGTGCTCAGCATGCCCTTCGACCGCGGCGGGGTCACGGTTCGGTGAACGCGCCGGTGACCGAGCACGGACATCCTTTGGGCACGCATCGCGTGCTCGAGCCGCCCGGCGCGATGCCGCAAGACGCGTGGCGAATCGACAACACGCCGGTGGCGGCGGACAACGAATTGCTCTGCGAAGTCGAGGTTCTCAACATCGATTCGGCGTCGTTCCGCCAGATCGCCGAGGCTTGCGAATTCGATGCTCAGCGAATCGGCGAGCATATCGTGAAGACCGTCGGCGAACGCGGAAAACAGCACAACCCGGTGACTGGAAGCGGCGGCATGTTCGTGGGCCGCGTGCTCGAGATCGGGAACGCGTTGCAGGAGAAAATTGAACTCCATGTCGGCGATCGCATCGCGTCGCTCGTCTCGCTGAGCTTGACGCCGCTGCACCTCGAAGCGATCGAAGCGGTTGACGTCGCGACGGGACGCGTCTGGGTGCGCGGCAAGGCAATTCTCTTTGAGAGCGGAATTTGGACGCGCCTTCCAGCCGACATTGACGAAAACGTCGCGCTCGCGGTGTTGGATGTCGCGGGCGCTCCCGCGCAAGTGCCTCACCTCTGCTCGCAAGGACAAACCGTCGTCGTGATCGGTGCCGCCGGCAAGAGCGGTCTCTTCTCGTGCGCGCAGGCCAAGGCGTGCGTTGGTCCGCAAGGGCGCGTGATTGGTCTCGTTCACGATGCATCGGCCGAGCCGGCGCAGCTTTTAGTGCGAGCGGGATTGGTCGACGATCTCATCGCCGTCGATGCTCGGCGGGCACTCGAGACGAGCAGCCGGCTCGAAGCCGTGGCTCCGCAGCTCGCCGACCTCGTCATCAACTGCGTGAACGTGCCGGGCACGGAGCTTTCCTCGATACTCTGCGCGCGCGACGGCGGATCGGTCTATTTCTTTTCGATGTCGACTTCGTTCACGGCCGCTGCGCTCGGCGCCGAGGGCGTCGGCCGCGACGTTACGATGATCATCGGCAATGGTTACACGAAAGGCCATGCGGAGACGGCCTTACAGACGCTCCGCGATCACCCCGAACTCCACGCCTACTTCAATGCAACCTACGCGAGGAAACAGCCATGAACGAACCGCTCGCCGTCACCCACCTCAAGCCGCCGGTGCCACCCGAACAATTTGAATACAAGAATCTCAAGCAGGGCGAGTTTTGGCGTCACATTCCCGCCTACGCGCAGGTCGACGAAACGACGTTTCTCGATCATCTCTGGCAACAACGCCAGTCGGTAAAGACCGCCGAAGAGCTGCTCGAGACGATTCGTGGGGTTTGCTCGCCGGAGTTTTATCGCGACGCCGAAGCCGGATTTCGTCAAGCGCCGATGGCCGTGCGCGTCTCGCCGTATGCGATCGCCTTGATCGATTGGAACGACCCTGTCGGGGATCCGATCCGTCGCCAATTCATTCCACTTGCCTCCACGTCGGTGCCCGATCACCCGCGCCTGACGCTCGACTCGCTGCACGAGCAGGAAGACTCGCCGGTGCCCGGACTCGTCCACCGATACGTCGATAAGGCGCTCTTCCTGCCGCTCAACGTCTGCCCCGTCTATTGCCGGTTTTGTACCCGCAGCTACGCGATCGGCCCCGACACGACGTACGTCGACAAAATTCCGCTGGCAAAGACGCCAAAGCAATGGCAAGAAGCCTACCACTACATCAGCGAGCGTCCCGAGTTGGAAGACATCGTGATATCGGGCGGCGACGTCTATCAGCTCTCGCCGAAAAACATCGAGCACATCGGCAACGCGCTGCTCGACATTCCCCACGTGCGCCGCATGCGCTTTGCGACCAAAGGCCCGGCGATCATGCCGATGAAGCTCCTCTCGCATACCGAGTGGCTCGACGCGATCACCGCAATTGTCGACCGGGGACGAACGCTGGGCAAAGAGGTCGTGCTCCACACCCATTTCAACGCGCCCGAAGAGATTACGTGGATCACCCAGAAGGCGATGCGCGTGCTCTTCGAACGCGGCATCTTCACCCGCAATCAGTCGGTCTTGATTCGCGGCGTCAACGACGAACGCGAGCGCATGCAGCTACTCGTAAAGCGGCTCGGCTACGTAAACGTCCACCCCTACTACGTCTACCAGCACGACATGGTGAAGGGCGTCGAGGAGCTGCGCACCACGATCGCGACCGCGGTGGATACCGAGAAGTTCGTGCGCGGCAGCACGGCCGGCTTCAACACGCCAACCTTCGTCTGCGACGCACCGGGAGGGGGCGGCAAGCGCGACGTCCACTCGTACGAATACTACGATCGCGAGAACGGCATCGCGGTTTACGCCGCGCCCAGTGTCAAGCCGGGGAAAGCCTTCGTCTACTTCGATCCGATCGATCAGCTTTCGCCGGAGGCTGCGGCCCGCTGGCGCACCCCGCAGATCGCCGACGCGATGATTCACGAAGCGATTCACCACGCCGGCATCCGCGACCAGCAGCTCGTTCTGGCGTAGGAGGGAGCTCGCCCATGAAAGCTCTGAAAACTTGCGTCATGGTCTTAACGGCGACCATTGGGGTCGCCGTTTTCGCCCCGGCGCCTGCGGCTCGAGCGGACCTGCCCCCGCTCATTCCGCGCGCGGTGCTCTTCGGAAACCCGGAGAAAGCCACGCCGGCGATTTCGCCGAACGGAGCGATCCTCGCGTATCTTGCTCCCTATAACGGCGTGCTTTCGATTTGGGTGCGTACGATCGGCAAGAGCGACGATCGCGTCGTAGCCACCGATCCGGTACGTCCGATTCGTAACGTCACGTGGCAGCCCGATTCCAAGCACGTGCTTTACGAGCAAGATAAGGGCGGCAACGAAAACTTCCATGTCTATCAAACCGATATCGCGACGAAGGCGACGCGCGACCTCACCCCCTTCGGCGACAGCGTCCGCAGCGACATCGAGAACGTCGATCCGCGCTTCCCAAATGTAGCGCTGGTCACCTCGAACAAGCGGGATCCCAAAGTCTTCGACGTCTATCGCATCGATCTGCACTCAGGCGCCGCTACGCTCGATACGCAGAATCCGGGGAACGTGGGCGGATGGACCGAGGACAATAACATGGTCGTCCGCGCGGGGCTGCAAGATAATCCCGACGGATCAAACGAAATCCTCGTTCGACCGAACGCATCGTCCCCATGGCACACGTTGCTAAAAGCCTCGCCCGACGACCAAATCGCGCCGCTGGCATTCAGCGCGGACAACGGCTCGCTCTACATTTCTTCGAGCGTCGACGCGAATTCGGCGCGCCTGCTGCGATACGATCTGCGCAGCGGTACAGACAGCGTCGTTGCTTCGGATCCGACCTACGACGTTGGAAGTCCGCTGATCGATGCAAAATCCAGAGCGCTGGTCGCGGTTCCATTCGTGCGTGACAGAACGCAGTGGCAGGTCATCGATCCGTCCTATCAGGCTGATTTCGTAGCGCTGCGGCAACTACACGACGGGGACATCGGATTTCTCAGCAGCACCGCAAACGGCCGGCGTCTGATCGTCGCCTATCTCGTCGACAATGGGCCGGTTTCGTACTATTCTTACGATCGAACCACCAAGCAAGGTACGTTTCTCTTTGTCTCACGCCCGGCACTCCTTAAGTATCAACTCGCCTCGATGCAGCCGATTAGCTATAAGGCCAGTGACGGGCTCACGATTCACGGGTACCTAACACTGCCGGTTGGAGTGCCGCCGAAGAATCTCCCAATGGTGCTTTTCGTTCACGGTGGGCCTTGGGCGCGCGACACGTGGGGATATAGCACCTACGCGCAGTGGCTGGCCAATCGCGGCTACGCCGTGTTGCAGGTCAATTTCCGCGGCTCGACAGGCTACGGCAAGAGCTTCCTCAACGCCGGGAATCGCCAGTGGGCCGGCACGATGCACCAGGATCTCATCGACGCCAAAAACTGGGCGGTCGCCCAAGGCTATGCCGATCCGGCAAAAGTAGCGATCATGGGCGGCAGCTACGGCGGCTACGCGACGCTTGCAGGCGTTACGTTCTCACCCGATGCCTTCGTTGCGGGCGTCGACATCGTTGGACCATCGAACCTTAACACCTTGCTGCAGGCGATCCCGCCCTACTGGTCGACGATCCGGGCGACGTTTGCGCTGCGAATGGGAGACACGGTCGATTTCTTGAACTCGCAGTCGCCGCTCTTCAAAGCCGATCAAATCAAGGTTCCGCTGCTCATCGGGCAAGGCGCCAACGACCCCCGCGTCAACCGGCGTGAGAGCGACCAAATTGTCGCCGCGATGCGTAAGAACAACGAGCCGGTGGAGTACATCGTGTTCCCCGACGAAGGCCATGGCTTTGCGCGACCGGAGAACAACCGCCGCTTCGACGCTGCGGTTGAGGCGTTTCTCGGCAAATATCTTGGCGGACGCGTCCAGCCGGCAGGGCCGGACGAAAGCGTCACCGCGTTCGAACACTAGCACGTGGACGAAAAACGCTTCCGGCTCGACTTCGTCATCGCTTTCTGCGCGCTGCTGATCAGCACGGTCGCCGCGTTGGCCAGCGTTTACCAGACGCGCGTCATCGCGCAGCAGTTCAGCGCAACGGTCTGGCCGTACGTATCGTTCGACGACACCACCTCGCCGTGGTCGTTTGAAGTCGATCTGCGCAACGACGGGCTCGGCCCGGCGATCGTTCGTTCCGTAAGCATCACGCTCGACGGCAAGCCACAACCCTCGCTCGAGACGCTTCTTGCCAGGCTTAGCCACGAAGAACCGCAAGCGCTGGGGGCCATTCGCGCTGCGCTGCGCGCGGGGGCAAAGCTGCAAGTTACTACGAGCACGCCCAAGGCGGGCTTGGTCGTGCCCGCCAACGCGCAGCACGTCGTGGTCCGAGTCCAAGGCGCCGTCTTGGTTCGTTACGTAGGCCCCGCATTCAAGCGCGTAGGAATTTCGCTCTGCTACTGCTCGCTGACCGGAACGTGTTGGACGCAAAGCCATCAGGCGCGCGATGCCGAGCCAAAGCCCGTCGCTGCCTGCGGACGCAGCTAACGTAAAATCGGTCGGATCATCACGGGGCCGGCGGGGCGAAGGGTGACCAGCGGTGCGATACGGACCGCCGGTCCGGGCGCCGGAGAAAAGCGGAAGCGCCGCAGCAGCGTTTCTAAAACGATCGCGGTTTCATGTAGTGCAAACTCCTCGCCGATGCAGCGGCGCGCGCCGCCGCCGAACGGAACGTAGGCAAACGGCGGAGGATCGAAGTCGCGCCAGCGATCCGGATCGAAGCGTTGCGGATCGGGAAAATACCGCGCATTCCGGTGTAGGATAAGCGGAGCGAGAAAGACCGTCGTCTTTGCGGGGACACGGTTGCCGTCGCTAAACGTCACGTCGCGCAGCGCTTCGCGGCCGATGATCCACGCCGGCGGATAGAGCCGCAGCACCTCTCTCACGAGGCGCGCGATGGACTCGCCATCACCGTTTTGCGCGGCGGTCGCGAGTTGCGCATCGACGTTTGGATGCTGCGCCAACAGATAGAGCGCCCACGTCAGCGCGTTCGCAGTCGTTTCGTGGCCGGCTATGAAGAGCGTCATGATCTCATCGCGCATCTGTTCGTCGCTGGGTTGATAGCCGGTCTCCGAGTCGCGCGCGGCCAACAGCAGCGAAAGCGCGTCCGTGCGGTCGCTCGCGTCGGCACGACGGCGCGCGATCAAGCTGAACATAATCTCGTCGAGCATCTTGCGCGCGTGCCAAAAGCGGCGAGTGTTGGGCAGCGGCAGATGTTGACGCACCGATCCGAGCGGATTGAGCATGTGCGGGAACTCACCCATCATCAACCGGAGCGCTTCGCCGACGACGCGTGCCGAGTCGCTCTCATCGCTGCCGAAGAGCGTCTCGGTGGCGATACGTAAGGTCAGCGCCGTCATCGCAGCATGCGCGTCAAAAGGTTCGTCTGCTTGCAATCGATCTGCGAGCTCGCTGGCGTCGTGCTCCATAACGCGGGCGTACTCAGCGATCCGCTCCCGGTGGAACGCCGGCTGCACGATACGGCGCATCTGGCGATGGAGCGGATCTTCGCTGGTGAGCAGTCCGTCGCCGAGGAGCAGGCGAAGCACGCGCGTGCCCAGTGACTTCGAGAAGGCGTGTTGTTGCGTGACGAGGATCTCTTTG
>Ga0209169_10000626_pt1 | contig 21462 bp, 17 predicted proteins | sample HubBroMetageWRM4_FD_188346 | JGI IMG/M metagenome (GOLD analysis project Ga0209169, IMG submission 188346) | Warmed soil microbial communities from the Hubbard Brook experimental Forest, New Hampshire - Hubbard Brook CCASE Soil Metagenome WRM 4... | ecosystem: Environmental > Terrestrial > Soil...
AGCCGGTCGCGCCGATGGACGATCGTCACGCGGCTACCGAATCGCGTCAAGAAGAGCGCTTCTTCGAGCGCCGAGTCGCCACCACCGACGACCGTGATGTGCTTGTCGCGAAAGAAGGCGCCGTCACAGGTTGCGCAGCTCGAGACGCCGCGCCCACGCAGCAGCTCCTCGCCCGGAATGTCGAGCCAGAGCGCGCTCGCCCCGGTCGCGACGATGACCGACTCCGTTTCGTGTTCGGCATCGTCCGTGCGGACGAGCAGCGGACGTTTTGTGAAGTCGACCGAGGTCACATCCACGTTTTCGATCCGCGCGCCGAACCGCTCGGCCTGCTCGCGAAATTTGATCATCAGCTCCGGGCCGAGGATGCCTTCGGGAAAGCCCGGGTAATTCTCGACGTCGGTCGTCAGCATCAGCTGTCCCCCGTAGAGACCGCCGGCCAGCACCAGCGGCTTGAGGTTTGCGCGCGCCGCATAAACGGCCGCAGTGAGGCCGGCCGGACCCGACCCGATGATGATCACGCGTTCCATTCCGGCCGTTTCGACCGCTTGCCGCCCCAACCCGGTTGCAGCCGTCTGGTACGGGCCGTCGAAGCTCGGGGGATGGCTCAGCAGTTACCCCTCGAGGACACATTCGGCGACATCCTGCGCAAATCAATGAGCGGTGTCGGCCTCAATACCGCGCAGCTTGCCAGCGCCACCGGCGTATCAGCGGCGGCGATCGCAAGGTGGCTGAAGGACGACGGCACCGCGGATGACGCGCAAGCCCGCGTTTTGGCGAAGGTTCTGCGCCTGGACGGGGGCAAGCTCGCCGATAGCGCGGCGCAGCGATGGCATCCGCCGGTGATCGAGCGCGCCGATATTGAATGGCACGCGCAGCTGCCGCAGCCGAGTAATGGCTACGTCTTCTTCCTCCAGGGCGGCCGCCGTGCCGCGCTCGTCGATCCCGCCGGCATGCCGGAGAATCTGCTGCGCATCTTACGCAACGGCGACTACCATTTGCAGTACATCCTGATCACCCACAAACATCTCGACCACTGCGACGCGACCGCCCCCGTTGCAGCGGCCTTTCCCAACGCACAAATCGTTATGCACTCACTCGACGTGCATGCAATCGGTCCGCTCGCGAACAAAACCCTACTCGTGCGCGACGGCGAGACGCTCCCGTTCGGTGACGGCTCGACGATTCGCATGCTGCACACGCCGGGCCATACGGACGGCTCGTCGTGCTACATCTTCCAAGATGCGATTTTTTCGGGCGACACCCTATTCGCGGCGAGCGTCGGCGGAGCATACGGCGACAAGAGCACTTACGACGATATCCTTAACAGCGTTCGGAGCAAGCTCTTCACGCTGCCGCAAGATACCGTCGTGATGCCCGGCCACGGTCCGCCGACGACGATCGCGCTAGAGAAAGAACACAACCCATTCTTTTAAAAGCCTCGTCGAAGGGCGCGGCTGGTTCAACATAACGCCTCAGAGACGTCCCTTGGATGAGTTAGCGGTACGCGGCCGGAACTTGGACCGAGACGCCGTTGTTGTCGGCGATGACGGCGCCGCTCTCTTTCGGTGCGTTCTCCGCTTCGCGAATCAGCTCGAACTGAACGATCGCCTGACCCGATTGCGGCAGTTGTACGTCGACGCGCTGCGGCGAGCAGAGCTTGGGTGTACAGAAGGCCGCGAGCCATCCTTGCGCGACGCCGAGTGCTCGCAGCGAGACCGTGGCGTTCGGCTTGCCGCTCACCTCGAGGCGATACTTTGCCGCGGTGTTCGAGGTCACTTGAAAGTCCGAACCCGTCCACGGCTTAACCGCCAAATGTGTCGGCGCCTGCGCCAGAGCAAGCAGTATTGCGAGAAGCGTCATCACGTTCGAAGTTTATACCCGATTGAGGTCAACCGCAAGATGATAGCGAGCGAGACGGCCGTGAGTAACACGATCACGGCGACGGAGAATGCGGGCGCGAGATAGCTTGCACCGGTGTAGCTGCGACGAAAGGCGTCGATCGTGTAGAAAATTGGATTAAAAAGCTCGATCTTGCGCAGCCCGTCAGGGAGCATCGACGCCGAGGTGAAGACCCCTCCAACGAAGGTCAGCGGGGTGATCACGAAGGTCGTCAGGATCGCGATGTGATCGAACTTGTCCGCGACTAAGCCGAAGATCAGTCCGAGGGCCGAGAAAAGGATCGAGACGAGCGCGATGACGCCGAAGTAGAGTAGCCAGTTCTGGGGAGCGATGTGGACGAGCAGCACGCCGAGCAGCGTGATCAGCAACGCGATCAAAAACGCGCGCGCCAAGCTGCCCAGGATATAGCCGGCGACGATTTCGAATGCCGACATCGGCGCGATCAGCAGTTCCTGAATCGAGTTCATGAATCGCCCCTGAAAGAGCGAGCTCGAACATTCGCCGTACGACGAGTCGATGACTTGGAGCATGATCAATCCGGGGATCAGGAACTGCGCGTAGGTTACTCCTTGGACGCTGGGAATTCGGCTGCCCAGGCCAACGCCAAAGACGAAGACGTAGAGCAGCGTCGTGATGATCGGCGGCCAGATCACCTGGTTGATGATCTTGAGGCTGCGGATCATCTCACGCTTGACGAGCGTCCAAAGGCCGGTCCAGTTAATTGCGCATCATCTCCAGGAAGACATCCTGCAGCGAGGCGCCTTCGGCGACGAGTTCTTCCGTCGCCTTCTCCGTCACGATACGGCCGTTTCGAATGATCGCGATGCGCCGGCAGAGCTCCTCGGCTTCCTCCAGGTAGTGGGTCGTCAGGAAGATCGTGAGACCGTCGCGGTTGAGGGTCCGCAGCCAATCCCAGAGCTCCAGGCGCAATTCGACATCGACGCCGGCCGTCGGTTCGTCGAGAATCAGCAGCTTGGGTTCGTGAATCAACGCCCGCGCGAGCGAGAGCCGGCGTTTCTGCCCGCCTGAGATCTTCGTGTACTCCAGATGCGCGTGCTTCGTTAAGCCGAAGCGCTCGAGCAACATGTCGGCACGCTCCGCGACCGCCTTTCCGCGCAGGCCGTAGTATCCGGCCGCAAAGATAAGCACGTCGCGTAGCGAGAGGTAGCGATCGAAGTTGTATTCCTGCGGCGAGAGCCCGATGAGCCGACGGGCCTCTCGCCACTGCGATTGATTATCGTAACCGAAGATCCGAATCGTGCCCGCACTGCGCTGCGCCAAGCCGGCGATCGCGCTGATCGTCGTCGTCTTTCCCGCGCCGTTGGGCCCGAGGAACCCGAAGAACTCGCCGGCCCGCACGCGCAGCGAAACGCCGTCGACTGCGGTGAAAGTTCCGTACCGCTTGACGAGGTGATCGACCTCTACGGCGGGCGCGGCCGAAATTAAGGAATCAAGCTCTTGAATTGTTTGTACCGATGGCGGCGGAGGGTGGCAATGAGTTCAACACTATCCGGAATCCCGCAATCGGCCAATTGGGTTGCGACTTTCTTTACGTCGAACGCGACCCGGCGATGTCTTACTTGCCATCCCCCCTCGCGCTCGGTGAGGATCGCGTAACCGGCTCGCGGATCGCCGTCTTTGGGTAAGCCCGCCGACGCCACGTTGGCAAGCAGCTTCCCGCGCCATACGCGAACGTAGGGGAGGTGGAGGTGCCCGAAGGCGATGGTACTTGCTTTCTCTTTACCGACGAAACGCCGCAAGATGGTATCGTCGGCATCGGGCCAGAGATGTTCGTCGTCGGTCAAGGGGTTGGCGTGAACGATCAAGAGCTGGTTATTGTCTTCGCCGATCCGAAGCGCAAACGGCAGGTCCTTCAGCCAGGCCGCCCAGCGTTCCCCGATTTCGTGCCGCGTCCACGCAATTTGTGCGGACTCAAGCTGCGATCGCTTCTCCCGCGAGGAATCTTCTGAAAGATAGCGATCGGTGTTGCCGCGGACGCATGCGGCACCGATCTCTTCAAGCCGTTGCAACACCTTCTTCGGCTTGGGTCCGCCGAGGCAGAGATCACCGGCGACGACGATCGCATCGGCGCTCCCTTGCGATTCGAGATCCGCGAGGCAAGCGTCGAGCGCTAAAAGGTTACCGTGAATGTCCGAAAGGACGGCGATTCGCATGCCTCGGCGCTCACTCGCGCCGAAGGACCAACGTCAGCATCGACGGCGTGATGCCTAATTTTCCGAACTCATAGAGATCGATCGCTTCGACGGCAATACCGGCGCGGCGCATCGTCGCGAGTGCGGTCCGATAACGAATGTCGGCGAGCACATGGCGCTCGTCCAAAACGAGGACGCCGGCCGCCTGCGCCTCGCCACGCTCGAGCAGAATCGTGTGAAAACCCGCGAACGCGGCGACCTCGACCTTGTCGGTACCTAGTATGATCGTAGTGGGTGAGATGGCGCTGGCGACGGCGCGCAGCGCAGGCACGTCGTCGGCGAGCTTCACTTCGACAACGCGAAAGCCGTGCGAACGGGCGATGCCGGCAAAACCCTGGCGGCCCAACTCGTTCCCTCGCGAGCCGACACCAACGAAGGCCGTCTCGCCTGCGAGTATCACGTCGTTCCCATCAAGCAATCCGGGAGCCGCGATATGACCGGCGAGCGGGACGTCGATGCGGGCAAACTCCGACTCCATGCGATCGACTTCGCTGCGCCGTGAGAGCGAGCTCAGCCGCATCATAACCGCGCCATCTTCAAAGGCGATTGCCGCATCGCCCGCGCTCGGCTCTAACGGATCGGGACCGCGCGCGTCGATCACGATTGTCTCGACACCGAAATACTGAAGCGTCGAAGCGAGAACGGCATGCTGTTCGAGCGCCCGCGGATAAATGCTGCCCGGTTCGCCCGGAAGCGGCTTCGCCGACTCGATCTCGGGGGAGGGCCGAACCAAAACGACGCCACGCAGCAGGCCGGTCGGCGTCGCGACGAGTCGCGGTCCAAAATCGATGGAATGTTTCATCGCGCTTGATACGGCTCCGGGGTGGGCGCTTGGAGAAAGAAGTCGGCCATATCTGAAGCTAAGAGATCGTTCAACGTCAACGGCGGAAGCCCGAAGATCTCGTCTTCAGTCTTCACGACGCTCGCGACGCTAAGATGCCCGTCACCGACGTATCCACGATGCGCCAGCGGTGAAACGACCAGCGCATAGCTGCGCAGCGCGTCAACGTGGTCGGGTGCTGCCTGCGCGGCCTCCGGCACGATGAAGATTGCGGTCGAGCTCCAGTGGGGTGTATGGGAAAGATAATCGACGATCTTTCCGAGCGCGCGATCGGCCGACGCCGCGCCGGCGTCGCCGGAATCAACCGGAAGCCGCACGTACGTAAAGCTCGGCATGCGGTCGGCCTGGACGTACCGCTGCATATCGTCTTGGAACTCGGCTGCGCGCTCGGCATCGGCGTCGGGTTTTTGATTCGGCTTCGCCGACGTCCTTGGAGCGGGCTTACCGTAATCCAAATCGACGTTGCCGTTGAGCACGGACAAAGCGGGGACGTCGAGATGGTACGCCTCGCCGTCGTAGCCGGAAAGGCGCAGAAGCGCCCCGTAATCGCGAAAGGTGAGCCCAGCTCGGGCCATGGCGTTGAAGAGGTAGCCGCCGCGGGCGTAATCCTCGGGGTCGTCGCCGTTGTCGCCTATCGGCGACCGGGCCGCCCCGGTCTGCGCAAGAAGTTGCTGGTAGAGCGTCGCGTCGGAGGCCGTCGCGTACTGCTTCGCGATATCGGCTTCCCCGTCGGAAGCGTAAAAGTTATCAGCCAGCGCGTAGGTTCGTGCCAACGCGTGGAGATTCGGCGTTACGCTCTCCGGGTAGAGCGTCAGCGACGCCTCGCCGTTACCGTGCGGGCTCCCGGCATCGTCTTTCAAATCGCCGAAGACGGCATCATAGCTCTGCGCTCCGAGTGCGATGTAAACGACGTGATCGATTATTTCGCTCCGTTTGTTGGAGCGCAACGGCGGAATCACCGGATTAAATTGAGCGACGCTCGGCGTCCGATTGTAGCGCAGCGCCGAGAGGGTGACCTTCACCAACGAAGTGTGCTTCAGATCGACGCGCTGCAAGATACCCCAGCCGTTGACTCCCTTGCTGCCGACGACGTAGAGATGACGTCCGTCTCTCGAGAGCGCGAGCGCCGTCGGATACCAAGCCGTCGGAATCAACCCGTAACGGTATCGTCTCGGACGATGCGCATCCAATACGGCGACGGCGTTCAGACCGGCCAACGCGACGTAGAGGCGCTTTCCATCGGGGCTAAGCGCTTCGGCGCTGGGCGCGGCACCGTATGGCGCACCGGGATAGAGACGCAAGTCGAGACCGCGGACGACGCGCGGCTGGCCCAGAAGAGAGACGACCGCAACTCGATCGACGTTCGCCAAGGCGACATATGCGAAGTCGCCGTTGCGGCTAATTACCGTAGCCCCGGGCGCTGCGCCGCCGACGACTTGCGTGCCGTCCGGCGCGGGATCCATCGGAACGGTCGAGGGATCGCCGATTGCGCCACCCGACAGTTCGAAGACCGTGAGCGACGAAGATTTTTGCGGGTCGAAAGCCGGCTGCACGAATTGCGGCTGCAGCGCCGGTGGATTGAGCGGCGTGTAGGCCGAGAGTCCGGTGCCGGCAGCCAAAACCGTGCGAGCGCCGGCTGCGACGTAGAGTGGGAAGTGGCCGACCGCGAGCGTTCGCAGGACCGTCCGATTCGTTAGATCGATAGCAACAACGGCATCGCCCAGATTGTCCGCAACGTACGCAACGCGCCCGCCGGGCGCGATCGCGATCTGTGCGGGAAAGGCTTTCCGGCCGATCGCGGCAGGAAGCGGGACTGGCGCTCCGTCCGCGGTCAGTTGTCCGCTAGCGTCGAGAGCGAAAATCCGCACGCTGCCTGCCGCGCTGTCCGAAGCGAGCACGATCGTTCGCGATGCATCGGCGGGATCCGTAGTTGCTGCAATACCCATGAAAAATGCGGCCGACGGATCGCGATAGACGCTGACGAGCTGCATGGTTTTCGCGTCAACCACGGCGAGCGAATAGCCCGACGTCAACGCTGTTCCCGATCCCGTCGCCGGCGCAGCGCTTCCCGCACCGTCGTTTGACACGATCGCGTAGCGCCCGTCGGGTGAGAGCGCTAAACCGATCGGATCGGAGCCGACGAAGAGGCTCACGCCGACGGGTGCAGCAACTCTGCCGTTGGGTAAAACTGCGACCGTAGGATGGATTCGATCGGCGCCGGCTGGCCGCGAGCCTGCCGGCGCCGAATAAACGATGAGGGGAGCCGGCCGGCTCCCCGCACCCAAGAGAACGGCGGCTAACAGCGCCGTTAAGATCGGTCTAACAGACGACACGGGAGGTATGGCATTACCATGCAGGTTGCGGGGACCCTGCCGACGGGGCGGAACGTTGAACCAATGACCGTCAGCGCACGCGTCCTTGCGGTAGCTACCGCTGTTCCGCCTTACGAGCTCGATCAGAGCGACGTCATGCGGCGTATTGAACTCGCGCTTGGCCCACACTCGCGGGAGATCGTACGCCTCCTTCCAATGTTCGGCAATACGGGCATCGAACGGCGCTATTCGTGCGTACCGATCGAGTGGTACGAACGTCTGCACGATTGGCCCGAACGCAATCGAGTTTACCTTGATTCTGCGCTCGAATTGTTAGAGTCTGCAACGCGCCAAGTGCTTGCGCGCGCGGGCCGGCAGCCGGCAGAGATCGACGCCGTCGTCGCCGTCTCGACGACCGGCATTGCGACGCCAAGCTTGGATGCCCTGCTGATGGAGCGCATGAATCTTCGGCGCAACGTTCAGCGGCTGCCGATCTTCGGCTTAGGCTGCGCAGGCGGCGCCATCGGGCTGGCCCGCGCGGCTGCGATGGCGCGTACGAAACCCGACGCCCTCGTGCTCTTCCTCGTGGTCGAACTTTGCGCGCTCTGCTTTCGACGCGACGACTTTTCTAAGAGTAATATCGTCGCGACCGCACTCTTCGGCGACGGAGCGGCGGCGGCGCTGATTTCCTCCGAGGGAGACGGAGTGAACATCGTCGCCGGCGGCGAGTATACGTGGCCCGACTCGCTCGACGTCATGGGCTGGGACGTCACTCGCGACGGATTCAAGGCGATCTTTTCGCGCGACATTCCCGAGCTCGTGACGATGCAACTGCACGACGTCGCCGTCGATTTCCTCGCCGAGCACTCGCTGAAGTTGACGGACATCGATCGGTTCGTCTGTCATCCGGGAGGCGCAAAAGTGCTCGATGCACTGGAAACGGCTTTCGAGCTGCAACCCGGAGCGCTCGGTGCCGCACGCGAGGTGCTGCGCGATTACGGCAACATGTCGGCAGCGACCGTCATGTTCGTTTTGGAGCGTACGATCCACGAGACGGCGCGGTGGAAACGCGCGCTCGTGAGCGCGCTCGGACCCGGCTTCACGGCCGGCTTCACCCTCCTCGAAAGATGAGCGTCCTCTGGGTAGTGCTCGCGCTCGTGGCGATTCAGCGCGTCGTCGAGCTGTTCTTCTCCGCGCGCAACACGCGGCATCTGCTTGCCCGCGGCGGCACCGAGGTAGGCGCGGTGCAATACCCGTTCTTCATACTCTTGCATGCGGCATGGCTCGCGAGCATCGGCGTCTTCGTTCCGGCGTCGACTCCGCCGAACTGGTGGCTGCTCGGCCTCTACGCGCTCCTTCAACCATTGCGCGTCTGGACGATTGCGACCCTTGGGCCATACTGGACGACGCGCATCATCACGCTGCCGGGCGCCCCGCTCATACGAAGCGGCCCGTACCGCTTCGCACGTCATCCCAACTACGTGGTCGTCTGCGCCGAAATCGCGATTCTTCCGCTTGCCTTCGGCGCGCTCGAGATCGCGATTCTCTTTTCGATCCTCAACGCGTCGCTGCTTTCGTGGCGCATTCGTACCGAAGAGCGTGCCCTGCTTTCGCGTCGCACGTTAGGTCATTAGTTTCCCGAAGGCTCGTCCGAGGCGGGCGACACCCTCTTGTGCGTCTTGCGTCGACAAATGGCCGAAGGAGAGGCGTAGCGCCGGCGGCCCGCTGCGCGTCGGATAAAACGGCTCCGCCGGCATGACGAGCACGCCTTCACGAGCGCAAGCGTCGAACGCGGCATACGTCGAGATACGCGGCGGAAGCGGGAGCCAGACGTTCACGCCGGCTCCCGGCGAGTGGATGGTCGCCCACGGAATGACGTTCGCGAGCGACTCGACGAACGCGTCGCGCCGCTTACGATAGAGCGCTCGCGTCATGCGAAAATGCCGCGTGCAGGCCGGGCTTTCCATAAAACGCCAAAGTGCGCGCTGCGTCAGCGTCGAGGTGAAAACGTCGGCACGCACCTTTGCCGCTTCGAGTGCTTCGGCAATTCCACCCTTAGCGTAGAGATAACCGATCCGTAACGCTGGAAAGATCGATTTCGAAAGGCTTTCCATAACGATGACGCGTCCATCGGTATCGAAAGAGGCCAGCGGCGGCGGTGCCGGCGCGTCGTAGGTCAACTGCCAGCCGGTCTGGTCTTCCAAGACGACGACGTCGTAGCGTCGCGCCAAGGCGACGATATGTTTCGCGCGCCGCGCCGGGAGCACCGCGCCGGTCGGATTCTGCGCGATCGGATTGATGTAAAAAAGGCGCGGGCGGTACTCGGCAAAGACGCGCTCCACGTCGTCGCTGCGAACGCCGTCATCGTCGCCGCGGACTTCGACGTAGGTAACGCCGCGCGCATCGAAGACGCCGAGACTGCCCCAATAGGTTGGGCTTTCGCTTGCAACGACACTTCGTTCGTCGAGAAGAACGGTCGCGACGATGTCCGCCGCCTGCTGTGCACCGGAACAAACGATGACGTCGGCGGCACTCGCGTTACACCCGCGCCCATCGAGCAGCGACGCAAGCCGCGCACAGAGCTCGCGATCGCCGGTCGACGAACGATACTGCATCAGCTCCGGCGCGTCGTCGAGCAGCGTGCGGTGAAAAGCCCGGGCAAAGTCGTGCAGCGGAAAGGTTTCCGGCGCCGGGTGGCCGGCTGCGAGCGAAATCGCTCCGGGTTCGGTTGCCTGCGTCAGACGCTCCATCACGCCCTCGAGTCGCGCGCCCCGCGCGAAGCGGCCGACGTCGGGTTCCCAACGACGCGCGAACGGCTCGCTGCGGTCGGGCGGCTCTGCGACGAACGTGCCTTTCCCCGCGCGCGCCGTCACGCGGCCGCGGGCATCGAGCAACTCGTAGGCCTGCGAAACGGTCACCAGCGCGCAGCCGAGGCGTTCCGCCAGCTTGCGCATCGCCGGGAGCCGCTCGCCGGGAAGCAACTGGTTGGTTTCAATCGCCTCGGCGAGGCGATCGGCGAGTTGCACGTACAGGGGCCGCGGATCGCTCTGCTCCAGCTTCAGCGACTCGACGAACCCGTTCGTCGGCTCAGACGGTTGCGCTGAGATCCTCCGGCGCAATTCTTCGCGCGACGCCTTCCTCTGTGGCGGCCGCGGCAACCGCCTTGGCGACCGCATCCACGACGCGTGTGTCGAAAACGCTCGGGATCACATACTCCGCGCTGAGTTCGGAGTCGCTTACGATCTCCGCGATCGCAAACGCGGCTGCAAGCTTCATCTTTTCGGTGATCCGTCGCGCGCGCACATCGAGCGCTCCGCGGAAAATCCCCGGGAAGGCCAGCAAATTGTTGACTTGGTTCGGAAAGTCCGATCTTCCGGTCGCGACCACCGCTGCAACCGGCGCGGCGACGTCGGGCATGATCTCGGGATTCGGATTCGCCATTGCGAAAACGATCGGGTCGCGCGCCATGCGGGCGATGTCTTCGGGCTGCAATATGCCCGGCGCCGAAACGCCGAGGAAGACGTCGGCGCCTTCGAGCACGTCGCGCAGCGATCCGCGCCGGTTCTCGCGGTTGCAGTGCTCCGCCAGCCAGCGCCAGTGCGGATTATCGTAGCGATCGCTGCGATTGAGTGCGCCGCTGCGATCGACGGGAATGACGTCGCGCACGCCCGCGCCAAGCAGCATCTTGATCGTCGCCGTTCCGGCGGCCCCGCTGCCCGCCACGACGACCACGAGATCGGCGAGCGGCTTGCCGACGACCCGCGCGGCGTTGATCAGCGCGGCCAGGATCACGACGGCGGTGCCGTGCTGATCGTCGTGCATGACGGGAATGTCGAGCGCTTCGATGAGGCGATCTTCGACCTCGAAACAGCGAGGCGCGCTGATGTCTTCCAAGTTAATTCCGCCGAAAACCGGGGCGATGCGCACCACCGTCTCGACGATTTCGTCAACGTCCTTGGTGTCCAGGCAGATTGGAAACGCGTCGATATCGGCGAACTGCTTGAAGAGCATCGCCTTGCCTTCCATCACTGGTAACGCACCGAGCGGTCCAATGTCGCCCAGGCCGAGCACGGCCGTTCCATCGGTGACGACGGCGACCATGTTACGCTTAATGGTGAGCTGGAAGGCCTTGGAAGGGTCGGCCGCGATCGCCATCGAGACGCGCGCGACACCCGGCGTATAAACGGTCGATAGGTCTTGACGGCTCTTGATCGTGATCTTCGAGTCGATGCGAATCTTGCCGCCGATATGCGCGAGAAACGTCGAGTCGGAAGAAAATATGATACGCGCGCCCTCGATCGCTTCGACCGCCCGGCGGACTTCGTTGGCGACCGCGTCCGAGGCCGCACCGATGGTAACGTCGCGCACGATGCGCGTCCGGCCTACGGTGTGCATGTCGACTGCGCTGATCGAACCGCCGGCATCGCCGATCGCGTTCGCGAGCACGCCGAACGCGCCGGGTTCGTTCGGCATTTCGATCCGCAAAACCATCGTCAAGCTAATCGCCGGTTGCGTCACGCTAATTCCCACTGACCGTCATCTCCGCGATACGAAAGGACGGTGAAATAACCGACGCGTCGAACCGCAGGTCGTTGGCGACGGCGTCCACGCCTGCGAGCATGTCGGTGTATTGTCCCGCCACGGTAAACTCATCGATCGGATAAGCCAGTTCGCCGCCTTCGATGAAAAAACCGCGTGCGCCGCGGCTGTAGGTTCCGGAGGCGTGCTCGGTTGCAAAGCCGATGGTATCCATCACGAGAACGCCCTGGGGCGTCGCGGCGATAAGCTCGGCCAGCGACATCGATCCGGGCTCTAGGTAGAAGTTGCTCGGTCCCACACCCCCACCGGTCGAGTTGCCCGTCGTCGCCGCGCCCAGCTTGCGCGCGTAATAGGTGTCGTAGAGGAACGAGCGAAGCACGCCGCGTTCGAAGACCGGTGTGCGGCGCGTCGCGACCCCCTCGCCGTCGAAGGGCGCCGAGCCGAGGCCTCCCGGAACTCTTCCGTCATCGACGATCGTCACCAGGTCGCTGCCGATGCGATTGCCGACGCGTCCGCTCAGCCAGGAGTTGCCGACCGCAACGTTCGCGCCCGATACGGCGGCGAAGAGATCGTCGAGAAGCGCAGCGGCAACGTCACGCTCGAAAATGACCGGCACCCGCATCGTGGGCGGCTTGCGCGCTCCGAAGAGATTCACCGCGCGCTGGACCGCGGTCACGGCCACCGACTCGGATGTCTCGAGATCCTCGAAGCGACGGGCAGCCGTTCCGTATTGTCCGATGCGTTTGACCTCGCCGTCGAGCGCAATCGGTCCGGTCGAGCGGCCGGCTCGCGTCCAAGGATATGCGGCTGCGAAACCGGTCGAATTCGCCATCGCGGTCACGGCAACGGCATCGGTATAATGCGAACCGCTCGAGTTAACGACGCGCGCGTCGGCCGCACGAATCAGACGCTCGAGGCTTAGCGCTTCATCGACTTTCTCTGTGCCATCGCGGTCGGCGATGCGGGGGTCATGCAGGTCGAGATCCATGCCGGTGGCGGGCGCGACTTCGTCGGGCAAACCAGCGAACTCGTCGGGAGAAACCAGGTCGGCATGCGCGACGGCGCGGACAACCGCGTCCCGTAAGCCTTCGTCCGAAAAATCGGAGGTTGAGAGCGTCGCCTTGCGGCCGTCGCGGAAAACCCGCAGAAAGAGGCCCTTGCCCGTCGATCCCTCAAGGCGAGCGACGACGTTCTCCCGAGCCTCCGCGTGAAATCGCCGCACGATCGAGACCGAGACCTCGGCGGCCTGAGCGCCGGTCTCCCGCGCTAGCGTGAGCGCTCGGCCGGCAAGGTCGAGCGCCGCGGCGTCATTCATGCTGCGTGCCTCCGACCGTGATGGAAGCAATCTTAACCGTCGGCATCCCAACGCCGACCGGAACGTACTGCCCGCCCTTGCCGCAGGTGTAGTGGCGCCGTGCTAAACGGGCGTCATTTCCGACCGCCACCACTTTCATCATCGCTTCGGGGCCGTTTCCGATGATCGTAGCGTTGCGCACCGGAGTCGTGATCTTGCCGTTCTCGATGAGATATCCCTCGCCGACCATGAAGACGAAGTCGCCTTTGGCGATCTCGACCTGCCCGCCCGCAAACGACTTGGCAAAGATTCCGCGCTGCGTGGAGGCGACGATCTCGTCGACGTCGGCGTCGCCGTTAGGCATATACGTGTTGCACATCCGAGGTTGCGGGGCGAAGCGAAACGATTGACGGCGGCCGCTGCCGGTCGATTCGGCCCCCATTAAATGAGCGTTGAGACGGTCTTGCATGTAGCCCAGCAGCACACCGTTTTCGACCAGCACTTTGTGCTGGCCCGGAACGCCCTCGTCGTCGACGTTGAGGCTACCGCGCTCTTCGCGCAGGTTACCGTCGTCGTAGATCGTCACGAGTTCGCTCGCAACGCGTTCGCCAATTCGCCCGCTATAGAGCGATGTGCCACGCCGGTTGAAATCGCTTTCGAGCCCGTGTCCCACGGCCTCGTGGAGGAGTACGCCGCCGCCGCCCGCGCCGACGATCATCTCCATTTCGCCGGCCGGCGCCGGAACTGCGGCAAGATTGACCGTCGCAATCCGCGCCGCCTCGGCCGCCAGCGCAGCCGGCGTCTCGCGATCGAAGTAAGCCAACGAAACGCGGCCGCCGTCCCCGACGTAGCCCGAGCCGCGTTCCTTTTTGTCGCTTGCAACCACTTGAACGCCCAACGTCACGAGCGGGCGGCGGTCTTCGACGAGGCGGCCGTCGCTTGTCGCGATCCACACCTCCTGCATTTCGTCGCTCACGTGCGCGTTGACCGCGATGACGTGCGGGTCGTAACGGCGGGCGGCGGCGTCAGCGCTCTCCAACATTCCGACGTAGCGCGTTGGGTCAAACTCGCCGGGCGGCTCGCTGTTGTAGAGCGAGGCAACGTGGTCGACCGAGAGATCGACCGCGTGCGCTTCGCCGGCCGGAGCGTTGCGGGAGATCAGTGAGGCCGCGTCGGCGGCTTCCAATAGTGCCCGCGCGCTGAGGTCATCGGAAAAGGCGTAACCAGCCGACTCGCCGATGACGACGCGAATCCCCACGCCGAGCGTGACGCCGTAGGATGCCTCGTGAATGTGTCCGTCCTGGAGCCGGTACGAGAGCGTACGACGGCGTTCGCAAAAGACGTCCGCAAACTCCCCGCCATGCTGCAAAGCGCGGCCGAGTAGTCGTGAGAGAAGATCCTGATCCAGCATCGCTCGAGTGCCTAAAAAACCGCGAGCCGGTCGACGGCGCGGACGATCGCCGAGTCGGGATCGCCGGGAGAACCATCGATGAGAAATGCGAACGCAACGCGGCCGTGATGAACGGTCGTCACGTAACCCGACAACGCCGCGACGTCGGTAAGATGACCGCTCTTCGCACGCACGCGCCCGAGCGCGGTCGTAAAATCGTAGTTTTCGAGCGTTCCCTCGCGACCGCCGAGCGGCAAGAGGTGGTAGAGTGCGCGCTCGTTATCGGCGAGAAGACGCGCCAGCGTGATCGCGGCGACGCGATTCTGCGGCGAAAGGCCGCTACCGTCGAAGAGCTTAAGACCGGGCATCGGGATGCCCCGTCGCGCGAGAAAGTTTCGTTCGGCTTCGAGGCCGCCCGCATCGTTGGCAGTTCCGTCGGTCTCCCCGCCGAGCGTTCGAAGCAGTTGCTCCGCGTAATGGTTGTCCGACACGAAAAGCATGTGAGCCTCGAGTGCCTGCAAGGGCGCCGATCGATGGTCCCAGAGCACGACACTCGCCAACGGCGCGGCACCGACCGCGGGCGGGAGCGACGATACGATGCCGCGCGACTTCATCATCGCGTTTACTTGCGACGCAACGTATCGGACGACTCCCTGCATCGGCGTGTAGAAGCTCTGCTCGACCCCGCCGATCATCTCGCGCGACACGATGGTGTCGCCGTCGACGGAGATCGCGCTGGTCGGTGCGGCATAATCTTGGCCATTATCGTCGGGTGCCCAGTGCGGATTGAGCTCCGGGCCCGTCAGCGCCGTCGCATCGACGACGATGCTGCCGGTGATGCGGCGCAAGCCCGACCGCGCGAGCACCCCGATACCGTTTCGCAGATCGGTGGACGCAAGCGATGGGTCTCCGGATCCGATGAGCCAAAGGTTTCCTTCGAGCGCCCGGTTATCACCGATGCCTTCGCCGCCGGCGAAGAGCGTGTGAAATCGGTAGGCGGATCCGAGCGCGTCGAGCGCGCTGGCGGCAACGATGAGCTTCTGCACCGAAGCCGGCGCCACCGCGCGATCTGCCCGCTCGTCAAAAATCGCGTTCCCGCTCGCATCAACGACCGCAAGACTCCACCCTGTCGCTCCATCTATTGCTGGAACGAACGCCTGGTGCAACTCACTCCACAAGCGGTTTCGATCGGCACTGCTCCACGCCATAGCTGGTTTTGGCGCACTGCCGCAAGCACGCTGCGCTGAGGGACTTCTCGATTTTCCGTCAACACAGGATGTGCTCTTCAAAGCTTGCTCTGCGGAAAATCGAACGGAGCGAGAGGACGCGACGTCCGGAGCGACCGGTTCGGATGCCGAATGTGCTCGCGCGACAAGCCAAACCACAGCCACTCCAAAAAGCAGCAGGACGAGCGCGAACGCGCGCCGTTTATGCGCGCGCGAGCGCCTCGATCTTCTCCTGAAGCCTGTGCTGTTCTTCACGTAGTTCGTCGATATCGTCGCGAAGGAGTTTGACCTGCGTCGGGACCTTAGAATTTTTGCGGACGTGCATCGCCGCTTCCGCCGCATGTCGTCGCAAACGACCGTCGACCGCTTCAGCTCCGAGACGGTCCAGGGCGGGAAGCAACCGAGCATCGCCGAGTGACTCGGCAGCGGAGATGGCGGCGAGCGCTACCAGCAGCGCGTCGTCGTCAATGAGCCGCTCGACGGCGTCGGCGACACGGCCCCGCTCTTCTTCTACCAGCGCCGCCACACGCGCCAGTGCGGTGACCGCGGCGCGCCGCAATGCCTCGCCGTTGGTCGGGTCGGTAGCCTCGAAAAGTGGTGCCATTGCTCGCGCGTCGGCGAGTTCGGCTAATCCGTGGAGTGCTCCGGCTTCAACCGTGTTGTTCCAGCTGCGCTCTTGGGCGGCCGCGGCAAGCACTTCGTACGCGCGCTCGTCGCGAGTTTTACCCAGCGCCGTCAACGCCGAGGCGCGGACGAAGTACGACTCGTGGCGTTGCGCCGTCGCGATTAGCGCTGAGGCTGCCCGGCCATCGCGGAAATTACCGAGTGCGGCCGCGGCCGCTCGGACGACCTTGGGATGCGAGTGCGCAAGGGCTCCGACGAGAATCGTTTGCGCCCACGGCGCGCGCGTCGCGCCGATGGCTGCGGCTAGCTCCACCAGCACCCCCCAAAACGGCTCGCGGGCGAAGGCGGCTTCGATCGCGTCACGGGCTTCGCGGCCACCGTCGCGCGCTAATTCGCGACCCGCGCGAATGCGAGCGACGACGTTGGGCTCGCGCTGCAGCGCCGCGGCCGCGAAGTCGACGCCGAGGGCATAGGTGACGTCCGCGAGCAGAAATCCGCCAGGATCGAAACGCACCAGCTGCGGCTCGGATTCGACCGGCACCGTGATCGTTTCATGCCCGCGTTCCACGCGCACACGAATGAGCCTATCGTCAAATCCAACCTCGACGTCGAACTGATAGGCGGGGTGCACGGTGTCGATCGTCTGTTTTTGATCGATAGTCAAAGTAACGACCTTGCGCTTAGGATCCCAATCGGCGCGGACTTCGAGCCTCGGATGACCTTCGCGGAAAACCCATTGGGCGAAGAAGCCGCGCAGGTTTCGTCCGGTGGCGTTCTCGATGGCGCGAACGAAATCGATTGTCTCTACGGAACGCTGCGCGTTGTCGCGAACGTAGCGCGCGATCGCGCGCCAAAAACGAGCATCGCCGAGCTCGCCGCGCAGCATGTGCAGCACAACCGCCCCTTTTTGGTAGAGATGGCGGTCGAAGATGTCGCTCGGTGCGAGATAGGTGTTACAGACGATTGGGCGGCTGTAACGCTCAACGTCTTCCTTCAAATAGGCCGCGAAGTTTTCGAAGATTTCGTAGCGATACTCGTCTTGGCCGAGATCGATCTCTTTCCAAACCGCCTCCATGAACGTCGCGAAGCCTTCATTTAGCCAGGCATGCGACCAGTCGCGGCACGTGAGCAAATCGCCGAACCATTGATGAGCCAGCTCGTGCGAGACGAGAGGATCGCTCGAAAAATCGAGGTGAGCGGTCGAATCGTGAAGCGTTCTATCGGTCTGCGTGGTCGCGGAGGTGTTCTCCATGCCGCCGAAGATGAAGTCGGAAACCGCGATTTGCGAGTAGCGGGCGTAGGGATACGGCATTCCCAGCCGTTCCTCGAAACGCTCGATCATCGCGGGAGTCTTGCCGAAGGCGCGCTCGCCGTCGCTCTCTCTTCCCGGCAGCACATAGTAAAAGACCGGCACGCCATTGCTTCCGGCCTTCCCCTGTGCGACTTCGATGAATGGCCCGGCGACCATCGTCATGAGGTAGCTGCTGTGGGCAACGTCCTGGCGATAACGGAAGATCGTCTTTTCGTCTTCGTCCTTACGCTCCACCAGCAGTCCGTTCCCGAGCGCAAACATGCCCTTTGGGACGACGATCGTCGTCGATGTGGTTTGTTTTTCGGCCGGGTAGTCAAGACAGGGGAACCAGTATCGCGCGTATTCGTCTTGGCATTGCGTCCAAGCGTGTACCGGGCGCTGCGGGTGCGCCGGAACCGGCTTGACGAAAAACAGGCCGTGACGCGGCTTGCGCACTCGGTAATGAACGGCGAACGTTTTCGATTCGCCTGGCGCGACGGCGGGATCAAACTCGATCTCAAGCGCGCCGTCTCGCGAAGCGAAGGCGGCGTCCTCGACGTGAGAAACTTCCAGATCGACGGCATTGAGCGTCAAGTGCGAGACCGGTTCGTCGAGTGCGCGAACCGTTATGGTGCAGACCCCTTCGAGAGATTCATCGGCAAGGTCGGGCGTCAGGTGGAGGTCGATATGCTCGACGGTAGCGATCTTATCGGGACCGTATCGCGGACGCGTGCCGGGCAGCGCAAAAGCCTGATGTTCGTTTGATTCGTCGCGCATCGTGTTTGGCCGACTTACGAGCCGAGCGTTCTTCAGTCCTGTGTCACGTGTCGGCCGCGGTTTGCAGCCCTCCCGTCACTTCGATCACCGCACCGGTAATAAAATCCCGCTCGCGCGCAACGAGGAACCTCACGGCATCGGCGACGTCTTCGTAACTTCCCGCGCGCCCCCGCGGATTGTGCGCCGGTCGTTCAAATGCGCGCGCGCGGTCGAGCGTCTTCTCGCGAATATCCCCGGGAGCAACGACGTTGACGGTAATACCGTTACCCGCTTCCTCGAGGGCGAGGCAGCGGGCAAATGCCACGAGGCCGCTCTTCGCCGCTTGATAGAGTGAAAAAGCGCGGAATGGCCGCGTCTCGCTCGATCCAACCATGCCGAAGAAAACCATGCGGCCGAAATGCGCCTCGCGCATCCCCGGCAGTATCGCTCGCGACGCCAACACCGCGCTGCGGACGTTTCCGTCGAATGCCTCCCGGTAATCTTCGAGTGTGGCACGGGCAAACCGCTTCACCACCAGCGGCCCTACCGCGTGCACGAGCGTGTCGAATGGACCAAATCGCCGCACGGCATCGTCGAGCGCGGCTTCGACGACGGCGGGGTCGTCCAGAAAGTCGACCCGGACGGCGGCACCAGTGGCTCCGGCCGCCGTGACGGCGTCGACCGTCGCGTCCGGCGGCGTGGAGCGATAGGTAATCGCGACGCGCCCGAAACCGTCGCGTGCCAGCGCGGGAGCGATGCCGGCGGCGAGACCACCGGCCGCTCCCGTCACGAGCGCGCCGCGATTCAATCCGTCACCCGCGGACAAACGTCCAGTTGAGGTTAAACGGAGCGCCCGAGCCGATGGTGCCGAAGACGCGAACCGTATGTGGACCGCGTTGCAAACGCCACGGCACCACAACCGAAAACGCCGCGGGGCCAGCCTGAGTCACGCCCGACGTGACGTTACGACCGTCGATTGAGATCCGAAACTGGCTCAACCGCGCCGCCCGGTCGAACTGAAAACGAATGACCGGCGTGGAGGTAGAGATCGTTCCGGTCGGAGACACCGATACCAAACGCACCGGCCTGCTGGGGGGTGGCACCGGCACGGGTCGTCCCGGTGGCGGTGGCATCGGCCGTCCCGGCGCCGGCCCCTGCCCGCCGTTGATCGTAACGGTGCTCGTCGAATTGTCCCAATTGACCGACGCGCCGAGCGCCTGCGATATGAAGCGCAACGGAACGTACGTCGTCGCACCGACGATGAACGGGGCGACGTCCATAAGCGTCGGTTGACCGGCGACGGTTGCCTGCGTCGATCCAATCGTCAGCGAGATCGTGCGCCCGTTACCAGTTGCATTGATCTGCCCGTTAGAGTAAACGACACTCGCGCCCAGCTGCTCGAAAACGCCACGCAACGGCACGAAGACGCGTCCCGAACGCTCGATCGGCGGCTGCGTGAAGTTCATGTGTTGGCCGTTCACGATAACGGTTACCGACTGTGCGGCTGCGAGAACCGGCAGTGCGGTAAGGGCGAAAGCAAGCGAGAATCGCAAAAAATTCCTCATGCGCGTTCTCTACCCGCGCTTGCTCGCTATAAAACGCGGTCGCGCTATCCTCGGGCGCCTGCAGTTTCGGTAGGCGACATCTCGGCAGCGATTGCGCGCTGGTCGGCGTGCCGCTCGAAGAATCCCATCCACGTTTCATAGACCATCGGCACGAGGAAGAGCGTCAGTATCAGCGAGCTGAGCAATCCGCCGATGATAACCGTGCCCATCGCCTGTCGCCATTCGCCGCCCTCCGCGAAACCGAGCGAAAGCGGCAGCATCCCGAAGATCATCGCACACGTGGTCATCAGAATCGGCCGGAATCGCGTGCCCGCCGCCTGCAGCACCGCATCGTGTACGCGCATCCCGCGGCGGCAGAGCGTGTTTGAGTAGTCCACCAACAAGATACCGTTCTTCGCCACCAATCCGAAGAGCATCACGATGCCGATCATCGAGATGAGGTTGAGCGACTGTCCCGCGTTCGGCTCGATACGATGCATAAGCGAGAGCGCCACGAGGGCACCGATTATCGCCAGCGGAACGCAGAGCATGACGATCAATGGCTCCAGGAAAGATCCGTAGAGGATGACCATCAACATATAAACCAGCATGAACGACGTCAGCAGGGCGATACCCATGTTCGCCATCGTCTCGTTCATGTATTGGGTATCGCCTTGCGCGGTAAGCTCGACGCCGGGCGGAAGGAACCCGGGCGTGCGAAGCGCTCGCTCGAGCGGCCCCGTTACCGCGCCCAACGAATAGCCGGGAAGCGTGCCGCCGTAGACGTCGACGATTCGCTGCCGGTTTAGACGTTTGATTTGCAGCGGGGCCTTCGTCCATTCTAGATTGGCAATGTCGGCGAGCGGCACTAACGTCCCGTCCTGCGCCCGCACGCGAACGTCTTGAAGCGAGTCGACCGTCTTTCGGTCGGCGAGCGGAAACTGCACGCGGACGTCGACCAGGCTATTCTCGGCGCGCACCCGGGTTGCGACCGCACCGTCTATTGCGAAGCGCGCGGCATTTGCCGCGTCGGATGGATTGATGCCGAGGATCTCGGCCTTCTGAGAGTCGATATTCACATTGAGTCGCGGCGCCGCGGCCTCATTGCTCGTTTGCACGTTGACGCTGCCGGGCGTGTTCCGCAAGAACTGTGCGATCTTCTCGGCGGCCGGCGAAATGACGCTTTCGGGCCCCGAAAGTGAGTAAAAGATCGGGGTTCCCGAACCGCTTCCGGTATCACCGGCGACCTGGAAGTCGCCGCCGGGCACCAAATAGTCAAGTTTGCGGACTTGGCCCACGATCTTATAGGTGTCGTGCCGCCGCTCTGGAAGCGTCTCCGCGTTAAGCCGGGCGTAGTTATCGCCGATCGCCGAGCCCCATCCCTGAGGCTTGCGCCCGACCGTCGAGCTCACCGACTTGATCCCATCAATCTTCATGATTCCGTCTTCGAGTGCGGTCACGTGCTTTGCGGTAACCTGCAGCGGAGTACCCGGCGGGTAGGTGACGGTCATGTCGATTTCGCCGGTCTGCACT
>Ga0209169_10000628_pt1 | contig 21441 bp, 12 predicted proteins | sample HubBroMetageWRM4_FD_188346 | JGI IMG/M metagenome (GOLD analysis project Ga0209169, IMG submission 188346) | Warmed soil microbial communities from the Hubbard Brook experimental Forest, New Hampshire - Hubbard Brook CCASE Soil Metagenome WRM 4... | ecosystem: Environmental > Terrestrial > Soil...
CTTCGTTGTAATCGGTGTGCTCGCCGATCAGGTTCACGCGCCCCGGCGCGCGGAATACCCGCGCCTCCTCCCCATACAATTTCTGAAATTGCTCGCGCAATCCCTGCGCTTCCCGCTGTACCAGGCTGGCAGGCGACACGTCATTCCCAACCAGTTTTTCAGTCATGGTATGAAATGGAAGGCAGCGTCCGTGTCGCTACAGCCCGATCGTTGGAAGGCGCCGGTCACCACGCAAAACGGAGAAGGCACGGCCCCATTATATGCAATGCGCCCGCTGAAACATGCGGAACTTTTCGATCTTCGCTGCGAATTTGCGCCAAAAAACGCCTGCTGCTACTGTTGCTCACGTGAGTCTCTCGACACAATACGCATCCACAAACGCCCCACCAAAATCTCGCCCCACGCTGCGCCACAATTATTTATCTTTCATTGAAGACACCGCGCTAACCCTGGGCGTGATGGCGCCCACCGGCACGTGTGGCATCGTTCTCCCGCTACTCATTGCCAAAGGCGGCAACGCCACCTGGCTCATCTTCCTGCTCACTCTCATCGCTTTTTCGCTGATCACCTACAGCGTGCATCGTTTCTCAGCGCAGTGCGCCTCCGCAGGTTCACTCGCAGATTTTGCGGCTGCCGGACTCGGCCGCGGCGCCTGCTTGGTCACCGGATGGGCATACGTCGCCGCGATGGCCTTCGGCGCGGCCGGCACCGCGCCTTCTTCCGCGTACTACGCCGATCTTTTCTTCCGCCAGGTAACCGGCGCTCCGGCATCTTTTCTCCGCGCCGCGGCCATCACCGCAATGGTGGTGATCGTCGCCTGGATCATCGCCTACCGCGACATCAAGCTCTCCGCCAAAGTGATGCTGGCGATCGAACTCAGTTCGCTTGCCGTCATCATCATCATCATCGCTCTGGCCATGCGCCACGATTCCGCATGGCTCGACCGTCCCCAGCTCCACTTGGCCGGAGCAAAATTATCCGGCTTTCAATTCGCCATGGTCTTCGGCTTCATGACCCTCGCCGGATTCGAAAGCGTCACCACTCTCGGCGAAGAAGCCTCGCACGCGCGCCGCACCATTCCCCGCGTGATCGTCAGCTGCCTGATTCCCGTCGGCATCCTTTATCTCGTGATGATTTATTGCCTCACCGCTCTGGCCCGAAAAAATGGCCTGGCGCTCGATCAGCTCAACGCTCCCTTCGACTCGATCGCGCGCTCCATGAATCTCGCCGCTTTTGGCTACTTCAGTTCCATCGGTATCGCGCTCAGCTATTTTGCCTGCACCCTGGGCTCGCTGAACGCCGGCGCGCGTATCCTGTATTACTTGGCTCAGAATCGCCTCTTCGCGCCCAGCTTTGGCTCGGCGCATCCTGTCAACAAAACTCCTCACCGCGCCATCGCACTCATCGCGGCAATCGCCATCGCCTGTCCCGTGGCCCTGCTCCTTGCAAAAGTTCTGCTCCCCGATTGCATCAATTATCTCACTCAACTGGCTTCCTACGGTTTCATCGGCGCCTATTTCCTGGTCTGCTTCGCTCTGCCGTTCTTTCTGCTTCGCCGCAAAATCCTTCGCCGTCTGGACGTCGCCGTCAGCGTCGCCGCTCTCCTGATCCTTGCCGCAGTCCTCTCCCTAAGCGTCTTCCCCGTCCCCGCCGCACCCTGGCGTTACTTGCCATACCTGTTCTTAGCCGCTGTGCTTATCGGCATAGCCGTTTCCCTCTCTTATGCACGCAGGGGCGCCCCGAATCGTGTACCAAACGCATCCCATACTCGAATCTAACGGGCAAGGCTGATCGCGGTCGGCTGCGCCATTCCCCTTGCTTACCTAGGGCAGTCGAGCTATACTTCGCTCGGTTACCGAGATAAGAAATGAGCAAACCGTCGGATCTCGTGCAAGGCACTCTCGACCTGCTGCTGCTGAAAATCCTCGCGCTCCAGCCCCTCAACGGCTTCGCCATCAGCCTTCGTCTCAAGCAAGTCTCCGGCGACGTGCTGCAGGTCAGCGATGGCTCGCTCTATCCCGCACTGCACAAGCTCGAACAAGAGGGCTGGATTTCCGCCGAATGGAAGACCACCGAGAACAATCGCCGCGCGAAATTCTATTCGCTCACGCGCCCCGGCCGTAAACATCTGGAAAAGGAAGCAGACAACTGGGGCCGGCTCGCGACTGCGATTTCGCACGTGGTAAAGCTGAAGGAAACCTGAGCCAAGTAGAGATGCCGCGCGCACCAAGCGCCCGGGAGAACAAATGACGCGACCGGATCGCTGGATTTACAAGCTGCCGCTGCGCCTGCGCTCCCTCTTCGACCGCCAGAAAGCGGACGAAGAACTAGACGAAGAACTCCGCGATCACATCGAACTGAAAACGCAGCAATCTATCGCCCAAGGCATGACCCAGCAAGAGGCCCGGCGCACGGCTGTGCTCGAAATGGGCGGGATCGAAAAACGCAAAGAAGAATGCCGCGACACCCGTGGCATCCACTTCCTTGAAACTTTCGTCCAGGATCTCCGCTACGGTTGCCGCATGCTGCGAAAATCGCCCGGCTTTGCCGCGATCGCGATCATCACCCTCGCTCTCGGCATCGGCGCGAACACCGCCATCTTCAGCTATGTGAATGCCTGGCTCATCAAGCCGCTGCCCTTTCCACAAGCTGATCGGCTAATGGTCCTGCTCTCGCACGACACGAAAAAAGGCTGGACGAGCAATGGCGTCACCTCCAGCGCCGATTACTTCGATTACGAGGAGCAAAACTCTTCCTTCGAGCAATTGGTTCCGTGGACCAGCTGGTACTTCAATCTCACCGGCGGCGGGGCGCCCGACCGCGTCCTCGGCGGCCTGGTGGGATGGAATTTCTTTCAGACGCTCGGCGCGCAGCCAATGTTGGGCCGAACTTTCTTGCCGCAGGAATCGCATTCGGCCTCAAGCCATGTGGCCATCATCAGTCGCGGCCTGTGGGAAAGCCGCTTTGGCGCCGATCCGCGCATCATCGACCGTGTCATCACGGTGCAGGGCGAGACCTACACCATCGTCGGCGTCATGCCCGCCAATTTTCAGTTTTCGCTGATGGGCGTTGCGAACATGTGGGTGCCGCTCGCCATGGACGACAAGCAGCGCAACGATCGCGGCACCTCGTGGTTTTCAGCCTTTGGCCGGCTGAAGGCCGGCGTCACGCAGCAACAAGCTGGCGCGGACCTGGCCGAAATCTCCTCGCGCCTGGAAAAGCTCTATCCGCAAACCAATACCAATCAAACGACCCTGGTCAGCTCCATGCTCTTTGAAATCGGTAAGAACGAAGGCACGCAGCAGATCCTAATCTGTTTCTGTCTCGTCGGCTTCGTGCTGCTGATCGCTTGCGCCAATGTCGCCAATCTGATGCTCGCGCGCGCGAGCGGCCGCACTAAAGAATTCGCCGTGCGCGGAGCACTGGGCGCCGGGCGCTGGCGGCTCGCCCGGCAATTGCTCACAGAATCGCTGCTGCTGTTTACTTTCGGCGGCGCAGCAGGTGCGCTTTTCGGAATTTGGGGCGTGCACTGGATCGAGAACGCCATCCCTGATCGTATTCGCGGCTATATCGTCAACTACGGGCGCGGAACACTCGACGTGCCGACCTTCGCTTACACCTTCGGGATCGCAATCCTCTGCGGCGTCATCTTCGGACTCGCGCCCGCGTTCGGAAGTTCCGGCCTTGACGTAAATCGTTCGCTTAAGGAATCGGCCGGACAAATCTCCGGCAGCCGCGTGACCCGCGGTCTGCGCAACGTCTTCGTTGCCGGCGAAATTTCACTCGCCGTAGTCGTGCTGGTCTGCACCCTGCTGCTCGTGCAGGATTTCGCGCACATGGTTTACGGCGACATCGGTTTCCAATCGCGCAACCTTATGGTCACGCAATTGGTCCTGCCACCGGCGAAATATAAAACGGACGCGCAGGTTCGTGGCTTCTACGATCAAGTCCTCGCTCGCATGCGCGCTCTTCCCGAAATCGTCTCGGCCGACGCCAGCGAATACATGCCCTTCAGCGATTCGAACCAGGTCAAAGTGATCCACATCGTCGGACGTCCACCGGCCGCACCGGGCGAATATCTCGACGCTGAATATTCGGCGATCACTCCCGGATATTTTCAAACAATGCTGATGGTGCTGCTTCGTGGGCGCGCACTAGAACCGGGCGATGGCCCGGACGACCGCAAAGTTGTCGTCATCAACGAAACACTGCTGCGTCAGCAATTTTCCAACGTAGATCCCATCGGCCAGCAGCTGGAAGTCGGCGATACGCATGAGATCTGCACCATCGTCGGCGTCGTGCGCGACACCAAATTATTTACTCTCACCGACCGGCCCATGCGCCAGATTTACGTCCCGGCCGCGCAATTCCCCAGCCCGTACATGTCCATCGTCACGCGCGCCGCGCGCCCCAGCACAGAAGCAGCTTCGGCCATTCGCACCGCGGTGTGGTCCGTTGATGCCGACCAGCCCGTCTCCACAGTCCGCACCATGGACGACCTGATCACCGAGCGCAACACGCCCAACCGCATTCTCACGCAGCTGCTCACTTTCTTCGGCGTTCTCGCGCTGCTGCTAGGAGCCATCGGAATTTACGGAGTCACGGCGCAATCCGTCCAACAGCGCGTCCACGAAATCGGCATCCGGATGGCCCTGGGTGCAAGTTCGTCCGATGTCATCCGCATGATTCTCGCGCAAGGATTGCGGCTCGCGTTAGCTGGCATCGCCTGCGGCCTGCTCGGCGCTGCCGCTGTCACGCGCGGTATGGCCGCAATCCTCAGCACCGTAAAATCGAATGACCCGCTGACGTATGCGGCAGTGGCCGCATTCTTTGCTTTGGTAGCGCTAGCTGCGTGTTACATCCCAGCCCGGCGTGGCGCCCGCGTGGACCCAATCGTCGCGCTGCGCTGCGACTAAGCAGCCCGAAAGCCGAAGACTTTCTAGATACCGAGCGCGGCCAGCGCTCATGTCTATCGCCAAGCGCCGCAATAAGCGCTCGAGAGATGAAAACAATGCGACCGGAACGCTGGATTTACAAGTTGCCTCTGCGCGTGCGCTCACTCTTCGATCGCGAGAAAGCGGACCAGGAGCTCGACGAAGAACTCCGCGATCACCTCGAGCAAAAAACACAGCAGTACATCACCCACGGAATGCCTCTGCTAGAAGCCCGCCGCGCCGCCTTGCTAGAAATGGGCGGCCTCGAAAAACGCAAAGAAGAATGCCGCGACGCGCGCCAAGTGCATTGGCTGGAAAATATCGCCCGCGATACTCGCTTCGGTTTTCGCATGTTGCGCAAATCGCCCGGCGTAACCGTGGTTGTTGTGATCGCGCTCGCACTCGGCATCGGAGCGAACACCGCTATCTTCAGCGTGGTGAATGGATTCCTGCTGCGCCCGTTGCCGATACCTTCGCCCGAGCAAATCATGGTGCTCGCGATTCAGCAGAAAGACGCGCCCATCGGTTCCGCGGGGTTTTCCTATCCCGAGTTCGTCGACTTCCGCAAACAAGCCGGCACGGTTGGCAGTATATTCGGAATCGTTCTCGGCACCGTACAGTTCACCGCGAACGATCGGTCTGAGGAAAGTTCCGCAAACTACGTCTCCGGAAATTTTTTCTCGGCGCTGAGTCTGCAACCTGCCGCCGGTCGTTTCTACCTACCCGGCGAAGCCGAGACGCCCGGTGAACCGCTCCTGGTGGTTCTCGGCTACGGCTACTGGCAGAAACGATTCCACGGCAATCCGCGCGCCGTGGGAACACAAATCCTCGTCAATGGAAAATCCGCCACCATCATCGGGGTCGCGCCGCAGCAATTCCAGGGCATGTATTCCATCTTTGAAACGCACGTCTATCTCCCTATGAGCGCGATGACTCGGGAAGAATCCGCGAGCCTGTTTTGGGACAACCGCGATCGCCGCAGAATTCTGGCCTTCGGTCGGCTCAGACCCGGTGTTAGCCTGCGCGAAGCGCAAAGTTCCCTCGACGTAATCACCGCGCGCCTCGCCCGCCAATATCCATCGACGGACAAATGGTTCACCGTGCGCGTCATCCCGGAAAAATCCGCGCGTCCTATCGCCTATGCCAATCATTTCTTCGCCGCGACTTCCGGCCTTTTTTTGGTGCTCGCCGCTTTCGTCTTGCTGCTCGCTTGCATGAACGTGGAAAACATCCTGCTCGCGCGTGGCTCGGCGCGTCAACGTGAAATGGCCATTCGCGCCGCTCTGGGCGCCGGACGCCGGCGGCTCATCCACCAAATGCTCACCGAAAGCGTCCTGCTGGCAATTCTGGGCGGCGCCGCTGGAATAATTTTCGGAATGTCGGCCAGTCGTCTGATCAGCTCGATTCATCTGCAAAACCTGCCGCTCCACGTGGATGCTACTTTCGATTGGCGCGTTTTCGCGTTCGCCGCCACTTCCGGGCTGCTCGCAGGTTTCGTGGTCGGCCTGCTGCCTGCGTTTCGTGCTTCTTCTGCGGACGTGATTTCCGTCCTGCATGAAGGCGGCCAATGCGATTCTTTCGGTATCCATCATCCCGGCTTTCGCAATTTCCTGGTCGTCGCGCAAGTGGCGGGCTCATTCACGCTTCTGGTGGTCGCCGGGCTTTTCGTCCGCAGCCTGCAAAAAGTTCAGGCCTTCGATCTCGGATTCGATCCCAGCCACGTTCTCAACGCAACGCTGGACCCGCACCAAGTCGGCTACGACGAGTCGCGCGCCACCGCTTTCTATCGCGAACTCGAATCTCGCGTGCGTTCTCTGCCCGCCGTAGAATCCGTGAGTCTCGCCTCCTACGTGCCGATGGGCGGCTTCCCCATTAGCAGGCCAATTTCACTCGAAGGACAACCCACGCCTCCGGGCCATCAAGCGCCGAGTGTCCTCTCCAACTCGGTTGACCCACCGTATTTCGAAACCATGCGCATCACTGTTCTCCGTGGCCGAACGTTCAGCGACGCGGATAATGTGACAGCGCCGCGCGTCGCCATCATCAATCAGACGATGGCCGCCCGCTTCTGGCCGCGCGAAGATGCCATCGGGAAACGCTTCAGCATGGACAGCGACAGCGGCCCGTTCATGGAAGTCGTCGGCGTCACCGCTAACGGCAAATACAAGACCGTCGCCGAAGACGCCGAACCTTTCTTTTACGTTCCGCTTGCGCAGAATTTCGCATCGAAGCTCGCTCTGCAAATACGCACTCTCGGGCCGCCCGAGTCGCTCGCTGCACCCGTGAAGGAACAAATCTCTCGGCTGGCTCCTGAACTGGCGATCGTGGATATCGAAACCATGAATCAATTGCTCGCCGGAGCCTTCGGTTTCTTCGCGTTTCGCCTTGCCGCCACATTCGCTGCTGCGCTCGGAGTCATCGGGCTAATTCTGGCGATTGTCGGCGTCTACGGCGTCGTGTCATTCGCCGCGAGCCGGCGCACCCGTGAGATGGGCATCCGTATGGCCCTCGGTGCAAGCTCGCGCGATATCCTCAATCTGGTGTGGCTGCAGGGCGTGCGCCTGGTAATCGCCGGTATCGCCATCGGCGCGGCCGCTGCCTGGGCGCTCACTCGCGCCATCGCGCATCTGCTCACCCAAATCAGCGCCAGCGATCCCGTCACTTACTTAACCGTCGCCGTCCTTCTCGCTGCCGTCGCGCTTCTCGCGTGCTACATCCCCGCGCGCCGCGCTATGCGCGTTGACCCGATGGTTGCCCTGCGCTACGAATAAGAAAGCGAGCGTGGCGAGCGCTCAGGAGGACAAACGGTGCGACTGGTTCGCTGGATTTACAAACTACCTCTGCGCCTGCGCTCGCTCTCCCGTCGCCAGGCCGCCGACCAGGAGTTGGACGAAGAACTCGGCTACCACCTCGAGCAAAAAACCCAACACTACATGGCCCAAGGCCGATCTCCGCAAGGAGCTCGCCGCGCCGCACGACTCGAAATGGGCGGCCTGGAAAAACGCAAAGAAGAATGCCGCGATGCCCGGCAGATCACCTGGCTGCAGGATTTTCTGCAAGACATTCACTATGGCCTGCGCATCCTCCGCAAATCCCCCGGCTTCACCATCGTCGCCGTCCTCACCCTCGCTCTAGGCATCGGCGCGAATGCCGCGATATTTTCTATCCTCGACCCGCTGTTACTGCAAAAACTTCCGGTCCACAATCCTGACGAACTCGTATGGGTGAGCTCGACGGGCACGCTTGGCAGGCCTGCTGAGGGTTCCGAGATCGAAACCTACTACGCCTATCGCGACAAGGCTTCGGCATTCGCAAGCGTCCTGGCCTTCTCCGGAATCGCGCCTTACGAGGTCACCTACGATGGCCGGAAAATCTCGGCCAACGGTGAGCTCGTCTCCGTAAACTATTTCGCGGCCCTGGGCGTACGGCCTTTTGCCGGCCATTTGCTGGCTGATTCCGATCAGCACGGCCCTCCGGCCCTCGTCGTGAGTTTCGCATTTTGGAAACGCGCGTTGAATTCGAACCCCGAGGCCATCGGCAAGGTGGTCACGTTTGGAGACCAGTCGGATGCCTCGCACACCGGATCCGTGCCGCAACACTCGTTCACAGTGGTCGGCATCGCTCCTCCGGAATTCTTCGGCGCGAAAGTCGGCGAGTCGCCCGATTTCTATGCGCCACTGAATGCCACGGACTTGCCGACGCAGGACTATTGGCAGACGCAATGGGTGACCATCCTGGCGCGCTTGAAACCGGGCATCTCCCTCGCGCAAGCGCAGACCAGCCTCAATCCTCTGCTGCACGAAGTGGAAAAGACCTCGACGCTTCCGCAAATCGAGCGCGACGAAGATTTCGCCAACGTGCTGCTTGCTTTCGCCTCCCGTGGCCTTTCCGATGCGCGCGCCAAATTCTCACTGCCTGCCCGAATCTTGATGACTGTTGTGGGCCTTCTGCTCTTGATCGCCTGCGGCAACGTCACCAACCTGCTGCTCGCGCGCGGCATGGCGCGCAAGCGCGAATTCACGGTGCGTCTTGCGCTGGGAGCTGGACGCTGGCGTGTGATTCGCCAACTCCTCACGGAGAGCACGCTGCTCGCGCTTGCCGGCGCCGTGGCCGGACTCGCCGTCGGCTACTGGACCAGCCGTCTTTTGCTCGCGTCGCTTTCCACGCGGCAGCTGCCCGTGGTCCTCTCGACGGGACTAAACCTGCGAACGCTGCTCTTCACGACTGCCGTGCTCGCGCTTACTGTGCTCGTATGTGGACTCGCCCCGGCGCTCGCCGCCACGCGCGGAGAACTTTCGGAAGAACTCAAAGTTCAAGGATCAGGATCGCACCGTGCGTCGGCGCAATCGCGAATGAGCAACGCGCTGCTTGTTGCGCAAATTGCGTTGTCCATGGTGCTTCTAGCAGCAGCCGGTCTGCTGCTGCGCAGCCTTTTCAATCTCGAAACTTTCGACGCGGGATTCAACCGCGACAAAGTTCTGACGGTCACAATGAGCGGTTACTCCGCGTCCCGTTCCCGCGATCAGATCGCCCAGTTCTATGTCCAACTCCTGGATCGCGTGCGGCAGCTTCCCGGCGTGCATTCCGCCAGCTATTCAAGCTTCACGCCCATCAGCGGCAAAGAAGTTGGCATCAACGTGGTGGTGGAAGGTTACACGCTGCGGCCCGGCGAAGTGGCCAACGAGCGATTCGTCGGCGTCTCGCCGGAATATTTCGAAACCATGGGAATCCCCCTGCTCGCGGGGCGCGATTTCACCGAACAAGACGTCCGCCCGGATTCACCGTCAAACCTTTCGACGACTGCGGCGATCATCAACCAGACCATGGCTCGCCGTTTCTTCGGCAACGTCAGCCCACTGGGGAAACATTTTCACTTTGTGGAAGGGCATCGTCCTCCGCTGGAAATCGTGGGTGTCGTCGCCGATTCTAAATACAACGATTTGCGCGAAAGCCCTACCGACTTCTTCTATATCCCCGGAACGCACGGAGACATTGAAATTCGCACTGACGGCTCCGCAAAAACTCTCGCCGGCTCGCTTCCCGCAATTTTTCACTCGTTGGATCGCTCGGTCACTATCACGGGCATTCGAAGCCTTCGCGAACAAGTTGACGAATCGCTGCATTCCGACCGCCTGATCGCGGCGCTTTGTGCCGCGTTCAGCATTCTCGCGCTCGTATTGACCTGCGTCGGGCTCTATGGCGCGCTCGCTTTCAACCTCGCACGGCGCACCAGCGAGATAGGCATTCGTATGGCCTTAGGCGCAAACCAGCGAGACATTTTTCGGCTTGTGGTCGGACAAGGATTACGATTGACCATCGCAGGTTTGATTCTGGGGATCGTCGCGGCGCTCGGGACGGGATCGCTGCTCGGGAGCATGCTTTTTGCGGTGAAACAAACCGACCCGCTCACGTTCCTCGGGGTTTCAATCGCCCTGCTGTGCGCAGCAGCCCTGGCGTGCTACATCCCCGCCCGCCGCGCCATGCGGGTGGATCCTATGGTCGCTCTCCGTTACGAATGAGGGATACGCTCTTGCCGCACAATCGCCATTTCTTCTCACGGCGGATGCGCCTGCGCAAAAAAATGTGAGCGGCTCGTGTTTTTTCCACGAACCGCTCACGGGGATGAGGCAATTGGTCCCGCCAGACCCTTATGTCATGGCGGGCTGGCTTATTTTGGCTTTTCTTCAGTCGGACGCTCTGCTTGGGCCTTCGGAGCGGCCTCCTGCTTTTGTGGCGCAGCCTGATGTTGTTGCGGCGCTGCTTGATGCTGTTGCGGAGCAGCCTGATGTTGTTGAGGAGCCGCTTGTTTCGGCGCGCTCTCTGTGTGCGCAGGTGCAGGCTGACGCTCTGGCTTTGCAGCCGGAGCTGGCTTTGCAGCCGGAGCTGGTTTCGCAGCCGGTGCGGGTTTGGACTCCGTGCGAGGCGTTGCGGCCCGCGCGGCTGGCTGTGAGGGATGCGTCGCGTTGTGCGTCGCTGGCGTGGCGTTCACACGCTCAGGCTTGGCCGCCGGTTTGGCAGCTTCGCGGTTCTCCGCAGCCTTGTTTTCGGTCGCTTTGTTCTCGGTAGCTTTATTTTCTGCAGCTTTGTTCTCAGTCGCCTTGCTCGCAGCCGCGTGATTCGCTGCGGCCTTGTTGGCGTTCGCCTTGCTTTCGGCGGCTCTGTTCTCGGTCGTTTTCGCCTCAGCTGCCTTGTTCGCTTCGGCCTTATTCGCGCTCGCTTTGTTCTCAGCCGTTCGATTCTCAGCAGCTTTGTTCTCGGCGGCCTTGTTTTCTGTGGCCTTCGTCTCGTTCGCCCGGCTCGCCGCTGGAGCTCCGTGCGCTGCTACCACGCCCTTGCCGGAAAACTCGCCCGGCTTGGCCGTTGCCGCAACCGCCGGACGCCCGTGATTCACCGACGCGAGCATTTCATGGTTCCCACCGGCAGCGCGTTGCTGTCCTGATTGTGCTTCCGTCGCTGGAGTGTGCCCTGCGCGAGCAAAGGTTTCTTGCGCTGGCGTTGGACGGGCGCTGATTCCACCATGTCCGCCGTTATAGCTGACGTGGCTCGAGTTGCTGACGGTCACTCTCTTGTTATAAGTGTCGCTGAAATGCCGGCCGCCGAAATTATTCACCGACTGGTTGTAGCTGAAGCGATTGTTGCGCCAGTAGCCACCTTGGTATCCGGAGCCACCGTAGCCGAATCCATAATTCACGCCGCCGTAGAATCCCACTTCATTGCCCCAGTACCCGCCGTTCCACGCGTACAAGCCGTTGTTCCATCCCCAATATCCAGGAGTCCACAGCAAGCCTTCGCTGGGCGGCTCAACCCAGGTGCCCGGCACCCAGAAATAGCCTTCGTCGCCGTAGGCCCAGTAGCCCGGCGTCCACAGATAGCCTTCCTGTGGGCAGATCGGTTGCGAGTAAACGACCAGTTCTGGCGGGGCGATGGTGATGGACGCGCTGAACTGCGCGCGGGACGCCGCCGGCACCGCCAAAATTACCAACGCGAGCAAAAGATATTGTAGCGAGCGGAACATACGCATTTTTCGTTGCCTTTCCTGATCATCCTTCGATTGCCCGGTATGGCTTGGCTGCTGCGGGTTGCGCGGATGGAGGCACCACTTGACTTGCGAATAATGACTCACGCGCGCTTTCAAAACTGTTCAATATGAGTCACTTTTCGCACGTCGTCCAAAACGCCACTAGCCAAGGACACAGCGAACGAGACTGCGGGGATGTGCCAACGTGGCACGGGCGCGCGCCGGCTTGACCCGTTCTGTGATTCTCACGGTATCTCTACTTCAACAATAATTGAGTCGGTAAGGCAAGATATTGTAAGCTCTCGCCATGGTCATCAGCGAAAGGCTCAAGCGGCTTCGCGAAGCGCAAAACCTCTCGCAAGGCGACATCCAGGAACGCACCGGCCTGTTTCGCTGTTACCTTTCGCGCCTGGAAAATGGCCGCACCGTTCCCTCTATTGAGACGCTGGAAAAACTCGCGCGCGCCTTGGACGTTCCGCTCCATCAGCTCTTCACCGACGATGAAGCTCCCGTCAAAAAACTGCGCGTCCCCAAACAGCAACCCGACTCCATCTGGGGCCTCGACAGAAAAACCACCCGCCAGCTCCGTCTCTTCGCCAAACAATTCGCGCGCATGGACGGCAAACAGCGCTGGCTGATCCTCCGCGCCGCCGCCAAAATCAACAAATACGGCGACATCTAGTCGCACACCGGTGCTGCGCGTGGCATTCACCGAGCCGAACGTTCTATTTCTTGGACTTCATGCGTAATGGTCTCTCCTCTGTGAACTTCGCAATTCGCGCTTTTCAGAGCAGCGCCGCAGCGGGTATAAGATGACCATGACAGCTCAACTCGATTACCCCGCCATGCTCGCCGTCGCCCTGCAGGAAGCGCGCACCGGCCTCGCCGAAGGTGGCATCCCCATCGGCGCAGCGATCTTCGACGCTACTACCGGGAAGCTCATCGGCTCCGGACACAACCGCCGCATGCAGCAGGGCGACCCCTCGGTCCACGGCGAGACCGACGCCTTCCGCAACGCGGGCCGTCAGCGCAGTTATCGCAACCTTATTATGGTTACGACGCTCGCGCCCTGCTGGTATTGCAGCGGGCTGGTGCGCCAGTTCGGTTTCGGCACGGTAGTCGTCGGCGAAAGCCGCAATTTTCAGGGCGGCCTGGACTGGCTGCGCTCGCTCGGTATCCATGTAATTGATCTAGATTCCGCCGAATGCGCGTCCCTCCTCGCAGACTACATTCGCGCGCACCCCGCCGTATGGAACGAAGACATCGGAGAGGAATAACATAAGCGCTGCATGCCCCTGCGTGAAGATGATCGGATCGGCCGCGACGCCAACCCTCGTCATCGCCCGCCGCAACCCACTATGCCAGCTTCGTTGCCAGCGCCTTTGCGTACCCCAGCAGCCGAGTATCTGAATTCCGCGGCCCGATCAGTTGAACGCCCGCGCCGCTCGTGTTCGGCAGCGTCACCACCGGCGCGCCAACCAGGCTCAGCGGTGTGGTGTAGCGCAGGATGGCGCGCCGCGATTCCGCATGATCGATGCCAACGGCAAGTTCGTGCAGCGCGGCGCAAGGCGCCAGGAAGAAATCGAACTCGCGCAGTTGCGCATCCGCGCGCTCGCGAAATCGCGCATGCCGAGCGCGGAACTGCTCGATTTCGTCCGCCGAGATGGATGCGCCCCATGCCAGCCGTTCAGCGATCACTGCGGGAAAGTGCGAAAAGTCACCGCCCGTTTTCGCGCCGTGAATCGCGGCGGCTTCGTGCGCGGTGATCGCGGCGTAAATCTCCTGCGCCTCTTCCCAGTATCCCGTGTCCGTCGAAATAATGCTCGCGGCGCTCTCAGTTAGTTTTCGCTTCCACTCCGCAAAACTGGCGAGGACCTGCGCATCGCAATCGTACAAAAACTCGTCGCTGACACACCCAATGCGGAAGCGCGGCTCGGTCTCCTCCAGCGCACGCAATCCAAACAGCGCCTCTGCCAACAACGGCCCGTCGCGCAGATCTTCGAACAACCATCCCAGCGTGTCGAACGTGGGCGCCAGGTGAACGCCCCCGCGCCACAATCCGCTTCGCTGCGCCAGCTCCGCCGACGCGCGATACCCGGCCAGTCCGCAGAGCGCGGCGGGCACGCGCACCGAGCCTCCGGTGTCCGTTCCGATCGCCGCCGCAGCCGATTGCTCCTGTACGCTCGCCGCAGCGCCGCTCGAAGACCCGCCGGTCAGCCGCCGCGCATCGCGTGGTTGCGCGCAGTCGCCGTAATCCGGATTTTCTCCGGTGATGCCGTAGGCGAGCGGATGCATGTGCGTCTTGCCAATAAGGATCGCGCCCTGCGAACGCAGACGAGCCGCGACGGCAGAATCTTCGCGCGCGACGCCGTTGCGCTCGGCGTAGTATCGCGACCCCAAAGTCGTCGGAAATCCCGCAACGTCGAAGCAATCTTTGATCGAAACCGGTACGCCGTAGAGAAGCGGCCTGCTCCTGGGTGGAAATCGCCGAGGCAGTGCGTCCGCTTCCTGGCGCACTTTCTCGGCATCGAGCGCGATATAGACGTTGTGCCCGGCGTTGCTGTTCGCGCGGGGCAGCGCCTCTTCGGCTGCGGCGCGAGGCGTGAGCTCTCCGCTAGCGAGCTGCTCGCTAAGCTGCTGCAGGGGACTGCGCGCGGGGAGCACGGACATGGGCGGCATTCTAACCGCATCCGGCGCGCGGCGAAGGTGGGAAATTCGGTTCGCTCAGGGCGGATGAAATGGACCGAGCAGGAACGGCCGCCGGGAGGGGATGGCCGCCGTCCCCGCTCGCGTGGGCTGGACTAGAACTGAAGACTGAGAGACATCTGAATCTGCCGCGGGCTGCCGATCGTCTTGTTTACGACGCCCAAACCGAATGGACAGTTGTAGAAAGAAGTGTTGGTTTGCGTCGGGCAACTGTTTGGCAACGCATCGGTCCCTTCCACGGGGATATTGTTGTAGTACTGGTTTTGCGAGACATCATCGAGCGGAAGGTCAAAGCTCGGCGTGTTGGTCAAGTTAAAGACGTCGAAGCTGTACTTCAGCGAGACGCGTTCGGTGATTTTGGTGTTTTTCACGATGGATATGTCCGCGCGCCTTTGTGCGGTTTGGCGGAAGATGTTGCGCTGGCCCGTCGTGAAGTTGGTTTCGAAAGAGTCACCTGCCGGAATCGCGCCATTCAGGTCACCGGCAGCAAGCAGCGGCAGGGTAAAACAGCTGGAGTTGAGAGCGTACTGCTGCGTAGTGGGAGTAGCGTAAGCTCCCGACACACCGGTGAGCGCGCTCTTCGGCGTGCAGCCCGCCGCCAGCGGCACGATGGGGTTGGTGATGCCGTCGTTGACGCCGTAAAAGATGCTGCCGACCGCACCTGTGTAATCCACGATGCTGTAAGGCTGTCCGCTCTGGAAAACACCGATGCCCTCAACAGCCCAGCCATTCCCAATCTTTCCCTTCCAAGAAGAATCCGCAGCGACGTTCGGGAACTGGTAAAGAAGCGTGAAATTGATTACGTTCGTGCGATCGAAGTCGGAGTTGCCGTAGCCGGAGCGCAAGTCGAGCGGGTTATTTCCGTTGTAAAACAAACCCATGGCGCTTTGCTCGTCCAAGGCGTGCGAGTACGTGTAGGAGAAGCCCGCTTGCAGTCCGTGGTTGAGGCGCTTTTCGACGTGGACCTGCAAAGCGTTGTAGGCAGAAACGCCGGCGGCGGTGTAGGAAAGCGCTTCGGCGGAATAACCGAGATAGGGAACGCGAAAATCAACATTGCCACCTTCGTAGTTGTTGAGCATCGTGGAACCGTCGGGAAGAGTTATCGGCGCGCAAGTCGTCGTACAGCCGGCGGGACCTTGTACGGTGTAGCCGTAGGTGTAATTCTGCTGAAACGGCGTGCCCTTGCGGATCGGATTGGTCGGTGTTGCGATCTGCGCCTGGTTGAAGGGCACAGGAATCACTTCATGACGGCCGAAGTTGCCGACGTAACCGATATCGATAGCCAAATCACGGCGCGGCTGCCATTGGATATCGAGAGTCTGGTTCATGGTGTATGGCAGCTTGTTCTTGCGGTTGTAAACGCCGAAGGGGAACAGTGGTTGCCCTTCGAGAATGCCAGCGCCGATTCCAACGCCTGGTACTCCGGTATTTGGCAGGTAGCTGTCAATCGAAGCTGGATTACCCGTCGGAGGAGGTCCCAATGTCGCGCCCCACGGGTTGGTGAATCCGTACGCTGTCGGGTCGCAGGTCGGGATATAGCCCAGATAAAACGACGAAGCAGTGCATTCCGTCGCGCTGACGAAGGGCGGCGCCTGATTGACACCGAATGGTCCACCGGTAACGACGCCAGCCGCAAAGCCCGGCGAGAGATAGGTAAAGAGCTCGCCACGGTCGTAGTACAAACCCCAACCGGCGCGAACCACGAGCTTATTGTTAAACCTTCCAGGACTCCAGGCCAAGCCTAAGCGTGGAGCAAGCCCCCACTGGCGGCCGGTCAACGTAGAGGGGCTCACTCCTTTGGTGGCGAACTGAGCGTTGTTGCCGGCAACAACAATGCCGTTCGAAACCAGAGTGTCACTGGACGGGTCGTAATCATAGTGCGCGGGATCGAAATTATAGAGGTGTCCGTACTTTTCAGACAGGCCACCGTCGTCGTCGAAGCGCAGACCCACCGTGAAACTCAGGTTGGGACGAAATTGGAATTTATCCTGAACGTACGCGCCCCATTCATTGGCGCGAAGGTAGCGGTTCGCATTGCCCTGCAAGACGTTGGTGGTTGCATATTCATCCGATGTATAGGGTGTGACAAAGCCTTGCAAGAACTGCGAGAGATCCACCGTGCCAATCATGCCAGTGCCGGGTCTTTGGTCACGCGTGTTGAGCTGGGTGTAGGAATAAGAGCCACCAAAAGAAACCGAGTGTTTGCCATGGCTCCAGGTGGCGCTGGCAGAGGGCATGAAGCGATTCTGGAAAATCCCAGTGTTGGCGCCCTGCGCTTGCCCTCCCTGCCCGATCGTCAAGGTCGCCGCATTCACATTGTTTGCATTCGTCCCAAGCATGTTCACGATGGTCATGCCAGGAAAGAAATTGGAGCCGAAAGTATTGATGGTGGAGTCCGCCGGCGATGCGCCGGTGGACGATTCAACGAAGCTGGCGAATTGCGCAGGAGTGAACGGTTGCCCAATCGTGCTGTAAACTTTTTCCCGAATGAAGCCGAAGACCTCGGCAACGTTGAGGTTGGTCGTAATGATCTGTGTGTTGGTGATGGAAGCCACCTGGCTGCCGGCATCGAGGTGTTGAGTAAAGCCGGGCACACTGGAATAAGCGTAGGGCGCGATGCTGGGATCGTGCTGGTAGTAATACTTCAGAGCCAGCGTGTCCTTGGAGTTGACGATCCAGTCGAGGTTACTCACCGCTTGATCCGACAAGAAATAAGCAGTGCCGGGGGAGAGAGCGTTTTCCGGAAAGTTGAGCGTCGGAGCGACGCCGTCGTCCCAAGGCACCAAGTACTGACCGCCCGGAAGCTTGTACTGAAATATGCCCAAGGCGATCGGATTAATCTGGTTTGGACCGGTGCCGACGGATCCGTCCAGGGTCGAGCCGAATTGGGCGTTGGAAATGTTGGCCAGGCAGGCCGCTACAGGTCCCGTGGCGCGAGTAGCTCCGCAGTTGGCCGCGGTGAAGCCAAGGGGAACGGTCACGCGTCCGATGCCGATCTCCTGATCGGAACTGTGAATGTGCTGGTAGCCGAGATAGGCGAACAGTTTGTTCTTGATGATTGGCGCGCCCCCGGCTCCGCCCAAAGTGTAGCGATGCTGTTCGGGAACTTTCAGGTTGGGCGGAAGATTGGGATCCTGATTAAAAAAGAACGGGGCGGCGTTGAGCCAGTCCGTTCCGCGATGCAGGTAGGCGGTGCCGTGGATTGCGTTGGTGCCAGCGGCGGTGCTCATGTCAATGTGCGCGCCGCTGGTGGAGCCCTGTTGCGCGTCGTACATCGAAGTATTGACGCGAACCTCTTGAATGGTTTCCGGGGCGGGAGTGGGTAAAGACTGACCGACGGCGAGATAGGGCGAGGCGGTGCTCTGTACGACTCCGCCGTTTCCGCTGGCAGCGCCGCTGACTCCGGTGTTGTTCACGATGCGCGCGGAAGCCACTTGGCTGGTGCTCTTGCCGTTAAACAAATTCTTGGCATCCACGCCATTCAACAAAAACGTGTTGCTGGTATCGCGTTGGCCGTTGGCCCAGATGGGCTGGTTGCCCAAGCCGGAGTTGGCGCCCGTTCCAGCAGGCAATTCCGCGTTCACACCCGGAGAGAGAATGGCCAGTCCGGTGAAACTTCCGGTCGGTAGCGGGATAGCTTCCAGTTGCGCTTTATCGAGGACGTAGCCGTTGGTGGTGTCAACCGCGTTGAGCAATGGACTTTCTTCGACGGTGATGGTCGTTCCCACCTGACCGACTTTCAGCGAAGGGTTCAGGCTGACGGTGCGGTCGGCCTGCACGAGTATGGATGGAATTTTCTGCGTTTCGAAACCGTCATGGCTGAAGGTGAGGGTATAGGTGCCGATCGGCAAATTCACAAATTCATAGGAGCCGCTGGAATTGGCTTTCTGAGTTCTGGTGAGGGTGGTTTGATCGCCGACGAGCGTCACCATTGTGTCCGCCAGGACGCCGCCCGACGTATCCGTCACGGTGCCGGTGATGCCTCCCAAAGTTTGCTGCGCGCGCGCACTCGGCGCCAATGCCAGACCTACGCAAAGGCACGTCGCCAGAATGAAAATCGAGAGCCGGACTCTCTGCAACATTCGTTCCTCCGTTCGATGCGAACAGACCTCCGAACCGGAATCCCGTCCGAAAGCTCGCACGGTAAATTTTTGCGTTTTATTAAATTCGTTGTTCAGATGTCTTACTGCACCCCAAAGATGGAGGCAAGGTACGCTTTTTTCGGGCCGGTGCGAACTATTTTTTATCTATGGCAGATATCAATAATTTCTATGCCCGATTTCTACAGGGATCTGCACGCTGGTCTTCAACAACGCCTCGGATTTCAATTCGAATTACCGGCTCGTGCGCCACGTGCTGATGATGGACTCGACGCTCCCGGAAAACCGCAGTATGGGGCGCGCGCTGAACCAACCGACTTGGCACGTGGCATGCTACCTAACGATCATCGCCTGGGAATTCGTGACCACGATTTTGGGTTGGTGGGGCGGATGGCGGATAACACGCGCGCTGCACGGAACTGCCGCCGCGTTTGATCGCGCGGAGCCATTTCCATTACTGGGCTCAGGCTGCCTTTGCTGATGTGGCTGGTGGCATTCCTGATCCTGGATGGAGAATGGTTCCTGATGTGGCAGTCGAAAGCGTGGAACAGTCAGGAAGCGGCGATGCGCATGTTTACGGTGATTGGCATCGTGTTGCTGCTGGTGGTGCAACCGGATTTTGAAGAGCAACCTTAGCGTTTTTCTTCAGGCGCATCTTTGTTGCGGCTATTTACCGCGAACCAGAGCAATCCGGCAGTCAGATATACGAGATAAATATAGGGAAGCTTGCCGTAAGGGCCTGAGGGTACCGGATAGAGGTTGCCGACAAGCGCGAGCAGCATGGCGAGGCCCGCGAGCCAGGAAAGAATTTGCGCTCTGGCGCTGTAAGCACCGTGGTTGCGTAAATAGCGCGGCAGCGCAATGCAGACCAGCGCATAGGCGACGATGAAACCGTAGGTCGCGAGCGATCCCAGCCAGCCGTAAACGTCCAGGCCGCTCGCGCCACGCGCCGCTAGCACGACCACCGGCAACAGAGCCGCGATTCCGGTAACTATGACTGCGTAGCTGGGAGTTTCGTTGCGCGCGTGCGTGGTGCGTAGCAAACCGTGCGCCAGGCCATTGTGCGCCATCAGCAGCAATACGCGCGCGGCCGCGGTGATGCACGCAAGAGTTCCAGCGAACATGCTGACCAGCGCGCCCAGATCAATCAGCACTCCGAATAGAGGCACGCCACCCACGGCGGCCACAACGTGCATGGGCGCGGGACTGGTTCCCAAATCCTGGCCGGCGGTGCGGAATCCTAAAACTTCCGTGTACGCGCAGACCGTGAAAAATGCTCCGCCGATGATCGCGGACTGGATGACGGCCCGCGGAATCGTTTTCAACGGATTGCGCGCTTCGGCGCCCAGCGTGGTGGCGCTTTCAAAGCCGACGAAGCTGAACAGCGCCAGCACCAGCCCGAGGCGCAGGCCGCTGCCCGTCATGCCGCGCAACTTTAATTGCTCCCCATCGAAATGCAGGCCGTGACGGACGAGCACCAGCGCGACCACGATGACGATCACAACAACGGAAATCGCTTCCATCCACAACATCATTCGCGCCGATATTTTTACATCCCGCCAGGCGATCCAGACGCACGCGCCGGTGCCGAGCAGCACCAGAAGCACGGCGGAGACTTCATGGCCGGTCGCCTCGCGCAGCAGAAGATTCGCGAAATGGTAGAAACCGCCGATGACGCTCGAGCCGGTCGCGACATACGCAAGCAGCAGACTCCAGGCCGCCGTCGCGCCCAGCCACGGCGGCAGAATCATGGATGCGTAGGCGTAAAGCGAGCCGGGTGAGGCCGAATACTTGGCGAAGCGCGCGATGCACAACGCAACCAGCAGCACGGCGATTGTCGCCAGCAAATATGCGAGCCACGTGCCGTTGCCAGCGAGCGCGCAAACTAAGGGAATCGTGGCGGCAGGAGTCGTGGTTGGCGCAATCGTCGAGACCGATTGCGCGAGAGTTTCGAGCGGAGAGAGAGCGCTACGCCGCAGGCCGTAACCGGCGGCTTCAGAATTTTGCGGAGGCAACGGCGCGGTGGAAGGGTGATTCCGTGCTTCATCCGAATTTGCGGGCGCGCGCATGGCGTACCATACAGGCTGCTGGGCGAGGGCGCAAGAGATAGGGCAGAAATCGGCAGAAATACGGCGGAGGCACTGGGCTGTGATATAGATTCGCACTCTCGTTGAAGTTCGCTGGGAGTATGTTGAATCGGTTTTGGGGGAACAGATGCTGAAACTCGCCCTGCGATTTGTCGCTGTACTTTTGCTGCTTGTTTTCTCTGCGGAACCGTCGCTGGCACAAAGTGCGGCACCGAGCCTGCCCATTCGCGTCAAAGTCGTGGTAGTCACCATGTTCGAACGCGGCGAAGATACCGGCGACGTTCCGGGCGAATTTCAACTGTGGGTGGAGCGCGAGCATCTCGATCAAATTCTTCCGCTGCCGAGCGGATATCACCACGTGCGATTGAATACGGATGGAGTGCTGGGCTTATTGACCGGCGTCGGCACGGCGAAGGCTGCGGCGTCGGTGATGGCGCTGGGACTGGACCCGCGCTTTGATTTGTCGAAGGCGTATTGGATTGTCGCGGGAATTGGTGGCGGCGATCCCGCCGATGTTTCACTGGGCTCGGCAGTTTGGGCAGACCATGTGGTTGACGGAGACCTGGCGTATGAAATTGACGCGCGGCAAATTCCCG
>Ga0209169_10000630_pt1 | contig 21434 bp, 18 predicted proteins | sample HubBroMetageWRM4_FD_188346 | JGI IMG/M metagenome (GOLD analysis project Ga0209169, IMG submission 188346) | Warmed soil microbial communities from the Hubbard Brook experimental Forest, New Hampshire - Hubbard Brook CCASE Soil Metagenome WRM 4... | ecosystem: Environmental > Terrestrial > Soil...
CGATGAGTGCCGTGGGTGGTGGCGGTCACGATGAAGACCGTGACGGTTTGAAGAAGCGCGACACGGACATTCTGATCGCCGCGGAAATTGCGGAAGCGCTCGCGGTGACGACGTACACACACATCATAGAAACGGCGCCCTTTTTCGGCCGCATACCTTCCGATGATCAGGGATACCTGCGCGGCGCGCGGCAAGAAGAAATGTCGCACTACCTGCTGGAGCAATCGGTTACGGGCCAGCCGTCGCCGTTTACGGTTTTCTTCTATCCAAAAGGAATGTTCGAAGACGCGCAGACGACTTTGAACGTTCTGGTTACGCTGGAAGATGCGTTTATCGCCGCTTATCTGGTGGGGGTGCGCAATTTCAGCACGCGCGATTTGCGCGTTACAGCCGCACGCATCATGGGGATCGAAAGCGATCACCGCACGCTGGCTCGAGTGGTTGGGCCTGATGTGGCGGCGCAAGATGGCGGGCCGATTCAGAAAATCACCGGCGCGCAAGGAGTGGCGGAAAGCGTTGCCCCGCCCAACAACAACGGCTACGAGCGCACGCTTTGCTGGACGGAAATCGACCAGGCGGTTGCGGCGCTCACGCCGTTTGTTGACATCACTGCGGCCAAGGTTGCGGGATTCGACGTTGCGAAATCATTTGGTTTCGAGCCGTTCACTCCGAAGCTGCCGAATTCATTGGGGGACTTCATCTCGTTCGCTGGCTGCTAACTTTGAGTGGGACGCGGGCGAGGACTCTGATGTGCAACGAGTCTCGCCCGGATTTCCCACCGTTGCTCGTTAGAAGCGGCCTTGCGGGATGATGCCTTTCGCTTCGACGCAGTCGTAGGTTTGGCCTGCTGCGAGATTTTTGTAGTCTTCCGTGCGGCCGCTGGGCCATGCGATGGTTACGCGGTCGATTTTGTCGCGTTTGCCGAGGCCGAAAGTTACGGGCAGCTCGGATTGGGAGAGATAGCTGGAGCCGCCTTTTACGAGGCGCTCCTGGGTTGTGCCTTCGTGCTCGATGCGGATCATGGCGCCAATCGCGTCGCGATTTGATTTCGTGCCGGTGAGGCGGAAGCGGATGCTGTGGTTTCCGGCTTGCTGGTCGTTGCGATAGAGGTATGCGGGGCCGTTGTTGGTGGTCATTAATATGTCGAGATCGCCGTCGCGGTCGAAGTCGGCGTAGCAGAGGCCACGGCCGACTTTTGGTTGAATGAACGATTCGCCGGTGCTTGCGGCGACGTCCTGAAATTTTCCCTGACCATTATTGAGAAAAATTTGCGGAGGTTGTGCGTAGCCTACGTTGCCGCGAATGTTGCGGACCGTGTCGTCAATGTGGCCATTGGCAACGACGAGGTCGAGCGCACCGTCGAGGTTTGCGTCGAGGAACGCGCAGCCGAAGCCTAGGGTGTTTTGCGACGCGAGGCCCACGCCGGCTTGGACTGCGACATCGTTGTAGGCGCCATTTGCGGCGGGGCGGTAGAGGCCGATCATTTCGTTGTCGAAATTGGTGATGGCCACGCCCGGAAAACCGGAGTGATCGAAATCGGCGGCGTCTACGCCCATGCCGGCGCGGGCTTTTCCTTCGGCGCTGAAGGCGATGCCGGCTTCAACGGCTACGTCCTTGAACGTGCCGTTGCGTTGGTTGCGATAGAGCTTGTTGGGCTGCGTGTCGTTGGCTACCAGGAGATCGGGCCAACCGTCGCGATCGTAATCGAGCATAGCGACGCCGAGAGATTTTGAGCTGGTGTCGAAGATGCCGCTCTTGGCGGTTACGTCCTCGAAAGTTCCGTCGCCGCGATTGTGGAAGAGCCAGCAGGTCTCGCCACGGTACGCTTCAGGCGTGCAATAGGATTTATGTTTTCCGTCGAGACTGCAAAATACGTCGTGCTCGGGAGACCACTTCACATAGTTGCAGACGAAAAGATCGAGCAGGCCGTCGCGATCGTAATCGAACCAGAGGGCCGAGGTGCTGAAGGCGAGGCGGTTGTCGAGCCCGCTGGAATGGGTGGAGTCGGTGAATGTTCCTCGGCCGGTATTGTGGAAGAGTCGGTTCTGACCGACGCAGGTGACGAGAATGTCGGGAAAACCATCGTTGTTGTAATCGCCGACGGCTACGCCCATGCCGTACATTTCAACGTCGAGGCCGGCGCGATGCGTGACGTCGGCGAAAGTGCCGTCGCGATTATTGCGACAGAGGCGGAGTGTGGTGCGCTGGCGTTTGTGTTGCGGCCAGTCCATACCATTAATGAGTAGGATGTCCTGCCAGCCGTCCGCGTCGTAATCGAGGAACGCGCAACCTGAGCCGAGGGTCTCGGGGAGAAGTTTGCCGCCGTATGCGCCGCTGTTGTGGCGGAACTGAATGCCCGCGGCGTTTGTGACATCTACGAGGCGGAAACCGGGTGTGGCTGCCGATTGTGCGGTGGTTAATTCGGGCGCGATTCGTGCGTGTTTGGCGCGAGCGAGCGGACCTGCGGCGAGACCCGCCATTCCGAGCAGGAAAGACCTGCGATTCACGAGATATTCACCAGGCCGTTGCGGATGGCGTAGACGACGAGCTCGGCAGTTTTGTGAATGCCGAGCGCGTCCATAATATTGGCGCGATGGACTGCTACGGTGTTGGCGCTGAGGGAGAGGCGGTCGGCTATGGTTTTATTGGAATTGCCTTCGACGATTAATTGCAGGATTTCGAGCTCGCGCGGGGTAAGGCCGGAATCGCGTTCGCCTTTTAGTGCCGGCGCGCGGGAAACTTCGGGCGCGAGGACGATTTCGCCGGCGGCGACGCGGCGGATGGCCGAGCCCAGGCCGAGATCGTCCGCGGTTTTGAGGATGTATCCGCGCGCGCCGGCATCGAGCGCCTGGCGCACCAGCGTGTCTTCGGAGTGCATGCTGAGCATGAGGATGGCTTGCTCCGGAAATTCTTCGAGGATCAGACGCGCTGCTGCGAGGCCGCTCATCGCGGGAAGCGCGCAGTCCATTACGATTACGTCGGGGCGGAGTTCACGTGCCAGCTGCACGGCATCTTCCCCGTTGCTGGCTTCGCCGGCGACTTGCAAGTCGCCTTCATCTTCGAGCATGCGGCGGAAACCGCGACGGACCAGACTGTGATCGTCCACCAGTAGAACGGAAATCTTATCCGGCATTTGCTTCATTGCCCTCCCGCGGAACTCTCATGCGAACTAAAGTTCCACCTTGCGGCGGCTGCGTGAATTCGATGGTGCCGCGGAGCAGTTCGGCGCGCTCGCGCATGGCCACCAGACCGATACCGGAACGCGCGGCTAAGGCGACGCCGCCCTTTCCATGATCTTCCACTTCCAGGTCCAGGGCTTGTGCTGAAAACTGCAGACGTACCTGTGCTTCGCGAGCGCCGGAATGGCGGGCGACGTTGTTCAGCGCTTCCTGGAGCACTCTGTAAATGTGAATAGCCGCGCCGCCGTCGAGCGCAAAGGGCACGCCCGACTTCTGATAGCTTATGTCAATTCCGGTTTGCTTCTCCACTGTGGGAATGTACCAGTCCATGGTGCTCTCGAGGCCGGTTTCATCGAGCATGACGGGATGCAGGGCTTGCGAAAGGCTGCGGACGTTGTTGAGAGTGGTTTGGGCGATGTCGCGGACTTCGCGCAAGTCGCTGTGCAGGGCCGAGCCTTCGGGGATGCGTTTTTCGGAGCGGGTGAGCAGCGAGCCGATCGCGGTGAGGATCTGGCCGAATTCATCGTGAAGTTCGCGGGAGATGGAGCGCAGCATCGATTCCTGAGAGGAGATTAATTTTTGCGCGAGTTCGCTGCGCTGTTGCGAGAGCGCTTCGATGCGGGCGAAGAGTTGGCGGTTCGCGCGGATGAGATAGAGGCTGGTGAGCAGGATGGCGGTGAGCGTGGCGGTGAGGAACAGATAGACCTGGCGCTGCACGCGATCGTAGATTTGCGCGACTTGGGTCGAGGCTTGCTGCTCGCTTTCGTTGTTCTGCACGAGCAGGCGGGATACGGCCGTGCTGAGAGTGGACTGGCGGGCTTGCAGGGAGAGGCGGATCTGCGCGCGGGCCTCGGCGTCCTTGCCGGCTTGGGCCAGGGCGAAGGTGCGGTCGGCGGCATCCCAGAATTGCGCTAGGGAATCCTTCAAGTATTGAGTTTGTTCGGGAGTGCGCCGGGCGATAGTGAGCTGTTCTTCGGCTGCGAGCGCGCTATCGAGGTCGGTGCGAATGCGTTGAAATTGCGCGGACCAGGCGGTGAGGGGATAGGGCTCGTCGTTATCGAGCATGTCGCGCATGGCGAGGCCTAGGGAGTTCAGATCGTTCTGCACGCGGAGGAGTTGGAGGGAATCACGGCGATTGTGCTCGACGAGGTTGTTCTGCAATTCGCGCAGGCGGGAGATTTGCAGCGTGATATACCAGGAATAGGCAATTACGGCGGCGATCGTGATGATCAGGCCGAGGGACAAACCCCTGGTGGGAGAGCGTTGCGGCGAGCGCGCCATAGAGTGAAGGATATAACGTCGAAGCAATGGCGTACTACAGCGAATCCCTAGCCGGATGATGGCGTATCTCGGTGACCGGCAGTCGTCTGCATGGTGGACTGCTGCGTAACTGATGCTGTACGCGGGCCTGTCGGGCCTGTCATCGGGCCTGTCATTACTGGATTTCCCTGAGGAATTCCGGTAGGATGCCGTGGTTTTGTTCCACCGCCATTATTCGGCCAAAGCGCTTAGGAGACCGGGATGCCCAAGAACGGCAACGCACCAAAGACCTTGCTGGAATCGCTCGATTCATTAGTGGCGAAGCACCACCTGCTGAAGCATCCGTTTTACAAGGCTTGGACGGAGGGGCAACTTTCCAAGGCGGAGTTGGGGCTTTACGCGGAGCAGTATTACCATCACGTGCGGTCGTTTCCGGAGAATTTGAAGCAGCTGGCTGCGCGGACCAATGGCGACCGCAATTTGAATTCACTGGTGAAAGAGAATCTTGCGGAGGAACTGGACGCTACGGCGCCGCACCCGCTGCTCTGGCGGCAGTTCGCGCAATCGTTGGGAGTAAGCGACGCTTCTTTAGAGGATGCGCGACCTTTGCCGGGGATCGCGGCGTTGCTGGACACTTATGATGAGGTGGCGACGCAGGGGTCGACGACGCAGGCAGTGGCGGCGTTTTATGTTTACGAGGCGCAGGTGCCGGAGATTGCCAGCCAGAAGATTTCGGGTTTGCGGCGATTTTATGGGATCAGCGAGCCACGGGCGCTGGCGTATTTCGCGGTGCATGAGGAAGCGGACGTGCGACATCGCGCGGCTTGGCGAGAGTGGCTGGTGGAGCAGAAGAACGTGGATACGGTTGGGGTGTTGTGCGCAGCGGAGCGCGGGTTGAAGGCGTTGTGGGGCGCGCTGGATGCTGTGTATCCGCAGGGTTGCTCGTCGAAGAATTAGAGCAAGCGAGGCACAGACTGCCGACGCAGAAGTCTGGAACGTGCGGCGCTTGGGAATCTGAGTTTAATGTAAATCGGTTTGGGAAAAAGGCAGTGGCTAGTGACGAGTGGTTCGTGACTAGAAAACCCTGGGAAGATTTTTGAGTGCTCACCAAGACCTGAAGATTTAACTTTTACTTTTCCTTCTGCAGCTTTTTCACGCCGTTTTGTCCCGCAATAAACGCTTCGGTAGCTACTTTTAGAAACAAGCCGTGCTCGATCAGTCCGACTACGTGATCGAGATGATGGGCGGTTTCCTTGGGATCGTCCATGGGGCCGAAGGCACAGTTTAGAATGTAGTGGCCGCCGTCGGTGATGAAGGGCTTTTGGTCCGGTCCAAGACGCAGCGCAGGTTTTCCTCCCAGCTCGGCTAGCCTTCTGGCTGTTACTTGCCAGCCAAACGGGACTACTTCCACCGGAACAGAGACTCGTTCGCCCAGACGTGTGACTAGTTTCGTATCGTCCGCGACAACCGCCATGCGTTTGCTCGCTGACGCGACGATTTTTTCGCGCAGCAGCGCGCCGCCGTGACCTTTGATGAGGTAGAGCGGACCGGGAAGGACTTCATCGGCGCCGTCAATGGTGAGGTCAATCTGGGTGTGTTCGGCGAAAGTAGTGAGAGGGATTTTCTCCGCGCGGGCCTGTTCGGCGGTGCGGTCCGAGGTGGGGATTCCCAGGATGCGCAGACCTTCTTGTGCGATCCTGCGTCCGATGGCGGCAATGGCAAAGGTGGCCGTGGAGCCTGTCCCGAGGCCGACCACCATGCCGTCTGCGACCAGCATCGCGGCGGCGCCGCCTGCTTCTTTCTTCCATTGGTCTTGCTGTGAGAGCTCCATCGGTCGTCCGTCCTGCGCGAAGATTGCAACGGCGCACATCATAGCTGGTGAGGCGCGCATTGCCAACATCGGGTCATCCGTTACGGGGAAGCGGCGTCATTTGAATCCGGCTTTGGATTCCGAAAAAGTATCGCGAGCGTGTTCAAATCCGAGAGGATTTACGTGGACAGCGCCGCGAAAGGGGCGATCGATGTCCGCGATGGCGACGAGCGCGAGCGCCAGCAGGAGCGAAAGGGAAAACACCTGGATAGCGTGGAGTTTGAAATTGTCGGTGCCGAACAAGCACGAAGACATCGTGGTGATCACGCCACCCACAATCAGGACCATCCACAAGATGCCGGGCAGCTTTGATTTGCTTTGCAATTCGCGCAGGCGGCGATATTCCGTCATGTTGGTAAGTTCGGTGAGGACGTGGTTCCAGCTGGTTTGTTCGCCGAGACTTGCGGGCTTGGCCTGCATCGTGGTGGCCCACAGCTGCATGATAATGCGGTGTCCATTCAAGCTTAAGCTGCCTTCATTCATGGCGGGCCACTCTTCGTAGATCATCGCGTCGGCATACTCGCGCGAAAGTTTCTGGATCTGATCGCGATCGGCGGGGGCGAGGCCCTCGGAGAGGCGGAACATATTGACGAGACAATTGGCCTCGGAGTCAGCGGTCATTTCGGCGGAATTGAAGTCGGTCCACACGGCATAGAGCATGAAGCCCATGATGACGGCGTAGGTGGTGCCCAGGACGCTGACTTGCCAGCCGATGATTTCGTTGTGTTCGCGGCGCTGGCTGGAGGGCCAGAAGCGGCGCATCAACAACAAAAAGACGAGGGCGAGCAGGACGCAAAGCAGGACGATGAAAACGCTTTGGGTTGCAGTCAACATGCTTGGTTCCTCCCTTGCGGGCGTGCCGCCGGAAGCCTATGCGCGGGACACTTTATCCGGCGGGGCGGAGCTTAGCAGAAAAATTTCGAAGAAACGATGCGCGAATGGATTGGGAGCCTCAAGGTTTACTGCGCGCGAAGTCAGGGCGGAATGAAGCGCGAGTTAGTCGTCGAGCAGGCTGTTTCCGGGAGCAGGTGCTGTGCCGGGGACATCGTTGCCGCCCAGGGAAACGAGCAGACGGCGGAGCTTGGCGCGGTCTTCCAGATTCATGCCGACCATTTCGAAACCAGCCTGATGCGAGCGGACGAAGCGAACGACAGCCTGCATGCTGATGGAACGCAGGCCGGCGGGGATTTTCAGGGTGGCTTCGGTGCCGACGGGAAGTTGCAGTTCACCGCTGAGAAGACCGCCATCGAGGCTGAGCACGCTGATCGCGGAAGAATATTTTCCTTTTGCCGAGGTGACCACCGCGGGCACGTTGCGCGGCAAGCGGACGCGGCGGTAGCGGCGATGACGCACGAAATCGCGTTCGGGGATGGCATCGAGCGGCGCGAGCTGAAAGACCTTTGCATCCAAACCTGACTGCGGCAAGAATTCTTGAATCCAGGCGGGATCGAGTTTGACGAGCGCTTGGGCTGCGGCCATGCGAATTTCGTCCGGGTAAACCCAGCCGAAGGTTTTGCGCTCTTCGACGAAGCGGCGCAGGTGGCCGGCGGCGGCGGGAGCGCGCATGCGGCCGAGCGCTTCGATGGCCTTCACGCGGAGGTAATCGGGGCCTTGCGGCAATATTTCGCCTTCGGCAAGGCGCATGAGTTTGGGGGCGGTATCGCCGTCGCCGCACATGCCGATTTCGTCGAGCGCGAGGGGAAGAATCATCACGTCGAACATTTCCAGCGAATCGGTGAGGAGCTTGCCGCGCTCTGGAGCGCCGGCGGTGGAAAGCTGGCGCACGACGGCATCGTGGAAACCGCGGCCGCCGTCGCGGAGGCGGCGGGGCAGAAGTTCGTCCACGGCTGCAGGATCGAGGCGGCTGAGCAGGCCGATTACAGTTGCGGCTTTCGCGGGCGCGTCGTTCTTGAGCGATTCTTTGAGGTAGCGCACGCACGGCGCGCCTACGGCTTTCGCGAGATTGACAACGCTCTCGCGTTCGGTGCGTCGCGAAGTACGCGCCAGGCGCACGGAAAGATGTTCGGCCGCGCCCTGTGGCACGCGCATCAGCACGCCGACCAAACCATCCGGCATGGTTTCGGCAACCATGGCCTCTTCGATGAATTCGGGAATGCGATTATCCACGCCGATGCGGGGGCGCAAGGTTTGTACCCAGCTAGGACGCGAGCCTTCCAGATCCGCGAGTGAATCGATGGCCTGCTGCACGGCGCGATAGTAGCGACGCGCGGCGGATTCCTGGCTGAGGCGGACAAAGGCAGCGCTGAGGAGCGTCTGCAGCTCGGGATCTTTTTCCTTAGCCATAGCTACGCCAATTTTGGCGAGAGTATCTTGCAAGCGCTGGCTGGCGGCTTTGCTGTAGAGTTCGGCGAGTTGTCCCAGACCGATCGCGGCTTTCTTGCGCGCCTCGGCGTCGGAATTGCCGACGCAGGATGCGTAATGTAGCAGGATGTCTCCGGCGGCGTCTGATTCGCCGCGGCCCATGAGTTCTTCGACATACTGCTGAACGTTGCGCGGCGGAATGCACCAGGCTTCGGAAGACATGAGCACGGTTTTTTTGCCGGAATCGGGCACGGCGGCCCAGAACTGGCGATCGAGAACGTCGGCGTGCGATTCGACCGACATTCCGGCGTGGGCGAGTTTTTCTTCGCGGGACTTCAGCAGCTTGCGAAGAGTGGTGAGTTCGTTGCCCATGCGGTCCAGCATCTGGCGGACGGCATTGACCTTCACTTCACCGCGTTGGAAGCGATCGATGGCGAAACGGATGGCGAGATCTTCGGCGAGACGCAGCATGGTGCTCTCGTCCATTTTTGCGTTGGGCGATTGCGCGGCGACGGTTGCGAGAGCCTGCTGCAGAGTCACTTGAGCATTTTGCGGAAGGGCTGAGATTTTTAGCCGCCACGACAGTGCGTCGAGGTCAGGATTTTTGGCTGATTGAGCTTCACCGAACTGGGCGAGCAGCCTGAGGAGGCTGTGCAGTTCCGCTTCTTCCAGTTGGCCGATTCCACCGGCCAAGCCGGAGACGCCGCCTCCGCCAGTTCCGGTGCCGGAGCCCGCGCCGGAGCCGAGTCCTGGGATGCCGAAATTTCCGGGACCAAAACCCGCGCCGGCCCCTGCGCCGGAACCTGGGCCGAATCCCGGGCCGAAGCCTGCGCCGGAGCCTGTACCAGTCTCGGTACCAGATCCTGTGCCTGTGCCACTTCCTCCCGCGTAGAACGAGCCGGGTACTGTTCCGCCGCTGCCGCCGGTTCCGGGCGCGCCTGGGCCACCATGTTCGCCTTCAGCGGCGGCGATCAGCTGAATCATTTTTTCGGGGCTGCGGAACCATTCCTGGATGCGTTCGGCGTCGGCGCCGAGAGTCTTGGCGGTGAGAGTGGCGGCGACGCGCGCGTCAGAAAATCCGGAGTCTTCCGCGACGAAACGGATTTCGTTGACGCGGATGCCGGAGTAGCCGCGATTGGTGAAATGGACTGCGAGGCGATCGGAGAGGGTTCCAGCCTTCGGACCCGTTTCCATGAAGCACTTGACGAGATTGGAGAATTCTTCGCGCTCAACGCGAGGGAGGAAACCGATGCTGGCCACGCCAGAGGCGTTGAGGAAATCAGCGAAACTGCGTTCGGCGGGGCTGGATTCCAAGGGGACGCCGTCAAGAAGCAGCTGCGAACCGGAGGCACCGAGCAGGAGGCCACCTGTCCCGGCGGCGGTGACGGCTACCCGCAATTCCGACCAGGCGGAATCGAATTGGCCGGCGGAGCGGGAATGCTCTAAACCATAGAGCCGAGCATACTTAAGCAGCACGTTGAGGCTGCGGACGAAGGCCCGGGCATTAGGGATTGTTGGATCGCTCTGCATGGTTAACTCGCGAGAGACAGGTGCCATACGGTTCGACTCGCCGCAAGTGTGTACTAGGACCACTGATTATGGAAATAGTACCGAAGGGCTAGGGTCGCGCACTAAACAATAGGCACGGGGGGTGTTAGGAGGCCAGGCGGATTTCGATTTCCTGGCCTTCGAGTGCCGGCCGGAGGCGGCGGATGACTTCGCTGGCCCAAAGCTTCTCGCTGAGCAGAACGAGCGAGCCATCTTCGAAATTGCAGATGGCGCAGAAGAAATATTTTGCGAATGCGGTGTGGTAAGCGTCCACGCCACGGCGAGCAAGTTCGCCTTCCAGAGTTGGATCGCCTTCGGCGAGCAGGCCTCCTGCGCGAGCGCCAAAAGTCTCGCCCTGAAAGCGGTCAATCAGCGGTTCGAGGACGGCGAGCTCGGGTGCGGGTACGACGATGGAGTGTTTGGTGGCTTCGCGGTAAGAGATCTGATGAGGCTGGCAATAATCGCGCAGACGGTCGAGATGGCTGAAAAAGTCGAGCGCCCAGTTTTCAGGAGCGGCGATAGCGAGGAGAACGCGCGACCATATTTTGGCAGCGTCGGCGCCGCGAATAGGCTCGCGATTTTCGTCCGCTTCGGTGAGTTCCAAACCCATGGCGCGGACGTCGGCGCCCAGATCGAGCGGTTCAATTTCGAGCAGGTACACGGATTTATTCTTCCGCAGCGCCGGGTACGTCTACTTCGAGCCCGGGCAAAGGGAATTTATTCTTGAACTCGGGAGATTGTTTGCGAACTTCCAGCCAATCGAAGAAGGCGTCGGGCGTTTCCAGCCAGATGGCGAACCAGTGAGCGATTTCTTCTTTTTGGGCGCGTTTGCTGGCGTCCACTTTGTGGTTGCGCGAGATCATTTCGGCGCGGCGGCGGCCGAGGCGGGCGACTTCGCGGACACGTTCGGTGGCGGCTTGCTCGTGTTCCAGGAGGAATTTGCGGAGGAGTTCATCGAGACGCACCAGGCACATTTCTGCTTCTTCGAGCGTGGAGAAGTGGAGCAGGTCGCTGAATTCCTCTTCGTAACGGCCATCGGTGTCGGAGCGCGTGGACCATACCACGCGCAAGCCGGCTTCCTCGAGAACGCTGACGATGTAGTCGGGCGATGTTTTTCCTGTCGCGCCGAGTTGGGCGATTAATTGGCGGCGAATCTGTTCGATTTCGGCGGGGGTGTAGCGCGGCTTGCCGAGGCCTTCCGCGACTTCAAGGATCAGCGCCTTCTTGGTGGGCGATCCGCCTTCGTGATGAGCGTCTGAACGAGCGGGGCTCACGACGGGCCTCGATGCGCGGGCTGCTTTTGTTCGGCGACAGGTTGCTGGTCGCGGGAAAGCAGGCTGCGATAACGCGCGACGTTGCGATTGTGCTCGGCGAGCGTCTTGCTGAAAAAATGTCCGCCGTTATCGTTGGCGACGAAGTAGAGATAGTCCGTCTGGGCGGGCGCGAGGGCGGCGTGCAGCGAAGCTTCTCCGGGGTTGGCGATTGGGCCGGGAGGCAGGCCGGGATTCCTGTAAGTGTTGTATGGCGAAACGATTTGCAAATCCTTGGAGTGCACGACTTTTACCGGGTGACCAGCGAGTTCCCATGCGTATGCGACGGTGGGATCACACTGCAACGGGCCGCCGCGCTTGATGCGATTGTAAAACACCCCGGCAACGAGGGGGCGCTCCTCCTTGCGCGGCGTCTCGCGTTCGACGAGGGAAGCCAGAGTGACGACCTGGTCTGTGGTGAGGCCGTCCGGGAGACTCGGGGTGCCGGAGGGATTCAAAGATTCCCAGACGGCGCGGAAATTCTGGACCATGCGTTTTGCAGCCTGTTCGCAGGTGGTGTGGTGCGTAAATTCGTAGGTAGAAGGAAACAGATAGCCTTCGAGGTTTTGCGCTTGCGGAGCCAAGTCTGAAATCAGACTGATGTCTTGCGCGGCTTCGAGAAAGCCTGCGCGGGTGCACACTCCCTGGCGGTCAAGCTCGTCGGCGATATCGAACATCGTCCAGCCTTCGGGGATCGTGACGGTGTGAACGAAAATTCTGCCTTGGGCGAGCTGCCAGAAAACTTCGCGCGATGTGACCGGATGGTCGAAGTAATATTCGCCAGCTTCCATGGGCGTCCGGAAGTGCCAGACGCTGAAGAGGGCGAAGGCCAGGCGGTCGCGGATCACATCGTTCTGGCGAAGGATTCCGGCAATGGACCAGCGTGATTTACCGTGAGGGATATCCACGAAGATTTTTTCGGGACGGTGGCCGCGATAGGGACGGCTGATTTGGGAATCGAGCCAACCGGCACCTGCGCCGATTGCAGCGATCACCAGAAGAGCCAGGAGGCCGAGCCGTCGCATCGCCGGTTATTCCTTCTCGCCCGCAGCAGGTTGCAGGCGTCCACGATTGCGTTCGAGGTATTCGCGCAGGAAAATGGCGGCGGCGACGTCGTCGAGGGATTCTTGTTTTCGCCGATGGGAGGATCCGGATTCAGCGATCATCTGGGCCGCCTCCCAACTGGTGAGCCGTTCGTCCACGAGATCCACTTCGATTCCCAGCTCCTTACGCAGGCGCGCTGCAAAGCGCGCGGCTTCGTCCGCCATTTCACCCGCCGCGCCGGTGATGTGCAGCGGGTGGCCCACGAGGATACGCGCGACGCCCTGTTTTCTGCAAATATCGCGGAGGCGGCGGAGGTCTTCGCGGCGATTGGCACGCTTCATGATGGCGAGCGGCTGCGCCGTAAGCTGCAATTCGTCGGAGAGCGCGAGGCCGATGCGCTTACGGCCGTAGTCAATCGCCAGAACCCTGGAGGGCGCGGAGTCCGGCGAGGCGGCAGAGCTATCCCGGATAATTGGACGCAGGCTGGCAGTCATATCCTTCCGCCTAGTATACGCGATGCCTAGCGCAGCATGCACACTCTCGCAAGCGGCTGAAGCTTAAGGAAGTTGCGTTTTCGGCCGCCATGGCGTATTAGCTAGCGGATTGCGAAAGTAACCGATTCGTCAAAGGAGACACAAAATGGGCGGCTTGTTGTTTTTCGTGTTTGTCGTAATTTGCCTGTTGGGAGCATGGCGCGTTTTTGTGGCCACTAAGGGCGCCCATGGAAACGGCCAGTTTACCGGCAGCCTGACGCACGGCATCCCGTTTTTCATCGTGGCGGCGCTGATTTTCGTTTTCTGGATGTCATTCACAACGGTAGATTCCGGCTACCGCGGCGTGGTGCTGCGCTTTGGCGCGGTGACGGGACGGACGCTGGAGCCCGGTCCGCACCTGATCATGCCGTTTCTGGAAACGGTAAGGCCGGTTTCGGTGCAAGTCCAAGTAGAGAAGCTTGATTCACAGGCGTCCAGCCACGATTTGCAGGTGGTGCACACGCAGGTGACGCTGGCGTACTACCAGGACCCGTGCTGCGTGATGGATATATGGGCGAAGTTGAATGACGATGCAGTCGATCGGGTGGTGAAACCCGCAATTCTGGAAGCGATCAAAGCGCAGACGGCGCAGTACGACGCGGAGCAACTGATTGCGCAACGTGCAACGGTGCGAAACGGAATTGAACAGTATGTGCGCGACCGGTTGGCGGCGCACCATATTGATGTGGACGCGGTGAGCATTACGGATTTCAATTTTTCCGAAGAATATAACCGAGCGATTGAGGCGAAGGTGACGGCGCAGCAGAACGCGTTGAAAGCTGAGAACGATTTAACGCGGATCAAGATTGAAGCGGAACAGAAAGTGGCGCAGGCGCAGGCCGAAGCAAAAGCGCTGGAGGTGCAAAAGCAGCAGATCACACCGGAGTTGCTGCAACTTCGGACAATCGAAATGATGCAGCAACACTGGGACGGGCATCTGCCCGAGGTGTACATGGGCAGCGGGCAGGGTGGCGCGTTGCCGATGATTGATGTGTTGAAGGCGGCGGGCCGAAGCAAATAAGACGCCGGAAGCTTATGGCTTGGGCTCGCGGCCGCGGATGCCTTTTTCCCAGAGCGGCCAGAATCCGGCTTCCTGCATTTCTTTGTCGAGACCGCTATCGCGCAGAAGTTGCTCGATTTCGGCGCGAGATTGGCGCGGACCGATGCGCTGATCGTCGTCGGCTAGGGCGAATGCAGTGACGGCGGCGATTCCGGCGTGGCGCTTTAGTTCGGCGATATCTACTTTGTCGAAAGTGTCTGACGCGGCGTGATAGTTGAGCATGTAATTCGCGGGGTCTTGATTGGCCACCAGCGTCGGGACCCCTTCGAGTAGGAAATCGAAGTTGTCGGTGTCCATTCCGGCGTCCATGGTGAAATCTCTTACACCGAGAGAGCTTATGGGCTCCAGCGCTGCGCGAAGGGAGGCGACGACATCTTTGCGGCCGCCGAGCGCGTAGCCGGTGACTTTGCCGTTTCCTGAATCGTAGATAACTGCGGCAGTCATGTTGTCAAGTTCGGCGCGGTGCGAGTGGGCGTAGGCGGCTGAGCCGAGGAGGCCTTGCTCTTCGCCGGTGAAAAGGATGAAGCGAATGGAGCGGCGCGGGATGATGCCCGAGGCGTGAATTACGCGGGCAGCATCAATCACCATGGCGACGTTGCAACCATTATCGAGCGCGCCGGTGCCGAGGTCCCAAGAATCCAGATGGCCACCGAGGACGACGAACTCATCGGGCTTTTCGCGGCCGCGAATTTCCGCGACGACGTTCTCGGAATCCACAGGACCGGTGAGGCGATTCGGCATTTCGAAATGCACGTGGATTTTTTGTCCGGCGGCGAGGAAACGCGCCATGCGTTCGGCGTCTTCTCTGGCTACAACGGCTTGCGGAATTCTTTCCACTTCGCCATTCACGGCCAGCGTGTGGCGATAGAGAAGCAGGTTGGGGCGCGAGGACATCCACAGAACGGCGACGGCGCCGGCTTTCAGTGCGCGGTCAAGGATGGCGGGACCGATGGTGTATTCGTTCGAGAGATCGTTCCAGGTGATCAGGAAATTCGAATGGATCAGGACGATCGCATCTTTCGCGGCGGCGCCTGCTTTGGCGAAGCCCGCATCGTCGCCCATGCCGGCGTCTATAACATCGGCATTGATGCCGCCTTCGGGAGTGGCAGGCGACCAGCCGATGGAAACCAGGCGAACCGGAAATGGCGCGGGGGAAAGAATCTCGAGATGCGTGTGACCTTCGGACCAGCCGATGGGAATGGTGAATTTTTCGGTATGGACGTCGTCAACACCGGCGTGACGAAAAGCTTGAACTCCCCAATCCGCGGCGCGGTCGGCAGAGGGCGTACCGGTGACTCGGCCGCCGATGGTGTCGCTGAGGTAGCGAAGATTTTCTTCAAGGGGAGAGGGACCGAGTGCAGATTGAATCATGGTGGGTGCCAAATCGGCACAGGATTTTTGAACCGAGCACGCACCAGAGCCTTGCGGCACCTGCGCTGAGAGCGGAGCGGGCTTGATGGGAGGAATTTGAGCGGCCGCCGCGAACGACGCAAGCAGCAGGCCGTGGACGATTACAGAGAGTTTGAAGATTCTGTGCAAGGCTTCCGCTCCCCACGAAGAATTTCCGGTCGAGGCTTCCAGGAGAGGAGTGTAACCCGAAAGCATTTTCCGTAAACGGATTCGTGAGGGCGGGGGTGATCGTCTTGGATGAAAGTCGCAAGTGATTTTGGTTGTGAAGAAGTTGTGGATAACTTGTGCGCCTGGAAGAATTTGCAATGCCAGAGCAGTTTCTACCTATGAATGCTGGAATGCGGAAGCGGGCGGATCGCACATCTTTCTCATTTTGAGGCACTTAAATAAGTTGGTGTTTGGCAAAGAGCCTGCCACGGCCAAGTGCCGGGTTTGAAAGTGACCGTCGCTTTCGCAATGGGGAAATGGGAGCCGCCGAGCCTGATCGGCGCGACTGGGTGTCCGTAAGTAGTTCGTGCAAAAAGGGATGCAGACTTACCGTAGGACAACGCAACATTGCAAATTGGCTCGTAAATCCTAAGGCTTCGCCGCATGCAATCCTGGGCAAGCAGACGGAAGGCTCATTTTGAAAAAAGTTCGCGTTTTTCCAAAACTCGTTCCGCGCGAAAATAAACAAGAAGCGAACCACCCCAACCTATTCCTCTTTTGCGAATCGTCCAGCGGAACGGCGCAGTTTCGCGCAACGGGCGGCGGTGACTTGGAGTGCACCGTGGAGCGGATCGCGGGACTGCTGGCGATGCAATGCCTGGTGCGCGGACAGAATCCCGCGGAATTTCAAGTGCTGGTGCCTGCGGAGCAATCGCTGGTGTCGCGGTTGATATCGCGGACCGAAGAACTGCTGAAAGAAGGGCGCGCGATCGCTTGTCCGACGTCGTTGAGCGCGCGGCAGAGAGAAGTGCTGGACGCGGTGGTGGGCAACCGCGCAAACAAGGAAATCGCGTCGCGGCTGAATATCACGGTTCGGACAGTGAAATTTCATGTGTCCTCGTTGCTGAGCAAGTTCGGGGTGGAGACGCGCGCGGAGTTGGCGCGCAGGGCTGCCGGCTTCATGCGGCCGACACTGCTGGAAAACGAGGCGAGGACTCCGGTGCAATCCAATAAGGGAAACCGAGGTCTGGTCCCCGAGCAAGCCATGCAGAAGACGGCGCTGGCGATCTCGAATGGCTCGCGCAGCGTGCGCTTCCCTGGGCGCGTTCTTACCGCGTAGAAAAAAAGAACTGAAAGTGCACGGTAGTTTCGCGGGCGTCACGTGCGTACTGCACGGCGATGGTGCGTCTTCTGCGTCAAGAACTTGATGAGGTTCGGTGGGGTCTGGGCGCTCAGGGTTTCTCTGCAGGGTTGATAGAGAAGGCCACCTTCAATTGCTGTCTCCAATCGGGCAACTGGATTCCGAAGACTCGATTTAATTTTGAATTCGCGAGAACCGAATAGGCGGGACGGCCCGCGGGAGTGGGGTACTCGGCCGAGGTGATGGGGACCACTCGGCGCGTTAGCAGTTCTTTTTCGTTTGTCGCGGTCCGGAACCACTCTGCGGACATGGGCGCTTGCGCGGCTTCGTGCAGGATCGCCCGAGTGAATTCGTACCAATTCGTTTCGCCCCCGGCAGTCATATGATAGGTGCCGCGCCGCTGTGGCCACCCCGCTGCTCCGTCCGGGCAATTGTAAATCTGCTCGAGTGCTTTGACTGTGGCGCCGGCGATTTCGCGGCTCCAGGTGGGAGCGCCGATCTGATCACGGACAATCCGGAGTTCTTCCCGCTGCGTCGCCAGGCGCAAAATCGTGAGGACGAAATTCTTGCCGCGCGTTGAGTAAACCCAGGCGGTGCGAAAAATCAGATGGTCCACGCCTGAATCGCGCACGGCTTGTTCGCCTGTGAGCTTTGTCCTTCCGTAGGCATTAATGGGATTCGTCGGGTCGTTCTCTTGGTAGGGGGAAGTCTTGGTGCCATCGAAGACGTAGTCCGTCGAATAATGGATCAGGGCCGCGCCGATTTTCCTGGCTTCTTCGGCCATGATGGCAGGGGCTTCGGAATTAATGGCACGGGCCAGAGCTTCGTCCCTTTCCGCCTGGTCCACGGCCGTGTAGGCGGCGGCATTCACAATCAGAGCGGGGTACAGTTCCCGGATTCGATTGCGAATCTCGGCGGGCCGCGAAAGATCGAGCTGATCGCGATCGGTGGCGATGACTTCGCCTAGACGAGGCAGCAAGTGCCGCAGATCGTCCCCTAGTTGGCCATTCTTACCTGTCAAAAGGATCTTCGGTTTCATTGTGGGGAATAGCGGGGAAGAAATTCGCTCGGAATATCGACGAGCTTGGAATTTGTAGCGTCCTTTTCGGAAAGAAGCGGACTGGCGACACCCCAGGAAATTTTAATGTCAGGATCGTTCCAAAGAATGCCGTGCTCGTCGCCGGGAGTGTAGAAGTCGCTGCACTTGCAGAGGAATTGGACCGTATCGGTTAGTACCAGGAATCCGTGCGCAAATCCCGCGGGGATGAAAATCTGGTTGTGATCGTGCGCGGAGAGGCGGACGCTGGTCCATTTTCCAAAATGCGCCGAACCGGCGCGAATGTGAACGGCCACGTCGAGCGCTTCGCCTTCGACGACGCGGCAAAGCTTGGCCTGCGAATGGTGGGTCTGATAGTGCAGCCCGCGCAGCGTGTGCTTTACCGAGCGAGAATGATTGTCCTGCACAAACACATGGGGGATGCCCAGCTCCGCGAATTGGCCGCGATGGTAGGTTTCCATGAAAAAGCCGCGAGCGTCGCTAAAGACTTTGGGACGAAGTTCAAAGACGCCGGGTAGAGAGGATTCGATTCGGTGCACTGAGTTTGGGCTCCTGCAAAAGAAATCGCGACGCTGACTGACGCAGCACGCAGTTCGATGACTTTAGCAGCTTTCGCTCACAGGCAGTAGCGGCCGGAAGATTCCAAGAATGAGCTAAGTCGTAGACTTTCGTCCCGATTCCGCGATCGCGTGGAGCGAGGAGTCGCGATTCTCGTAGTATTTCTGGTAATAAGTGAGGTACTCGCCGCCGCGCACTCCCGCCATCCATTTGGTGTTGGCGCGATACCAATCAATGGTCTGGCGCAAACCATCTTCGAGAGAGATGGAGGGTTTCCAGCCGAGTTCCCGCTCGATTTTGTCGCAAGTGAGGGCATAGCGACGGTCGTGGCCGGGGCGGTCCTTCACGTAGGAAAGCAGCGATTCTGTTTTTCCCGTGGCGCGGAGCAAACGGTGCGCCATGGTGAGATTCTCCAGCACGTCCAGGCCGCCAATGTTGTAAACCTCGCCGATACGTCCGCGCTCCAGGACCGCCAGAATTCCGCGGCAATGATCGGTGACGTGGAGCCAATCGCGCTCCTGCTTGCCGTCGCCGTAAATCGGGAGGGGCTTGTCGACCAGCGCGTTGGTAATCATGAGCGGCAGAAATTTTTCCGGAAATTGGAAAGGCCCGTAATTATTGGAGGCGCGCGTGATGACGGCCGGGAAAGCGAAGGTGCGAACGTAGGACCTAACGATCAAGTCCGAGCTAGCTTTCGAGGCGGAGTAAGGGCTGCTGGGCTGCAGTGGTGAATTTTCGTCGGCAAATGCGCCGGCTGCCATATCGCCATAGACTTCATCGGTGGAGACATGCACGAATTTTGTGATGTTGAGCTTGCGCGCGATCTGCAGCAGGACGAAGGTGCCGGTGACGTTCGTCTGAATCACGGGCGCTGGTTCATAGATACTGCGGTCCACGTGAGACTCGGCGGCGAAATGAACGACCGTCTGGCAGCCGTCCATGGCCGCTTCGACGGCGGTGGGATCGCAAACATCGCCCCTGATGAACGTGTATCGCGGATCGTCCGCGACGGATTCCAGGTTCGCGAGGTTTCCAGCGTAAGTCAGCTTGTCGTAGTTAACGACAGAATAGTCCTTGGACAGGCCCAGCACATGACTGATGAAGTTCGAGCCGATGAAACCCGCGCCGCCGGTGACGAAAATCTTCATCGGGCCGCTTCCTGGCGTCCGGCGCCGGATGCACGATTCATTTTGTTTGCGCCGGTTTCGGCGACAAATGAATTGGCGCGCAGCAGAGATTCGAACGTGCCGGCGTCGGTCCACCATCCGTCGAGGACTTCGTAGGTGAGCTTGCCTTCGTCAATATAGAAGTTGTTCACATCTGTGATTTCCAGCTCGCCGCGGCCGGAAGGCTTCAAACGGCGAATTTTTTCGAAGACGCTTTTGTCATACAGGTAGACACCGATGACGGCGAACTTCGATTTGGGCGCTTTGGGCTTCTCCTCGATGCCCACGACGTGCTTGCCCTGAATCTCCGCGACGCCGAAACGCTGGGCGTCGTCAACTTCCTTGAGAAGGATTTTCGCGCCGCCCTTCTGTGCCTTGAAATTTTCGACCGCGTGGCGGACATTGTTCTCGATGATGTTGTCGCCGAGAATCACGCAGATCGAATCGTCGCCCGCGAAAAATTCCGCGAGACCGAGGGCTTCGGCGATTCCGCCTTCGCCTTCCTGGTAGGTGTAATTCAAGTGCTTCAAGCCGAAGTCGCGGCCGTTACCGAGCAGGCGCAAAAAATCTCCGGCGTTCTTGCCGCCAGTGACCAGAAGGATTTCCTCGATCCCGGCATTCACGAGCGTCTGAATGGGGTAATAGACCATCGGCTTGTCGTAGATCGGTAAAAGATGCTTGTTGGTGACACGCGTCAACGGATTCAAACGGCTGCCAGTTCCACCTGCGAGGACCACACCTTTCATCTTTTCCTCTATTTCCCCGGCCTCATCCAATTTCGCGTTCGTGCTGCCAGGGTGGCTAATTATTGCCGGGAATAAATTGAATCGCAATCAAACACTTGGGCCGCTATTGCGGCTAGATTGCAAAGCAATCCGAAGAGAGAGAAGCGCATTTTCCATGCCAATCGGGACGGCGTGACTCGAATGCGCTCACTTAACTCCTTTTTCTGCAGCGATATGCAAGGCACCGCTTCGCATTTAGCGATGGGCAGGTTTGGGTCGAGTAAATCGAAAAACGATCCTTCGAGTGTGCCCTCCTCGTTCCATTCTGTGGGTGACGCTTTGTCCATGTCTTGCGGAGCAAATCCCGGTCGGAGGTCGCGAAATGCGGGCTGAGAAATGGCGAGGCGGCTTGACATTCGGATTAGGCTTGCAGGACGAAGCGGCGGTCGCTATTGATCCAGAGGAAGCTGCCGACGGCCAGGAGGAGCGAGAGTCCGAGATACAGGGAGGAAAACGAGCGACCGCTGGTGGAGACCAGGATCCATTCCAGGAGTATGGCTGGAATGACGAATATGGATCCGAGCCAGAGTGATTTCGCAGCCCTCGGTTCAGGTAGATTTCTTGCAGCCAGGCCCAGGATTGCGCCGGGGAGGCAGAAAATCAGAATGTAATAGATGTAGTTGTAACCTTCGAGTTCACCGGGTTGGATGCGACGCACGAATTTCACCAAGGCGGCTCCGGGACCGAGCCGGTAGGTTAGAGTCTCCTGTTTGCCATCGACGAAGAGCGAGAGGTTCGACCCGTCGTAGGTATAGAGGATGTCGCGAGTGCGGCCGGCTGTAAATATTCTGGGATAATACCAGGCCAAGATTGCGTGGCTTGCCGAAAGCGGATTGCGAAACCAGAAGACCAGGTTGGCGTCTTCCTGGCGGAGAGTGAGATCAGCAAATCCCGTAGGTTGCGAGATGGAAACGATTCTGGCGTCGCCTGCGTCGGTTTCCGCGGGCGTGCAAAGAACTCGCACGGTGAATTGATTGGTCTTCTGCAGGTTGGCGATCAGGTCTGGCACGGCGGCGCTGGTAGATAGCCAGGAGGTACCGTCCA
>Ga0209169_10000631_pt1 | contig 21412 bp, 22 predicted proteins | sample HubBroMetageWRM4_FD_188346 | JGI IMG/M metagenome (GOLD analysis project Ga0209169, IMG submission 188346) | Warmed soil microbial communities from the Hubbard Brook experimental Forest, New Hampshire - Hubbard Brook CCASE Soil Metagenome WRM 4... | ecosystem: Environmental > Terrestrial > Soil...
GTGCCGAGGATCTCCGGCAGCGCGCCGAACTCCTCGCCGGCCAGGTGGGTGACGCCGTCGGACGTCACCGGCGTGCCGTATTGCGCGCCGAAGTTCCAGGTCTTTCCGGTGAAGATGTGCCATCCGCTGAACCTGATCGCCGGGATGGCCTGGAGGATCAGCGTGATCAGCACGAAGAACAGCATGAGCAGGGGCACCACGGCACCGCCGCGTCCGAGCCACATGACCAGGCCGCCGTTGCGGACGAAGTTGCGGACCGAGGCGCCGGGCCGGCGGAGGGGCGGGTTGCCCGCCCCCCCGCTCGGCACGGTCGGTGCAGTGGTAGCCATCAGATCAGCCGCTGATCGAGCTGACCAGGCTCTGGGATGTGGACACCGTGGCCGAAGGCAGCGCCACGAAGCCCACCGTGGACAGGTTCTTCGCGGAGTCGCCGGTGGTGAGGATCCAGGACAGGAACGCCGTGACGGCCTTCGACTCGGCGGAGCTGGGCTGGGTCTTCTTCACGATCGCGTACTCGTAGTTGATGATCGGGTATCCGGTCGCCGCCGAGGTGTTGATCAGTGACTCGGCACCGCTGGACGGAGCGGCAGGGAAGCTGGCCAGGGCGGCACCGACCGAAGCAGGCGTGTCCTGGACGTACTTGCCCGCCTTGTTCGCGAGTGCCGCCGATGCGAGGCCGGCCGCTGTGGCCTTGGCCTGGTAGCTGATCCCGATGTAGGCGATGCAGCCCTTCGCGCCGCCGCACCCAGTCACCATGCCGCCGCTGCCGGTCTCGGCCAGGGCGCCGGGCGCCGACGGCCAGGTGATCGTGGTGCCGACGTTGGAGGCCGGCCACGCGCTCGGGTCCTGGGCGCTCAGATAGGAGGTGAACAGGAACGTGCTGCCCGAGCTGTCCGCGCGGTGCAGGGTGACGATCTTCATGGACGGCAGCGTCACACCGGGGTTGAGCTTGGCGATCGCCGGGTTGTTCCAGGTGGTGATCTTGCCGGTGTAGATCTGCGCCAGCACGGTGCCGTTCAGGTTGAGCGACTTGATGTTGGGCAGGTTGTAGTAGACATCGACCGACGCCACCGCGAGCGGGATGTTCAGCAGCCCCGGGTACTTCTCGAGATCTGCGGCGGACAGGTAAGCATCGGAGGCCCCGATGTTCACCAGGCCCTCGCTGGCATCGGCAATGCCGGTGCCTGAGCCCGTCGCGCCCGAGGTGATCGTCACGGCCGGGTTCGCGGTGCTGTAGGCCGTCTGCCAGGTGCCGAACAGCGGGAACAGCAGGGTGCTGCCCGTCTCAGAGATCGACTTGCCGGATGCGTTGAGCGCGGGCGGCGCAGAGGTCTTCGCTGCCGCAGGCGGTGAGCTTGAACTGCTGCTGCAGGCAGCCGCCAGCAGGGCGAGCGGGACCAGGGCGGCCGCTGTGCACGCCAAGCGGATTCGTTTGGCCACCGGGGAATACTCCTTTACTTATGCACGCTTACGCGTGCGCTACACGACTCGCACGCGGCGCGTGCGATGAGGTCCGCGCTCGCGCGCGGTTCTTGCCCCCGGGCGGGGGGAATTACGGTCCTCTCGCCCGGGAGGGTCTTGTCTAGCCGAAGCGGCCACCCACGTAGTGGGCGGTCTCCTCGTGAGCGGGGTTCTCGAAGACCTGCTCGGTGTCGCCGTGCTCGACCATGTGCCCCTGGTAGAGGAAGATCGTGCTGTCGGCGACCCGGCGGGCCTGGGCCAGGTTGTGGGTCACGATCACCACGGTGATCTTCGGGGTGAGCCTCTTGATCAGCGCCTCGATCGACTCCGTGGCCAGCGGGTCGAGCGAGGACGTGGGCTCGTCGAGCAGCAGCACCTCGGGGTCGACGGCCAGCGCCCGGGCCAGGCAGAGCAGCTGCTGCTGCCCGCCGGACAGCCGGAACGGCGAGTCCTTGAGCCGGCTCGAGACCGCGTCCCACAGCCCGACCTCGGTGAGCCGCCGTTCCGTGATCTCCCGCATCCCGGAGCGGCTGGCCATCTTGTGCGCCCGCACCCCGGAGACCACGTTATCCATGATCGACATCGGGAACGGGTTCGGCCGCTGGAACAGCATCCCCACCCGGCGCCGCAGCGTCATCAGCTCCACGTGCGGGGCCCAGATGCTGTGCCCGTCCAGCAGCACGTCGCCATCGTGCCGGTAGCCGGTCACCTTGTCGTTCATCCGGTTGAACGTCCGCAGCAACGTGGACTTCCCGGAGCCCGTTGGGCCGATCAGCGCGGTGATCGCGCCCTTCTGGACGTTCGTAGTGATGCCGGAAAGAACCGTCCGCTGCCCGAAGCCAAGCGAGAGGTCCACCGGCGCCAGCGAGGCTTCCGCGCTCGCGGCGGCCGGTGCCTGCGTGCTGGCCGGTGCGTCGGAGGAGCCGGTTGCCGTCACCGGGAGGGTGGCACCGCCCCCAGCTGGGTCAGCGTGGATCGACATGATGTCGCCTTGCCCCCAAGCATCGTGATGAGCCCCGCCGTATTCGGCGGCCCGCACCATTTGTAGGGGGCGAAGGTAACAAGCAGTTGAACAACAGGTGATGAAACAGGCGACGAACAAATGACAAGAAGAAGAACGATGCCGGACATGCTTGTGGCCCGCTGGGCACTGCCCAGCGGGCCACAAGCCGGAAACGACGAGGCTAGACAGCCACCTCGAGCTCGGTGATCTTGCCGATGTCGGCGGAAACGACGCGCTCGGCCCTGACGTTACCGGGAGCGAGCACGCGCAGCGTCCACGACCCGGGGGCGGCGAAGAACCGGAAGCCGCCGTCCTCGCCGAGCGGCACCTCGGCGACGAATTCGCCGCCCGAGTTGAGCAGGCGCGCGTAGCCGACGGGCACAGCGGCCCCGTTCTGGGTCACATGCCCCTGCACGACCGCCTGGGTGCCGGCATCCTTGGCCGCGCTCACCGGTGCCCCGCCTGCCGGGGCGCCGCAGCCGTCAACGCTCACTTGCCATCTCCTACCTCGATCGGAACCCCAACCAGGGAGCCGTACTCGGTCCACGATCCGTCGTAGTTCTTCACGTTGGGCTGGCCGAGCAGCTCGTGCAGCACGAACCAGGTGTGCGCGGAGCGCTCGCCGATCCTGCAGTACGCGATCGTCTCCCTGCCGAAGTCCACGCCCGCCTCGTCGCCGTAGAGCGTGCGCAGCGCGTCATCGGACTTGAACGTGCCGTCTTCCTCGGCTGCCTTCGACCACGGGACATTCTTGGCGGTCGGGATGTGGCCGCCGCGCTGCGCCTGCTCCTGCGGCAGGTGAGCCGGGGCGAGCAGCCGCCCGGCGAACTCGTCCGGCGAGCGGACGTCGACCAGGTTGTCACGGCCGATGGCGGCGATCACCTCGTCGCGGAACGCGCGGATCGCCTTGTCCTGCTCCTGCGCGTGGTACTCGGTCTTGGCGCGCTGCGGGACGTCGGTCACCAGCTCGCGGGACTCGAGTTCCCACTTCTTCCGGCCGCCGTCGAGCAGCTTGACGTTGTTGTGCCCGTACAGCCTGAAATACCAGTACGCGTACGCGGCGAACCAGTTGTTGTTGCCGCCGTAGAGAATGACCGTGTCGTCGTTGGAAATGCCCCGCTCGGAGAGCAGCGCCTCGAAGCCGGCCTTGTCCACGAAGTCGCGGCGCACCGGGTCCTGCAGGTCGGCCTTCCAGTCGATCTTGACGGCGTTGCGGATGTGGCCCTTGTCGTAGGCGCTGGTGTCCTCGTCCACCTCGACGAGCACCACGCCAGGGTCGCCACCGTGCGCCTCGACCCAGTCGGCATCCACGAGGACGTCGGATCGGCTCATATGGGAACCTCCTTGTCGGTTTCGGCCGGGGCCAGAGTCTGGCGGCCCGGCCACATACGTCGGATCATCAGATACATCTCGCAGCCCAGGCAGAGCCCGAAGACACCGTTCAGGAACGCAGCGAGCAGTCCGGCCGATGCGGCTGCCATGCCGAGCGGCGTGATACCCGCTGCGTAGCCGATGACCCCTATCACGCTGATCAGGAGGCCTGTGCCCTGGGCGAACCTCGGCGGCGCCTCTGGCTCGAGTTCTTTGGGCCGCCCGAGGCGCGGCCGCACCAGCCAGCGGTAGATCAGCCCGTACGGGGCGTACCGCATGCCGAAGAGGGTGGCGATAGCGAAGATCACCGCCTGCGCGCCCAGCAGCCAGGCGCTTCCGGTGATCAGGACAACGGCGAAGACCACCATGGTGATCAAAGCTCCGAAGCGTGGTCCCCTCGGATCGATGTCCATTTGCGATGTCCCTTCGGGATGCTGGCGGGGGTTGACCGTAGACGCGGCCCCGCCCGGCACGCTCTGCTCCCGGTGCCCTCCACCTCGTCCCCTTGACGCGCCCCATGCGGGCGCGGGCCAGGGAAAGGGTCGGGCGGCCACGCCGGGCCCTGGCCCGGCTGGCTCGGCGGCCTAACAGAGCGCGGTCGCGACGCGGCAGTAATCCACGGCGCGCCGCCGGGTCAGCATCGACCGGAACCGCCGCGCGGACGCGGTTCCTGGCGACGCTGATGTCCGGGCAGGCACGGTCCCGATGCTATGCGTGACCGGGTTCACCTGTCACTATCCCCCTCTTTCGATCTAATCACTAGGAATAACCCTACGGCAGGTCGCCAACGGCGGCGATAACGTCGGCCTTGCGAGGCTGACCACTCGCGCGCTTGGCGATGCGGCCGTCGGCGCCTACCACCAGGACCGTCGGAGTGCGGCGGATGTCCAGGCGGCGGACCAGATCGAGATGGGATTCGGCGTCGATCTCCACGTGCGCCACCCCGTCGACCATCCCGGCCACCTCGGCAAGAATCCGCCGGGTGGCGCGGCACGGCGCGCAGAACGCTGTGGAGAACTGGACCAGCGTGGCCCGCTGGCCGAGCGGCAGCCCTAGTTCCACCGAGGTAAGCATGGGACCGGCGGCCACTGCTGCACCGTCGGCCGCCAGCACTTCTGGCGTGCCCGGCGCCGGGGCGCTGCCGATGCCGCGGATCCGGCCGTTGGTGCGCTGCCAGGCAAGCCCGGTCACAACCGCGACGGCGAGCGCCGCCACAAGCGCAATCAGTCCGGGGGCCACGTTCAGCTAAGCGCGGGACCGAGCCCTCGCATTCCCGGTGCCGCCGTCATTTCGGTCAGGGCGCTATCAACTCGCCGCGACCCTGACGAGGATCTTTCCGTGGGCGCCGCTGATGTCGAAGCTGCGCAGCTGGCTCACGGCCACCGTGGTCGAAGCCTCGTACCAGTTGCCGTCATGAGACCCGCCGACCGTCCAGCCGCCCGCCCACAGGTGCTGGCCGCTCGCGGTCGTCACCCAGAACTCGCAGTGCGTGCCGTTCGGGATGCCCGCGACCTGCACCTGCATCTTGGTCCCCGACCCGGCCGGCGAGTAGTACACGGCCGCGGATACGTGCGTGGCCATGTTGCTGCCGCGGACCAGGTCCGAGTTGTCCTGCTGGGTTGCCTGCGGGGCGGCGTGGTGCGACATCAGGATTCCGCCGGCCAGCCCACCGCCGCCTACCGCGATGATCGCCGCAGCGGCCGCCACGGCAATGCCGCGCCACCTGCGTGCCCGCCGGCGCGAGGAGACTTGTGCCAGCAGCGCGTCCAGCAGTTCGGCCGGGGCTTCCTCCAGCTCTTCGTCGCCGAGGGCCAGCCGCTCGGCGTCCGCATACGGCACCCGGCCCAGCAGCGCGGGCAGCCCGGCAAGGCCGGCCAGCTCTTCCCGGCAGTCGAGGCACTGGGGCAGATGGGCGTCCACGATCGAGCGCTCGGCAGGGTCGATCGCGCCCAAGACGTAAACGCCGAGGGCCTGGCGGACCTCATTGCACCCCGAGAGCCCGGTCATGGCGCGAGCCCCCGTTCCTCTAGTGCCAGCTTTAGCGCGCGGAGCGCGTAGAACGTCCGTGACTTGACGGTGCCCGGCGGCACGCCGAGCGCGGCCGCCGCCTCAGCGACCGACTTGCCCCGGTAGTAGGTCTCCAGCAGCACCCGGCGATGGTCGGGCCGCAGCGCCTTCACCGCATCGGCCACTGCCCAGGACTCGAGCGCTCGCTCCGCCTCATCGGGAGCCGGGATCAGCTCGAGCGCCGCCTCGCCGACCTCGTGTGGCCTGGCCCGCCGGGCCCGGTAGGAGTCGACCGCGAGGTTGCGCGCGACCGCGAACAGCCACGGCCGGGCCGGCCGCTCAGCGATCGCATCCGGGTGCATCCACGCCCGGAGCAGGGTTTCCTGCACGATGTCCTCCGCCCGCTGCCGGTCCCCGCTCGTCAGGTGCAGCGCATACCGCAGCAGCGGCCCCGCATGCTCGGCATAAAGCGTGCGCACCAGCATCTCGTCGGAGGCCGGCCCGCGCGCGCTCTTGCCGCCAGCCCCTTGTACCCCTGCCACACCCTCTCCACGAGTCCCGCGGCCCCTTGGTTCGGCGCCGCAGCGAGAATCTTTGTGAATTTGTGCAGAAAACGGTCAGCCTCCGGCGAACGGGGGCAGGACCTCCACCACCGCCCCGTCGCCGAGCACCACGGCCTCTGGCGCGCGGGTTCCCACCGGGTTCCCGTCGACCAGGAATGACGACCGGACCAGGATCGCCCGCAGCCGTGCGTTCCGTTCGCCGGGTTTGTCCGCCTCGCCCGGCCCGTTACCGCTCGCTGCCGCCAGCGCCTCGGCAAGCGTCCCGGCGCTGACCGCCTCCTCGGCGATCCCCGCCGCCTCCTTTGCCGCCGCCCAGTAGCGCAAGGTCACTATGGCCATGTCAGCTATCCTTGCTCATGACGGACCCGGATGGCACCGGCCCCGGGCCACGGCGGGAGTCAGGGCAGCCTCCCGCGGATAACTCCGCGGGATGGAGGTGGCGGCAGGTTGAGTATCGTGCTGCTGCTCACGGACGCACCAGAGCCTGCCGCCGAGATTCTTCCCTCACTGAGCCTGCTGGCCCACGACGTCAGGACCGCGCCCGCGTCGGCAACCGCCGCCAACGGCGGCTCCGGCACCGACGCGATCCTGGTCGACGCCCGGCGAGACCTGGTTCAGGTCAGGCGGCTGCTCCGGCTGCTGCACGGCGCGGAGATGACCGTGCCGGTGCTGGCCGTCATCACCGAGGGCGGCTGGGCCGCGGTCACCGCAGACTGGGGCGCGGACGATGTAATCCTGTGCACCGCCGGGCCCGGCGAGGTCGACGCCAGACTGCGGCTCGCGATCGGCCGCACGGCGCCGGCGGCGTCCAGCGAGATCCGTTCCGGCGACCTGGTGATCGACGAGCCCACGTATTCGGTACGGTTGCGCGGTCACGCCCTCGACCTAACGTTCAAGGAATTCGAATTGCTGAAGTTCCTGGCCCAGCACCCCGGACGGGTTTTTACCCGGTCCCAGCTGCTGCAGGAGGTCTGGGGATACGACTACTTCGGCGGCACCCGGACCGTCGACGTGCACGTACGCAGGCTGCGGGCAAAGCTCGGCGCCGAGCACGAGGCCCTGATCGGCACCGTCCGCAACGTCGGGTACCGCTTCGTCCCGGTTAAGGGCGATGACGGCAACCATCTCGAAGCCCGCGACGACGGTACCCGCGGTATCCAGGCGCGCCCGGCTCATGCCGAGGTCTGACGGCCACGGGCCGCCCGGGGAGGGCGCACCGGCGATCACGGTCCGCGAACGTCTCACGGAGTCCGAGGCACGCGACGTGCTGGCGCTGGTCGAGGCCGCCACGGAGCAGGATGGCGTCGGCCCGCTGTCCGAGCACGCGATGCTGCACGTGCGCCACGGCGGCGACCCCCGTGCTCGCGACCTGCTGCTGGTCAGCAATGGCGAGGTGGCCGGCTACGCACACCTCGACCCGACGGATCCGGTGGAGGGCCCGAGCGGCGAGCTGGCGATCCATCCGGCGCACCGCGGCCAGGGCCTGGGCCTGCTGCTGACCCGCGCACTGGTCGCCGAGGCAGGGGATCGGCCGTTGCGGCTCTGGGCGCACGGCGATCTGCCCGCCGCCGCCCGGCTTGCGGCCGCCGCGGGGTTCGAGCGGGTGCGCGCCCTGTGGAAGATGCGGCGGCCACTCCAGACCGAGCTGGATGAGCCGCGGGTCGCCGACGGCGTCACGATCCGGACGTTTGCGGTCGGCCGGGACGAGGACGCGTGGACGGACCTCAACGCCCGGGCGTTCGCCCGCCATCCCGAGCAGGGCTCCTGGACCCGCGAGGACCTCGACGTGCGCGAGCGGGAGCGATGGTTCGACCCGGACGGGTTTTTCCTGGCCGAGCGGGGCTCCAAGCTCGTCGGGTTTCACTGGACGAAGATTCACAGCTCCGGCTCGGGGGACGCGGAGCCCGGCGAGCACGAGCCGATCGGTGAGGTCTACGTCGTCGGGGTCGACCCCAGCGAGCAGGGCACCGGCCTCGGCCGCGCGCTAACCCTGATCGGGCTCCGCTACCTGCGCGGCAGCGGCCTGTCCCAGGTAATGCTGTACGTGGACGAATCCAACACGCCGGCGATCAGGCTGTACGAATCGCTGGGGTTCATCCACACCGGTACCGACGTCATGTTCGCCAACGGCCCGGTGGGCAGCCATGACGCGTAAGCGGGTCTGACCTGGTCAGGCCAGGGGCCAGCGGGCGAGTAGCTCCGCTGAACCAGCTGGACTAGTTGGAGACCGTCGCGCCTGCCACCGGGCGCAAGCCGAGAACCTGGTCGAGCTCCTCGGCCGTCAGCGGACGGTCGCTGGCCGCCACGGCGCTGAGCACCTCGGCGTACAAGTCGATCTCTTCGAGCGCTACGCGATCGTGGACGCGCAGGTCCAGATGCTCTCGCAAGGCGCCCACCTCCATTGCCGAGCGGATTCGCGGAAAGCCTGAGATCAGGTTACGGCGCCACCGCATTGCCGCGCATGACTCATCAGGATCATTTCCAGAACCATCTTCTAGTAACGCTTACCCAGATCCGGGGCTCCTAATTCAGCGGATTCAGCCGCGCAGCTCTGACCAGGCAACATCCCGGTGGCGACCCGCCCTGGCGACGTAGTTGACGGCTGAGTCGGCGAACGACGCCCGATCGGCGTCGGTGAGCTCGCGGACCACCCGGCCCGGTACCCCAGCGAACAGAACCCCGGCCGGGACGCTCGCGCCGGGCCGGACCACGGAGCCGGCCGCCACCAGGGTGCCGGCCCCGACCCGGGCGCCGCCGAGCACAATCGCGCCCATCCCGATCAGGGCGCCCGCCCCGACGTGCGCGCCGTGCACGGTGGCGTGATGGCCGAGGCTGACCCGCTCCTCGAGCACGGCCGGCTCCCCCGCGTCCACGTGCATGCAGCAAAGGTCCTGGATGTTGCACTCCGGGCCCACCACGATCTCGTCGTCATCGGCCCGCAGCACGGCCCCGTACCAGATGTTCGCGGCGCGGCCGATGGTGACCCGGCCCACGACCACGGCGGTGGGAGCGATCCAGGCCTCCGGGTCCACCGAAGGCACGAAGTCGCCCAACGATCCCAGCAAGCCCATGGATGCTCCTCCCAGCGGCTGCCCGCCGCTCCGCGCGGTACTCGCGCCGCGCTCTCGCCCGGGCGGAGGATACTGCTCCGTTGGCCTTGACCAATCCAGACATAACCGGATACTCAGCCGTTTCGGTTGCGCGGACGGTCCTTCGCGACAAGAGTCGTGGCGTCATTCCATAAAAGCCGCGCTCGGCCCGCAACCCGGCAGGACCCCAGCTGTCGGACGGGTCGCCAACAGTAGACCACATCCGCAGATCTGGCCAGCCCTCCGAGCGGTCACCAACCGCACGGCCAGATCTGCCTGACCCATCTGACGGGTGAAATCATGACCGAGCACACCGACCACGCCACCGACCTGGGACAGGAAGAGTTCGAGCTTGAGAGGCGCGGCTACAGCCGTCGGCAGGTAGACGAGTTCGCGGCGAAGACCCGCAACCACTCCCGTGACCTTGAGAACAGGCTGTCGCACGCGCTTGACGAAAATGAGCGGATCAGGCTTGAGCTCTCCGCTGCGCGGCAGGCGGCCGGCGGCCGGCCAGCACACGAGGAGATCAGCGAGCGCGTCGGCCAGATCCTGAAGCTGGCCGACGAAGAGGCCAAGTCCCAGCGGGACCGGACCAGCGAGGACATCGCGAAGCAGCGGTCGGACGCCAAGGCGGAGACCGACCGCATGCGCGCCGAGGCCAAGCAGGAAACCGACAAGTTCCGGGCCGAGGCGCAGAGCCAGGCCGAGCGCATGCTGCGGGCGGCCCAGGAGCAGGCGGAGAACTCGGTTGCCAGCGCCAGGGCCGAGGCGGAGAAGACGCGGAACGCGGCCCGTGCCGAGGCCGAGCGCTCGATCACCGACGCGCACAAGCAGTCGGAGACCGCGGTGGGCACTGCCAAGGCCCAGGCCAAGCAGGTGCTCGACGAGGCGACCGCGCGCGCGACCGCGATTCACGACGGTGCGGAGCGCCGCCTCAACCTGCTCATGTCCCGGCACACCGAGGCGATCAGGCGGCTGACGGAGATCCGCGACGTGGTCACCACCCTGGTCGCTGGCGAGGTCGCCCGCGGCTCGCTGGAGGACGAGGTCGAGAAGGCGGTCGCGACCGCGATCGGCGACAACAAGGCAGCGGCCGGCCGCCCGGCTGGACCGGCCGGTCCAGCCGAGGGCAGGCACGCTCCCGCCGGGCCAGCGGTCCAGGCCGGGCCGGTCGGCGGGCCGGCTCCGGCCGCGGCGCCGGCCCAGGCCCCCGCTGCCCCCGTCGGCCAGCAGGTGCCCGGACGCACCCAGCCTGGCCCGAGGACCCAGCCGCCGACCGCCAAGCCGGCCGAGGTCCCCGGCACGGGCAACGGCCAGGGCGCTCGGGTGCCGAACGGCGCCGCGGAGACTCACGCAGCCGCCGTCCGCCCGGCCGGTCCCGCCGAGGGCGCGCGGCACGCCGCGGGTGGCGACAGGCCGGAGACGGGCGAGGACACCGCGGACAACGTCCGCATCGTCCCGGAATAACCCGATTGCCGGTCCCCAGGACCGGCCCAGGTTCGCGTGCAGCCAGGGGCCAGGCTCCATGGATGTACCAAAAGGCGGGTTCTGGCCCGTCGAACGGTACATTCATGCGCCGGGCCCCTGTTTGCGTCAGCGCCGGGGCCCAGTTGTGGCCCGGCGCCAGGTCCCGTTCGCGTCAGTCGTTGAAGGTCTGCACGGTCGGGGTGCCAGAGTTCCAGGTAGCGATCAGCGAGGAGACGTCGGAGCCCTCGCTGAAGTCCACGCGCAGCCAGCCCGCCGCCGACCACGTCTGCACCGAGAACCCGGCCGCCGGGCTCGCGGCGACCAGTTGCACCGATGTCGCTGCGACCAGCAGCGTCACGTGACCACCGGTCAGCGCATAGCTGCGCACGACCCCGGAACCCTGGCTCCGGGCCGGGCGGGACGGCGCGGGCGCGGGGGCCGGCGAAGCGGCGCCGGGTGACGGCCTGACGGACGGCGAGGAGGAAGCGCTGGGGCTTGGCGACGGGGGGTCCGCAGGCCGTGACGTGGGCGTTCCGGCGCTGAGAACCGGGGCCTGCTCCCCGCCGGTCACCGCGTCCCGCAGCACGACCTGCGCACCGAGCCAGGCCAGCGTCACGGCGATCGCTGTGCCCGCGGCCCACGCCGCGATGCCGCTGACCAGCCGTCCCGGCCGGCCCAGGCGGCTCAGCTGCACCGGCTCGCCCGGCCGCCGCGGCCGACTACGCCGTCCCGTCATTAACCGCCGCACATCGCCAATATTGCAGCAATCGATAGCGAATGGCGTACGGTTCCACCATGGCCCGGGTGCTCGTCATCGAGGACGACCCGCTGGTGAGGTCCGCGGTCATCGGCGACCTGGCGAACCGCGAGCACGCGGTCCGCAGCGCGGGTACCGCGCTGGACGGGCTGCGTGAGCTGAGCCACCATCCGCCCGAGGTCATCGTGCTCGACCTCGGCCTGCCCGACCTCGACGGCCGGCAGGCGCTGCGGATGATGCGGGCGGTATCGGCGGTTCCGGTGATCGTCGCGACCGCCTGCGACGAGGAGTCGGAGATCATCCGCCTGCTCAACGCCGGGGCCGACGACTACCTGGTCAAGCCGTTCTCCTGCGAGCACCTGGCGGCGCGGATCGCCGCGGTGCTGCGCCGGAACGGGGCGGTCGATGGCGGCGATGGCCATCAGGTGCTGACGGTCGGCGGCCTCCGGGTGGATCTGGCCGCCCGGGAGGCGAGCCTCGACGGCAGGCCGCTGCAGCTGAGCCGGCGCGAGTTCGACCTGCTCGGGTACCTCGCCGCGCGCCCGGACCAGGTGGTGGCCCGGCGTGAGCTGCTCTCCGACGTGTGGCACCAGTCTTACGGGGACGACCAGACCATCGACGTGCACGTGTCCTGGCTGCGCCGCAAGCTCGGCGAGAGCGCGGCGGCGCCGCGCTACCTGCACACCGTCCGCGGGGTCGGCGTGAAGCTGGCCAGCCCCCGGTGAGGCGCACGCTCGCCCTGGTCTGTGCCGCGGTGACCTCGATGGTCGCGCTCGCGTTCCTGATCCCGCTGGCCCTGCTCGTCCGGCAGATCGCGCAGGACAACGCGCTGCGCAGCGCCCAGTTCCAGGCTGCCTCCATCGAGCCGGTGCTCGCGGTCACCACCAGCCGGGCCGGCCTGTCCAGGGCGATCTACTCCGCGCAGGCGGGCGGGGACGGCAGGCTGGCCGTCTACCTGACCGGAACGGCCGGGGGGCGTGGCGTGCTGGCCGCCGGAAGCGGTCAGGCCGACCCGGCCGATCTGGCCCGGGCCGTCGAATCGGCGCGGTCGTTCACGGTGCCACGGCCGGGCGGGTACGTGGTGTTCCAGCCGGTGGCGCTCGGCGGCGGCAGGCTCGCGGTGATCGAGGTGTTCGTTCCCGGCGCGGACCTGACCCGGGGCGTGGCCGTGTCCTGGGCGGTGATGGCCGCGGTCGCGGTGGCGCTCGTCGCGGTCTCGGTGCTGCTCGCCGACCGGCTGGCAGCCCAGGTCACCGGTGCCGCACGGCGCCTCGCCACGGCCTCGGCCGCGCTCGGCGGCGGCGACCTGACCGCGCGCAGCGAGGTGTCCGGGCCGCCGGAGCTGACCGCGGCGGCGGCTGCGTTCAACGCCATGGCCGAGCGGCTCAGCCGGATGATCACAGCGGAGCGGGTTATGGCCGCCGACCTGCCGCACCGGCTGCGCACCCCGCTGACCGCGCTGCGGATGAACGCGGCTGCGCTCGGGCCCGGCCGGGCCGAGGACGAGACCAGGCTGGCCGTCACCCAGATGGAGCAGGAGGTCGACAAGATCATCCGTGCGGCCCGGCGCCCGGCGCTGGGCGAGCCGTCGAGCTGCGACGCGGCCGAGGTGCTGGCCGAGCGGATGGACTTCTGGTCCGCGCTGGCCGACGACCAGCTCAGGGCGTGGCGCCTGGTCGGCGCCGACCAGCCGGTGCCGGTGCCGGTGGCGAGACAGGACCTGATCGCGGCCGCCGACGCCCTGCTCGGCAACGTCTTCCTGCACACCGACGAGGGCACGGAGTTCGCGGTGACGCTGCACGCGGGCGACGACGTCGTGGTGATCTTCTTCGCCGACGCCGGGCCCGGGATCGCCGACCCCGGCGCGGCGCTGCAGCGCGGCCGCAGCGGCCGGGGCTCCACCGGGCTCGGCCTGGACATCGCCCGGCGGGTCGCCGAGTCGACCGGCGGCGAGCTGCGGATCGACCGGTCCGCGCTCGGCGGCGCGCAGGTCCAGATGTGGCTGCGCACCGGCGGGCCGCCAGCCGGGCGCCCGCGCGTCAGGAGGGCCGGCCGCAGGCGGAGGCTTAGCAGGCGTTCAGCCACCCATTAAGGGGGCCTTAACGCTCAGCCACTCCCCGGTCAGGCTGCGTGACGCGCGCCTAGCGTGACTCACGTTCGCAGGCCCGTGGAACCCGCCCACGGCCTTGGGACCCGACCGAGGGGTGACGCCGCCATGGGCAGGCCGCACGGACGCCACGACGACAACTTCGGCAACGACGGCAATGACCATCGGCACGTGCGGGCACGTCCGGTCCGCGCGCGGCGCGGCGGCGTGTCGAGATTCCTGCCCGCGATCGCGATGGCGGCGGTCCTGGCCGCTGGGGGCACCGTTGCGGCGCTCGCCGCCAGCAGCTCGGCGGCCCCGTCGCTGACGGTCAGCTACCAGACAACCTCCAGCTGGGACACCGGCTACACCGGCCAGTACACGATCACCAACTACGGCGCTGCCGCCACGGCCGGCTGGACCCTGGGGTTCCGGCTTCCCGGCGGCGCCTCGCTCAGCAGCCTGTGGAACGGCGCCGACAAGGTCAGCGACGGCCAGGTGACGGTGACGAACGCGAGCTGGGACGGCGCGATCGAGCCGGGAGCCACCGCGAACGTCGGCTTCGTGGTCGAGGGCTCCGCGGCGGCCCCGCAGGACTGCACGATCGACGGCGCGCCCTGCCAGCCCGGCGGGGGCAGCACCGGCTCGCCGACGCCAAGCCCGTCGGCCGCGGCCCCCACGCCGACGCCGACGGCCACGCCGAGCAGCAGCCCGTCCCCGCCGCCCTCCTCCCCGGCGCCGTCGCCCTCCCCGAGCCAGCCGGCCGGGACCACCGCTGGCTTCGCCCCGTACGTGGACACCAGCCTGTTCCCGCCGTTCAGCCTGACCAGCGTCGCCGCCAGCACCGGGGTCAAGCAGTTCAACCTGGCGTTCGTGGTGTCCGGCGGCGGCTGCACCCCCGAATGGGGCGGCACCACGGCGATCGGCGACAACCCGGTCGCCGCCGAGATCAGCGCGCTGCGCGCGATGGGCGGGGACGTCCGGGTCTCGTTCGGCGGCGAGGACGGCAGTGAGCTGGCGCAGACCTGCACCAGCGTCTCCCAGCTCGGGGCCGCCTACCAGCAGGTGATCTCCACCTACGGCCTGAACAAGATCGATTTCGACATCGAGGGTGCCGCGATCGACGACACCGCGGCCAGCGCCGCCAGGGATCAGGCCCTGGCCCAGCTCGAGGCGCAGGATCCCGGCCTGCAGGTGTCGTTCACCCTCCCGGTGGAGCCGTCCGGGCTCACCCAGGACGGGATCGACCTGCTGAACGGCGCGGTCTCGGCCGGCGTCAAGATCGCCGCGGTCAACGTGATGGCCATGGACTTCGGCGACGCCAACGCCCCGGATCCGGCCACGATGATGGGCACCTACGCCATCGACGCCGCGACGGCCACCGACGCGCAGATCGCCGGCGTGCTCGGGATCAGCGACGCGGCGGCCTGGGCGAAGGTCGCGGTAACGCCGATGATCGGCCAGAACGACCAGAGCGACGAGGTCTTCACGATTGCCGACGCCCAGCAGCTCGAGGCGTTTGCGGCCGCCAAGCACCTCGCCTGGCTGTCGATGTGGTCAGCCGGCCGGGACACCGAATGCTCCGGCGGCGTGGACACCGCCGCATCGCCGACCTGCAGCGGCATCGTGCAGGCGCCGCAGGAGTTCATGGAGACCCTGGGCCAGTACTGAGGGCCAGCAGTCGCCGCGCGACGGCTCGGCCGGGCAGGCCAGCTCGGCCGAGCCAGGCGGGCCGGCTCAGCCGGGCAGGGCGTCCAGCCGCCGCAGGATCACGCCCTCGCGCAGCGCCCAGGGGCATACCTCGAGCTCGGGCAAGTCGAACAGGTCCATCGTTGCGTCGGCAATGATCGCCCCGGCGGCGAGCTGGGGGGCCCGGCCCCTGGACACGCCGGGCAGCTTCATCCGCTCCGCGGCGGATGTCCGCGACAGCCGGTCAGCCAGCGCCGTCACGTCGGCGTGCCGCAGGAACCGCCGCACGTACGGCCCGTCGCTGGACGGGGCGGCCCCGGCGATCCTGGCGAGCTGGCGGAACGTCTTGGACGTGGCAACCGAGTGGTCGGGCCGGCCGTCCCGCATGACCGTGCCCGCGGTCGCGGCGATCTCGGCCCTGACGTGCTTGCGCAGCTGCCGCACCTCGTCGGCCGACGGCGGGTCACCGCCCAGCCAGTCCCTGGTGAGGCGGCCAGCGCCGAGCGGCAGAGACACCGCGACGCTCGGCTCCTCGTCCACGCCCGAGGCGATTTCCAGCGATCCGCCGCCAATGTCCAGCATGAGAAGCCGTCCCGAGGACCAGCCGAACCAGCGCCGGGCGGCCAGGAACGTCAGCCGGGACTCGTCCGGGCCGGGCAGCACCTTGATGTCGACGGCGGTCTCCTGCTGGATCTGGCCGAGCAGCTCGAGGCCATTGGCCGCGTCCCGCACGGCTGAAGTCGCGAACGCCAGAAACTCCTGCACGCCCTTGTCCTCGGCGATCCGCAGCGCCTCATCCACGAAGTCGCGCAGCTGCACCGCGCAGTCCTCGGTAAGGCAATTCTCCGCGTCCAGGTGGTCGCCGAGCCGCAGCTCGGCCTTGTGCGAGAACGCCGGAACGGGCCGCGCGCCCTGGTGTGCGTCAACAACGAGCAGATGGACAGTGTTGGACCCGACGTCCAGGACCCCCAAGCGCATACCACGACGCTACCGCCTCTGCCGCAGCAGAAGGGGACGTTGACGGCCCTGCAGGGCGAGCCGGGCGCCCGCTGTATGTTCGGAAGCACAGGGATCACGGGAGGCCGCATGAGCGAGAGCGCGCGAGGCAGTGTCAGGGTTGAGCAGGGGCCAAAGAGGGTCCGCGTCTACCTGGGCGGCGAGCTGGTCGCCGATACCAGGACGCCGTACCTGGTGTGGGAGTCCCCGTACTACCCCACCTACTACCTGCCCGCGTCCGATATGCGCGCGACGCTGATCCCGGCGGGAGAGACCAAGCACTCGCCGAGCCGCGGTAACGGCGAGGTGCTGCACGTGAAGGTGGCCACGGCGACCGCGGAGCGGGCTGCACTGCGCTACCCGGACTCCCCGCTGGAGCAGCTGCGCGACCTGGTCCGGCTGGACTGGGGCGCGATGAGCGAGTGGCTCGAGGAGGACGAACCCGTATACACCCACCCGCGCGACCCCTACAAGCGGGTGGACATCCTGGCCAGCTCGCGGCACGTGCGGGTCGAGTTGGACGGCATCACCGTCGCCGAGTCGCGCCAGCCGCGGGTCCTGTTCGAAACCGGCCTGCCGCCACGGCACTACATCCCGCTCACCGACGTGCGGATGGACATGCTGCGGCCTTCTGAGACGGTCTCGCACTGCCCGTACAAGGGCAGCGCGAGCTACTGGTCGGTGGACACCGGCGCAGGCGTGCACCAGGACATCGTCTGGATCTACCGGACCCCGCTGCCGGAGAGCCAGAAGGTAGCGGGCCTGGCCTGCTTCTACGACGAGAAGGCGGACGTGTACCTGGACGGCAAGCTGCAGGCCAAGCCCAAGACGCCGTTCAGCTAGAGCCGGAACATCGCGGGGCAGGAACGCGAGACCGGCGATCCGCTGCAAGGTGGTGCTGGCTGCCTGCTGATCTTCGTGCCGGCATCCATGCCGCAGGTCAGCGATGACGAGACACTGTGGCTGTGGACACTGCTACGCCCGCAGGCTGGAGACCACTGTGAGAACCGCCATGTACTGGTGGCGATCCCACCGGAGCAGCACCTGGCGGGGCTTGCTCGCGATCGTTGTAGTGGGCGGGCTGCTCGGCGCTGTCGCGCTGGGTGCGCTGGCCGGCGCTCGCCGGACGGCGTCCGCCTACAGCCGGTACCTCGCCTCGACCAACGCGAGTGACGCGATGGTCAACATCCCGGGACTCGTGCCCGGTATACCGGTGACGCGGCCGATGACGCTGATCTCACAGCTGCCCGGCGTCTCGCAGAGTGCTGTCTACATAGGGATGGACGCCTATCCGGTGTTCGGCGGCAGGGTCGATGACGCGTTCCAGACCAACGACGTCACCGGAACTCTGCGCAGCTCTTCGTTTGGCGCCGACGGGTTCAGCCAGGACAAGATGACGGTCCTGGCTGGCCGGCTGCCGAGCGCCGGGTCAACCAATCAGGTGGTGCTGACTCCCGGCATCGCCGCCAGGTTCGGAGTGGGAGTCGGCGACGCGGTCACCTACCTCTTCAGCAATGGTGGCAACCCATCACCGGGGATCCCCAGGGTTAGGCCGGTCAGGCGGACATTCCGGGTCGCCGCGATCGTCGCTGTCCCTCCCGTGCTGACGGACCAGTCGGATACCGTCAACGCCACCGTCCTGCCGCCCGGAGCGACCCGTCAGCTGATTGCCTACTACCAGTTCGGCTGGGTCGGGGTGCGGTTGGACCGCGGGGCCGACGGCATACCCGAGCTGCAGCATCACCTGGCCAGGTTGGCAGCCACCGTGGAGCAGCAGATTCCGCAGCCCTTCCGGGCGGAACTGGGCGGCGGCCTGACCTTCAATATCAGCAGCTCGACGATCATTCATGATCAGGTGCAGCAGGCGATCAGGCCGCAGGCTCTCGCGCTCGCCATCTTCGGCGGGATAGCCGGCCTGGCCATGCTCGTCCTGGTCGGCCAAGGCCTGGCGCGGTTTATCAGCAGGGCTGGCGGCGACATCTCGGTGATGCGCGGGCTGGGAGCTACCCGCGCCCAGGTAGCGCTCACCGTCGGCCTGCCCGCCTGCAGTGCGGTCATCGGCAGCGTCATCCTGGCGGTGGCGGGGGCTATCGCGCTGTCCCCGCTGGCGCCTGTCGGCCCGATCCGCCAGTTCGACCCGGACCGCGGGCTGCGGGCGGACGCTCTCGTGCTCGGCGGCGGATCTGCCGTGCTGATCATGCTGCTGTTTGCGGCGCTGGCCCTTATCGCCACGCAAGCAGTTCGCCACCCCGGCGACCGCCCGGCGACCAGGGCGTCGAATGTCGCCCGGGCCGCAGCGGCTGCGGGCCTTCCGGCCTCTGCCGTCGTGGGCAGCCGCAATGCGCTTGAGCCCGGATCGGGACGGCAGACGGCTCCGGTACGGGCGTCCCTGATCGGCTCCGTGGCCGCCGTCACAGCTGTCGCGGTCGCCGTGGTATTCGGCGCCAGCCTGAACGGGCTCATCACCCACCCGGCGCAATACGGCTGGAACTGGGGCGTGCTGATCCAGGCTGAAGGCGGCTACGGCAACTGGACTCCCGGAGCCCTGGCCAAGCTGATCGATGGCCAGCCAGAAGTGACTGGCTGGTCTGAGCTCGGCTTCAGCTCCGTTCCGCTGGGCCGCGGCGGCACAATTGTCCCGATCCTCGGCGTGCAGCGGCACAGCGGCGCGGTCGAGCCGCCCACAACCAACGGTCATTCGATCAATGGCAGCGGCCAGATCGAGCTGGGCACCGTGACCATGCGTCAGCTCGGCGTGCACGTCGGCCAGACCATCCCTGCGGGGGCAGGGCCGCATAGAACGTGGCTCACGGTGGTGGGAACAGTCACGCTGCCGTCTTTCGGCGTAGCCCGGAGCGACCACGTCTCCCTGGGCCGCGGCGCGATGATGTCCGAAGACGAGCTGCTGACCGTCCTCGGCGTGACGCCCGCGGAAATGAAGCAGGCACAAGTGTCATCTCAGGCCGCTCCGTCGGCCGTAGCCATCGACCTGGCTCCCGGCACGACCGGCAGCCAGCGGGCACGCCTCGTCAGCAGGATCACTTCGGCCAATCCGGATGGGACCCCAGGCGGGAGCTACCAGCTCACCCAGTTCAAGGCGGCTGCCATCGAGAATGCCTCGCAGATGGGCGGTCAGCCACTGGCTCTCGCGCTGGGACTGGCAGCGGCGGCCGTGCTCTCACTGGCCGTCACGGTCCTTGCCGACGTCCGGCGCAGGCGCCGCGAGCTGGCCCTGCTCAAGGCCCTGGGCATGACCCGGCGACAGGTCAGGGCGATCGTGGCCTGGCAGACGAGCATCACCCTGGGCATCGCGGTGCTCATCGGGATCCCGCTGGGCATTGTCGCCGGCCGGCTTGCCTGGCGGGCGTTCGCCGGGTCGCTGGGCGTCGCGCCCGTCACGGTGGTCCCCGTCCTGATCGCCGTCGTCGGCGCAGCGGCGCTGCTGATAGCCGGCAACGTGCTGACGTCGGCGCCCGGCGCGATTGCCGCGCGGACATCGCCGTCCATCGCTCTGCGGGCGGAGTAAGTCGGCTAATCCGCCGTGGCCGGCTTGTCCAAGTCTTCGATCCTGGAACGTGACGGTCCCCGGCTGGCCGAGAGCGCCCGGGCGGTCTGCTCGGCCGCGCGCAGCGTCCGGATGATGTTGCCGCTGGCGAGTTTCCCGCAGTCCTCCTCGCTCCAGCCGCGGCCGAGCAGCTCGGCGATCAGCGCCGGGTAGCAGGAGGTGTCCTCGAGCCCCTCGGGCAGCCAGTCGACGCCGTCGTAGTCGCTGCCGATGCCGACGTGATCGACGCCCGCAACGTCCCGGACGTGCTCGACGTGGTTGGCCACCTCGGCGAGTTTCACGGCCGGCCGGGGGTGCTTGGCGATCCACTCCTCACGCAGGGCGCGGGCCTGGCCGCGGCCCGGGACGTTCTTGAAGTCGAACCCCCGCCCCCTGGCGTCCTCGGCGAACTCCCGCTCCCAGTCGCGGCATGCCTGGGAGACGAACGCGGGCACGAAGTTCACCATGCAGGTGCCGCCGTTGCCGGGCAGCCGCGCCAGGATCTCGTCGGGCACGTTCCTCGGGTGGTCGCAGATCGCCAGCGCCGATGAGTGGGAGAAGATGAGCGGCCCCTCCGCGGTGTCCAGCGCGTCGCGCATGGTGTCCGGGGACACGTGGGACAGGTCGACGAGCATGCCGATCCGCTGCATCTCGCGGACCACCTCACGGCCGAACGGGCTCAGCCCGCCGGAGATGGGATCGTCGGTCGCCGAGTCGGCCCAGGGCAGGCTGCGGTTGTGGGTGAGGGTCATGTAGCGGACGCCGAGCGCGTACAGCGCCCGCAGCGTGCCGAGCGAGGAGCCGATGGAGTGGCCCCCCTCCGCCCCGATCAGCGAGGCCACCTTGCCCGCCGCGATGATCCGCTCCACGTCGTCGGCGGTCAGTGCGAGCTCGAGGGTGCCCGGGTAACGCCGGATCAGCTCGTGCACCAGGTCGATCTGCTCCAGGGTGGTGGTGACCGCGGTCTCGCCCTCGAGGTCGGCCGACACGTACACCGACCAGAACTGTGCGCCGACGCCGCCGGCTGCCATCCGGGGCCAGTCGGTCTGGATCGTGGTGACCGGGTGGGCCAGGTCGGTGGTGTCGAGGTCGACATCGTCGGCCACGCGCAGGGTCCACGGCAGGTCGTTGTGGCCGTCGAGAATCGGGTGGCGAGTGAGCAGATTGCGGGCGGCGGTGGGGGCGGCAGGGCTGGCTTCGGTGCTCGTCATTGCCCCAGCTTACGTAGATCGTCCGGGCGCCACTTCAGCGGCTTGGCCAGCGGGGATCCGCCGATAAACGTGCAAGCGCGGCCCGCCGTCAACCCGCCGGCGCCCCGTCCGCCTCCGCCCGCCGGCGCCCCGTCCCCTCAACCCGCCGGCGCCCCGGCCCCCTCCGCC
>Ga0209169_10000632_pt1 | contig 21391 bp, 15 predicted proteins | sample HubBroMetageWRM4_FD_188346 | JGI IMG/M metagenome (GOLD analysis project Ga0209169, IMG submission 188346) | Warmed soil microbial communities from the Hubbard Brook experimental Forest, New Hampshire - Hubbard Brook CCASE Soil Metagenome WRM 4... | ecosystem: Environmental > Terrestrial > Soil...
GATAGGTCTGGATCGCTTTATCGACTTCTCCCGTCACATTCGAATAGTAGTCGGCAGTAATGTCCAGCTTCTCTCGCTCGCTGGCGTGCTCGCGCAACTGAAATGCCTTGGTGAAATATTCGCTGGCCCGCCCTGGCTGTCCATTACTGTTGTAGTCACCGCCCAATGCCCTGTAGGCGATGGCGAAGTTGGGATCAATCTCGATGGCGTGTTGATGGTACGGCAGCGCTGCGCCGGGACCTTTTTCTCGGAGGGCATTCTTGCCCAGACTGTACGCTTTCAAAGCTTCGAGCGAAGAGGTTGTGGCCTCCGCCAGAGGAACATCAAACTTCTGCACCGAAGCCAGCGACTCGCCCAGTTCGCCGCGCACCTTCGATGCCGCTTTGCCCAACGCGTTCACCACCTGCCCCTTAGACGCCACCGTGATCTGCTCCACGGCCAGCGTGTCTCCGCTCTGGCAGTTCACCGCCTTCAACGCCAGCACATACGCGCTGCCCAGGCTGCCGATTGCTCCGCCAATGTAGGCCTTGCTCTGCGCCCGCAAACACAGGTTGCGGGCTACTTCGGGAGTGAGTTTCGTGCTGGCCGGAAGCGTCATCAATTTCAAAGTCTTCGCCACTTGACTGTCGGAAAGCACATTCAGGAAAGGCGATTGCCGCAGAGAAACGGTCAGCGCCGTCTTCAACGTATCGTCGAATATTGGATCGCTTGTGCTGTTGGCAAAATCGGCAAGAACGATCGTGTCCTTCTCGGTCAGCGGCTGTCCTCGATGCCAGCGGTGGTAAACTCCGCTGGCCAGAAGGATGGCGCACAAAAGCGCCGCAACGATGTACCGCCAGGCTCGCGTGGGGATGGCCGCACTCGGTTGTCCAGTCGAGCCCAGCTCGACCCCTCCACCATCTGCGGCAACGGCTCGTTCCGAGTCCATCTTCCGCTTCAATCGCTGCAGATCGCCCCGCAGCTCGGAAGCACTTTGATAACGCTGCTCTGGATTCTTCTCCAGCGCTCTGCTGATGATCGCTTCCACTTGCGCCGGCAACTCGCGATTCCACTCAGTCGGAGCAACTGCATCCTCATGAAGGATGGCGCCAAAAGTCGCACCGATTGTTGTTCTTTCAAAAGCAAGGTGACCGGTTGCCATCTCGTAAAGCACAGCCCCGAATGAGAAAAGATCGGTGCGCGCATCCAGGACCTTCCCCGCCACTTGTTCAGGGGACATGTAGGTCACTGTGCCCATGGTGCTGCCGCCGGTTGTCAATTCTTTTTCTTCGAGTGTCGGATCGTCAGGCCCGGAGCCGGAGCCGCTCTCGATGTGCCTGCGCGTAAAGTCTATTTTCGCCAAGCCGAAATCCAGAATCTTGGCGTGACCACCTGCGGTGACAAAAATATTGGCTGGTTTGATGTCGCGATGCACGATTCCCTTGGCGTGAGCAGCGTCCAGCGCATCGACGATCTCGATAGCGAGTGACAACAGGATTTCAATTTCGAGCGGACGGCCAGCAATGCAGCGCTTCAGAGTCATGCCATCCAGAAATTCCATGGCAATGAAGGCTTTTCCGTCCTGCTCGCCAATGTCGTGAATGGTGCAGATGTTGGGATGGTTCAGCGCGGACGCAGCCTGAGCTTCGCGTTGAAAACGGGCGAGGGCCTGCGGGTCGCGGGCAACGCCCTCGGGCAGAAACTTGAGGGCGACAAAACGGTGCAGCCGAATATCTTGCGCTTTATACACCACGCCGATGCCGCCATCGCCCAGCTTCTCGACGATGCGATAGTGCGAGATGATTTGATCGATCACGCGGGCAGGTCTGTTTGTAGCGCGATTATGTTATGGGCCAAACTCGGGTAAGTCAATGCAACCGTGGTTGACGGTGACAGACTGCTGCCCGCCGAAGGTCCTCGCCGAGATCCCGGACGGCAGGCGTCCACTCGCAGCAATTCACTGCAATCCAGCCTGTCCCAACATTTGCAAAAACTGTTCTTGCGTACGCATGTCGATCGACTGTGCCACCAGTTTCCCGTCTAGGTCACCGTCGGTACCCAGACCACAATCTGCAAGGGCCATGCACATCTGTCACTTTGGTCCTAATCCGGAGATTCGTTAGGATTAAAGGATGGGCTTAGACTGCTTGGTCGTGACCTGCGACGCCACTCTGTTAAGTCAGATAAAAACCTATTTCAGAGCGCACGGCGTTTCGCTGGATCTCAGGCAGGATTCTGCAAGCGCAGTCGAACTTGCTTCCCGCCGTCACTGGGACGGACTGATCATCGACTGTGACGATGTTGCCGGAGGGACGGAAACACTCGTCAATGTACGAAGCAGCCGATCGAATCAAGAAACTCTGATTGTCGCGGTGGTGAACGGTTCGACCGGCAGGGATACGGTTCTTGACTTAGGAGCCAACTTCGTACTCTGCAAACCAATTGATGAAACTCGATTGCGTAGCGTCCTGGATCCGGCGCTTGCCAAGATGGAGCGCGAACACCGCAGGTATTTCCGATACGACATAGAGTTGCCGGTACTGTTTCAGAATCAGCTTGGGCAATCGGTTAGCGCTACCATGAAAAATATCAGCGAGGGAGGAATGGCCATCAAACTGGTTGATCCAGTGCGTCTCAAAGGAGTTGTTCCGGTGGAGTTTGACATTCCCAGTATCGAGCCGCAGGCTTTTCACGCCAAAGCTGATATTGTTTGGAGCGACTCGTTCACGATGGGCTTACGCTTTTTGCACATCGAAAAAAATTCTGAAGTCGCTCTCCAGTCATGGCTAAGTTCGCTAGAGGGGCAATTTCAGTTCCGTGACTCAACCCGCCAGATAGGAGCTGCGACGTAGGCTCTAACCTCGGGTCGATCCCGGCTGCGAGGATGCTGGCCTCAGTGCGAGCCCGTTATTGCGGAGAGCGGACGGAAAACTGATGGAAACAGCGTCCTGCCCATGGAAGCTGATGGTCACGCTGGTCTCGGCTTCGACGGCTTCACCATTCAAGTCATGATGCGCGTAGCGCCACAGCCTGACCGCCTGAACGGCGGCCACGGCCAAGATACGATTGCCATCCAATACTCGAATTTCTTTCACCCGGCCATCGGTTGCGATCACGACGTCCATGCCGACTTTGCCAGTGAGATGGGCGTCGGGAGCGTCGGGAATTATCACATGGCCCTGCGGCGCTTCCGCCACTTGCAATCGATTTGAGCCGGAGCCAGATTCCTTCTTGTAGAAAATTACTCTCACATCGCCGTAAGGTCTTGGGTTAGTTGAAACCACAGGCGTGGGCACAATCACAGCGGGAGTCCACTCGGGTAGAGGGATGGCTGCGGCTTGCTCAGAGTTCTCCAGAATCCGAAAGCCGACGAACGCTAGCAGCGAAACTGCCGTGAGTAGTCCGGCCGCGACGGCGACCGAGCGCTTCCGCAGATTCGACAGCAGCGACACTTTAGACGGAACCGAACGGGGCCGCCGCCGCTCTCGAGATGGAGCCGCAGACGAGTGCGGAGCTGAGACTGCAAGATTATCTCGCGCAGGGGAACTGCCAGCAGCTAAAGGTTCGTCAGGAAGATCGACTCCCCAGACTTTTCGTTCGAACGACACTGATTCAATACCAGCCCGAATTTCGTCTGGGCCGATCTGCTTGCTCCAGACCACACGAAACCGAAACTTATTTTGGCCCCGCTGTAGCATGATGGTCTGACCCGCTTGCAGTGGAACGCATAATCCGGCCAACCGTCCTCCAACCGGGCTGATGTCCACCGTGTGGGCAAGCTGAGGCCCACTTTCGTGATCGTTCTCGCCGTCCGGCCAGAACCGCAACGGCAACACCATCTTGGTGCGTTTGTAACGTTGTACTCCTTCAGGCATTGCCTACAGATTGCGTTTGTTTGCGAGGCAGAATCAAGTTACCGACGTTACTCGCGGCGACCATGTTTGCCCACCGGAATCTCAGCTTGCCGACAGGGAGGAGAAACACGACACTTTTGCAGCGAGAGGACCAGACGGGACTACAATCGGTAGCGCCTTGAAGTCAAAAAGGAGATTCGTGCTTATGGCAAGCACTCGGAACATGACATCATCGCGGGAGCTAGCGGCGGTTTCAGTCGTTACGTTTCTGCTCTTAATCTCCACCGGCGAGGTTACTCTCGCCAACGCCCAACCGCCGGTCGACTCCGCAATACTCACATCTGTTGATGCGGTTCAATCCGCAACTCACTACAAGTATGAGGCTCTTTATGAGTTCTGCGATTCTTCTGGTTGTCCGGACATTCCTAATGGCGATCTTATCTTCGACGCCGCCGGAAACCTGTACGGAACTACGTTCGAAGGTGGAGATCCTGCCTGCGGGTTGGGTTGCGGCACGGTTTTTCGGCTTTCGCCAAACGCGGATGGCGATTCGAAGCTAACCACGATCTTCAAGTTTGATGACGAGGACGGAGCTTATCCGGCCACGGGTTTGGTTATGGACGTCGCCGGAAATTTATATGGGACAACGACCAGCGACAGCGGGCTCGGCGATGGCACCGTGTTTAGGCTCTCTCCGCGCAGGGATGGAACGTGGACCATAAGTACGCTCGTCAAGTTTACGGGTGAGAACGGCAGCGATCCTGAGGCGCGGCTCATTCTCGACGCGGCCGGGAACTTGTACGGGACGACTGCCGCCGGTGGGAATTCCGCTTGCGATGGAAGTGGGTGCGGCACGGTGTTCCAGCTTGCGCTGGCGGCAAAGGGAAAATGGAAACTTACCACGCTTTTCGAATTCAATGGCGTGAACGGGGCGAGTCCTTACGCGGCTTTGATCTTCGACGCCGCCGGCAACTTGTACGGAACAACTTCCGGTGGAGGGAAATTCGGGGAGGGAACAGTGTTCGAACTTTCTCCCGCCAAGGGCGGTGCGTGGACACGGACGACTCTTTTCAACTTCAACGGTGCGGACGGCGCCGGTCCCCGAGGGGATGTGGTCTTTGATGCCACTGGCAATTTGTATGGAACCACGGTCGGCGGCGGCAAACACGGCTTGGGTACGGTGTTCAAGCTCTCTCCCGAGCGCAAGGGTTGGAAGCACAGTACCCTCGTTAGCTTCGACATCGTCAACGGGAGCCAGCCCACGGCAGGCGTCATCTTAGACACCGCTGGAAACCTCTATGGGAATGCCGACGACGGACGCTTCGGAATAGGCATCGTGTTTCGGCTCTCGCCGCAGTCCAACGGAAGCTGGAAGAGGACTACGCTTTTGACCTTCGATGGCGAGAACGGCTCGGGACCGACAGGAGGCTTGCTTCTGGACGCTGCGGGAGATTTATTCGGGGCGACTGCGGTTGGGGGCAAGCGCAACGCCGGGGTTGTATTTGAGCTTTCGCCTGTAAAGTAAGACCCAGCAGACTTTCTATAAGATGCTTCATTGACGTGCCGCGCGAAACCGCTCCAACAGGTGTGCGGCCGCGAGAACTTCGGTGCCCGCAAGGCCGCAGGAAGAGTACAGGGTGATGTCGTCGCCGGAACGAGGCGGCGTCTGCTTGGCGACCAAGGTCGCTAAATCCTGTAGATGGTCCCAGGCTGCGCTCGCGGAGAGGAAATGTGGCTCGGGGTAGCCGTTCGCCTGCTCGATGGAATCTGTGGCGAGAAACGTGATCCGTTTGGCGATGTCTGTAGGCAGCTCGTGCTCATTCAACGTTTTCGCACCCAACGCGTTGACGTGCGTTCCTGGTGAAAGCCACTTCGTTTCCAGGACCGGCGTTCTGGAACTGGTTGCACTGATCACGAGATCGACGTGTTCGACAGCTTCCTGGGCGGACGCCGCCGGCTGAACGTCGGCTTTGATCGTGGTAGCCAACTCGGCGGCAAACCTGCGCCGGTGTGCAGGGTCCCGGCTATACACTCGGACTTCGGTCAGCGGTCTGCAGGCCGCTGCCGCAAGGAGTTGCGTACGGGCTTGACTTCCCGTGCCGATAACTGCGCAGCGCCGCGCGTCCGGCCGGCTCATGTGTTTGATCGCAACGCCGCCGAGAGAGCCAGTACGCCATTCCCCCAAAGCCCATCCCACGACCAGTCCCAACAGCGAGCCGCGCTTGCTGTCCCAGACCGCCAGGGTTTGGGCATCGAACTCGTCGTCCGGGCTCGGAAATGTATCGTAGACGCGAAATCCAGCCAGCGCACGAGCGCCGCTGTTGATCCCGCCGATCGTGAACACCAGCCTGCCGAAAGGCGCAAATTCCACGGTATGACGCGGCGGCGTGACCGTTTCACCGGAATAACGCGCTCGCAGGAATTCCTCCATGAGCGGAATCATATCCCGCATATCGAGTAACGGCAGGATGTCTTCATCCGTTAGCACAAGAAGCATGCGCATCAACTCCCAGTTTTGACATGGTGAAGTAAAGCCGCGCAAAAGCAGACGCGACTGTCATCGCGATGGCACGGTTCGCTGATCTGGTTCAGTTACATGCGCGAACCCGACGCCAAACCGGTACGGCCCGAGACCCAGAATCAGAAGCGTCGCCAAGGCAGCGGCACAGAAGAATCCGCTCAGCGGCACGACATAGGATCCGGTCTTATCGAACCCGAGGCCCATGAGGTAAGCTCCCAATCCGCCAGAGAGGCCGAAGACAGCCCAGATCCATCCGTAAATCGCTCCATAGGAACGCAGTCCAAAGTAGCGGCTGACCAAGTACGCAATAATGTCCGTCTCTGCGCCGAGACCGAGACCGACGAGGAACGCCCCAACGAATGCAGCCCAGATGGCATGGCTGACGGCCAGGAGTCCAAGCCCGATCGCAATCAAAGCGAAGAGCGCGGCGGAGACACGGGGCCCGAAGAACACGTCCAGCAAATAACCACAGCCTATCCGTCCGACGAACATACCAACGCCAAGCAGTGAACTGGCAAGAGCCGCCACCTGAGCTGTGGCTCCCCGGTCGGCCAGGACGGCAGGCAAATGAATGAAACAGGCATGGACACTGGCAGTCACCAGAAAAAAGACGGATATCATGATCCAGAACGCCGACGTGCATACAGTTTCGCGCAATGTGAGTCCGATTTGGCGCGCTGCGTTGGGCTCCGGCGCATGCGCTCCTGTAGCTCCATCTGGCAGGAGGCCCATACTCTCAGGCGTTTCCTTCAGGAGGGCGATAACCAGCGGCAAGGGAATAAGCAAAATCGCGATGCCAAACACACTGTAAGACATGCGCCATCCCAGCGTTTGAACCAACTTCTGCGCCACCGGAGGAATTACGATTGCTCCCACGGCCATCCCGCCATTCACGGCGCTGAGAGCCAGTCCGCGGTGCCGGTCGAACCAGTGCGTGACGACGACCGTGTAGGGCATAGCTCCGGCGCTACCGCTGACTACCCCCAAAGCGAAGTAAAACACATAGAGTTCCCATAGCGATCCTGACAGGAATCTGTTGCAAACCAGAATCAAGCCCAGGATGGTCGTAGCTGGAATGAGTACTCTGCGGGCACCGAACCGGTCGACTAATCGGCCGGCAAGCGGGAAACATAGCGCGGCAGTCAGGCTGTGAATTGTGAACGCAAGCGAAATCTTGGCGCGTCCGGCGTGAAATTCCTGGGCGATCGCCCGGGCAAAGATCCCGAAGGAAAATACGACGATTGTAACGGTGCTCAGAAAGAGAGCCAGGGCCCCCATCAACACGATCCACCAGCCGTAAAACACCTTGGGCTTTGTATCCGTCATTCCCATATTCAAGGAGCCGGCCAGGGTCAAACGCCTGCTGCGACCCGGCCGCAGCGATGGAGCTTCCGGCGACCAATCAAAGCCGGAGTGCCCAAACCCTGCACGGGATTATGTCCGCTGTTGTTGGCTCTGTCAACATGCAAGGAGTTGCATCCTTACGGAATGCAGCGGCAAGCGAATGAAAGTGGCGCAATTCGAAAATCGCCGTTGCGAGAAATGGCGGATACTCCCGCTCTTACGTAAGGGAATGAGAACATCCGCTACGACTGGCGTGGGAAATCGAAGAATCTCCTGATTGCCAGGACTTTTCGCCGTCGAGGAATACCCGCTGCCAGAGCTCCAGATTTAGCAATCGCCAAATTCTGTTCCCGTGGTCGCGGCGGCGGGCCCGGTGCTCGCTGAATAAATGCAGGATTCCTTCTGCTTTGAATAAGCGGCGCTCCAGACTCCGCGAGTCCAGAAGTCGCTCCTCAACGGCATCGAGCGGCTTGCCTGCCATCCAGTGAGGCCACGGGGTTGGGAACCCCATCTTCGTCCGATGAATAATGGACTTTGGCAGGAGATCTTTCGCAGCCGATTTCAAGATGGTTTTTCCGCCGAGCCCTTTAATGGAGTATTTCTCGGGTATCGTCGAGGCAAACTCTACCAGTCGATGATCGAGAAAAGGCACGCGGCTCTCGATGGACGCTGCCATGCTCATCTGGTCTTGCTTCATGAGCAACTCGCCCAAGTAGGTCTTGATGTCGGTGTAAAGAAGACGGTGCAGTATATTCCCGCTGGACTTGTTCCAATAGTTCATTGAGCCCGCGTAAGGATCTCCAGTTCCATCTACGATCTCATCGTTCAGCAAGTCCTTTTGCTCATCTGCGGTGAAGGCGGAATAGAAGTTATCGAAGTAAAAGGATGACCACGCTGCGCCATCTCGAATGAGAAACGTGTGGTCTAACTTGCGCTGCAGATTTGCAGGCAGATAACTGCGGTTGATTGCCTCGCGCATCAACCTTCTCAGCGAAGCCGATGTTAAAGCGCGGTAAAGACTGTCGGCCGCCGAATTCTTCAGCGTGAATGCGTAACGCGTGTACCCAGCCAGAGTTTCATCGGCGCCTTCGCCGGTAAGCACAACGGTTACGTGCTGTCTCGCCAATCTGGACACGAAATACAACGGAACACTCGACGGCCATACCAAGGGCTCGTCTTCGTGCCAGATCAGTTCGGGGAGGGCCGCAAAGAACTCGTCGCAGCTCAGCCGCACTTCGTGATGCTCGGAGCTGATGTGCTCCGCAACCTGGCGTGCGTAAGGCAACTCGCTGAAAGCATCTTCAGCGTACCCGACCGAAAAGGTCTTGATTGGCCTGCCGCGCGCTCTGGTAGCGAGAGCGGCAACTACGCTGGAATCGAGCCCTCCGCTCAGAAATACTCCCAAAGGAACATCACTCATCAGGTGGGACCCGACGGATTCCTCGAGCAATTCCCGGTACCGGTTCACGTAGTAGTCTCGCGGGTGCTCATCCGTGCCTTGTTCAAAAGCGAGATCCCAGTATTGCTGAATCTTTATGTGGATCGTTTCACTTATTTCGAGGCTGTGGCCGGGAAGCAGCTTTTGAATCCCCGCGAACAGCGTTGCCGGTCCGGCGATGTATCCAAAGGCGAGGTACTCGGCAAGCACGGTTTTATTGAACTCCGTCCGGACTCCTGGATGCGCGAGGATCGATTTGATCTCTGAGCCAAACAGAAATGTCTTGCCATCGTGCCAATAATAAAGAGGCTTGATTCCGAAACGATCGCGGGCAACAAACAAACGGCGTTCGCGTTTATTCCATATCGCGAAAGCAAACATCCCACGCAGATGATTCACACAATCGGCGCCGTACTCTTCGTAAAGATGCAGGATGGCTTCTGTATCGCTCCGAGTTCGATAACGGTGGCCGCGCGACTTCAGACCATTACGTAGTTCCTGGTGGTTATAGATTTCACCGTTGTAGACGATCCAGAGATTTTGGTCCTCGTTAGCCATGGGCTGGTGGCCGCTCTGAACGTCGATAATGCTCAAACGGCGCATCGCCAACCCCACGTTTCCGTCGATGAAGATTCCTTCATCGTCTGGTCCGCGATGGACGATCTGCATGTTCATTGCAGCAAGAGCACTACGCTCAACCCGGGGATTGCTGTCACGATGAAAGATTCCGCAAATTCCGCACATAGGTTAAGACTTTCTCACTCCGAAATTGGATCGGCCTAGCTCTGGTCCATACCACCTTTCGAGAGTCCAAATAAAGATATTGCGCCGCTCACGGATGAAGCGCTTCTGCGATCCTCTCGCCCGCGTGGCCGTCCCACAAAGGCGGTATCGATCCGATTTTGGCTTTTCCTCCGAGAATCTTTGCCAGCTCAGAGTTCAGTAATGCCAGATCCTGTCCGACCAGAACATTTGTACCCATGCTAACTGTCACCGGCCGCTCGGTATTGCTGCGCAGGGTCAAACACGGTATGCCCAAGTAAGTTGTTTCTTCTTGAATACCACCTGAATCTGTAATTACCACGGCGGATCGGTTCTGTAGTGAGAGGAATTCGATGTAAGGCAACGGTTCCAGCAGATGAAGCTTTTTCGTGTCGATACCAAATTGTGCGATTCGCTGGCGGGTGCGTGGGTGCACCGGAAACATTACTTCTAACCGCTCGCTCACATCAAGAAGCGATTTGATAATACTTCGCAAGCTCGCGCTGTCATCTACATTGGAGGGTCGATGTAAGGTAACCAGGGCATAGCGCTCCGGCAGTCCGTTCCTGGGGCATTGCATGGCGAGCGGAAGAAGTTGGACAAGCGAATCGATCATAACGTTTCCGACTCTGCAAATCTTGTCCGCCGGAATACCCTCGTGCTGAAGATTGATATCCGCATCCTCCGCCGGAGTGAATAACACATCGGCAAGCCGATCGGTGATGACGCGATTGATCTCTTCGGGCATGGTGTGATCGAAGGAACGAAGTCCAGCCTCGACATGGGCCACCCTGATCAGCAGTTTCGAACATACCAGAGCCGCCGCTAACGTAGAATTCACGTCTCCGTAGACAACCACCAAGTCCGGTTTTCGCTCCAGAACCACCGGCTCAAACCGCATCATGATTTCCGCAGTTTGCCAGGCATGACTGCCGGAACCTACTTCGAGATTTGCGTCCGGCGCCGGCAGGTTGAGCTGTGAAAAGAAAACCTCAGATAAATTATTGTCATAGTGCTGGCCGGAATGGACCAGGGTCTGCCGAACGTCAGCCTGTTTCCGAAGCGCGCGCATGACAGGCGCGGCTTTCATGAAATTCGGTCTCGCGCCCACCACGTGAAGAATGTGCATAGCATCTGATCGCCCGGGAAATTTCCGCAGAAATGGCGTCACTTTCCGTCCCAGGTAACCCTATAGATCGATCCACTGCTGTCGTCGCTAATATACAGCCATCCGTCTACTCCGATCGCCGGAGTGCCCATCGATTCCCCCAACCTCTGCGCGCGCGTGCCGGATAAACCTTTCCACCGCTCCTTAGAGGGCCTATAATCGCGTCCATCCGTGGCGTTAGCGAACGGCACGAAACTGGGCCCTTACGAGATCGTCGCGCCGGTGGGCGCCGGTGGAATGGGGGAAGTATATCGGGCGCGGGACACGCGCCTGGACCGCACCGTCGCGCAGAGCGAGGCTGCTCTGGCCCGTAACTGTCGGCAAGGCGGGCTGCTTTGGATTGCTGTCCCTGATTCAACTCGAACAGATATGAGGCGAGAACCGCTTGTGCAGCCTCACCTCTAGTCCCGCTACTGCTGAGAACTACTTTGCGAGTTGCTCGCCAACTGCGGGCAATGCGGCCGTGCCTTCGGCTTTCACTGCGTCGAGTGAGTTCGGGTCCAGTCCCAATGCCTGGACGATCGTCGGCGCGACCTGAGTGGTCGCCACTGCGGCCGAGATTGTCTGTGCGGTGAAGGCTGGATTCGTCACTAGTAGCACGACATTGTTGTCGTCATGCGCGAAACCACCGTGATCTCCTATCATGGCTGTACTGCCGGAGTACGTCACACCCACATTTGGGGTCACGATAATGTCGGGCGTGCGTGGGTCTTCACCAGGTTCGTTACCGCCAACGTTGTAGTTCAGTGCCAGAGTTGGTCCGTAGTAAATCTCACCCATGCCGATCTTCGTCGCATCCTTTTCGAGGATATTGACAGCGACATTTACGTTCACGCCTTTTTTCATCCAGAGCACCGACACGTCATCTTCGGTTGCGCCAATGCCATTCTTGTTGAGGGGCGACTCGGACCAGGGAATGAGTTTTCCCAGCAGCGTTGCGGGTGTATCGGTGCCATCGGCCACGTATCGAGTCGGATCGATGGGCGACTCGCCATGTTTGGCTGTAATGATGAGCAGGGTGTCGTTATAGATGCCATTCGTCTTGAGCGCGTTGACGATTACGCCAATGCCGGTATCGACGTACTCGATTTCTTGCAACAACTCGGCGCTAGGCAACGCCGCCGCGTTCTTGTAACCGCCCACGGCCACGCCTGCCTCGTTCACCGATTGCCCCACGTACACGGATTGGAAGTTCATGCCGAATACCGCCGGAACCACCGCCTGCTTACCTCCGTGTGTTTTTCCTGCAATCTCGTTCAGCAATGCATATACCTTTATCGCGTCATAACATTGGATGTTTTCGAAGCTGCTGTTCCAGCCCGACAGATTTGTCTTGTCGCGCACCGGGTCGCACGGAACGCCATCCAAAGTTTTCACGCCGGGCAAGGGCACGACATTCGAATTAATCTCCGGCGTGTATAAGTCGTCGACGTTCTTGCCATCACCGGGGCCGGACACAAAGGCGTAGGACGGATGCTTGTCGATCCACGCGGTATATCCGCCTGCGGCATGAACTACTCCGAAGATCGTATTCGTGCGGATAAAATTCCAAGGCATGACTGGCGCGCAACCCGCCTGGGGATCTCGCTCGAGTCTCTTGTGGTCAATCGAGGCGAACCCTCCATCCGTCAGCCCGGCATTCGGCGCTCCGCCGTTCAGCTTCAAATCGTTGATGTCGATGCCTTGGTCAAGATCGGTCGTGGTCCCGGTCGGTGGAGCATAGGGTGTGCAAGGACCTTTCCCCAGGCCACTGCCGGTGGTTTCTGCTGGCGCATCGAGGGACCGGTCATATGCGACGTCGTAGTAAATGCCGGTGCTCTTCGGGGTGCCACCGGCGATCAGCGCCGTGAGTCCGGGAAAAGAATCGGAGGGTCTTGAAGAGGTGACATTGACGAAGTTGATTGCGGTCGGGCTCAGCGCCGCCAGGTTCGGGCAATACGGTTGGCCTCCATTCACGCCCGCAATGCCGTTCGCGCAGTTGTAGAAATCCACGGCGTGCATGCCGTCAATGCTCAACAGCAAAACGTGCTTGATATTCACCGAGCCCGCCGCGCTCCTATCAGCCGCGATTCCGAGCGTCGACGCAGTTAAAGCCGCCGCAGCCGCAGCGAGTGCTAGCCTATTCAGCTTCATGTAATCCTCCGCGAGAGTGTACGGAGGAGATACTAGCTACCAAATGTGACCAACACGTTAATTCTCGGTGAATCTCACGATTCCTGCCCTGACGGGATAGTGTCGAGATATTCCTTGGTATCTGGTATTTTTCGCAGCAACGGGAACGCCACGGTGACCGGCATTCAATAAATCGTGTGCCCTGGCGCGGAGGTGCGAACGTCCGGCTTCGACGCCATCAGTAGCAAGCCGCCGATGCGCTTGAATGCCCGCAAATCTTCCAGGCTGTGAAACGACTTCGTCTGGTAGTCATCCGGCGTGGGCGTGTCGTCGGGAATGCGGCGGGCTTCGAGGTTTTCAAAGCCGTGTTTCTTGAGCAGTTCGATGTATTCCGCTTCCGAGCGAACGTAGACTGGGACCTTGAGTTTGTCGACCCACTGCAGCGAATAGGGATTGTCTTTGTAGAGATTAATAAGGATGAACATGCGGCCGCGCGGCGCCATGACCCGGAAGATTTCGGCCAGCGCGCGATCCTGATCAGGATAATAGTAGAACGATTCGACCGAAAGCATTTTGTCGAAGAAGTTTTCTTCCCACGGAATCTGCTGCGCCGATCCCCACACGTACAGAACATTTTCAAAGTCTTTCGAGGCGGCGCGGGCCTGGCGAATCATCTCGTCGGAAACGTCGACGCCGACGACTTGGCCGAAGCCTTCAGGACTCTCGGTGACGAGTCGCGCCAGCAAGCGGGTTGCCCACCCCGAACCGCATCCCAGATCAAGCACACGATCGCCGGGACGAAGATCCATGAGACGGATGGTTTTACCGGTGATGTCGAGGTGATGGCGCTCCATCTTTTCGCCTTCGCCAGCTCCGGCCCAGCGATTGAATTCCTGCTGCAGGATGTCGTCGGAAGATGCGCGCTGGTCAGGCACGTTGGTTCTCCTTATGTTTGACTTCGTGTCCTCTGTGGTTAAAGACCTTTAAAAAGCCTCAACCACAAAGGACACAAATATATACAAAGGATATGCTACATTTGGCTTCCTCATGGCTTCAAATGCGCAGCCACCGGTCGATCCCGAACTTCTTTATTGTCCGAAATGTGCGGTCGAAGTTTCTGACCCGCTGACCTGTGGGGATTGCTCTGCGGTGATTTGCCGGCGCTGTGGCACTCCGCTGGAATCCGCCGACGAATTGGGGATGGGATAGTGGATGGAGACTCCCGTCGCATCGCCGCCGCCCGCAAGCACCGAAGCTCGGCCCACGCTGGTTCGCGGCCTCACGCTGCTCGATTCCGTTTTGTTGTTGGTTGGCGGGGTGATCGGCTCGTCCATTTTTCTGACCGCAAAAGATATTGCGGGACCGCTGCCGCATCCGGCGCTCTTTCTATTGGTCTGGCTGCTCGGCGGATTGATTTCCCTGTCCGCCTGTTTCGCCTTCGCGGAGTTGGGCACGATGTTCCCCGACTCCGGCGGCCAATATGTGTATATGCGCGAAGCGTACGGCGACCTGCCGGCATTTCTTTATGGCTGGACGATGTTCAGCGTGGGCAATGGCGGCTCGATCGCCGCCTTGGCCGTAGGTTCGGCCGCATACCTTGGAGGAGTAGTTCCGGCGATTTCGCAGTCGCGCGCGGTTCTGTCGATCGCCGGGATAGTGGTAACGCGGGCGCAGGTCGCGGCCTTGCTCATGATCGTGGTGGTCACCTGGATCAACGTCGTTGGATTGCGGTGGGGTGCGATGCTGCAGAATGTGGCCACCTGGGCGAAGTTTGGCGCCATGGGAGCGTTCGTAGTTCTAGGGTTCGCCATCGGCAAAGGCGACTGGCATCATTTCACGGCGCAAGGGTGGGGCACGGTTAGCGGATTGACCACGGGCATGAATACGGGTCAACTTCTCTCCGCGTTCGGGGTGGCACTGATCGCCGTGTTCTGGGCATATGACGGATGGGTCTATATCGGATGGGTCGCGGGCGAAATAAAAGATCCGCGCCGCAATGTGCCTCTGGCTTTGGTGCTTGGCGTGACAATCGTCGGTGTGATTTATGTGGCCATGAACATGGCTTACCTATACGCCCTGCCAATCACGGAAATCGCCCAGCATGAAACTATCGCGTACGCGGCAGCCACCGTGCTGTTCTCGCCGACGGCGGCAGTGTGGCTTTCGGCGCTGATCGCAATCTCCTGCTTTGGAGCGCTGGCCTGTTGCATTCTCAGCGCCGCGCGCGTTTATTACGCCATGGCTTTGGACGGACTTTTCTTCCGCCGCATGGCCGAGGTTCATCCCAAATGGCGCACGCCGGCGTTCGCGTTGATCGGACAAGCTGTGTGGGCGGGGATTCTCACGCTCAGCGGACGCTACGACCAGCTTTACACCTATGTCATGTTTGGCATGGTGCTGTCGTACACGCTTACCGTGATTGGCCTGTTCATCCTCCGCAGGAAGCGTCCGGAGATTCCGCGGCCTTATCGTTGCGCAGGGTATCCGTGGATCCCGGGGATCTATGTGGTGATCGGGGCAGCCTGGACTTTGAACACGATTATCACCCGGCCCAAAGAAGCGCTGGCCGGAACGATGATTGTGCTGATCGGTGTGCCGGGATATTTGTACTGGAAACGGGGCGGACGGAAGGCGATAGCAGTGGAGTAGAAAAATGTTTGAACGCTATACAGAGGGGGCCCGACGCACTATTTTCTTCGCGCGTTACGAGGCTTCCCAACTCGGTTCGGGCTATATCGAAACGCAGCACATACTGCTTGGTTTATTGCGCGAGGACAAGGCATTGTTCAGAAGGCTGCTGCCCGGCGTCGAGTACGAGTCCATTCACGAGGATGTCGTAACCCATACGCGCCGTGAGGGTGGCAAGAAGCCTGCTCAGTCCTCCGACCTGCCCCTCAGCAATGAATCCAAGAGGGTTCTCGCATTTGGCGCGGAGGAGGCGGAACGACTTGCTCACCGTCATATAGGCACCGAACATTTACTGCTCGGATTGCTTCGCGAAGAGAAGCAGGCCGCCTCGCGACTCTTGCGGGACCGCGGGGCCGACATCGCGAAGCTCCGGCTCGACATTTCCAAACTGCCAGCGCCGTGGTTTTCAGGGAAGGCCTTCCGCACTCCCAACTCGGGTAATGAGTTCGCGACTGTTGAGATTCATGATGAACGGTGGAATCACGAGTATGTTCGTGAGATCGTCAAAGCCTATCGTAAATTCAACTGGCATTGGCGCCGATGCGCGTGGAAGGAGAGCGACGTGGTAGCCCGCATCAGCGACGGCTCGATCTCTCGAGATCTGAGCCTCGCCGCGGACTCCGCCAACTTTCGTCTGCTGGTCGGGGGCTGGACGAAGGATGAATGTCTGATCTGCCGATGGGAGCTCTTCCGCTCGGAAGACGACCCCGAGCACGGCGTCGGCTACACCAACGGCCGCGATTGGATGTGCACGGAGTGCTACGAGAAATTCTGGAAAGGTCCGTTTTTTTTCTCGTCTACCTACTCCGAGATCACTTAACGATTGTGAAAACGGCCACCGAGCTTCACTCGACCCAGGCGGGCGAGTCGCCCGTCGTTCCACGACGACTTAAACCGGAACTGCGGTCTTCCTCGCGGGATTGAAGAAGGGCGTCTTCACAATCTTTGCGGTGACTTTTTGGCGGATGGCCTCGATGGTGATCTCCATTTGCAGCCTGCTGCCGAGTTTCGCGTGTGAAGTTTCGATGCTGGCTAGCGCGATCATCTTCTTTAGGACAGGCGACCAGGTTGTCGATGTTGCTTTGCCGACTTGTTTCTCGCCGCAGTACACGGGAACCGCCACGCGCGAGGCTTGACTAGGCGCGGCGGGCGTTAGGCCGAATGTTTCATAGCGTTCTTCGACCTCTGTCCAATCAATTTCGAGGCCGACGAACTGCCTTGCCACTCCCTCTTTCTGATCTTTTTCTAAAGCCGCTTTGCCGATGAAGTTTTCTTTATTCAGGTGCACCATCTTGCCGAAGCCCAGTTCGTAGGGCGAATATTTTTGCGACCCGATCAGCGCTTTTTTGCTGCTGGTGTAATCGACTTCGATCAGCAATAGTCCGGCCTCGACGCGAGCGACATCGAGCGCCAACATGCCGGCGGCGTGAATGTCGAAGCGTTTCCCGGTTTCCATTACCGCGTCCCAGACTTTCACTGCATCGTTCCACGGCACCCATATTTCGTAGCCCAGATCGCCCGTGTATCCCGTGCGCGAGATGTCGACGGACACCCCCGCAATTTTTCCATGGGTGACGCGAAAGTATTTCAGATTGGCGATGTCCGCCTCCGCCACTGCTTTTAGCAATTTGCCCGAGGTTGGTCCCTGCAAAGCGAGAGCTGCAACTTTTTCCGAAATGTCTTCGACCTGAACATCCATATTCGTGCCGTTCTGGCGAAACCAGCGCAGGCTGGGATCGGCTGCCGTCCAGCGGTACTTGTTTTCTTCGAGACGCGTAACGGTGCCATCGTCGATGACTTTGCCCTGTTCATCGCACCAACAGCAATAAATCACCTGCCCGACCGAAATCTTGCCGATGTCGCGTGTGATTACGCGGTTGACCAGTTTGGTCGCGTCTTTACCCGTGATCAAATATTTGTACAGCGGCGAGATGTCGATCAACGCGGCCGCGTTGCGAATCGCGTTGTATTCGTGCTCGTGGTGCACTTCGTACACGCTGACCGTGTAGTATCCCGACCATTCGCGGTAGTTCAGGCTGTGGCAGAGCGGAAAAGTTCTTTCGTGAAACGCGGTTCCAACGGGCACTGTGGTCCCTCGAAGTTTCTGGTTGATCGGAAGACGTAGCGAACTACGTTTCTACAGTCTTTCGCACGCTGAATTATATGCAGCGGCGCTGCGTGACCGCAAACGATCGCGCTTTCACTTGTGACTCGAAGTCAGCTCGGCGTGCAGACAAAAGCTGCGCTGCCCGATAGAATGTTGAGTCCTTTTCTACGACGGTTTTCTAGTCCAGACGTCATCTTGAGCGGCCTCAGCCGCGAAGGATCTCGCGCGAACCGCCAGGACCGTGGCACGTTTGAACGTGTGCCACTACGCGCAAGATCCTTCAGGACTGGAAGTCCTTCAGCATGACGGCGGTTGAATTAAAGATATGGGCAACTCGAAATACGATGTGATCGTAATAGGCGGAGGCCACAACGGTCTGGTCAATGCCGCTTACCTGGCGCGCGCGGGGAAAAAAGTTCTCGTGCTCGAACGCCGCCACGTGCTCGGCGGAGCGGCCTGCACTGAAGAAGTTTTTCCCGGCTTTAAGTTTTCGGTTTGCTCTTACGTGGTCTCGCTGCTGCGGCCGGAAATTATTCGCGATCTTGATCTCCCTCGCCACGGACTCGAAATCCTTCCGCTCGACGGCACGTTTACCCCGATGCCGAACGGAGATCACTTGTGGCGGGTGAACGATCACGGAAAAACCCATCGTGAGATCGCGCGTCACTCAAAACTGGACGCCGAGGCTTACGACGAATTCGGCAAAGCCATGCAGGCGATGTGCCGTTTTGTGAAGCCGATTCTCAGCATGGTGCCGCCGGACCCGGCCACGCTGAATCCCAAAGAACTCATGAAGTTGCTTTTCCTCGGCCGGCGTTTTCAAGGCCTGACCAGCGAAGACAAATATAACCAGGTGCAGTTAATGACCATGAGCGCCATCGACTTCCTGGATCAGTGGTTCGAAACGGACGTGCTGAAGGCCACGATGTCGGCCTCCGGCATCATCGGTACATTTCTCGGCGTGCGCTCGCCGGGAACGGCGTACGTGCTGCTCCATCATTACATGGGAGAAATCGACGGCGCCTTCCGGTCGTGGGGATTTGCCCGCGGCGGTACTGGCGCCATTTCAAATGCGATTGCGGATGCGGCACGCGAGGCTGGAGTGGAAATCCGCACTCAGGCTGCGATTGCGCAGATCATCGTGAAAAACGGCAAAGCCAAAGGCGTAGTGCTGGCGAGCGGAGACGAGATCTACGCCGACATTATTTCTTCGAGCGTCGATCCGCGGCTTACGTTTGTGAAGATGATCGAAAAAGGACATTTGCCCGACGATTTTCTCGAAGAGATCAACCGCTACAAGTTTCGCGGGTCGTCCGGCAAAGTGAATCTCGCGCTCGATGCGCTGCCGAACTTTAAGGCCATACCAGGGCCGGGAGCGCACTTACGAGGCGCGATTTCGATTTCGCCCAGCGTCGAATATATGGAGCGCGCTTACGACGATGCCAAGTACGGGAATTTTTCCCGTCGTCCGTATATTGACATGGTCATTCCCACGCTGACTGATCCGTCCATCGCGCCGCCAGGGAAACATATTCTCTCCTGCTTCGTGCAGTACGCGCCTTACAAGCTGCGTCCTGGCCTCAACTGGGACGACCAGAAAGAAGCATTCGGCGACAACGTCATCAATACCATTGCCGAGTATGCGCCCAACATTCGTGACATCATTCTGCACAAGCAGGTAATTACGCCGCTTGACCTGGAGCGCGAGTGGGGATTGTCGGAAGGCAACATTTTTCAAGGCGAGCTTTCACTCGAACAACTTTTCTTTCTGCGGCCTGTGCCCGGCTACGCGCAGTTTCGCACGCCAATCAAGAATCTCTACATGTGCGGATCGGCCACGCATCCCGGCGGCGGAATCATGGGTGGGCCAGGCAGGCTGGCGGCGCTCGAAATCCTAAAAGACTTCAAGGGAGCGGCTTGATGCTTCTAGAGGAAGAGCATGCCCGACGCGCGTGATGTCGTCATCATTGGCGGAGGCCACAACGGGCTGGTCACTGCTTTTTATCTTGCCAAGGCGGGATACAAACCGCTGGTGCTGGAGCGGCGCGCGCAACCTGGCGGCGCCGCGATCACAGAGGAATTTTATCCTGGCTTTCGCTGTTCTATTCTTGCGCACACGGCCGGGCCGCTTCGGCCAGACATCGTTCGTGACATGCAACTGGAGAAGCACGGCCTCAGGCTGATCACGCCGGAGGTCGGCGTGGTTTCTCTGTCGCCGGAAGGCCGCGCTCTGGTTCTCTACAACGACGCGAACAGATCCGCTCAAGAGATTGCCAAGTTTTCCCAGAAAGACGCAGCCAAGTATCCGGAATTCCAAACGTCGCTTGCGAAAGTGGGCAAGGTGATTGGCGGAGCGCTCGCGCTGGCCCCGCCGAATATCGACCGTCCCAATCGCGGTGATCTGTGGGGCATCCTGCAAACCGGTCGATCGATCCGCAACCTGGGCAAGAAGGATATGTACCGGCTGCTGCGGTGGGGGCCGATGGCGGCCGCTGACTTGGTCGCCGAATATTTCGAGACTGAACTGCTGCGCGCTACGATCGCGGCTCGCGGCATCTTTGGAACTTTTCTTGGTCCCTGGTCGGCGGGCACGAGTCTGGTGCTTCTGATTCGCGGCGCTGGGGATGCTCATCCCGCGGGCTCGGCATATTTCGCGCAGGGCGGGATGGGCGCGATCGCCGAGGCCATGGCTTCGGCCGCTACTCATGCCGGCGCCGAAATTCGCAGCAATGCGGAAGTCATCGAAGTGCGCGTGAAGGATGGTGCAGCGATCAGCGTGGTGCTTTCGACGGGCGAAGAGATTAGCGCGAAGACCATCATTTCCAATGCCGATCCCAAGCGGACTTTGCTGAAGCTGGTCGATCCCATTCATCTTGCGCCTGATTTCGTGATGAAGCTGCAGCACTATCGCATGCCGGGAACGGTGGCGAAGGTGAATCTCGCGCTTTCCGGTTTGCCCGAGTTCACGGCGCTGAAAGATGCAGGCGATACTGGCGCGTTGAGCGGACGCATTCATATTGGGCCGGAGATTGATTACCTGGAACGCGCGTTTGATGAATCGAAGTATGGGAATTTTTCCAAGCAGCCGTATTTGGAAATTGCGATTCCTTCGGTCTCCGATCCTTCGCTTGCGCCAGCGGGTAAGCACGTGATGTCGATTTATATGCAATACGCGCCCTACAAGCTGAAGGGCTCTGATTGGGACAGCCAGCGCGTGGCACTGGGCGATGCTGTGGTCAGGACGCTGGCACAGTATGCGCCGAAACTTCCGGAATTGATTCTCACGCACCAAATTATTACGCCGCAGGATCTTGAAGATACTTACGGGCTGACTGGTGGCCACATCTTCCACGGGGAGCTGGCGCTCGATCAGTTCTTCACGATGCGTCCGCTGCTGGATTGGGCGCGATATCGCACG
>Ga0209169_10000633_pt1 | contig 21389 bp, 15 predicted proteins | sample HubBroMetageWRM4_FD_188346 | JGI IMG/M metagenome (GOLD analysis project Ga0209169, IMG submission 188346) | Warmed soil microbial communities from the Hubbard Brook experimental Forest, New Hampshire - Hubbard Brook CCASE Soil Metagenome WRM 4... | ecosystem: Environmental > Terrestrial > Soil...
CAGCGGCAAAAACGCAGCCAGCGCTTTTCCCATCGCGGTGCAATAAATCGGACGCCAGGTCCCGACGGGCGATGCCATCCGAAACGGGTGCGGACTTTGCAGGACGTCCAGATAGAAAACATCCTGCCCGTCCAGCGTTCCCAGGTTGACGGTTTCCCCGGTTACTTTCCACAAATCCTGCAGCACAGGGCGGCTGATCTTTCGCAGCGACGTTTGATAGCTGATCCCGGAGCCCAACCGCACCAGCCTTGGACCAACCAGGTACGAGCCCGCATCGTCGCGGAAAAGGTAGCCCTCGAACTCCAAATGAGCGAGGAATCGGTATGCGGTGCTTTTGTTGATGCCGGTTCGTAGCGCAACATCCTTGAGCGGCAGACCCTCGGGCGCCGCGCTCAAAGCTTCGAACACTCGCAAGACTTTGGTGACGACTCCCACGGGAGCTGATTTCGCTTGGCGTGCACGGATCATGCGGTCCCCCCAGGTAAAAACTTGTGATGCTTACCCTGGAAACGGATGCTCTTTCCAGGCCACCCTTGTCGTCAGCACTATATACCGGAGATTTTGCGATGTGAAAAGTGAATTTTTTATCTTGAATATTCCCCAAGCGCTTGCTATATCGCTTGGCGCGACCGTCGAACGCCTCGCGGCAACGATCGGCGCTTTCCGGCACTTCGGAATGGCTATGTCAGGCAGCAGCAAACAAGATGGCGTGCTGCAACTAACGCCCATAGACAATGTTCTGGTGGCCCTAAAGGACTTGCGCAAGGGCGACCAGCTCAGGTTCTCGGGTGCTGCCTACACGCTGGCAACGGACGTGCCCGCCAAACACAAGTTCGCGACGGTGCCGCTGGCGCCAGGCGGCGATGTCATCATGTACGGCGTGCTTGTCGGTAAGGCCATGCGGCCCATCCTGCAAGGTGAAGTCTTAACGCCGCTCAATCTCCATCACCAGGCTGCACCCTTCCACGAAAAAACCATGGAGTATTCCTGGACGCCGCCAGCCGTTTCGCGATGGCGAAACACAAAGTTTCTGGGATATCACCGCGCGGACGGTCAAGTTGGGACTCGGAATTATTGGCTGGTGGTTCCGCTGGTGTTCTGCGAAAACCGGAATATCGCCGTCCTGAAGCAGGCCTTTGAAGAAGAGTTAGGATTTGCCGCGCCGCAAGTCTACCGTCAGCAGGTCGCCGAATTCGTCCGCCTGTATCGAGCCGGACGGTCGAGTGAAATCGCAGGCCACGGCGCTGTGGGTGCGGACGCTCCTGCGCCGGCTGCGCGAGTGTTCGAGAATGTTGACGGGATCAAGTTTCTGATGCATGAAGGCGGCTGCGGCGGGACGCGCGAGGATTCGGGTAATCTCTGTGCTCTGATTGCCGGCTACATCCACCACCCCAACGTAGCGGGCGCCACCGTCCTGAGTCTTGGCTGTCAGCACTCGCAGGTTGCAATACTTCTGGAACAGATTAAGAAGCGCGACGCGAAGTTCTCCAAGCCTCTTCTGGTATTCGAGCAGCAACACGGCGGGTCGGAACGGGAGATGATGTCGGAAGCGATTCGCAAGACCTTTGTCCAGCTGATGGAGATGAACGAAAGCTGCAGACGTGCGCCGGCGCCGCTTTCGCAATTATGCGTCGGACTGAAGTGCGGCGGCTCCGACGGTTTTTCCGGCATTTCGGCAAATCCTGCGATCGGTCACGTCTCTGATATTGTCGCAGCGCTTGGTGGCCGCACCATCTTGTCAGAATTTCCCGAGCTTTGCGGCGTCGAACAGGAACTGATCGACCGTAGCACGCGCAGGGAAGTGGGTGATCGATTCATCGAGCTCATGCGCGATTATGCCTCAAGAGCGAAAGCCGTACGCTCGGGGTTCGACATGAACCCCTCGCCCGGAAACATCCGGGACGGGCTGGTTACCGACGCGATGAAATCGGCCGGCGCCGCAAAGAAAGGTGGAACATCCCCCGTCACTGCCGTGCTTGATTACCCCGAATATTCAACGGAACCGGGACTGAATCTGCAATGCACTCCAGGCAATGACGTCGAGTGCGTCACCGCGCAAGTGGGTGCAGGAGCAAACGTGGTGCTTTTTACCACCGGACTGGGTACGCCCACCGGAAACCCGGTTGCGCCGGTGCTAAAGATCTCGACCAATTCGGCGCTCGCGCGGCGCATGGCGGATATCGTGGATTTTGACACCGGACCGATCATCGACGGAGAAGTGACGATCGAGCAGATGGGGGAAGCCATTCTGGAGAAGGTGATCGCGGTAGCCAGCGGCCAGGTCCGCACCAAAGCGGAGGCACTGGGTCAAAACGACTTCATTCCGTGGAAACGAGGAGTCTCGCTCTGATCAATCCCGTCAAGAATTCGAATGGGTTTCGCCTGGACGGCAAAACGGTCATCGTTACGGGCGGTGCGAGCGGCATCGGCAGAGCCATCGCCCACCTTTTTGCTGCGAACGGAGCGCGCGTGTGCGTGCTGGATATTCATTCGAAAGAGGCGCGGGAGACCGTGCAGGAGATTCTCGACCGAGGCGGTGAAGCTTCTGCTCATGAATGCGATGTCACGAACCAGGAGGAAGTGCGGGCGGTATTTCAAGAACTTGCGCAGCGCGGCGGAATCGACACTTTGGTGAACAATGCAGGTATCTCTCATGTTGGCAAACTGGAATCCACCACGGAGCGCGACTTCGATCGAGTTTTTCAGGTGAACGTAAAAGGCATTTATCACTGCATGCTCGCCGCCGTAGCGCACATGAAAGTGAACGGCGGCGGCGTAATTCTCAACATGGCTTCCATCGCGGGCTCATCCGGTCTGGCGGACCGCTTTGCTTATTCGACGAGCAAGGGCGCGGTGATTGCCATGACTTATTCCGTCGCCAGGGATTACCTTGCCTGCAACATCCGCTGCAATTGCATCTCGCCCGCTCGAGTCCATACACCCTTCGTAGATGGCTACCTGCGGCAGCACTATCCCGGCCGTGAGGAAGAAATGTTCGGCAAACTAGCTCATTCGCAGCCTATCGGGCGCATGGCTGAGCCGGACGAGGTCGCAGCCCTTGCGCTTTATCTTTGTTCCGACGCAGCCTCCTTCGTAACGGGTGTGGACTTTCCTTTCGATGGCGGATTCTTCAACCTTCGGGGATAGCGGTTGTCGTTCGCCCGAGCTGGTGCGGGAGTCGTGCATGGATCTACAGCTCGAAGACAAAGTCGTGATGGTTACCGGCGGCGCCAAGGGCATCGGCGCGGCGATCACCCGAGCCTCGGTGCGCGAAGGCGCGATCCCCGTGATCGTAGATCGCGACCAGGAAGCCTGCGACAAACTTTTTAGCGAATTGCGACTCGATCGCGGCCGCGGCCTGCGCGTCGTCGCGGACCTGGGACCTGCGGAGAATTGCGCGCAAGCGGTCGCGGAAACGATGCGCGCGTTCGGCCGAATGGATGCGCTCATCAACAACGCGGGCGTGAACGATGGCGTTGGACTGGAGCTCGGTAGTCCTGAAAAATTTGTCGGCTCGCTGAAACTCAATCTCTTGCATTACTACAATATGACGCACTTCGCCGTTCCCCATTTGAAGCTCACGCGTGGATCGGTTGTCAGCATCAGTTCCAAAACTGCGGTGACCGGGCAAGGAAATACTTCGGGGTACGTGGCGTCGAAGGGCGCGATCCTGGCGCTGACGCGAGAGTGGGCGGTGGAACTTCTGCCCCATGGCATCCGCGTCAACGCCGTGGTTCCGGCCGAGGTCATGACGCCTCTCTACCAGCAGTGGCTTAGCACATTTCCCGACCCTGAGGCGAAGCTCAAAACCATCACGGCCAGAATTCCGTTTGAAAAAAGAATGACGACCCCGGATGAGATTGCTGCGATGGCGGTGTTCCTGATCTCCGCGCAGGCTTCGCATATCACCGGACAACACATGTATGTGGACGGCGGTTATGTGCACCTCGACCGGGCCTTGGCGTAACGGAGACGCATGGGAAATCATTCTGCGCCACTTACCGAGCGGAAGTATGTGGTTCCGTTCGTGCTGGTCACGAGCCTGTTTTTTCTCTGGGCGCTCGGGGTCAACCTCAACGACATTCTGATCCCGCATTTAAAGAAGACTTTCAACCTCAGCGATTTTCAATCGTCACTGATTCAAACTGCTTTTTTTGGCGGATATTTCCTGGCGGCGCTTCCGGCGGGATGGCTGATGGAGCGCATTGGCTATCGGAAGGGCATTCTGGTTGGCCTAGGAACCTGTGCGGTGGGTGCAATCCTGTTCATTCCCGCCGCCTCGATTCGGACTTACGGATTTTTCCTCTTCGCGCTGTTTGTGATGGCCTGCGGACAGGGCATTCTGGAAGTCGCCGCCAATCCTTACGTCACGGTTCTCGGTCCTCCAGAATCATCCGAACGCCGCCTGAATCTGGCGCAATCTTTTAACGCCGTGGGCGCCTGGGTAACCCCGTTCATCGGCAGGGCCTTCATTCTTTCGGGAATCGAGTACTCCGCTGCGAAGCTTGCTGCGATGACTCCGCAGCAATGGCAGATTTATTCAGCTTCGGAAGCGAACCGAGTCAGGGGCACCTATCTTGTAATCGCAGGAATCTTTCTATTCGTCGCGGCGTTGATCTATTTCGCTCATCTGCCGGAAGTGCGCGAGTCGAGCGGCGAAGCGTTGCCGGCGCCAGAGGCCGCGCCGAAGAACCACCAGGGTATTTGGCATTACAAACACCTGATTCGCGGCGTCATCACCGAATTCTTTTACGTGGGCGCGCAGGTGGGCGTCACCAGCTTCGTGATTCGCTTCACGCAGCACGCGCTGCCCGGCACCCCGGAAAAAACCGCCGCGGATTACCTCAAGTGGCATTTATTTGGCTTCATGATCGGCCGCTTCGCCGGTTCCGCGATCATGAAACGGGTTGCGCCTCCCAAGCTGCTCGGACTTTTCTCGACCGCCGCCGCGCTGTGCACCATCGTCGCGATATTTGCGATCGGAATGGCGCCTGTGTGGGCCGTAGTGCTACTGGGTTTCTTTGATTCCATCATGTTCCCGACGATTTTTGCGCTAAGCATCAAGAACCTGGGCGCCTACACCAAGCTCGGCTCTTCTCTTCTGGTAATGTCCATCATCGGAGGCGCGATCGTTCCCGCCTTCATGGGCTATATTTCGGACCGCAGCTCAATCCAGGCGGCTTTTGCCGTTCCCTTGTTCTGCTACGCCATCGTGATTTATTTTTCTTTCGTCGGTTATAAACCAACGCTGGCAACGGCAGATGAATAAGCGAGCGAGTCGATGAGCGAACGCGCGAAGTTCCTGGTAACCGGTGGCTTGGGCTTCATCGGCCAGTCGGTCGTCCGCAATCTCCTTGGGCGCGGCATTCCGAGCGTCGCCGCCGATCGAGCGACCGACGCCGAAGCCCTCGCGAGCCTGCGCGCCGTGGCTGGCCGTAGCGGCGCCAGCTTGGATTCCGTTCTCATGGACGTGAGCGAGTTCCGCGATGTGATGGCCGTCTTTCACCAGCATCCTGATATTACCCATACCATTCACCTGGCCTATGTGATGGGGCCGCTGGTGGATGAAAATACTTCGCTTTCAACGCGCGTCAACATCCTGGGGATGACCCATATGTTTGAAGCGGCGGTGCACCATAAACTTTCCCGCCTGCTGTTCACGAGCAGCGAGACCGTAGCAGGTCCTTCGCAACAGGCCTATGGCGACCGGCCCGTGGCCGAAGACGATTTTTGTGATCCGGCTTCTCACGCGTTCACCTACGCGGTGATGAAGCTGCTGAACGAACACATGGGCCGGCGATATGTGGAGCGGCATCAAGCGAACATCGCGTGCACGCGGCCGCCGGTTGTCTTCGGTCACGGCCGCAAGCGCAGCGCCGTCATGTGGGCCGAGCATTTCGCTTCCAGGCCCGCCATCGGCGAACCCGTCACGCTGCCGTTTGGGTCGCAAACGCGTGACACCTGGATCTACAAACACGACTGCGCGGAACAACTGGTGAGGCTCGCCCTGAAGCCCAGGCTTGCCCACTTCGTCTACAATAATGGCGGTCACTGCGTCACGGCCGCGCAACTGGCGGCGATTGTCAAAAAGTGGATTCCCGACGCGCAGATCGCTTTTACCGAAGGCTCCGGCACGCCTTTGATTGATCATCAAGACGGCAGCCGTTTGATTCGTGAGATTGATTTTGCACCCGGCCCCCTGGAGGAAGGCGTGAGAGCGCACATTAATGAGGCTCGATTCACTGCGGGCTTGCCGGCTGTCTAGCGCGCTGGCCAACGACCGATGCCACCCTACCTCAGCACCGTAGTAGGCAGCTACCCACGAAATTCCAGCGTGGAAGATACGATGAAGAAACCCTCGCTCAGCCGCACGGAGACCGACCAATTGATCCAGTGGGCGGCGCGCGATCAGGCGGACCTTGGACTTGACGTCATCACCGACGGCGAGGGTTACCGCGAAAATATGTATTATTTTTATCAGAAGCGCCTGGAGGGGATCACCTTCGAAGGGATGGTGAAGCAATCGTTCGGCAGCGCGGGGTTCGGAATCGAATGTGCGCGGGTGATCGGCGAAATCAAGAATTCACGCTTCGAACTGGCGCGCAACTGGAAGCTCGCGCGCGACGCGGCTCCTTCCCGCTGCCGCGTCAAGCAGACTGTGACCGGCCCGCATGTACTTACGCGCTTCAGCGTGAACCAGCGTCCGGATCTCTATCCAGATGAGCAAAGTCTGTGTCGCGCGTATGCGCAGGTACTCGCGGCGGAGCTCGGCGAAGTGATTGCCGCAGGATGCGATTATATTCAGTTCGATGAACCGATGTGGACCGAGTCGCCCGAGGACAGTTTGTGGGCCGCGGAAATACTAAATGAACTGATCGATTCGCTGCCGCCTGTCAGGTTCGGGCTGCACGTCTGCGGCGGCAACCCCCGGCGAAAGCGGGTTTATTTCACGAAGTATACCGACATCGCGCCTGCTTTCCGCGCCGTCAAGATTGCTGAAGTCTCTCTTGAGCACTGCACACTCGGCTACGACTTGATGGAGCTATGGAAACAGTGGCCCTTCCAAGGCGACTTGGCGCTCGGCGTGATTGACCAGCGCAGCGATCCGATCGAAACCTCAGAAATCATCCGCGAGCGTCTCGAGCCTGCGCTCGCATATTTTTCGCCCGATCGCCTCCTGCTTACCAGCGAGTGCGGATTTGGGCATGTGCCGCTCGAGATCACGCGCAACAAACTTCGCATTCTCACCGAGACCTGCCGCGAACTCAGAAAATCATAGACACATCAGCATTAAGAATGAATGCGCTTGAAGTCGTGGCCTCTGTTCTCAACTGTAGCTGACAGTGAGTGGGGGACCGAATGTTCCCGCCGCATCCCCAAAGCGTATGTGTTACACAAATAACTGAACCTATGACAGTTAACCAATGGCTTGCTTTTATCAAATATGGAGTAAAATGCATTCACTAATGGAGGTCGCCAAATGGCCCCGATGCAGCCCAGGGTTGTTGGTTTCTCGTGGGACACAGCAGTCGACCTATCAGCAAAGCAGAACCGAGCTCGCCTCAGTCCGGCTGCAATCAAGGGCCTTCTTCGGGTCGCCTCGCATTGGAAAATGCGAGATGACGATACCCGAGATCTGCTTGGCGGCATGTCTAGCGGCAGTTTCTACGAACTGAAGAGTGGATCTACCAGAACCCTGGATGCAGATCGGCTCACCCGAATTTCGCTTTTGATCGGAATATATAAGGCCCTGAATATTCTCTACAGCCAGAGGCTCGCAGATGCTTGGATAGCTTTGCCGAACACCAATCCGATGTTTGAGGGAGACGCGCCTCTCAATTACATGAAGAGGGGCGGAATACCTGCTTTCCTGAGGGTTCGCCAGCTACTGGATGCACGTCGCGGCGGTAGATGAAATCGCCACAGCAGATTAAAGTGGAACGTGACAGGTCCCATCGCCTTATACCGTATCGGTATAGTGATCATCGTCGGCCAATCCTCAATCGTCTAACAGAAGATGACGACGACCTGCTTAGAGACCTCACCGAATTGGAGGGCGCAACGAATGACCGGTTGCTCGGTGAAAGCGGCAAACTGCCTGGCATCAGCACCATCGAACTAGTTTCCGGATTCCCGTTGGCACATATAGTTAACGCATCCTTTACTCATGCGCATCCGTCGGGAGAAAGGTTTAATAGTGCGCAACGAGGAGCTTGGTACGCGGCTTTCGAAATGCAAACGGCGCAAGCGGAGATAGCCTTTCATAAATCCGCCGAGTTAAAAGAAGTGGGATGGAAACCTGAAGAGGTCTCGCCATACGTAGATTATCTCGCCGATTTCAGACATGAATTTCATGATATTCAAGGAGATCCAGACTTTGCGGACTGCTTAGATCCGAATAGCTACGCCGCCTCTCAAGCACTGGGACTTCGATTGTTAACCAACGGCTCAGCGGGGCTCGTGTATCCAAGCGTGCGGCACAAGGACGGTGTCTGCATTGCGTGTTTTCGTCCACCATTGGTCTTAAATGTTCAGGAGGGGTCTTTGGTGACTTTTACTTTCATTGATGCTGATCTGACCGCCGTTAGCGTTCAGGGCTGATACCTTCTCGCGCGGTCCAGAGATAATACAGACGAAAAGCGAAGGAACGGATTTCGGAACGCGCGGAAATGCTTAGAATGAAGGTCGCTCGTACTGTGGGCGTGTAGGCCAGCTGGGAGAGCACCTGTTTTGCAAGAAAGCAGGTAGAATCAAATACGTGCCGCATCTGGTATCGCTTACGCCGAAGACAAGCGGTGCAACCAGCCTTTTGAATTGGACCGAAGCTGGACCGAAAATCGCCGTAACCTCTCAGGACCTGCGCAATCGCGCGCGCTTCGCCTCGATCTCGGCGTGGCATTCAAGTCTGGAACGATTCGGTTCACAGCCGATCCGATCAAAAATCGAAGTGCCGCATCTGGTGTCGCTTACGCAAGGCTCGGAGCGATTCTTACCTTTCAACCTGCGCCCAAAAGTATTCTTGATCTGCACAGGACGGTCGACGTGTTATGTCCCACAGCCACGTTAGGCCGGCCAGGGCCAATCGCTAGTCGCGAAGTTCCTTCCAGTGAGGAATACGGTCGCTCGATCGAACGGCAAATGGGCATAAAGCCGCCAAACCGCCGCCTCCAGGTAGACCTAAGTCTCTAAACCGATAAGGCCCCACCGATAGGATCACTCACCTAACCCTCTTTCTTTAAATCGGTTATTCGACGAGCAGGAAGTGGAGCAGGAATTTACCCCTTGTGCATTGCTTCCGTTTTGCAGCCGCCCTACAAGGAGCCTGATCGTGCGCCGTCCTTTTCGTAATCCATGGACGGTTTCGACAACTGCAAAAGGAGAACGAAATGAATCTCAAACATAATAGCAGTGGCGTGAGGGCAGGGATCAAGGCGTGGTCCTTGGCAATTTGCTTCCTAGCTTTTGCTCCGTTTGTGTTCGCCCAGGGTCCTCCAGTTCCTCCGGGCGGCACGGTGGTTGCCGCCGGACTCGAAGGGCCGCGTGGAATGACGTTCGGGCCAGACGGTTTGCTTTATTTCGCAGAAGCCGGACTGGGCGGGACGCAGGTGGTGCCTCAAGGGTGTCCGAATGTTCCGGCGCCAGTCGGCCCGTATCATGGGGGGCCGACGGCAAGGATTTCGCGGATTGAGTCGAACGGAGTGCGCACGACGGTGGTCGACGGACTTCCTTCGGCGGTCAGTAGTTTGCCTACGGGGGACACGAATGGAGCCGCGGATATCGCTTTCGTCAACGGCCAGCTTTACGCGCTTACAGCTGGAGGTGGGTGCAGCCACGGGAATCCGAATTTCCCCAATTCTGTTCTTCGTATCAACGTACAGCACCACACCTTCGAAATGGTTGCGAACTTGAGCCGATTTTTCCGGCAGCATCCAGTGGCGCATCCGAATGTCGCTGACTTCGAACCGGACGGGGTGCCATACACTCTGAAAGCCTTTCATGGCGATCTGATCGTGATCGAGCCCAACCACGGGAGATTGCTACGAATCTATCTGGATGGGGGTCAAGTGGGGAGAATGGAACAGCTCTCCGATCTGTCGGCACCGCTCGGACACATCGTACCGACGTCCGTCGCCCATCTCGATGGCCGTTTCTTTGTCGGCAATCTGGGGTTGTTCCCGGTTGAGGTGGGATCGTCGAAGCTGTATCAGGTGACCGACAATGGTTTCGTGATCGATTACTGGGGAGGGTTTACGACCATTACTGACGTGCAGAAGGATAGCCAGGGAAGGCTGTACGTTTTGGAATTCTCCAGCGCGGCGGGTTTTCCAAACGTCGGTCAAGGCCGCATCATCCGGATCGCAAACGGATCCGCCGAGGAAATCGTGAGCGGCTTGAACGTGCCTACGGGCATGGCTCTTGACGGCCACGAGGATATCTACGTTAGCGATCTCGGAGCTGCACCGGGGGAAGCTGGGCGCATCCTGCGCTTTGCAAACCCAACTTCCGGCGAAGTGCTGACGACGATCGAAGTCCGTCCACCGGCACCATTGCGCCAAAAGGAGCGAGAAGACGACGACAACTGAAGTGGTGGCGGCTTCCGGGTATTGGACTTGGGAGCCGCCTCACTGAGGTCGGGAGCAGCCAGAACGTCCCCTTCCCAACAGCTAGCTGCTGTTGCCGCCCAGCTCAAAAAAATAGTTCGTAACGAATTATTGAGGCAACCCGATACGATGAATCAGTTCCTGGAATCGTGGATCGGTTCGCATCTCGTCATATGCGGGATTCAGCTGCAGCCTGAGTAGTTGCTCTGTGTGTTCCCCGTAGCCCTGATTAAGATACTGCATTGCCATATCGTTATTTCCCATGGCCGCATAAAGTTCGGCATGTTCGAACGTCATAGCATTTCCTTGCGAGTCCCGGTTCAGTTGATTTAGCTTCTCGCGGAGCCAGCCTGAATAACCCGTGTGCGAGTATGCGTATGACAAGCGATCGGCGCAAAGAATGCATCCTCTAATACGAAGCTGCAGGTCTGTTTCACTGACTTCCCCGGCGTGCTGCTTTTTGGCTTTGTATACCCATGCTCTTTCCTCGTGAATCCGCGCAGGATCCTGCGCGAAGACGATAGCCACTTCATTTAGAAAGGGATCGAAACGACGACTGAAACGGAGGGCTCGCTGTACGGCGAAGCGTTCGCCCAGAGGATCAAGTTCGGCAGCTCGACGAGCTTCGGCTATGCTTTGATCAAAGCGGCCGGTATAGGCAAGCAAATGGGAATACAAGTTATGGAGCTCCGCATAATGGATATCGAGCTCCAGACCACGCTGTATCTCCCGCTCAGCGCCCGACCAGTCCCAGTCATAGAAAATCATTTTTGATGCAAGAGAGCAGTGGGCCTCCGCCAGATCGGAATCGAGCGCAAGCGCCTTTCGGGACGCCTCTTCCGACTGGCGCCAGCCCTCTTTGACTGGAATCAAGCCGTAGCCGGCCATGAGACCGTAATAATTGGCAAGTCCGCTATAGCCGGGCGCATAAGCAGGATCGTACCGGATAGCCTGCTTGAAAAACTCCCCGCTTTTCTCGAGATCACCCGGAGTGGCATTTGCGGTTTTGCTTCGGAACCAATATCCCCGCCCCCTGATATATGCGTCGTAAGCGCGTGGATCGACCTGTCGAGGCAGGGACGCCGCGGGGGAATTCGGAGGAGCTATCTTTGCCTGGACGCTATGTGCGATCGCCGTCGCGATATCGTTTTGCAGAACGAGTATATCCCTTAGGTCTCCCTGGTAATCCTCCGCCCAAATGTGCCGGTCCGTTCGGGCGTCGATTAGTTGGGCGGTCACGCGAATCTTATCGCCGGTACGCACCACACCACCTTCAACAAACGCATCTACTTTTAAATCCCGGCTGATTTCAGAAGCGGAAGCCGATGTATTCTTATAACGAACTACCGATGCTGCGGACGCTACCTTAAGGCTCGAGATTTTAGCGAGCTGCGTAATTAATTCGTCGGTCATGCTATCGCTGAAATATTCCTGGGAAGGGTCTCCAGAAAGGTTTTTCAAAGGCAGAACAGCTACCGATTGGATCGTCGGCGACGAGATTCCAAACACCTTCCGGGGGATGTGAAACACAAAAAAAACCACGGCAATCAGACAGGCTAGTCCGACACCCACTGCGAGGTAGGGCCTTCTCCAGATAGTCTCACGCTTTGGATTCCCATCGGTGATAGGAAGCGACGGTGCGCGGGAGGCTGTCGCGACGGAGGGCTGTTCGAACCGTGCGCTGATTTCACCGATGAATCGATAGCCATTAGGCAGGGTTTCGATGTATCGCGGTTCTTCCGCGGAATCACTCAGGGCCTCGCGGATTTTATTCACGGCGGTATTCAGGCCGTGGTCGAAATCGACGAATATGTCAGGAGCCCACAGCAGCTTCTTAAGCTCTTCGCGGCTTACCGTTTGGCCTGCCCGCCCTAAAAGGACCGTAAGCACCTGAAACGGCTTTGGCTGCAGCTTGATCCGTATTCCACTCTTGCGCAATTCCAAACCGACCGTGTCCGCGTGGTAAGGACCAAACGTATATCCGTTTGCAGGAATCGGGTTGTCCTTCATGGTGAGTCTTGCGCGGGAGCGTAGCACCGCCTTTCGCTGTTGTCAATTGATAGAGCCCTCATTCATAGCGTTATCTATAACTTACGCGGTTACCCAAGGCCTACTCAGGGATGTTTCCCTGTGCATTGACCGCCTGAGTCTTTCGGTTCCATAGTCCCGCAACGCGAGCTACCTCGGAGACTTTGAGCAGCCACCCGCAGGAGCATGGAGTCGCGCGCTTCAACCGTCATTCAAGACTCGGAATGACTACGTGAGTTAAGGAGAACAACTCGATGAACGAAATAGGGCGACATCAATCGGCAACTAAGGAAGCCGTCGGTATCCACGTTGCGTTACTTTTTGCATTGTTTTTGGCCATGCCTGCGAATTCTCCTGCTCAATCAAAGCTATTCCCCGGTGGAAATTCCCGCACAGGCGGAGCTTGGCGATCGGTTGGTCCTGCGCCACCCGCTGTTGAAGCCTCGATCGCTATTGACGATGCGACGCGCACCGTCTACATCGCGAGCTTGGGCGGGGGAATTCTCAAGAGCGAGGACGGCGGCCAAACCTTCGCGGGGGCCAATCAAGGCCTGGATTCACTGGTCGTAGCATCGCTGGCGATGGCGCACGATGATCACCGTCTGGTTTATGCAGGGACGGGCAGCGGCATCTACAAGACTACAAATGGGGGAGCCACATGGAGCGCCACAGGGTCGAGCCTCTTACCCCTGTCGTTGATTATCGATCCTACGAATGCAAATATTTTGTACGCGGGCTTTAACGGTGACCTACAGAAGACGACCGACGGTGGCGACACATGGGTTTCTTCAGCAAATGGTATCGACAACCCGCTTGTTTTCGCCTTGGCAATCGATCCGAATAACCCGAGCGTTCTCTATGCGGGAACCGCCGGCACCGGCGCATTCAAAAGTATCGATGGCGGAGCTAGCTGGAATCCACTCAACGTGGACTCGACGGTTTGGTCTTTGTACGTGGATCCTACCAATAGCAACGTCGTCTATGCCGGTTCCAATGGCAATGGTGTCTACAAAAGCACAAACGCGGGAGCTTCCTTTATCCGCACCGGCTCGCCCGCCGTCGGTGTTGTTCTGTCGCTGGCGAAAAGTGGAGACCGCCTGTACGCAGGCACCGCGACCCAAGGAGTTTCCGTCAGCAAAGACGACGGCGCAACTTGGACGAATACAACAATATCCGACGGATTGGGTCTGGTTCTAAGCGTTGGATCGGATGGATCCGTCTTCGCGGGAACCAACTTCGATGGAGTGTTCGAGCGTCCAGCGGCAGCAAGAGGCTTCGATGAAGACGATCGCCGGACCTCGAATTGGCGAAGAGTGGCCTGGAGGCAACTGAAAGACTGCCGCTGCCAGAACGGGCACGCGTTGGGCATCGATCCTGCGAACCACGGGCACGTGTTCTTATCTACCAATGACGGCGGGTTGTTCGTTACGAACGATGGCGGTCACAATTGGGACGATGGCGGCGCGAAAGGACTGACATCCCGAGCGCCGCGTGGCATTGCGTTCGACCCACAGGAGCCAAGGCTGGTTTATGCAGGCTCGCTCACGGGCGGGGGTCTCTATCGATCTTTTGACCACGGCCGGCATTGGGAACGCCGTCTTTTCGGATCGAGCGCCATCTACGTTGCCGGAGTAGCCGTCGATCCTGTTGATCACTCCATTTATGTTTCAACATTTCGCAGTGGCGACGGCATTTGGAAAAGCGTTGATTTTGCCGAGACGTTTACACGTATCGACCATGCTCCGAACAGCGCTCCGGACGACTTTTTGGGCCTCAGTGGCAGGGGAATTACGATTGACGCCGAACACCACCAGAATGTTTTCTTTGCGGGTAACAGCGGGATCTGGCGATCCAGCGATGCCGGGGCGAGCTGGAGCAACGTAGATGAAACGCCGTCCTTGAGCATAACGGTCGACCCGGTCGAGTCCCATATCGTCTACGCGGGAACCTTCAGCGGGGTGTTGAAGAGTGTTGATTCGGGTGCGTCTTTTGCATCCCACAGTGTTGGCCTGCCGGACGGATTTCAGACCGCGCGCACTGGCTCGGTTCAGGTCGATCCTCGCCGGCACAACGTCTTATATGTTGCACTCGAGGGCGCAGGCGTCTTTAAGAGCGTGGATGGCGGCGACTCCTGGACGGCCATCAACACGGGGCTGGACGACTTGGGCGTCTACGGCATTGCACTCGACTCAGCCTCACCCGACGTCTTGTACGTCTCGACTTACTCTTCGGTCTACAAGACGACCAGCGGTGGAGAAATGACCGAGAAAAAGTGACTCACCTATTCAGATCGCTCAACTCTTGGAATCTCGGGCAAGACGATCCTGGCAAAAGGGTGCGGTTCCACCGGGTGACTGCCGGCGCGGGGAGACTTCAGCTCCTAGCCCACCGTTGCTCAGATGCGCCGGCGGCTTTGGCCAAGCGGCGGTCGTCGAACTTCGCATCTGTGCGGCAGAAATGTCGAGAGTCGCTAAATCCGTTTCTCGCGCGTGCGAATGCCGCTCGCGGCCATTGCGGTGGGTTGAACGCAAAGTTGTCGGACCTGAATAAGCGCGGAAAAAGGGAGTCGTTCGCCTTTCAAGTATGCCGTTCTCTACACGGCCTTCGGCAACTGTGACAAGGCCATGCGATAGCTCGAGATCGCCTAAAAAGGTCACAAGGCGGGCGCGCAGCCAAAGTTAGTTCGCCGCGTCCGCAATAACTTGACTCGCCCGTTCGAACCCAGTGGCTGGCGGCCGTCAGGGCTTAGGTAAAGATATTCCCAGCCCGCGACTTCTTTTGTGTGTTATTAGTGTCATCATCGCCGGCAGTCCCGATGCCCCGAGGCTGGTCGCAGTGTCCAGAAGACGTACGCGCCTTGCGTTGCCTACCGCAGTCGTACTGCTTTGCGCCCTTCACGTCCCGTGCGCCCTGGCTCAAGTCAGCAAAGGCTCGATATCAGGGATACTTCTCGATCCTCAGAAGGCCGTAGTCGCAGGCGCCGACGTCACCGTCACAAATACGGACACAAACGAACCATTCGCCGCCCTTACGGATTCGGCCGGTTTTTTTCAGGCGAATTTGCTGCCGGTAGGAACTTACCACGTGGAGATTTCCAAGCCAGGATTCAAAAAATTACTCGTCGAGCAGGTTCGCGTCAACGCCGGGTCAGATCAAGGGCTCGGTACGTTGCAGTTGGCAGTCGGCGAGATTGCCACCACCCTGGAAGTGGCGGCCACCTCGCGGCTTATGGAAAGCACCCAGGCGCAAATCTCCAGTTCCTTCGCAAGCGAAACTCTCACCACGTTTTCCGGGATTCTCGAGAACAATGGCCTCGACCGTCTGGCGCTCACCGTTCCGGGGGTGGTGAACAGCGGCGATCTGGCGTTCTCCAATATCAATGGCGTTGGCTTCGCGGTGAACGGCCTGCGCGGAAGAAGCAACGACCAGCAGATCGACGGACAAAATAATAACGACAATTTGGCGGAGGGGCCCAGCCTGGCACTCTCGGATCCCGAGTTCGTCGAGGAATATCAAATTACCACCAGTAATTTTGACCCGGCGTACGGCCGGGACTCGGGATCGGTTGTCAACATCCTCACCAAGTCAGGAACGAACCGTCTGCACGGTTCGTTGTACGCCACGGAAGGAAACTGGAGACTCAACGCGCTTTCCTCAAATCAAAAGGCGTTCGAAGGATTGACGCAGGTTCCCGTTTTTAATGACGTGTTCTTAGGCGCAACGATTGGCGGCGCCGCCATCAAAGATAAGCTATTCTTTTTCGGCGGCGTGAACTCAGAACTAACCAACCAGGTCGGCGTATTTAGCACCGGACAATTGACGCCCACGCCGGCGGGTGTTGCGACACTGGCGCAATGCCTTCCGGATAGCAATTCGGTGAAGGCGCTGGAATCCTATGGTCCCTATTCCGTTAAAGCCGGCAACCCCAGGCCACAAGGACCAGTGGCGGCGCTGGACATTGCAAATTGCCCGGGCGTCGATATGGCGGGAATCCAGAGAATATTGCCTGCAGATTTCCGCCAACATGATTTCGTCGTCAAACTCGATTACAAAACCACTCAGAATTACTTCTACGGCCGCTATATCTTCGGAAGAAATAATCTCTACAATCGCAGCGGCAACGCGGCGGGCGGATATCCGTTCGACACCCTGCTGTTCTCGCAGGACTATGCATTCAGTTGGACGCGCTTCATCAGCACTCAAACGGCAAACGAATTTCGCGCCTCCTATGGCAGGTTGAACGATCAAGACGGCGGCAATTCGATTGGCAACACCGTTCCCCGGGCCGCTCAACTCGGCAGCGCCGTCACGACCATTTTGTTCAACGATCCCTCCATTCTGAGTCTGGGAGTTCCCCTCGGTTCGCCGCTAGGCCGCATCGTCAATACCTATCAAGTTCAAGACAACTGGACGCATATTGCAGGCCGGCACTCGCTGAAAGCCGGTGTGAATTTCACTCATCTGCGCTCACCGAACATCGGTCTCACGGAATATAACGGACTATTCCGATACGGCGACTTTGGCGCGTTTGTTGCCAACACGCCCAGCCGGGTGCAGCTGGCTTCGGGGAATCCGTACTTGGATTTTCAAGAGAACGACACGTTTTTATATCTTGGCGACGATTTCAAGTTGTCGCCGAACTTTATCCTCAATCTAGGATTGACCTGGTCCTACTATGGTCAGCCCGCGAATCTTCTCCACAATCTGACCACCCAGCTGCAGACCAGCAGCAATCCTCTCTGGGATCCCAGTCTTCCTTTGAGCGCGACCACTTTCCCGGCCTTTCCAGCACCGAAGAATAGCTGGGGCCCTGGCATAGGATTCGCCTGGTCGCCCGGGAACGGCTTGTTCCATTCGACAGCGGGGAAAACGGTAATTCGCGGCGGCTACCGCCTCTCTTATGATCCGCCGTTTTACAATATTTATACAAAAATGGCCGGCGGCGCTCCCGCCGTCGTCCTCACCACTCTGACGGGCGCGGATGCTTTAGCAAATCCGTTGCCCGCCGTTCCCACCGGAACGAACGTGCGAACGCTGCTCGCGCCGCACCTGCAGACGGGAATTTTTGATCCGCGCACACTGGGAGAAACAACCATCTCCCCGCATTTCAGCCCCGATCGCGTCCATCAATGGTCTTTCGGCGTCCAGCATCAGCTTGCGCAAAATGCTGCACTCGAAGTCCGCTACATCGGCAACCACGCCCAAAATCTTTTTCAGACCATCAATGGCAACCCCTACATTCTAGGACTCGCGAATCTGTACCCCCAGCTAGTTCCCGCCGGACTAACGCCCTGCCCCGCATCGCAGGCCGCGATCTCTCCCTTGATAGGACGAGTCAATTGCACCGGCGCAGCTCTCATCCGCGAGCGCACCAATACCGGCTACTCCGATTACCACGGACTCCAGATCGAATTCCGAAGCACCCATTTGTGGAATCAGTTGACCCTGAAATCCGCTTACACGTTCAGCAAGACCACCGACAATGCTAGCGAGATTGGAGCGACACTGGCCGCGGGCGGCACTTTCGCAATTTCTCAGAGCCAGGTCAACTTTACGGATCAGGAACACAGCCTGTCCGGGATCGATTTTCCGCAAAACTGGGTTCTCACGGCGCTCGAGGATTTGCCGTTTTATCGCCACCAGTCAGGTTTCCGGGGCCACGCCCTGGGAGGCTGGAAAGTCTCGGCCGTCTATTCGCTCTACTCCGGCCAACCCTTCACGGCAGCTCAGTCGGGACTGAATTGCGCCAGCGGCGGTGGCGCGTGCGGCGGAATTCCCGATGCCGAAAATCCCTACGATCCTGCCTTTAACGCTGCTCTGGGCGGCCCCGATGGCTCGCTGCGCCCCTTCCTCGGAAGTTCTGCCGCGCCGGTGCAGTCCGTCGGAATCTTCGCCAATGACGTTTGCGCCGTGGACGTTGATGGCAATCTCTGCGGAAGTTCTGCCATCACTCCAACAACGCTCATCAGTCTCAACAAATTCAATAACGGATTTAAGGGAACAAGGACCGACGCAGCGGGAAACACGGTGCCAGATCCAGCCCATGCCCCGAGCGTCGTCCTCAAGAATCAGGTACGCTTCATCGCCAACACGCGCACCGCAGACCAGATCTTCGCGAGCCCCTTCGGCAATGTGGGGCGAAATACTCTGCGCACCTCAATAACAAACGTCCTCAACCTTTCGATTTTCAAAGTCACAAATATTTCAGAAAAGTTCAGCCTTCAATTTCACGCTGACTTGCTGAATGCATTCAATCATCCAAACTTCGCGTCCATCGATCCGTTCATCGACGATGCCGGCCGGTTCGGCGAGGGTCTGGGCTTCGCCAATCCAAAAGTCGAAGGAAGCGGAAGCCGGAGTATGTGGTTTGGGCTAAAGCTTCTGTTCTAGACGGATCACCGCGAAGTCAGACGAACTTCAGAAGGGCGCAGAGAGCCGTCGCCTACCTGTCCGTTCATCTCGATTGCCTCGGGTTCTTCGATTGCCCATTCAGGCGAGGCGGTCTGGTTGAAATCCGATCATGCTCGGATAATCGGCACGCCTGCTCACGAGGCAGGTGCGTCACCAACTCGTCGAAGCCATTCGGTCACAGGCTCAAGGGGGTGGGATTCTGAATCCAACTCGGAGTCAACCGATGTCCACCTTCGAGCGGATCAAGAATCGTTCACATAGGCTTAGTTGCGCGCACTCCGACTCTCGCAGTCGAGGTCGATGGGGAGAAGACGCAGAACACTAGATCGGAGTGATCACGACGGTCGGCCCCCGTTTAGCGTCACGGTACGCTAATCGCGGTTGGACAATGGAAGAAGTCGCCGAAGAGAGCGCCGTCAGCGATGCCAAGGCCGTCTATTCCTTACTGTTGATTTACGCCTTTGGTGCATAGTACGTCGTTATAATGACCAGAAGTAGGATTTCGTTCCACGCTAAATCGAAAACGCTGTCAGATGAGCCTTGAGGGGCGATTTTGTACGTAGTTTGGCAGCGATTGGACCCAAGTTTTGGGATGAACCCCTGAACTTGCACAAAAACTTTGGGCACAGTTTCCGTAGGTCAAAGCGTTTCCCAAAGTGATCCGCACAACCGTGGCGAAGCGGGGAGCGAAGTAACGGATGACGTCCGGGAGGTCGTGATGCGAGAGCAAAGAAACATCGGGAAACGCCGGTCGCCCCTGGCCATCGGTTCCGAGGAATTTCGGGCATTGGGGCATCAACTGATTGACCGGATCGCCCTTTTTCTGGACTCGCTTCCCGAGCGAACCGTAACTCCTGGCGAGGCACCCTCAGCGGTTCGAGAAGCGCTAAAGGCCGAACTTTCGCTGCCGCAGAAAGGTACCGACCCGGCGCAGTTGCTACAACATGCCGCGGACCTGCTTTTCGAGCACTCTCTCTTTAATGGACACCCTCGGTTTTGGGGATACATCACCTCGTCTGCCGCGCCAATCGGTGCTCTTGGTGACTTGCTCGCTGCTGCAGTAAACGCGAATGTCGGAGCTTGGTCACTGTCGCCGATGGCAACGGAAATTGAAGCCCAGACGATACGCTGGATTGCTGAAATGTTGGGCTACCCATCCGACTGCGCGGGCCTCTTTGTCAGCGGCGGCAACATGGCCAACCTAGTGTGCTTTCTCGCAGCCCGGCAGGCAAAAGCAGGTTGGAATGTGCGCACCATGGGGATGAACCACAGCCGCCTGCGAGTCTATTGCTCAAAGGAAACACACACCTGGATTCAAAAGGCGGCTGACATTTCAGGGCTGGGGACAGATGCGATCCGTTGGGTTCCCACCGATCGTGAATTGCAAATGGACATGGTGGCTCTCAAGAAACAGATTACGAGCGATATTGAAGATGGCGACAAGCCGTTTTTGGTAGTAGGCACAGCTGGCTCCGTCAGCACCGGCGCGATTGACCCATTGCCGGAGTTAGCCGCGATATGCCGTGAATTCAATCTCTGGTTCCACGTAGACGGTGCATATGGCGGCCTGGCCGCCGTCTTGCCAGATGCTCCCGGTGCTCTGGCTGGACTACGCGAGGCTGACTCGGTGGTCGTAGATCCTCACAAGTGGTTGTATGCGCCACTTGAAGCAGGCTGTGCACTGGTGCGTAACCCGGAACGTTTAAGAGAAGCATTCGCCTATCATCCTCCGTACTATCATTTCGGGACGGAAGCGATCAATTTCTTTGACCTCGGCCCTCAGAATTCGCGAGGGTTTCGAGCGCTCAAGGTATGGCTCGCGCTCCAGCAGGCCGGGCGAGACGGGTATGTTCAAATGATTGCCGACGATATCCGCTTGTCTACAGAACTCTTTCAGCGAATACCGGCGATTCCGGAGCTGCAGGCGTTTACCCAATCATTAAGCATCACTACATTCCGCTACGCACCGCAGGATCTCAATTCTGGCGAAGAAGAAGTGGAGCAGTATCTGGACGAATTGAACCGAGAGCTGCTAACCCGTTTGCAGAATAGCGGCGAGGCCTATCTATCGAATGCAGTCATCCATGGAAAATTTGCGCTGCGCGCTTGCATCGTGAACTTTCGCACGTCGCTGGAAGACCTTGACGCGTTGCTCCCCCTAATCGTCCGACTGGGTAAGGAGGTAGATTCAGCACTGCGGCCCCTGGGTCTTCGAAACCGCAGCCGAGCCGTGTCACTGGAAGGGAACCAGGAAAAGCGGGAGCGATAGCATACATAATCGCTTGAACCTAACCCAACGTCAGGGATCGCGGAACTCTGGAATTCGGATGGTTGCCGGAGTGGGAAGCC
>Ga0209169_10000635_pt1 | contig 21378 bp, 21 predicted proteins | sample HubBroMetageWRM4_FD_188346 | JGI IMG/M metagenome (GOLD analysis project Ga0209169, IMG submission 188346) | Warmed soil microbial communities from the Hubbard Brook experimental Forest, New Hampshire - Hubbard Brook CCASE Soil Metagenome WRM 4... | ecosystem: Environmental > Terrestrial > Soil...
TCGTCGATGTCCAATCCATCGAATCGAGTTCGACAGGAGAGTTCGATTTTGGCAAGAAGTCATTGGGTGTCTATCAGCTTGTCGCAAGAGCTCGGGGATTTTGTCAAATTGCTTTTCCGATTACGGTCTCGGAGAGTGGTTGGCTGGGGTTGAGGATTGCGCTTCCAATTGCCGTCACCGGACCATCTTCGGGGGGTTGCCATGGGTTCAAGATTGGACCGTTAAAGGATTAACCTTGCATATATTCGCGTCTCAGCCGCCACGCTAACGACGAGCGACTAACGACCAACGACTGATTTCTAAATGCCAAAACGCACCGACATCTCGAAAATCCTGATCCTCGGCTCCGGCCCCATCGTCATCGGACAGTCGGCCGAATTCGACTACTCCGGCACGCAGGCTTGCAAGGCGCTCAAGTCGGAGGGCTTTGAAGTTGTGCTGGCCAACTCGAACCCAGCCACCATCATGACCGATCCCGAGTCGGCGGACCGCACTTACATCGAGCCGCTGACGCGCGAATATCTCGAAGAGATTATTCGCGTCGAGCGCGAGATGGCGCCCAGCGCGGGCTTTGCCATTCTGCCAACCGTCGGCGGACAGACTGCGCTCAACCTCGCCATTGAACTTGCTGACAACGGTGTGCTGGAAAAGTACAACGTACATCTGATTGGCGCGCAGATCAGCGCCATCAAGAAGGCGGAAGACCGGCTGTTTTTCAAAGATGCCATGCAGCGCATTGGTCTCGACGTGCCGAAATCTGCGTTGGTTAATAACCTGAAAGACGGTATCGAGTTCGCCGGCAAGATCGGATTCCCCGTCATCATTCGTCCCTCGTTCACGCTGGGCGGCACCGGCGGCGGCATCGGTTACAACCGCGAAGAGTTGATGGAAGTGCTTGCCCGCGGCCTCGACCTGTCTCCGGTGCATGAGTGCCTGATCGAAGAATCCGTTCTCGGATGGAAAGAGTACGAGCTTGAGGTGATGCGCGACACGAAAGACAACGTCATCATCATCTGCTCCATCGAAAATTTCGACCCCATGGGCGTGCATACCGGCGATTCCATCACCGTCGCTCCCGCGCAGACGCTCACCGACCGCGAATATCAGATGATGCGCGATGCGTCGATCGCCGTGATTCGCGAGATCGGCGTCGAAACCGGCGGATCGAATATCCAGTTCGGCGTTAATCCTTCGACGGGGCGCATGGTGGTCATCGAGATGAACCCGCGCGTGTCACGTTCATCCGCGCTGGCGTCGAAGGCAACCGGTTTTCCGATTGCAAAAATTGCGGCCAAACTCGCCGTTGGCTACACGCTCGACGAGATTCCGAACGACATCACGCGCAAGACTCCAGCCTGCTTCGAGCCCACGCTCGATTACGTAGTCGTCAAGATTCCTAAGTGGCAATTCGAAAAATTTCCCGGCGCCGACGAATCGCTGGGACCGCAGATGAAGTCGGTCGGCGAAGTGATGGCCATCGGCCGCACGTTTAAAGAAGCACTTCAAAAAGGAATTCGCTCGCTCGATACAGGCAAACGTGTTGGCTCCCAGCAAATTGAACCCAAGATTCTTACACAGCGCCTGGTCACGCCGCATCCCGAGCGTCTGACTTATGTCCAGTACGCGCTTCGCCAGGGTTTCCCCATCAAACAGATCGCGAAGATGACATCGATTGACCCGTGGTTTCTCTATCAGCTCAAAGAAATTAACGACATGCAACTTGAGCTGGAAAAGCATCCGATGGAATCGATCCCGACCTCGGTGTTTCGCGAAGCCAAGCGTATGGGCTTCTCCGACGGACGTCTCGCCGGAACCTGGCGTCTGGATGGAAAAGGCGGTCAGGAAAAAGTTCGTCACTTCCGCAAGAAGCACGGATTGAAGCCGGTGTACAAACGAGTCGATACCTGCGCCGCCGAGTTCGAAAGCTACACGCCGTATCTGTATTCCACTTACGAAGACGAAGACGAGGCCGCGCCCACCGCGAAGAAAAAAGTAGTCATTCTTGGTTCCGGTCCTAACCGCATAGGGCAGGGAATTGAGTTCGATTACTGTTGCTGCCACGCCAGTTACGCGCTGCGTGAGGATGGTTACGAGACCATCATGATCAACTGCAATCCAGAGACGGTCTCGACGGATTACGACACAAGCGACCGCCTCTACTTCGAGCCGCTCACGCTCGAAGACGTGTTCGCCGTATGCGAGCATGAGGCCTCAGGCGGCGCTCCGGTCGGAGTAATTGTGCAATTCGGTGGGCAGACCCCGCTGAATCTTTCTCTGCCGCTCAAAGCCGCTGGCGTCAGCATCATTGGCACCACGCCCGAATCGATCGATCTGGCCGAAGACCGCAAGCGCTTCGGAAAGCTGCTTGAGGAACTCGATATACCGCAAGCTCCAGGGGCAATGGTCGCATCGGTCGAAGAGGCGGTCGAGGCTGCGAAGAAGATCGGCTTCCCGGTTCTGGTTCGTCCTTCCTATGTACTTGGAGGGCGAGCGATGGTCATCGCCTACGACGAGGACACGATTCAGCAGTACATGAAGCAGGCCGTCGAATATTCTCAAGACCGCCCGGTGCTCATCGACAAATTTCTGGAAGATGCGATCGAAGTCGATGTGGACGCGCTCTCCGACGGCGAAGACGTGGTGATCGGCGGGATCATGCAGCACATCGAGGAAGCTGGCATCCACTCCGGCGATTCTTCATGCGTTCTGCCCGCAGTCGACATATCCGAATCGCTGCTCAAGCGTATGCGCGAATACACATTCAAGCTGGCGCGCGCGCTCAAAGTGATTGGCCTGATGAATGTGCAGTTCGCGATTCCGCGTGGCCACGGTTTGAATGGTAACGGCAATCATGAACCCAAAGTCTATGTGCTCGAGGTAAATCCGCGCGCATCGCGTACCGTCCCCTTCGTTTCCAAAGCCACCGGCGTTCCGATGGCCAAGATTGCCGCGCGCCTCATGACCGGTCGCAAGTTGCGCGAGTTCCTTCCGGAAAATGTCGAGCGCGGCACCGATCTCGACACCGGCCGTTGCTTCTATGTGAAATCGCCTGTCTTTCCGTGGCAGAAATTTCCTGGCGTCGATACGGTGCTTGGTCCCGAGATGCGCTCCACCGGAGAAGTCATGGGTATCGCCGACAATTTCGGTGAGGCCTTTGCCAAAGCGCAGATCGCTGCAGGTCAGAAACTGCCGATTAAGGGAACGGTTTTTATTAGCGTCACTGACCACGACAAGCCGGCGATGGTTGAAGTAGCGCATCGCTTCGTCGATATGGGATTCAAACTAGTGGCCACGCACGGCACTGCTGACATTCTCGAAGAAGCTGGTTTGGCGGTGGATCGCGTCTACAAAGTAAAAGAGGGCCGCCCCAACGCGGTGGACTTAATAAAAGCCGATCGCATCCAGTTGATCGTCAACACGCCGCACGGTCCCGACCCCTATTTTGACGAAAAAGCGATTCGTCGCGCGGCAGTCACCGGACGCATCACGACCATTACCACGCTCTCGGCCGCGCGAGCTGCCGCGGAGGGAATCGCCGCCCTGCAACGCGGCGAGGTACGCGTGCAAGCGTTGCAGGCTTTGCACGCAGAGCGGGCGGCGGCGAAGTAAGGTTACGATGCCGTCCGAAGCGGAACGAATTATAAGTCTGTATCAGAGACACGCCGCCGATTGGGATAAAGAGAGGGGGCGTACTCTTTTTGAGAAGCCGTCGCTCAACCGTTTCTTAGCGCTCTTACCGACCGGAGCCTCCATTCTTGACATTGGATGCGGTTCAGCGGAGCCTATTGCCCGCTATTTCATCGAGCAGGGCTTCAATGTGACTGGCGCGGATTCCTCAGCCGCCCTTATCGACCTGTGCAAGAACCGTTTCCCTGATCGTGATTGGTTCGTCTCAGATCTGCGTAAGCTCTCGCTGAACCGGCACTTTGACGGCATTCTGGCTTGGGACAGCTTTTTCCATCTTTGTCCGGATGATCAACGCATCATGTTCCCGATCTTCGGAAACCATGCCGCGCCCAAGGCGGCACTGATGTTTACCAGCGGACCTGAACACGGAAAAGCAATCGGTACCTACAAAGAGGAACCCCTTTACCATGGAAGTCTGAACGGAGAGGAGTACCGCTCGCTGCTCCAGCAGAATGGCTTCGAAGTTGTGTCGCATTTTGTCGAGGATCCAGCCTGCGGCGGCCACACGGTCTGGCTTGCTCATTTCCGATAAACTCACTTACTGCCTGGAACGAAATCAAACTGACTACTAAACCGTGAGCAAAACTCCTTTCGTCATCGTCGCCGTCCTCGGCCTACCCCTTTTCATTGCTGCCATGATCCTGGGCCCGACCGCCTTCGATCTCGTTTTCCATCGTAGGCCGCCTGAGCGCTTTCTGATTCCCGCCGGGTACATCGGCTGGGTGCGCATTAATTTTCGTCAGAAAGGCGCGCCTCCTTTGCCGACAGAAGACGGCCACATTCTGCTTAAGCTCAATGCGAAAGGCATACTGCAAACTTCATCCGACCCGCAGCAAGGTCATGGAAAGGACGAGTTTTTCTACTATGGGGGTGATCGCCGCACGCTGCTCTCGAATGCCGGCGTTTGCAAAGGCGGCATGATCTGGCAGGTTGAGACCATGGTCGACGAGAGCACTTCCACGCCGTTTTCGCGTTTCTTTATCGGAACCGAAGACCAATATCGACATGAAGTCGACCCCGACGGCAAAGAGCCCGCGTGCGAGTGAAAACGAAAGCGACAATCTCCCTCGCTCTCATACGTTAAGCTGGAGATGCTACGATTGGCCGTGTTCGCGCCCGCGAGAAAAGAAAATATAAATGACTGGCATCATCATGTTTCACGTCCTGATGGTAGTTCTCGGTCTGAGCATCGTGACCCGATTTGTGCCGCTGTCCCGAGTCGGCAATGCTGTCGGCTATTTACACAAAGCCATCGGAATCACCGTGCCTTCCCAGAAGCAAGTGAAGATGGCCGCGCTCATCTGGATTGGGTCGATACTCATCATTATCGATGGATGTCTTTTCATGCTGCTTTTTGTTACCAAGTTGTCCAATGCAAGATGACAGCCGGTTCCATACAGCGTTAACCTGTAAACAGATTGCTAGGGGTTTTATATGCTCTTGTCCGGAATTTTTCCGCCCATCACTACGCCCTTCTATTCTGACGGCGAAGGCCATCACAACGAGGTTTATTACAAAAAGATCGAAGCGAATGTCGAGCGTTATTCGCGCACTCCCGTCGCTGGTATGGTCGTCCAGGGCTCGACCGGCGAAGCGATTCTACTCTCCGACCAGGATCGCCGTGACGTGCTGAAAGCTGCGCTGGCCGCCGCTTCTCCCAACAAAGTGATGATCGCGGGCACAGGCGTAGAGTCAGCGCATGAGACCTTGCGGCTCAATGAATACGCTGCCGAGCTTGGCTACGACGCCGCCATGGTGCGCACTCCGCATTACTACAAAAAACAGATGCTAAGAGCGAACCTGCTTGCTTTTTATCGCACCGTAGCCGATCGGTCCGCGTTGCCAATCATCATCTATAACTTTCCGCAAGTCACCGGATACGACATGCCTGCCGAAGTAGTCGTCGAACTCGCAGGCCATTCGAACATAATTGGTATCAAGGAATCGAGCGGTAACCTCGACAAGGTCAAAGCGATGGTCGAGGGCACGCGTCATGTGAAGAGGCAGGCCACTGTGACCGAAACGTTCGAGGCCGTCACACCGCGCATGCTCAAGGCCGCAGTTTCAGAGAACGAAAAACAGAGCAGGGAACTGGTGAGTGTAGCCTCGCTCGCAGGCTCAGCCGAAGCGAAGGGGGGATCGTTGGAGAAACGGGCATCCTCGCCCGTCGCAGGAAACAGCGGCACGAAACCATCATCCTCTGCGGTAACTACAGTAGGAAAATTGAAAACCCGACAAAAAGAAGTAGGCTTCCAAGTTATGGTCGGCGCTGCCCACCAACTCGAACCGTCGCTGGCGCTCGGGGCGACGGGGGCTATTCTGGCCTTCGCGTGTCCCGCACCCATGGCATGTTACGAGATCTATGCCGCGATCAAAGACGGAGACACTGCCCTGGCCCGTGAAAAACAGGAGCGTGTGAAACTGGCTGCCCAGCGGGTCGCGGGTGAACTCGGCGTCCCCGGCGTGAAGTATTCGATGGATCTGAACGGTTACTACGGAGGCCCGTCGCGCCTGCCATTCCTACCGCTCTCGGGCGAGCAGAAGACAGAGATTGAGAAGTTGATGGAGGGAATCAAGAGTTAGACACACTAACCACTGTGGTTAGTCCGAAGTCGACCGACTGTTGCCGCCAAGTTATTGCTCTTCTCTTATTCCTGTGCCACAATCCCGTGGATGCGCCGCTTTCTCGTGCCATTACTCATGCTTGCCTATTTGTGCCCCGTCGCTTATGCCCATAGCGATAAAGATAAGGACAGTTCCAAAGATCAGAGTGACGCGGGCATGGTAATGTTCTGGCCCGGTCAGGACAATGCGGTCCTGAAACTGACGTTTTCGCGTTTTCAGAATATGGGAACCTATGGCGGCCAGATGACGCTCGTGTCAAATGTCGTTGTTCAAAATCTTTCAGCCAAGTTGATCCCCAAAGCTTCCCTGAGTGTTGCATTGCTCGACAAAGATCGTGTGCGCATCGGCAGCGGCACGCTCACTGTCGACGATCTCGATGCTGGCGAATCGGCTAAGCTTCAGTTTCAATGCCAGTCAGTGGGAGCTCCCGCCATACTCTCAATTTCCGCGCGCAACAATGGCGGTGTGCCTGCTTCGCTGAAGACCGTTTCCATGACCGTAATTTCCGTGCCCGCTGGTGCAAGCCTCAAAGTTGACGACAAGGACGAAGGAGTAACTCCGGCAAAGATTAATGTCAGCGCCGGAACCCACCAATTGGTACTGATAAAAGAAGGATTTGCGGTCGCCACCACCCCTTTGGACGTGAACCCCGATGAGGCTCCCGGCGGCAGCATTACGATCACGCTCGGCGGGCTCACTGACGATACCATCGAACTGCGCGACGGCACGATCATCACAGCCGATGTCATGTCCATGACACTGGAAAAGATTGTGATCGAGGTTAACGGTAAACAACAAACGCTGGACCGTAACAATGTTAAGAAGATTTTTCTGGTTGAGCGAATTGTGACTAATACCGGCCCGCCGCAGGCGCCCACGAAGAAGCAAAGTGCTGGCGCGGCCTCGACTCCGCATCCGTAACGGGCCGTGCCCCTCTTGTTCCTTGTGATTTGCACCACTTGGCCCTATAATCCAATGTAGTAATTCGAACGAACGTTCGAACATGGCCACTTTACCCCAAAGCCGCGCTTCCAGGGATCACAGAAAAGTTGCTACCAGATCATCCGGTCGTGCACCCGTGACCCGTTTCGACCGCCGCCTTGGACAAATCCTCGATCATGCTACGGAAGTTTTCTGCCTCAAGGGATACGAAGGCGCTTCCATGCGCGATCTTTCCCGCGCCACCGGTATGTCTCTGGCGGGGCTTTATTACTATTTCGAGTCCAAAGAGCGCCTGCTGTTCCTGATTCAAAAACATACCTTCACCACCATCGTGGAAAAACTCAAAGGGCGGCTGGAGAATGTCGCCGATCCGGAGCAGCGCATCCGCATCTTCATCCTGAACCATCTCGAATATTTCGTAAGCAATCAGCAGGGATTGAAGGTGCTCTCGCATGAAGATGAGTCTTTGAGAAATGGTTTAAGTTCCGAAATCGCTGGCATCAAGCGCGAGTACTACCGCATCTGCCTCAAAGTGATGGAAGAGCTTCGACGCAAGCGCGGCCTGAATTTCAACCCGCGCACGGCAGTCATGAGCCTGTTCGGAATGATCAACTGGATCTACACCTGGTATAACCCGCGGGTCGACGGTAACGCTGAAACGCTCGCGGAGCAGATGGGTAACATTGTTCTTAATGGAATTGTGCACGGAAGCAAACCGCGCAAAAAGAATTAACGCGAAATAACTTCAAGGAGCAATTTTATGGCGACTACGACGCAGCCGGTTACCGGCGAAACCACCAAGCAGCTCATCAACTATCGCACCGATGCCGGCGTGGCCGTGATCGAGATGAACGATCCTCCGGCGAACACCTACACCTACGAAATGAATCGTCAGCTCGACGATGCCATCCTCAAAGCACGCATGGATAACGATGTCCATGTAATCGTTCTGACGGGCGTGGGCGACAAGTTTTTCTCCGCTGGTGCCAACATCAAGATGCTGGCTTCGGTCGATCCGACGTTTAAGTATTACTTCTGCCTGCATGCCAACGAAACGCTGTTGCGGCTAGAGCACACTCCAAAACTAGTGATTGCTGCGATCAATGGCCACTGCGTTGGAGGAGGCCTGGAGATCGCGATGGCCGCCGATCTTCGCATCGCGCGCAAAGATGCAGGCAAGATTGGCCTCCCAGAGGTGAACCTCGGCGTGCTCCCCGGCACCGGTGGGACACAACGCCTGTCACGTCTTGTAGGGAAGAGCAAGGCCATCGAGCTGATGATCACCGGCAATACATTCTCGTTCGAAGAGGCGCAGGAGTTCGGCATCGTGAACGACATCTTCGAGCGCGAAGGCTTTATGAACAACATCATGGAGTATGCACGCCAATTCACGCCGCCAAACAAGGCCGCAAAGGCCGTAGGACGCATCAAGCGCGCCGTGCAGACGGGTTGGGAGATTCCGATGGAATCGGCGTTGGCAGTCGAGCGCGAGAATCAGCAAATCCTGTTCCAGAGCGATGATGCCAAAGAAGGTCTGGCCGCATATGTTGAGAAGCGTCCGGCAGTATTTACGGCGAAGTAAGAGCACGGCGTGTTCACCGCATTAAAGATTTGAGGTCTTATGCCAGGCAAAGTAGCGAAAATCGGAAGCTTCAGCGAGTGGGTTGGGATTTTCAATGAGTGGCGCAAAGAAGTTGGCGTCAACAAAGATGACGTTGAGGCCTTTCACTTCGATACGCTTTACGGTGCAATCGAAACCGAGGAGATCCAATTCGGCTCTTATAAAGGCCGCAATAAGTGGGAGAACCTGCGCCAGGTGCCCACGCAGCAGATGCGGGACGCTCTCATGAACATGATTATCTATCAGGGCGATACCGAATTTGCCAGCGTGGAGCAACAGCGCAACCTGTTTGAAACCGCGCCCACCGAATGGGACAGGCGCGCAATCACACGAGTAATGATCGAAGAGATGCGACATGGCTGGCAAATGTGTGCCTTGCTAATAGACTTTTTTGGTTCTTCAGGAAAAGTAGAAGCGCAAAAGATGTTGGAACGCCGTGCGTTCGAAAACAAGCGCCTGCTCGGAACTTTCAACGTTGACGTTGACAACTGGCTCGACTTTTTCACCTACACCGATTTTGTAGATCGTGACGGAAAGTTCCAGCTACAGATGCTGAAATATTCATCCTTCGCGCCGCTCGGACGCTCGACCTCTTACATGTTGCGCGAGGAAGCCTTCCACATGGGAACTGGCCATGATGGTCTGCGCCGTGTGGTTGAGGCAGGCGTCATCCCGCGCTGGCTTCTCCAGAAATACTTGAATAAGTGGATTTCGAGTTCATTCGATCTTTTCGGTACCGATCATTCTTCCTCGGCGCACTGGGCTTATGTCTGGGGAATTAAAGGCCGATATGACGAACTGAAGAACGACAAGACCGCAGATCTCGACGACCTGAACGATTACAACCGTCATCTCTATCGCGAAGAAGTTGCAGGATTGGTCGATCGCCTGAACACCTTTCTGAAGCCGGGAGAGAAGAGGTTCTACACGCCCGACATCCACTTCAATCGCAACATTGGACGATGGGCAGGGCAGAAATACCACTGCGAGACCGGTGAGCCATTGGATGATCGTAGCTATGAGCAGCACTGTGAAGAGAATTTGCCGAGCGCGAAAGACAAAGAGTTGCTACTCGACATCATCCGCAACGAGAAGAAATGGATTAAAGAAAAAGAAGGTGCACGCGATCCGCTATCGACGATTAGCGAGCCCCGAAAGTCTGCTATCAATATTTAGAAAAGCCTAAGTACAAATCAGCGACGAAAGTGCCAACTGTCTCCACAACACGGCTCAATGTTGCAATCAGCACACCGGTTGCCCGCATCTTCCTCAACAACGGATCCCTCAATGTTATCGACCTCTCAATGGCACTGGAGTTGCGACAGGCGATCGTCGAAATAGAATCCCGGGCGGACGTATCAATAATTATTTTCGAAGGTAATGCGGTCGCATTCTCCGCCGGTGTGGACATCAAGGCCCATCTCCCCGAACAGATTCACGAAATGCTCACGAGTTTTCACGCGGTGATCCGAGCTGTCGTGGCTTCGCGCAAAGTTACAATCGCCGTCGTTCGTGGCGCTTGCCTTGGCGGAGGAGCGGAACTTGCCAGCGTCTGCGATATGGTTTACACCACCCACGATGCCACCTGGAGATTTCCCGAAATCAAGCTCGCATGCTACCCGCCGGTCGCGGCCGTGGCGCTTGCTGCGCTCATCGGCCAGAAACGCGCCACTGAGCTAATCCTTACTGGACGCCAGTTTTCGGGTGACGAAGCCGCGGCGATGGGTTTGGCAAATCGATCTGTCGCGTCTGGCGAATTAGAATCCGTCGTGGAGCGGACGCTCCAAGAACTCCAAGCGCTAAGTTCAACGGCGCTAGCACTTGCGAAAAAAGCTATTTATGCGTGGGATGCTATCCATTTTGACAAAGGACTGGCACGGGCAGAGAAGATTTATCTCGAAGAACTCATCTCGACCGCAGACGCGCGCGAGGGTATCATTGCCTTCCTCGAGAAACGGCCAGCGAAATGGACTGGCAAATAGAAACCGCGGAGGGTAGAACGAATATCGTGACGAAGCAGTCCTATAGTTCTGGTCACCTGATGTGCCGTTCGTCATTGTGGGGCGTGGCTGGATTTCTAGGCTGCGCTTACTTCGCGTGGATTTCGTTTGGCCACATTACCCGCAGCGAATATGAATGGCCGCACGATGCCTGGACCGCCGCGACCTATGTCGTGTGGATTCTCTTACTCGCCGGCCTGGCGCTAGATACACGCTGCTTTCGAGAACGAATCTTTTTCGGTGTACTCGTTGTCAACTTCATAATCGGCTTCGGGCTTACGCTTTGGCACAACATTCCATCTGCCGACGTACGCAGCGCTCGCATCGGAACCGGAGCGCTCTGGGCGCTGGCTGCATTGGTGAGTCTGGCAACACTGGGAAATCCACGTGAAATGGACAGGAAAGGTGTCTGATTTTCCACGGGTAGGATCAAATTATGGATTTCGAAATTTCTCCCGGACAGGTCAAATCGCTCCAGCAGAGCGGCGAAACATTTACGCTGCTCGATGTTCGCGAAGGTTGGGAATATGATGCGTCGCGCATCGAAGGCACAAAACACATTCCCATGGGCGATATTCCGGCGCGCGCACACCAGGAACTCGATCCTGACGATCACATCGTGGTTATGTGCCATCATGGCGTGCGCTCGTTGACCGTCACCAACTGGCTCCGCCAGCAGGGATATGAAAAAGTTCAATCGATGCGCGGCGGTATCGACGGCTGGGCGCGTACGGTGGACCCAAAAATTCCGTTGTACTGAAGTAGGCTTCTAACTCTTGGCTTTTCGCAATTTAAAACTTTGATTACTGACTGCCACATTCACATCCAGCCCATCGAGATGTTCAAGCCGGAAGCGCTCGCACTGATCAAGGGCAAACGCGCTAACTTTGATGAGATCGCTGAGTACAGCCGCTCGCCCAGGGCGTTTCTGAAATATCTCGACCGTAATGGAGTCGATCGGGCTGCGCTGATCAACTACGTGGCGCCCGACGTGATCGGCCTGACGCCCGCCGTCAATCGATTCGTCGCGGACTATACGAAGTATGATCCCAAGCGGCTGATCTCGTGTGGAAGCCTGCACCCACGCCACACCACCAACATCATGGCGGATGTCGAGCACATCCTGCGGCTTGGGATCCGTATGATCAAAATTCACCCGCCACATCAATTGTTATTTCCAAATGACTACCTGAATGGACTTAAGGAACTGGAAATCATCTATCGGGCGGCGGAGGCCAATGGAATCCCGGTTATGTTTCACACCGGCACATCGATTTTCCCCGGCGCTCGCAACAAATATGGAGATCCGATTTACCTCGACGACGTCGCAGTCGATTTCCCCAAGCTCAAGATTTTGCTCGCTCACGGCGGTCGTCCACTTTGGATGGATACAGCATTCTTTCTTCTGCGGAGGCACCCAAATGTCTATCTCGATATCAGCGGGATCCCGCCGAAGGCCTTGCTCAAATATTTTCCGCGCCTGGATGAGATCGCGCACAAGACACTTTTTGGTACCGACTGGCCAAGCCCAGGCATTACCGATGTCAAACAGAATCTCGATCAGTTCACGGCCCTCCCGATTAGTAAGGAGATGCGCGACCAAATCTTAAGCAAGACCGCCGCTTCACTTTGGCCGGAATAATGAGTCGGGATTAGGTCACGAACTCATTCCTAGCGCGACTATTTTGGGGACAATGTCTGCTCCTGGAAAAGCCCGATTGTGTTGCCCTCCGGATCGGCGAACCAGGCGAAGATGCCACCCGGAATCGCAACCGGTGGCACCACCATTTTTCCTCCCAGCGCGGTGATGTGTCCGCCGACGTCACCGCCGGTGCGGATCATGGTCGCGGGACCAACCTGTTCCATCTTCCAGTCGAACAGTTGGCTGAAGAATTCCTTGGTCTTGGCCTCGTCGCGACACCCAATTTCGAAATGGCAGATAGAATTTGGTATCGTCATTGCTCCGTTCTATTCGCCTGCAGCCTTGGCCGGCGCTTTTGTCCCGGTTAATTCGTTCGCTAGACCGTCGGCGCCATAGATGTTACGCAACGCTTCGATAATGCCGCGCGAATCAACCTGCACTGCCCTCCCCTGGCGGTCATCATAGTAAAAATCCCAGACCAGCGACTGGATATTTCCGTCGAAAATAATTCCTACTACTTCACCTGCTCTATTCACCGTCGGACTGCCTGAGTTACCGCCTATGATGTCGGCGGTGGAGACATAATTTAGGGGCGTGGACAAATTTAGCTTCGACTTCATCTTGGTCCAACTGCCAGCCAGTTCATATGGAGGCTTACTGCCGTGCTCTTCGGCGTGTTGGAAAGCTCCTGCGAAGTTGGTGGAGTAGGGAATCTTTTTTCCATTCTCTTCATAGCCCTTCACTGCTCCGTAACTTAGGCGCAAAGTGAATCCCGCGTCTGGAGGCTGAGTGAAACCGGCTTCGGCAAACCGCGCGCGAGCGATGGTCGCTCCATCACGCCGCACCACTGCATCAACTTCGTCGTCGAAACGCTTCCGAACCTCCCTTGCTTCAGGATCCACATTGCGCCACAGGACGATCAGTGGATCGGTACTCGCGTCCACTGCCGCCTTTCCACCTTCATAAAGCTGCTTGCGAACAGCCACGTCGTCCAGTTTTGTCGAAGCGATAAAGGCCTTGGCCGCCTCTTCGGGTGTTTTGCCACCCAACGCGGCTTTCACAGCGGGATCATCCGGCCCCAGCGCCTTTTGCATCTGCTCGAACGACGTCGCCAATTTGACCGTCTCGAAAGTTTTGTAGATGGGACCGGTGCTAAACAATTCCTGCTCCAAGGAGGGCAGGGCAGAATCACGATACTCGCGCAGGCGGTCGCCGTTTGGCTTCGATTTTTCCTGCGTGGCTCGGACCAGATCCCGTGCGTAGAACGCCAGGTCCGAATTGAACCCACGCATACGCTCAATGTAGATCAGCGAATCATAGATTTCCCGGTTTACTTTCATGGCGTTCGAGATCTCTTCCCAGGGATTCGGTTCACCCTGATGCTTAGCCATATAGGGTTTTTCCCGTGCCCGCTCGGCGTCGTCCATCTGTTTCATCCGGGCCATATCCTTCAGCCCTTCATATCTCCCGAGAATTGCTTTCTGTGAATTCTGCAATCCAAATATCTCCTCTTGCGCGACGCGAGCGTTTTCGTCCGATTCCGCGCTGAATTTCTGGAGCACGGCGATGCGCTCCTTGTAGCTCGCGAGCCGTGAGGGATAATCGACAGTCTTCAGAAACTGCAATTCTGCCACTGTTTTCAAGCGATCCGTGCCGCCGGGGTGGCCGGAAACGAAAATCAAATCGCCATCTTTGACTCCTACTTTCGACCATTGCAGATAGTTGTCGAGATGAACCGGCTTGTCGTTCTCGTAGACGCGGAAAAAAGTGATGTCGAGGTCATAGCGCGGGTAAGTAAAATTGTCAGGATCGCCGCCAAAAAACGCCGCCGCAAATTCAGGCGCAAATACCAGGCGCACGTCGGTGTACTTCTTATATTTGTAGAGGTTGTATACCGCGCCCGAGTAGAGCGTAATCACATCGCAGCGCAGGCCGGACGAAGAAGAACAGTCCTTTTCGATTGCACTCATCGCAGAACGCTGCGCCTGGGCGGAATCGGCGGTCGACATGGAAGTGGTGACTGCAGCCTTCACTTTCTCGGTGACATCGTCAATACCTACCAGCACATTCAGCTCAAGGTCGGGACATTTGGCTTCTTCCGCCTGCGTCTTGGCATAAAAACCGTTCTTCATGTAATCGGCGCCGGAAGTAGCGAGCTTCTGGATGCAATCGGCTCCCACATGATGATTTGTAAATGCCAAACCATCGGCGGAGACGAACGAACCGGAACCGCCGTTATTAAAACGCACTGACGACAACCGAAGGTGATCCAGCCATGGCTGCGTCGGCAGGAATCCGTATTGCTTCTGAACTCGATCGCCAGGGAAAGCGTTGTACAACCACATACCTTCATCGGCAAGCACCAGCGGGGCCGCGAGGGTGAGGCTAAGGCCGAGAACGAGTCCAAGAATGAGCAGTTTTGTCTTCATGAATTTCTCCGGATAAGTTTTTGGAAATCTGCCGCGGGGTCCACACATCCGGCGACAAAGGGCAAACCAGTTATTTTACGCGAGCCTGCAATTCCTAGCTAGGCGCGTCTGGAAACTCCCATTGCTTTGGCGTATAAAAGAAGGTTGCGCCGCCGGTTTTTACGCGGTGAGTGCCATCATCCATCCGAATTGCAAGCGAGGAGCCATGTCCAGCGTTACTAACCTGCACGCCCCCAAAGGACTGGAAGGCGTTGTCGCTACCACTTCGAGTATCTGTTATATCGACGGCGATCAGGGAGTGCTTGCCTACCGCGGATATGACATCCACGATCTGGCCGACCACTCCACCTTTGAGGAGGTCTGCCATCTGCTCTGGTTTGGACATTTGCCCAATACTAATGAGCTCAGGGTTCTCAGCGACCGCTTGGCGGGTGAACGCAAGCTGGATTCGTCAATTATCAATCTCTTGCGATTGGCGCCCAAGCATGCGTTGCCGATGGACGTGCTGCGCACCGTGGTTTCAGCGCTTTCTTTTTACGATCCCGAATTCGACCGCAACGATCACGACGCGAACGTCAACAAAGCGATTCGTCTGACCTCGCAGTTGGCAATGATCGTGGCTAACTACGACCGCATTCGCAAAGGGAAGCCGGTGGTTGAGCCGGATCGATCGCTCTCTCACGCCGCGAATTTTCTGCTGATGCTGAACGGCACTGCGCCTTCGAAGACCGCCGAACGCGCGCTGGATATTGCACTCATTCTGCACGCCGACCATGAACTGAACGCTTCGACCTTTGCAGCCCGGATTACGGCCGCTACGCTTTCTGATATGCACTCCGCCGTAACCTCCGCCATCGGCACGCTTAAGGGGCCGCTGCACGGCGGCGCCAACGAAGCAGTATTCAAGATCTTGCAGGAAATCGCTGCAATGAACGTCGACCCTCTCGAGTTCGTCAAGGGAATGCTGGCGGAAAAGAAGAAAATTCCCGGCTTCGGACATCGTGTCTACCACACAGAAGACCCACGAGCGACGCACTTGCGGCAGATGTCGCGGGACCTCGGTCGATCGAGTAACGATCCCAAGTGGTTCGACTATTCACAAAAGATCGAGACTTTCATAAAAACCGATAAAAAGCTCAACGCCAATGTGGATTTTTATTCGGCATCCACTTATCACGTGCTCGGCATCGAAGTAGACCTGTTCACGCCTATATTCGCGGTCTCGCGAGTTAGCGGATGGACCGCGCATGTCATCGAACAACTCGACGATAACCGGCTGATCCGCCCGCGAGCGGACTACATCGGCCCCGTCTATCCGCAGAAATACGTGGCAATCGAGAAACGCTGAATCGGCTGCCGGAGAATCGATCGGAGAACCGGGCGTTTGGCCCGGACCCCCGCGACTCGGACGAGCGAAGGGGCGTCGTTCCATTGAATATCCCCCGCCGCGCGTCGAAAAGAACACCAGTACAATAGACGTAGGATGATGCGCCGGGTCTATCTCGACAATAACGCGACGACTCCATTGCTTCCTGAGGTGTTAGAGGCCATGCAGCCGTACTTCGGCGAGCATTTTGGCAATGCCTCGTCGATACACCACCATGGGCAGGAGACGCGGGCTGCGGTCGAACGTGCGCGTGCATCGGTGGCGGCACTGGTTGGCTGTCGCGGTTCTGAGGTCGTATTTACCAGCGGGGGCACCGAAGCCGATAACCTGGCGATATTTGGAATCGTGCGATCCGGTGATCATGTCATTACCTCGACCATCGAACATCACGCCGTGCTCAACGCATGCAAACATCTGGCCAAGAATCGTGGGAATGTCGCATGCGAAGTCACATACATTCCTGTGGATGGCCGCGGGCTGGTCGATCCGGATGATGTCAAGCGTGCGCTTCGGCCGAATACAAAGTTAATTACCGTGATGTATGCCAACAACGAGACCGGAGTAATGCAACCAGTCGAAGAAATTGGAAAGATTGCCGCCGAGGCCGATGTCTATTTTCACAGCGACGCGGTGCAAGCGGCGGGGAAGATCACGATTGACGCAAACAAAATCGGATGCGACCTGCTAACCATCTCCGGTCACAAGATTCATGGACCGCAGGGAGCAGGCGCGCTCTACGTTCGGAAGGGAACTGCGCTGGAGGCGATGCTTTATGGCGGGAGCCATGAACGCTCGCGCCGTGCCGGGACGGAGAATGTTCCAGGAATTGTAGGTTTAGGCAAAGCCGCCGAGCTGGCCATCGCCGGATTCGAGCGTGGCGACGACAGGAAGATGGTGGCTGCTCGTGATCGACTGGAAAGGGAACTGCTCAAAATCGAAGCCACGGGATTAAACAGCGCTTTAAACGGAGAAGTCGCGCCCCGGGTACCGAATACGACCAACATATATTTCGATGGCATCGATGGCGAAGCCCTGATCATCGCGCTCGACCTGAAGGGGTTGGCCGTGTCGACCGGGGCGGCGTGTTCTTCCGGGGCAATCGAACCGTCGCATGTGCTGACCGCGATAGGCCTGCGTTCTGATCGCGCGAAAGCCAGCATTCGCTTTAGTCTCGGCAAGCAAACTACCGCGCAGGATATCGATTTCGCGCTAGCGATAGTCCCCGAAACGGTGTCGCACCTGCGGCAGCTTAGCCCGGTCTATAGAACCATGGTCTCGAAGTAGGGGCCTACGTTTAAAGCAGGTCCATCGTCGCGTGAACTGACACGGAGAACGATCATGGGGCGGAAATTACATTTGCTGTTCGTGACGCTGATTGCTGTGGGCGTGGCGTTTGCAGCCGATAGGGTCCCAAGTCTGCCAGCTGCTGCTTCTCAAGAAACGAGAAATAAAGCAGTGGCCGGGCGAGTATTCGAGGAGATTTTTAACCAGGGAGAGTTTCAGGTTGCCGGCGAAATTTACGCCCAGGATTTCGTCAACCACGGGCTCCTCAGGAATTACGACCTACAGGAGGATCAAGCGGCAGTTCATGCGGAGAAGAAGGCGTTTCCGGATCTTAAGATGAGCGTGATCCTGATGGCGGCCGAGGGTGATCTGGTCACAGCAGTGTGGGTATTCCGGGGAACGCATACCGGCTCCGGATATGACGGATTGCCTCCAACCGGAGTCAAGCTTGAATTACGTGGTATTACGGTTTGGCGTATCGTCGACGGCCGGATTCGTGAGGAGTGGACCGAGTTTGATCAACTGCGCGCTGCCCAACAATTCGTGACACAATTGAAGTGGCCGCTGCTTGGGATTCTCTTTGCGGCGTTGATTCTTGTATGGGTAGTTTGCAGAGCCATCCTGAAACTGAGACGGCCGCAGATTGTAGGGGCAACGTCCTAATTAGGTTGTTGCTGACGTTCATAACGAACTGACTCAAATTAATGACTGACTCAACAACCATCGCCGTAGCTATGTCGGGAGGAGTTGACTCCTCGGCCGTTGCGGCCATGCTGCGCGCCGAAGGCCACAACGTCATCGGCTTGACCATGCAGCTCTGGAATCAGCGGCGTCTCGCCGGGCACGAGGGTATGCCCGAATCCGTGCAGGGCCGTTGCTGTTCGATTGACGATGTCTACGATGCTAGGCGCGTCGCCGAAACCCTTGGCATCCCGTACTACGTGGTTAATCATGAGGAGCGCTTCGAGCGCGATGTGGTGCGGCCATTTGTTGAGGAGTATCTCGCGGGACGCACGCCGATCCCTTGTAGTCTTTGCAACAATCACTTGAAGTTTGATCAGCTTCTTATTGTGGCTCAGCAGATTGGCGCCGATAAACTTGCCACCGGCCACTACGCGCAAGTCATCTTTGACGAGCAGTTAGGCCGCTGGCTACTGAAGCGCCCGGCGGATCGCTCCAAAGATCAGACTTACTTCCTCTTCGGTCTCACGCAGGAGCAATTGAGCCGCACTATATTTCCGCTTGGCGGCATGACCAAGCCGGAGGTGCGCGAACTGGCCCGCAAGCATCAGCTCGTGATCGCCGAAAAGCCCGACTCGCAGGAGATCTGCTTCGTTCCCGGCGGCGACTACAAGCGCTTTCTCGAAGCCTATCTCACCGAACAGGGAGACTCGCCGACAGATGTTGGTGGTGAAATGGTAACCACCGACGGCAAGGTGATCGGCGAGCACGCCGGCGTCCATAACTTTACGGTCGGCCAGCGCAAGGGGCTCGGCGTGGCCACTGGTTCGCCGCTGTATGTAATTCAAATCAAGAATGATACGCGGCAGGTAGTGGTTGGCAAGGACGAAGAGCTATACTCGCGTTCTCTTCGCACTCACCGCGTGAACCTGATCTCGACGGCTGAGCTACGCGAGCCCATGCGAGTCGCAGTGAAGATTCGCCACAAGCATCAACCCGCGTCGGCCATGATTGAATCTGCTGGGCAGGATGAGGTCCTGGTCACATTCGACGAACCGCAGCGCGCCCTCACTCCCGGCCAGGCTGCCGTGTTCTACGATGGTGACATCGTCGTTGGTGGTGGCTGGATCGATAACCTGGAGTAGAGACGCGGCTTGACGCGGCTCCTCGTCTCATCTCCACCGCAGCGAAGCCAGACCTCCAGGCGCTCCTGAGACGGTACAAGCCCCGTCTCTACCCTAAGTTTGTTACCTTCCCCAGGTTACTCCGGATTACTCCCGCCCCATTTCATAGCACCTTCGTGGACTAGACCGGCCGATAGAGCAACTGTAAGGTTAATTCACGACGGGCCTTCGTAGTCTCTCCCCGGTTAAGGTCCAGCGTGGGGAGCGATCTATGAAAATCTGGCATCTGGCATATGCAGCATTGGGGATTGCGGTGGCACGCTGGGTTTTTAAGCGTCAACCAATGCAGGTAACCGATCCGATCACCCGTTTCCGTACTTCTGGCCTGCTGTAAGCGGTAATTAGTCAAAAGGGCTTGGGTGCGTCCCGTTGCGCGTCTTCGATCTGCGCGCCCAAGCCCGTTTCACCTACCCTGTTACCATTCGCGGAAGTGCTAGCACCTCCGTGTCCCTTCGGTAACTTCTTTTCCGTTCTATCTCGCCTAAACTTTCTTTAGTAGACCTGCCAGGCCCACAATTGAGCCTCGGCTACCGAAATCATGCGATTCCGAATCCCCATCTTGCGGTTGGCTGTGCTCTGCGTACTGCTTGTCCCGGTGGCTGGGTGGGGGCAAGATGACGCCCAGTCGCTCGGCGACCTCGCACGCAACCTGCGCAACGAGAAGAACGACAAGAATGATAATGATAGAGAAAAAGACAAAGCACTACAGCCCCAGCCCCTCACCGTGATCGATAACGACAATCTCACTCAGGTCATGGATGACGCGAAGAACGCCAGGCCAGTCGACAATTTCAAGACAGTCCTTTCCATCGACCCTTCCGGCAATACCCTCAAAGTATCTTCGCCGGATGTAACTTGCAGCTTGTCGTTCAACGCCCGATCCAGTTCACTGATCAAGTCCGCACCGGTCGAAGAATTGCCACTGGCAGAACTGCTCAAGATCGATGGGCCCGGTTCCATTCAGGATGAAAGCTTACAGCTCGAAGTATTCAACGGAACCGATTGGGATATTCAGGAAATCACCGTCGGGCTGACGCTAGAACGAAAGCCTGGAGAGAATGCTGAAATTGCGGCGAGCGCACGTGTGATTCCCGCCGCCGAAGGACTTGCGCCGGTCGCGGTCGAGCGCCGATCCGATGTAACCCTGCTCTATCACCTCAAAGCTGATTCGAAGCCCTTCAGCACCACTGCATTTCACGAAAATATCGGAATCACTCCCGGCCCAGATGAAGACTGGCGATGGTCGATCGTTGAGGCGAAAGGAATTCGTCCATCGCAATCGGCGCCAGCTTCATTGACAGATCTGTCAGCCGATCCGTTGTTTGTTGCTCCATTACCTATGACTTCGAGATCGAACGCGCCACAGCCGCAGCTCAGCCAGGGACCGGCCACAACTCCACTCGCTCCAACCGCGCCTGCAGTTCCGGACAAAGCGGCGCAAGGCAAACCAAGTCTTAACAATTCTCCGAGCGATGCTCCGAACAGCAGCCCAGCTCCGTGGCAATAGTGCTCAGTCTTATACCCATTTCAATCACGCAATATCAATCGTCCATACAATATCAATCGTCCATACAATATCAATCGTCGGCAGTAGTCCCGGCTTCTGACGACTTTTCGTCAACTGCTCAAACGAATAGGGCAATCTTGGGCAAGCGGGCGCGCTCGTCCCGCAAGCAGAGAACGCCTGTCCGGGAACGTTGTCTTGAATAGAGCGGAATGGTAGTCTAACGAAGTTGAGCGGGAGTAGTTCAGCGGTAGAACGCCAGCTTCCCAAGCTGGATGTCACGGGTTCGATCCCCGTCTCCCGCTCCAAATCAGCAAATCTTCCTGGGAATTGACACTACTTTCCAGCACTGGCCGAAGATGACGACGCAGATTTCAGTTGGATTAGGCCGA
>Ga0209169_10000636_pt1 | contig 21375 bp, 15 predicted proteins | sample HubBroMetageWRM4_FD_188346 | JGI IMG/M metagenome (GOLD analysis project Ga0209169, IMG submission 188346) | Warmed soil microbial communities from the Hubbard Brook experimental Forest, New Hampshire - Hubbard Brook CCASE Soil Metagenome WRM 4... | ecosystem: Environmental > Terrestrial > Soil...
GTGCAGAGGCAGACAAGAAGGAACAGCGCCAATCGTCGAGGCATGGGTAGCCCTCCTGACGTTTTACAGATCGGCGGGGTTCTTCCGGCGCTTTAGCTCTCAGACTGGCACGAAAGGGGGCACCAAAGTAAGGGCGATGTGGCGGCGCAGTTTGGCTTACGTGCCGGGCTGGTTAAGCGGGAGATCCTTCGCTCCGCCTGAAGAACGGCTGCGCTCAGGATGACAGTGGAATCGGATGACAATCGGCCGGATGGGTGGGTGGCGGCGCAGTTTGGCTTACGTGCCGGGCTGGTTAAGCGGGAGATCCTTCGCTCCGCCTGAAAAACGGCTCCGCTCAGGATGACAGTGAGAATCGGATGACACTCGGCCGGATGGGTGGGCGGCGGTGCCGTTTGGCTTACGCGCCGGGCCGGTTAAGCGGGAGATCCTTCGCTCCGCCTGAAGAACGGCTGCGCTCAGGATGACAGTGGAATCGGATGACAGTCGAGGCCGGATGGATGCGATCGGGTTAAACTGAGGGGCGGTCTTGTTCGGCGGGAGAGTGCGGGTACCTCAGGGGCTGAAGCCCTGATTCATATTGGCGGATAGCGGCACGGCTAAAGCCGTGCCCTTCCCGAGCTCGTCCCACACGACGTTAGTGCGAGCGTTCACGACGTTCGGTGCGAGCGTTCACGACATCCGCGCGAGCGTTGACGACTTCGGGACGAGCGTTCGCGACGTCGAATACGGGCGCTGAGGACGTCAGCATGAGCATTCGTGACGTCGAATGCGAGCGTTGATGTGGCGGGTGACTGCCTGGACTTGGTCTTATGCGCGTGCGGGTTCTTTTTTTCGGGGGGTTGAGAGATCTGGCGGGCACGTCCAGTGATTGGCTGGAGCTGCCGGATGGGGCATTGGTGCGGGATTTGCTGGCGCATTACCTGGCGCAGGTTCCGCGGTTGAAAGAAGCGTTTGCTTCGCTCGCGGTGGCGGTGAATCAGGAATACGCTGGGGCGGAGACTGGGTTGAAGTCCGGAGACGAAGTGGCTTTGCTGCCTCCGGTTAGTGGTGGGTCAGGAGAGGCCGAGGGCGAGACGCCCTCTCGACAGTCGGCGGGACCCATCGGCTCCGCTCCGGGTAAGCGCCGGCGCTACGCGTCTGGTTCGGATTCCGGGTCGGATTCTGATTCCGAGTCGGGTTCCGGATGCGCTTTGATTGTTCGGGATGCGATTGATACTTTGGGCGCGCTTCAGCGCGTCAAGACGGGTGAGGACGGGGCTGCGGTTGTGTTCGAGGGGGTGGTGCGCAACCAGACTGGGGGGCGGCGGACGCTTTATCTTGATTACGAAGCTTATGAAGAGATGGCGCTGCGGCAGATGGAAAGTCTGGCGGAGCAGGCGCTGAAACAATTTCAAGTGCGCGAGGTTGCGGTGGTACATCGGCTGGGGCGGCTGGAGATTGGCGAGACCAGCGTGTTGATCGTGGTTGCTTCGGCGCATCGGGCCGCGGCTTTTGACGCTTGCCGCTGGCTGATTGATACGCTCAAGCGCACGGTGCCTATCTGGAAGAAAGAATACTTTGAGGATGGTGCGGTGTGGGCTGACGGGGAGGCGTTTCCTGAGGAAATTCGGAGAGCGCAAGGCAGCCCCGGAGCAGGCCTCGCATCTAAGTGAGCGGGTTTCGTGATGGTGCTTTGCGGGGCCGGTGGCAGCGCAGGCAATTGCATAGGTCCTTCGCTTCGCTCAGGATGACAAAGAGTTTATTCGCGCCACAGGTATACTTCTTTTACTGATTTTATCGAATGAGAAAATCCGTTACCGTGACTTTGCTGGTGCTGGTCTGCGCTGCGTCTTACCCGCAGCGGACTGGGGCGCAAAACCAAGCGGCCACGGAACCGGAGACCACGCTCAAAGTTGACGTCAAGCTGGTGAATGTTTACGTCACCGTGACGGATGGTCATGGCGCGCCGGTGGGCGGGCTCAAGAAAGAGAATTTCCTGGTGCAGGAAGATGGCCGCGCGCAGACAATCTCGGTCTTCGACAAGGAATCGGCGCTGCCGATTTCGATCGCGCTGGCTATTGATACCAGCCTGAGCACGCGGCACGACCTTCCGCTGGAGCAGGCTTCGGCCAAGCGCTTTGCCCATGACATTGTGCGTCCGATCGATGCTTTGTCGGTGTTTAGTTTTAGTGAGGCTGTGTCGCAGTCGCCGTTTGGGTACACTCCAGATCTGAAGCGCATTGATGAGGGGATTGATCATATCCGGCTGGGCGCAGCCACGGCTCTTTTCGATGCGGTGTATCTGGCTTCGCGTTCGCTTGACCGCCGGCGGGGAAGGAAAGTGCTGGTGCTGATCACCGACGGCGGAGATACGGTCAGCCGAGTCGACTACAAAGGGGCGGCGCGTGCCGCCGAAGAGGCTGAGGCGCTGGTTTACAGCATTATCGTGGTGCCGATCGAGAATAGCGCGGGACGCGAGATCGGGGGCGAGCATGCGCTGATCCAGCTCTCGGAGGACACGGGCGGAAAGTATTATTACGCGACTTCGATGTCGCAACTGGACAATGCCTTCCACCAGATCAGCGACGAACTTCGCACGCAATATCTGCTGGCTTATTATCCGTCGCAACGGACGTCAAGCTCGCAGTTTCGGCGGATTCAGGTAGGAGTTTCCGGGCCCGCGGATGCATCGTCTTACCATGTGCGAAATCGGTCTGGCTACTACACGACGAAGTCGGAATTCTGAAAATCAGTGGCCAGTGTTCAGTGGCTAGTGGCCAGTAAAACCCATGGTGCTTACCGATACTGGGAAGATTGATGCCTGGGTTTGATATCCTCAGGAATTCTGTCGAAATATCGGTTGAGGGTCCGGCTGGCTAGTTAACGGGTTAGGAAAGGTTCTGTGAACATTTTGAGTTCGAGGTTTATGGTCTTGCATTCGAGGTTCGTTCGCCGTTTTGCCGCGCGATTCGGGCTGTTGGCAGCCGCGGCCCTGCTGTTGGCCTCGCCGTGGCTTGTGGCCCAGACCGTGGGTACGGGCAGTATTGTTGGAATCGTGGTGGATCCGCAAGCGAAGCCCGTGGCCAACATCCAGGTGAGTATCACGAATAAGGCCACGCGTGCGCGAATTCATGTGACTACCTCCGCGGTGGGATTGTACTCATCGGGGCCGATTCAGCCGGGAGACTACGTGCTGCTGGTGGAGGTTAAAGGATTCAACCCGGCGTTGGTCCCTGTGGCAGTGCAGGTCGGCAACGTGACTCATGCCGATGTGATGATGACTGCGGGGCCGCCGCCGCAGGCGGGGCAGATTCAGGTTCAGGGCGCCACGACGGTCAACATTGAACAAGCCACCGTGCAAAGTGTGATTAGCGCAGATGAGATGGAGAAGCTGCCGGTCAATGGAAGGAATTTCGCGGACTGGGCCCAGCTTGAGCCTGGGATACAGATGCAAGATGGCGGCAACTTTGTGGGCAAGGATGGGCTCTCGACGATTTCATTTCTTAACCAGCACGGGCGCTCGGAGAGGGTCGAGCTGGATGGAGTCGACATCAGCGAGGAGACGGTGGGCGGGACTACGCAGAACATTCCGGCGAGCGCGATACGGGAAGTTCAGCTGCCCGAGTCGTTGCTCGACCTGTCGACGGGATTGACGTCCTCAGGGGCGGTGAATGTTATTACGCGATCGGGAAGCGATCAGATTCATGGAGGGGTGTTTGGAGTGTTCCGCGGCAATCAGGCCGCGGCAGATTTGCCGGGTTCGACAGCGTCGTATGCGACTCCGTTTCAGCGGGAGCTGTTTGGCGGAGATGCGGGCGGGGCGATCATTAAGGATAAGGTGTTCTGGTTCATCGATGCGGAGCGGGCGTTGCAGAATCTCACGGCGGCCGAGCCTTTTGCTTCTCCGTTTGATGGGCTGGGCGCGACGCTGGCCGAGCCTTATCGCGAGTTCAATACGGATGAACGCGTGGACTGGAATATGAGGGGCAGCACGCGGGCGTTTTATCGGTTCAATTTCTTCCAGAACAGCGATCTGCGGCCTAGCGGCTCGGCGAGTTCCACACAGGAATTCCGCGACACCAACAACACTCTGACTAATGCGTTGGGCGTCGACTTCAGCACCGGGGTGTACGCACACAGCTTGCGCTTTGAATATCTCAAGCTGCGCAGTGAGCTGGTGGATGCGACGGGAAGTCTGGGCGGGGTGGATAATCCCATCCCGGGGTTGGGCATTAATATTGGCGCGTCGACCGCGGGGAACTGCATTTTTAGCGAGGGTGGAGGCTATTGCGGCGGGCCGAGCTGGCTGGGGCCGCAGCAGACCGTTCAATCCGACAAGCTGGGAAGGTATGACGGGAGCAGGATGATGGGCAAGCACATCATCCGGTACGGGATTACGTTCAACCACATCGATGGCGCGCGCCTGTCGGCCAACTCGGTGTTTCCGCAGGTGGGTACTACTTCGCTGGTGGGATTGACGTCTGCCGATCCAACTGCCTATCCGGCAGATTGGGTTAGTTTGGGCAATGGCATTGACTTCGCTACTGCGAAGAGTTCGTTTGGCTTTCCTGGTGGGGGACTGGGTCCGGACAATCGGCTGGAAATGTATGTGGGAGATGCGTGGAAAGCCAAGCCGAGATTAACGCTGACTTATGGAGTGCACTATGTGCGCGACAGCGGGCGCACGGATAGCGGTCTGGGTGCGTTGCCGGACTTGAATCAATGGGGCGCGGGATTGGGCGAAAAGATCCGCAATCCGAACGATAACTTCGCGCCTCAATTTGGATTCGCGTGGGATGCGGGAGGGAACGGGAAGACGGTGATCCGCGGCGGTGGCGGGTTGTACTACGCGAACTCGTTCTGGAATAACACGGTATTGGATAGCCCGTCCCGGCTTGCGAACGGAATTTACGCGGATGCTCCGCAGGTTTGCCAGGGAGGCGTAGCGAATGCGTTTAACTGGCCGACTATTCCTGGGGCGCCAGGGGGGTCGATTGCGGGAGCGGCTACGGTTGTGACGAATCCCACGACCGGAGCGCTGCAGGTATTGCCGAACTTTTGCGGGGCGACGATCTCGACAGTTGCGCCTGAGATTCTGGCGTTGAGCAGCGCCTATCAGGCGGCGGCTGCGAGTGTGGCGGGGCCGCAGCCGAACGGCAACTTTGTGGGCACTACACTGTCGGCATTGAATCCCAGCTATGACCTTCTCTACCCTGGCTACCGGACACCGCGTTCGTGGCAGGTGAATCTGGGCATGGAGAAGGAGCTTCGTCCGGGAACAGTGCTGAGCGTGGATTACGTCCGGAACATTGGGGAACACTACCTGATCGGGCAGGACATTAACCACAGCGGAGCGGCGCGGAGCTTCAATCAAGCGAATGCGGTTGCAGCTCGTGACGCAGCTCAGGTAGCCAATGGTTGCGCTCCTGGATTGGGTGAGGCTACGTGCATGATCAACTCGACCGTCGTGAATGGGGCGCCGTTGGGAGTGGCGGGGGCGCAGGCGGCATACTCGAGCGCGGGATTGGATTCGAACCTGCAGGCGGCAGGCGGCGGACCTTGCTCCTACTGCGCGTTTCCGGGCACCACCGCGATCACAGGCAATAACGGAGCGCTGGGCGGAGTCGATATGCTGTTTCCGGATGGACGCTCGATGTACACGGGCCTGCGCATGAAACTGGTGACACGAGTCGATAAGCCGGTGCGGTACGTGAAGACTGCAAATCTGCAGGTCTCCTACGCGCTCTCCCGGCTCATCAGCCAAATGCAGGACCAGGACTCCGTCAACCTGGCAACGGACAATGACGACCCGCTGCGCTTCACGGGGCCGAGCGCACTGGAACGGAAACATCAGGTGTCGTTTACCGGGACGTTCGATTTGCCGTTCTTTACGAAGATCAGCATGATCGGGCATTTCTACAGCCCGCTGTCACAGACGCTGGAACTGCCGGAACTGACCAATGGAGGCGAAATCTTTGCTACGGATTGGCTAGGCGCCGGGCTGGGGGCTGCTGGGGCTCCTGAGCCTTTGCCGGGAACTCAAGTCGGCCAGTTCGGGCACAGCGTCACTATCGACAACCTGCAAAGCACCATCAATACGTACAACCACACTTACGCCGGAGGGTTTACCCCCGCGGGCGATTGCCTTATCGGCAATAACGAGCAGTGTCCGGGTCTGATCGCGGGCACGCAGGTGATGATCCCAAGCGACATGGCCGCCCTGGGATGGATCATGCCAACAATTAATTCTGTGGCCCCGCACGCTCTCGCCACGCCCTGGCTGAAAACGATGGACTTGAGAGCATCCTGGCCGCTCAAAGTAAAAGATCGCGTGACCATCGAGCCGAGTGCGAGCGTCTTCAACGTTTTCAATTTCACGAATGCATTCCAGCCGGGCAATATGCCGAGTTCTTCCTTGTTACCTGGGCCGGGCGGGATTCTGGCGCCGAATGTGGTGGGCGGCGTGGCTCCGGGCTCGAGCTATACACCGTTCCGGACGAGTTTGCAGTCAGGAACCTATGCGCTGGGTGCTCCGCGTCAGTTTGAGTTCGGACTGCGCATCAGCTTCTAGAGCCGCGACACGGAACGTTGGCGTGGGGCGCTCAATGAACCGAGTTTTTTCCCGCCTAAGGTAAATCGACCCGAAAGCGGCTGCGTGTACAATGCCTGCATGCCTTTCCGTGCGCAGGGAAACTCCAATGCTGCCAAGCGCGGCCGGACTCCGCCCCCTGAAGAAACTTTCGAAGAAGCCAGTTTTCTAAAAGATCTGGGTGAGAAGCAGAAGTCAGTGAGCGTCAAGTTGATGGACGGTCAGACGGTGAGCGGCTGGATCGAGTATTACGACAAGCACATGGTGCGGCTGACGCGCGAAGGCGCTCCTAACCTTTTCATTTTTAAGCACGAGATCATGTATATCGCGGAAGACGGCGGGAAGAGGAAGTGAGTCGGGCTTCGGCTTTCGGGCTTCGGGCTTCGGGTTGGCAGTTGCGGTTTGCGGCGAGGGCAGTGGTGGGAATGCCTTGCGGGGCTGATAGGAGTGCAAGCAGAAAAGGGGTCCTTCGACTACACAAGCGCTTGCGCTCAGCGCGCAAGTGCTTGTTCCGCTCAGGATGACAACGTCTGATAGTTCCAAGTGCTTGTTCCGCTCGGGATGACAACGTCTAACACTTCCGACAGCTTTCTTCCGGCCATGTCGGCGATCGCTCGCGAAGCGGGTGCTTTGCTGATGCAGCACTTCCATCAGCATCTGAAGATCGAATACAAGGGCGATGCTGACCTGGTGACGGCGGCTGACCGCGCTTCCGAGGTGTTGATCCGCGAACGGATCCGGCAGCAGTGGCCTACGCACGATATTCTGGGCGAAGAGCAGGGACTCAGCGACCAGGGCAGCGAGTATCGCTGGTATGTCGATCCGCTCGATGGAACGACGAACTTCGCGCACGGATTTCCGGTGTTTTGCGTGTCGATTGCTCTGGAACACCATGCTCTGGAACATCAGGCTCTGGAACATCAGGCTCAGGAACGGGAAGGGGAACGCATCGCAGCGGTGATTTACGATCCCACGCGCGATGAACTGTTTTCCGCGGAGCGGGGAAGAGGGGCGCAGCTTAACGGCGAGGCCATCCATGTTTCGAAAACGGCGGCGCTGAAGGAAAGCCTTCTGGCCACGGGATTTCCCAGCCGTAAGCGGCATAAGAATCCGAATATTTATTTCTATCACCAGATCACGCTGCACTCGCATGGAGTGCGGAGGGCGGGATCGGCCGCGCTCGATTTGTGTAATGTGGCTGCCGGGCGCTTTGATGGGTTCTGGGAATTCAATCTCAATCCATGGGACACGGCGGCGGGGGTGCTGATTGTGGAAGAAGCGGGCGGGAAAGTGACGCGCTTCGACGGCGCGCCGTTCGAAATCGACAGCCGCGAGACTGTGGCCTCGAACGGCTTGATTCATGAAGCGCTGCTGCGGGAGTTCGAGGATGTCTTTGCGGGGCGAGGGTTGGAGGCGCTTCCGGATCCTCGGGTTTACGAACGGTAGAGTTTTCCCGCTTTTCAAGTCAAGATCTTTAACACAGAGGACACGGGGAACGCAGGGCACATCCGCGTTACAATTCAAGTGTGGACCTGGCGCTTCCGCCTACGGCTGTCCTAAATTCCTGGCTTACAGGTTTAACGTGATCAAATCTCTTCTGGAACGCAAGATTGAAAAGCGGCCGGACCAAGTCCGGCTGCAAGGGCGCATTCTTTTTCTCACGGAAGACCCGGAACTGATCAAGCGGCAGCTTGCGGGCGAGGATCTGCCCTGGGATACGAAGAATCCTGGGAATAATCCCAAGCTGCGCGACGACATCTCGACTGACGAGATCACACCGGCGCACTACTGCTTTTATTTTGACGAGACGCTGGGCGAGATTCCTTACCTGGGATTGAAATGCGGGAGCGTGACACCGATCGGGCGTGGCGAAGTGAAGCGCGGCGGATTTGTGTGTGCGGTGAGCGGGAAGCGGCGGGGTAAAGGGTCGAGCCGCGAACAGTCTCCTTATGCCGAGATGTGCGCCGGCATTCGCGTGGTGATCGCGGAAAACATTGAGCGCATCTACAAGCAGAATTGCCAGAACCTGGGAGTGCTGACTTCGACTGATTTTTCGCTGATTGACAGGATTCGAGGCGGGGAGGAGATTGCGCTCTCCGAGTTCACGGCGGGGGAAGATGATATTACGCGGCAAGTGATTGAATATGGCGGGCTGTTTCCGTTCAATGTGGCGCGGATGCAGGGCAAAGTGTTTTTGCCGCCGATATCGTCGGAGAATGGGTTAGGCGGACAGGAAGTCAAAATCCCCACCCTGTCGCAAAAGGCGCGACAAGGGTGGGGAACCCGCGAGGACATTTCCTCCACGAAGACCCGTCCAATGACTTTGGCGGAGAAAATCTTTGCCCGGCATATGTTGAACGAGAAGGGCGACGTCGGCGTGGGCGCCGTTAGGCCTGGGGATAGCGGATTTGCGCGGGCTGACCTGCGCTTTAGCCATGAGTATGTCACGCCCATGGCGGCTATCTTTTTTGAGCGCTATGTGGGCAAAGAGGCGAAGGTGAATGATGCTGCGAGCATTATTTTCTTCCGCGATCATCTGACGTTTCTTGATGAAGTGATTTCGGAGGAGAAGAAAAAGCTTGGGCTGCTCGATCTGGCGACGCAACTCAAGCTCAAGCAGCAGGATTTCGCCGCCAAACAGGGAATCAAGCTGCACGGAGAATTGAAGGATCGCAAGGGATCGGAGGGCATTTGCCACTCGATCGTGCTGGAAAGCTACGCGCTGCCGGGACAGTTAAATATTGGGTCTGATTCGCACACGCCTCACGTGGGCGCGATTGGGTGCGTTGCTTTCGGCATTGGCACTACCGACGTGTTCAACAGCTGGATTACCAAGGATGTGCGGGTGAAGGTGCCGGAGTCGGTGAGGATTGTGGTTCGCGGCAAAAAGCATGCGAACGCCACGGCGAAAGACTTCATCCTGAAGATTCTGAGTCTCGACTATGTGCGCAGCGGCAAGGCGCTGGCGAAAGTGATGGAGTATGCGGGCGAGGCGATTGAGGAACTCAGCGTGGATGAGCGCGCCACCATGACGAATATGGCGGCCGAGATTGGCGGATTCACCGGCATTGTTGCTCCGGACAAGAAGGCGGTGGATTTTCTGGTGGAGCGGCGCGGTATGGATCGCAAGAAGGCCGAGGCCATGATTGATGGTTTGTACAGCGATCCGGAGGCGGAGTATGCGCATGTGATCGAACTGGATGCGGCGGAGATTACGCCAATGGTTGCGACGCCGGGGGATCCGGGCAATGGGAAATACGTGCGCGAGCTGAATACGCCGGTGCCGATTGAGATTGCTTATGGCGGAACTTGCACTGCGGGCAAAAACGAGGACATGGACATGTACGCTGCCGTGCTGGCTGATGCGCTGAAGCAGGGCAGGCGCGTGGCGGATTCGGTGAAGTTCTATATCCAGTTTGGATCGCAGGAGACGCGGGAATACTGTTTGCGCAAGGGCTATGTGGAGGTGTTTCAGAAGGCTGGGGCGATTGTGATCGAGCCGAGTTGTGGAGCCTGTATCAATGCGGGTCCGGGAGTTTCGACGCGTCCCGATCAGGTGGTGATTAGCGCGCAGAACCGCAACTTTCCAGGACGCAGCGGGCCGGGACAGATGTATCTGGCTTCGCCGCTGACGGTTGCCGCGAGCGCCGTGGCGGGCTACATTGTGGAGTACGAGCCGAGCGAGGCGTTGGTGGGGGTATAGGGATGGTGCGCGACCGGCTTCGGCTTGCAAGTGGTTGAATACAGGCGGGGTGGCTGAAATCAGCCACTGGCGAAACTGCAACTTTTCTTCGGGATCCGAGTTCAAATAGATAGGCGATTCGGATTGAAGCAAGATCTGAAAGACCTGGCAGATCCGGTGGGTTTGAGCGGGGGATCTGAAAAGGGGGTTACCATGCGATACCTGAAATATCTGGCTTTGGTGGGAGTTCTGATGCTGCCGCTGACCTATTCGCAAGCGCAGGTCGCGGTGGGAGTGGGAGTTGGTCCGGGCTACCTTGGCGCAGCGCCGGTGTGCTCCTACGGCTACTATGGATACTACCCCTATGCTTGCGCGCCTTACGGCTACTACGGACCTGACTGGTTTGCCGGCGGAGTGTTTATCGGCGCCGGCCCGTGGTATGGCTGGGGACGCGGTTGGGGTTGGGGTGGTTGGGGCTATGGACGCGGCGGCTGGGGCTACGGCCGGGGTGGATATGGCTACGGACGAGGCGGATATGGCTACGGACGGGGTGGCTACGGCTACGGTCGCGGGTATGCCGGCGGACGCGGATACGCGCATGGTCCGGTTGGCGGGTACCACGGAGCGGTTGGTGGTGGGTTTCATGGCGGCGCTGTCGGCCACGGCGGTGGAGGGTTCCACGGTGGCGGCGGCGGGTTCCACGGTGGTGGCGGTGGGCACGGCGGCGGTGGTGGACACCGGTAACCGTCGCGGATCGGGAGTTTCCTGATGTTTCCTGATCCAGCACGATGAAAGATGAACGGCTGGCAGCGGGCGCTGCTGGCCGTTTCTTTTTTGCCCAGGACTTGTCCTGGCGCAAAGCGGTCTACCGGCCGGCTTCAGGCCGGGGGTGGGCCAATAAATCTATACCGCGGTGCGCGTTTCTTGCTAGAATGTGCGGTTCGCGGAGACGAGCTGTCGTAGTAAAATATCGGCATAGATCTCAGGAGATAGACACCCTTATGGCCTACGTAATTGCGGAGCCTTGCATCAACACGAAGGACACGGCGTGCGTGGATGCGTGTCCGGTGGATTGCATTCATCCCAAGAAGGATGACCCGAAGTATGCGACCGAGCCCTTGCTCTATATCGATCCGGTGGAGTGCATCGACTGCGGCGCGTGTGTGCCGGTGTGTCCAGTATCGGCCATCTTCGCTTTGGACGATCTGCCGGAGAAGTGGAATGAATTCACCGCGAAGAACGCGGCTTACTTCGGGCGATAAAGCGGCTTTTGACTTTTAACCCTTCGCTTCGGGCTTTCGAGGCGTGCGTCCTCACGGGCGCACGCCTTTTGCTTTTCCGGATAACGCCTCCAGCAGGTCACCGTTCTGAATTCCTCAACGGTGCGAGGCTAGGCCGCCGCTGATGTTTGGAGCGTAAATGTTCCGTTCCCAGTGCATCCCGTGCTGCCTGTCAAGTTCCAGGTGCCGGAAATTGTATTGCCATTCACCGTTCCGATGAGAGTGAGCACGCTGTTTATACCGGAGAGTTCGGTCGTGATGGTCATTCCGAATGAGCCGGTGACGTTGCCGTTAGAGTTGCCCATCAGCGTGAAGCTGCCGGTTTCTGCCGTGGCATCTGACGCGAAGCAGGGGGCGGTCGACGTAAAAGTGAAATTTGTGACACTGATCCCGCTACCGCTGCTTTGGGTAAAGGTGGTTGAGAAGCTATAGGCACTATTTGACAGAGTAGCGACCCAGGTTCCGTTAATGTTGCCAGACCCCGGACTGCCGGTTCCGCACCCGGCCATGGTCAGCCCAAGCGCCAAAAACACAATTATCCCAATCTGTTTGCGCATTGCTCCCTCCTCATCAGTGAGAATCCCAGATAGAGCGAACCCCAAACCCTGTTTGAGGTTGCCCGGATTAAGGAAGAAAAGATAAGGAGCTCAAGAATAAGGAGATAAGGAACGCTCGAATAAGAATGACAAAGAGGCTGGGACGGCAGAGAGGACCGTTTCGAGATGAAAGCCCAGCCTGTTTCCATCCACGCACTTGGTCCACTACAATCGCCATTCAGTTGGGGCATTCATGGCACTGATGGAGTCGGAAGCGATCGTGCTGCGCACGTATCCCCTGCGCGAGGCCGATCTGCTGGTCACGCTGTTTACGCGCGCGGAAGGCAAAGTGCGTGGGGTGGCGCGGTCGGCGAAGAAGTCGAAGCGGCGGTTTGGCGGGGCGCTGGAGCCGATGACGTACGTGCGGGCGTTTTATGACGTCCGCGAACGGCAGGAACTGGCGCGGCTGGATGCGTGCGAGGTGCTGGAATCTCCAATGGCTACCGAGGTGAGTTATGCGCGGGCGGTCGCGCTGGGGCACCTGGCGGAGTTGCTGGATGAATTGCTGCCCGATCGCGAGGCTAATGACGCCATCTTCCGGCTGACGCTTTCGGTGCTGCATGCCTTGCAGGGTGCCGAAGTGTGGATGGCGGTCACCTACTTCGAATTGTGGCTGACGCGGCTGGTGGGGTTTTTGCCGGAGCTGACGGAGTGCATCGTCTGCGGCCGAAGTCTGAACGGGAGCCGGGCTTATTTTCACGCGCTGGCGGATGGGCTGATGTGTCCAGAAGATAAGCGGCTGGCGTCTTCGGAGATTTCACGAGACTCGCGCGAGTTGGCTGCATTGATGTTTCGCGCGCCGGTGGAGAGTTTTGCGGGAAAGCCCTGGCCGAAGGCCCAAGGCGCTGATCTGCGGAAGTTTCTGATTCAGATACTGCAGCGGCATATTGAGAAGAAGCTGGTAACGGCGGGGATGCTGGAGAAGGGCAGGTTCTAGGGTAGTGGTTCAGTTTGGCTTACGCGTGGGGTCGGTTAAGCTGGAGATCCTTCGCTTCGCCTGAAAAACGGCTCCGCTCAGGATGACAATCGTTGTGTATCGTCAAACCGCGCCACTATTGATTCTAGCCGTTAGCTGACGGTTCGAACCGCTTCCGTTACAATCATTGATTAAACTTACATCGCTCGAACAACCCTGTGAATCCATCCCAGCCCAAATCGCTGACGTTTCAGGAACTCATCCTGCGCCTGCAGGGGTTTTGGGCGGAGCGTGGGTGCGTGTTGCAGCAGCCTTATGACGTTGAGGTGGGTGCGGGGACGATGGCGCCGGAGACGTTTCTGCGGGTGCTGGGGCCGAAGCCTTACAAGGTGGCGTATGTGCAGCCTTCGCGGCGGCCTGCGGACGGGCGGTATGGGGAGAATCCGAACCGGCTGTTCAAGCACATGCAGTTGCAGGTGATCCTGAAGCCTCCGCCGGAGAATGTGCAGGAGTTGTATTTGGAATCGCTGGGGGCGATCGGGATTGATCTGCGGCAGCACGACATCAAGTTTGAAGAAGATAACTGGGAAGCTCCAACGCTCAGCGCGTGGGGCGTGGGCTGGCAGGTCATGCTCGATGGACTGGAGATTACGCAGTTCACTTACTTCCAGCAGTGCGGCGGGTTGGATTTGTTTCCGATTTCGGTCGAGCTGACTTATGGGCTGGAGAGGATTGGGGCGTTTCTACAGGATGTGGATTCGATTTACGACATCGTGTGGGCTCGCGATCCCTCGATTGACGGAAAAACGACTGGGCACGAGGTTAAGTACGGCGATGTGCGCCTGGCGGATGAGCTGCAGTTTTCCGTGTACAACTTTGAAGCCGCGGACGTGTCGAGCGCCTGGAAGCACTTCTCGTTGTACGAGGAAGAGTGCAAGCTGTTGTTGGCGGACTATAAGCTGGACAAAGACGATCGAGAGAAGACGCGGTACCCGCTGTTAGGTGCTTACGATCTCTGTTTGAAGTGTTCTCACCTGTTCAACATCCTGGATGCGCGCGGCGCGATTTCAGTGACGGAACGGGTGGGCGTGATTGCGCGGGTGCGGGCGCTGGCAGTGGGGATTGCTAAGGCTTGGGTGGATCAGCAGAAGGGCGAGGCTGCTTCGGCTGAGAAGGCAGACAAGGCTGAACCGGTTCGCGAGACGAAGTCAAAGAAGGAGAAGTTGTCTCCTGTCGCTAGTGAGCGGTAGCGCCGCCGTCCCGGCGGCTGTTAGGCGAATCCCGCCTGTGAGCGAAGGGGATTAAGAAAGCCGGCGGGACGCCGGCGCTACGGTTTAAAGCATGCCAGACTTTTTACTTGAGATCGGGTGCGAAGAGATTCCGGCGCGGATGATTGACGCGGCTTCGCAGGAGTTGCGGGAGCGCGTCAGCGCGTTGTTGAGTCGTGAACGTCTGCCTGCGGGCGAGGTCACCTGTTTCGATACGCCACGGCGATTGGCGGTGATGGCGACTGGCGTCCCGGCGGCCCAGGCGGATGTCACTGAGCAAGTTACTGGTCCTTCCGCTTCTGTGGCTTATAAGGATGGTCAGCCCACCCCGGCCGCGCATGCATTTGCCAAGAAGGCTGGGGTCGAAGTCTCACAACTGGAGAGGGTCGCGACCGGGAAGGGAGAATATCTTTCTGCGAAGGTCACGAAAAAAGGCCGCAGCGCTTCCGAGATTCTTACCGAGAGTCTGCCTAAAGAACTTTCTTCGATTTACTGGCCAAAGAGTATGTACTGGCGCAAGCCGCATGAGCGCTTTGTGCGTCCGGTGCGATGGCTGGTGGCGATGCTCGACGAGGAGCCGATTCCTCTGGAGTTCGACGGGATCTGGGCAGGGAAGACTTCGCGCGGACACCGGATTTTGTTCCAGGGGAACGTCGCGATTCCGCGGGCTGGGTCCGCTTATGTGGATGCTCTGCGCGCCGCCAAGGTTCTGGGACGCGGGGAGCGTGAGCAGCAGATACGCAAGGCGCTGGACACGGCCACGCGCGCGATTCCAAGAGCGCGCTGGCGGGAAGATAAGTCTCTGCTCGATACCGTGGTGAATCTGACGGAATTTCCTTCGGTGGTTCTCGGCGGTTTCGATTCCCGGTTTCTGGCGCTTCCGGAAGAGGTGCTGGTGACAGTCATGCGCGACCATCAGAAGTATTTCGCGGTGGACGATGCCAGCGGCAAGCTGCTGCCGCATTTTCTGGCGGTGTTGAACACTGACGGGGATCGCGAGGGGCTGATCCGGCATGGCAACGAGCGGGTGCTGCGAGCGCGGTTTAGCGACGCGCGATTCTTCTGGGAGACGGATCAGAAGCGGTCGCTGCTGGAGCGGCTGGAACTGTTGCGGCACGTCACTTTCCAAAAGGATCTTGGCAGCTACTACGCGAAGACGCGGCGGGTGCAGCGTTTGTGCAGTTGGCTGAGCGAGATCATCAAGCAGAGCGGGATGGCGGTGCGTGCGGGCGTGGTCCACAAAGCGGCTTGCCTGGCGAAGGCCGACCTGACCACCGAACTGGTGAAGGAATTTACCGAGCTGCAGGGCATTGTGGGCGGGCTATACGCGCGGGCGCAACAGCTTGATTCCAGCCTGCCCGAGGCGACGCGGTTCGCGATTGCAGACGCGATCTACGATCATTACAAACCCGAATCGACGGAAGATAGCGTGCCGCGGTCGATCGAGGCTTCGGTGCTTTCGATCGGCGACAAAGCGGACACGATCGCGGGGATGTTTTCGCTGGGGCTGGTGCCGAGCGGGTCAAAGGATCCGTTTGCGCTGCGGCGGCAGGCGAATGGGATTGTGAAGGTGATCGCGGAGAGAAAACTGCCGTTGCGTCTGAGTGACATGATGCGGGATGCGCGCGCCGGCTATCAGGGATCGGACGCGGAGACGAAGTTTGTCGATGTTGCGAAGTTTAGTGAGTCTGTGAGGACGTTCTTCCGCGAGCGTCTGGAGTTTTATCTGAAAGATGTACGCGAGTATGCGTATGACGTGGTGAAGGCTGTGTTGGCTGCTGACTCTGACGACGTCGTTGATACGCTGGCGCGGGCTGAGGCAGTAAAACAAGTGTTGCACATGCCCGAGTTTCTGGCGATTGGGGCGGCTTGCAAACGCATGCGGAACATCTTGAGGCAAGCCGAAGAGAAGGGAATTAGTCCAGCCGGGAGGTTCCATGCCCTGCCCGATTCGGCTGATGAAGAGAAAAAGCTGGCAGCTTACATCGAGGTTAACGGACCTCGGGTCGAAGCGCTGCGGAAGAAAAGGGAGTACGGCGACGCGCTGATGCTGCTCTCAACCGCACGCGAGCCCGTGGACGCATTTTTCGACAAAGTCATGGTTATGGTCGAGGATGAGAGGGTGCGGGCGAACCGGTTGGCACTGCTGCGGACTTTGCTGAAAGAGTTTTCCACGATTGCGGATTTTTCTGAGATCGTGACCGAAGGTAAGGGATGACCACTCGAAAATCCCGACCCTGAGTTTAGATGTATAGGATTGCCGGCGGGACGCCGACGCTACGAAATCGAACTATAAAGGACTCATTATCATGGCGACAATTACTTTCCCGGGACCTCAGGCGCAGGACAGCAAGAAGACCACAACCAAGTACGTTTACTTCTTCGGCGGTGGCAAGGCGGACGGCAACGGCAAGATGAAAGATGACCTCGGGGGCAAGGGCGCCGGTCTGGCCGAGATGACCAATGCTGGGCTGCCCGTGCCTCCCGGATTCACGATCCAGACCGAGGCTTGCCGCGAGTACATGCGAACCGGCGGCGTGTCCAAAGAAGTGGACCGGCAGATGGAGGACGCGCTGGCTAAGCTGGAAGCGCTGCAGGGGCAGAAGCTGGGAACCGGCGAGAATCCTTTGCTGGTTAGCGTGCGGTCGGGCGCGAAGTTCTCCATGCCGGGAATGATGGATACGATTCTTAATCTCGGATTGAACGACAAGAGTGTAGAGGCGCTGGCCAAGCGGAGCAATAATCCAAGATTCGCCGCAGACTCCTACCGGCGGTTGATTCAGATGTTTGGCAACGTCGTGCTGGAGATTCCAAAGTCCGCGTTTGACGAAGTGTTCGATGCGAAGAAAAAGAAGAAAGGGGTCAAGCTCGACACGGGACTGGATGCCAAGGCACTGAAAGAAGTAATTGAGGAGTACAAGAAGGTCGTCAAGAAGCATGCCAAGCGCGACTTTCCGCAAGATCCGCAGGAGCAGCTGGTCATGGCGCGCGACGCGGTGTTCCGTTCGTGGCAGAACGAGCGCGCCAAGACCTATCGCCGCCTCAACAATATCGACGACATGCTGGGCACGGCCGTCAACGTCCAAGCCATGGTGTTCGGCAATCTCGGTGACACCAGCGGCACCGGCGTTGGTTTCACGCGTAACCCCTCAACCGGCGCCAAAGAGTTTTACGGCGAGTTCCTGCTGAACGCGCAAGGCGAGGATGTGGTTTCAGGAGTACGGACGCCGGTGGAAATCCTCGAACTCGAAAGGATCATGCCCGACGTCTTCAAGCAACTCCGCGAAATCACTACTCGCCTGGAGAATCACTACAAAGACATGCAGGATTTCGAGTTCACCATTCAGGATCGCAAGCTTTACATGCTGCAGACTCGCAATGGCAAACGCGCCGGCTTGGCCGCAGTGCGGATTGCCATCGAGATGGTTGAAGAAGGGCTGATCAGGAAAGAAGATGCGATCTTTCGTCCGGAACCGGACCAGCTAGTTTATTTTGTTGTGCCGCGGTTGGATGAAAAAGACGTGAAGATCGAGAACGTGCTGGCGAAGGGATTGCCGGCGTCCCCTGGCGGCGCTGTGGGCCAGATCGCTTTCACCGCCGAGGACGCGGTGAAAATGGCAGGCCACGGCACTGAGAAGAATCCAGTGATCCTGGTGCGTGCGGAAACCTCGCCGGAGGATATTGAGGGTATGGTATCGGCTGCCGGCATTCTGACTTCTCGCGGCGGCATGACCAGCCACGCCGCAGTTGTGACGCGTGGCATGGGCAAGTCATGCGTGGCCGGCGCACAGGAAATTGATGTAGACGAGAAAAAGCGCGAGATCCGGGTGAAGGGACAAATCTTGAGAGAGGGCGATTGGATTGCTCTCGACGGATCCACGGGGCGCGTCATCAAAGGTAAGGTTAAGACGGTCCCGCCCGATCCAAGCGATATGAAGTTGCTGGATAAGTTTATGAGCTGGGCGGAGCCTTACCGAACGATGAAAGTGCGCGCTAACGCCGACATTCCACGCGATGCGATTAATGCGCGGAAGTTCGGCGCTGAAGGCATCGGCCTTTGCCGCACCGAGCATATGTTCTTCGGTGAAGAGAAGATCGCGCACATGCGCGCCATGATTCTCGCCGATACTGAAGAGGCTCGGCGAGCCGCCCTCAAGAAGCTGCTGCCCATGCAGCGCAAGGATTTTGATGGCGTGTTCCGGGCGATGAACGGATTTCCCGTCACCATTCGAACCCTGGATCCTCCGTTGCACGAATTTCTGCCGCCCCGGGAAGAGCTGATGGTAAATCTCGCGACCCTCCAGTACATGGACGCGAAGCAGAAGAAGTCGCTCGTGGCCAAGTACCGCGACTATGGAGTCAAACGGGCCGGCGACTTGAAGAAAGTGTTGCCGCTGCTGCTGAAGCGAGTCGAGCAACTTCACGAAGTCAATCCCATGCTTGGGCATCGCGGTTGCAGGCTGGGGATCACGTATCCGGAGATTACCGAAATGCAGGCGCGCGCCATCTTCGAGGCGGCCGTTGCCGTCGCCAAAGACGGCATCAAAGTTTATCCCGAGGTGATGATCCCTCTTACCGCGACCGTGAATGAAATGGCAAATCAGGCCGCGATCGTTAACCGGGTTGCGAAAGACGTCTTCGAAGAGAAAGGACGCACTGTGGAGTATATGGTCGGTACGATGATCGAGCTCCCGCGCGCCGCTCTGGTTGCCGGTGAAATTGCCAAAGAAGCGGAATTCTTTTCGTTCGGCACCAACGATCTTACCCAGACGACTTGGGGATTCTCTCGCGATGACGTGAACAAGATTTTGCCGACGTACCTTAAAGAGGGGATCATCAAGCAAGATCCGTTTGCCGTGCTCGATCAGGAAGGTGTTGGTCAGTTGGTGAAGATGGCAACGGAACGGGGGCGCAGGACGCGGTCGGACCTGAAGGTCGGCATCTGCGGGGAGCATGGTGGCGAGCCGTCCTCGGTGGAATTCTGCCATCGGGTAGGGCTGAACTACGTTTCCTGTTCACCGTTCCGCGTGTTTACGGCGCGGCTGGCGGCGGCACAAGCGGGGGCGTCGGACACGCTGAAAGTTGAGGGCGGGCGAACGAAATGAAAACCGCAGAGGACGCGGAGGACGCAGAGAGGGCATAGGGCTTCTGCTTGGACATCAACGAAATTTCCGGATCCGTCGTCGATGCGGCGATGAAAGTTCATACGGCGCCGGGTCCGGGATTGTTGGAGAGTGTCTATGAAAAATGCCTGAAGCATGAACTGGCGAAGCGTGGGCTCAGAGCAGAGACGCAGGTGTGGCTGCCGGTAATCTATGATGGCGTTCAGATCGAGGGCGGCTACAAGATCGATCTGCTTGTTGAGGGTCAGGTAGTTGTCGAATTGAAAGTCGTTGAGCAAATACTAGAGATGCACAAGGCCCAGTTGCTGTCTTATTTGAAGCTCTCTGGCAAACATTTGGGTCTTCTCATCAACTTCAACGTCGGTCACCTGAGAGACGGCATAAGGAGACTCGTAAATCATCCTCCCTCCTCTGCGTCCTTGGCGTCCTCTGCGGTTATGGGTTGATCCTTGACGGCTACTGCACTTTTTGCAGGCGGGCGATTAATTTCTGAGCCAGGCTCTCCTCCGACTCCGACCAGAGCAGGCGCGCGCTGGCACCGCTATTTTTCTCGACGTTGGTCGAGAATTCGACCAGCTTTGCAACGTTGTCGCGAATCTTGGCGCGAGTCTGGTCACTGAGGAAAGTCTCGGGCTGTAGAAAGTAAGAATCCGGGCCGAAGTCCACTTCGATATGTCCCGTCTGCTGGTAAGAGCCCTCGTCAAATTCTTCTCCCTGGATGATGAACTTCACGATCGCCGGCTCGAGCACCCAGTTCGCGTTTGATTCATCTGGCGTCCAGAGATCCCAGTGCGCTTCGAAAACGTACGCATAATCGTCGTGGACCAGTTCGGCGGCGATGAGCGTGGCCTGCCCGGGATCGATCCCGGCGGGGAATCGGCGCTCCAGCACGGTGGCTTCATCCCAGGAAATAGGATGCAGCGCAAAGTACGTGATCCCGGGACGCTGCGTCGAGAAGGGGAACTGCTGCAGAACGGAAAAGGCATGGGGCAACATTTCCGGTCCGGAGAAGTCGGGAAACCAAAGACTGAGATAGAGTGGATCGGACACAATCGCCTCAAATCGCGGTAAGCGCGTTGCGGCTTGCCGTAATCATTATTGTAAATTGCCCCGTGATCGTGGGGAAAGTCCGCAGGGAAGACAACGTGACGCATTCAGCGGTAGTGGTGCGGTTTGGCTTACGCGCTGGGCCGGTTAAGCGGGAGATCCTTCGCTACGCCTGAAAAACGGCTCCGCTCAGGATGACAGTCGCCGGGTAATGGTCAAACTGCACCATTACCCGTTCAGCCCGCGTTTTGACAGGGCTGAGAAGAGCTTGTTACGATCAACTGGTGCCTCGGAAGCACCCCACCTCACAGCCGTCCCCGTCGTCTAGCCTGGCCTAGGACATCGCCCTTTCACGGCGGTAACACGGGTTCAAATCCCGTCGGGGACGCCAACCTTATCAACCACTTGCAAATCCCCTCCAGAATTTTGTACGTCCGTTAACGTCCGATAAGCCTCGGTGCTTGTTTTTTCTTCGTTTTTGTCGAGCAACAAGCTTACAACTCGGCTCTGTGCATCTCGCTTGGTTTGCGTGATCGCTTGCGCGTAAATGTTCAGAGTGACCGAGATGTTTGCGTGCCGCATTAGCTCTTGCACAACCTTCACGTCCTCGCCGTTCCCCTTGAGGAGCGTCGCGTACGTATGCCGGAACGTGTGCCAACCGAAATGGCCCACGATTCCGATTTCTTTCGCCGCTGGCTCCAGGTGCGCCTTGTACAGCGAACCCGGCCAGTACGGCAGTTTCCCTCCGCTGTGCGGACTGGCGAATACCCAGTCCTCATCGGTTGGGTATGGACTATGCAGCCGCCAGTTCCACAAAACCTTAGACAGTCGCAAATCGAGCGGAACCGGCTTGCGAGAGGCTTCGGTCTTGCAGTCCCCGACGTGTTGCATCACG
>Ga0209169_10000637_pt1 | contig 21362 bp, 12 predicted proteins | sample HubBroMetageWRM4_FD_188346 | JGI IMG/M metagenome (GOLD analysis project Ga0209169, IMG submission 188346) | Warmed soil microbial communities from the Hubbard Brook experimental Forest, New Hampshire - Hubbard Brook CCASE Soil Metagenome WRM 4... | ecosystem: Environmental > Terrestrial > Soil...
AGTGCGGACCTTTGAAGCATGGCATTCGGCGCAAGCATTGGGGCCGAGGAATTCATTGCGGGGGGCGGTGCCTTTGGTGGGCCACCATCCGGAGAATTGTACGCGGTCCTCGGTGGCCATGGGAACGCTGGCGTGGCTGGCTGGCGTGGCTGGCGCTTTCCCACTTCTCGCAAAGGACGCGAGAAATGGGGCGCCCGCGATCGAGAGCGCTGCCAGTGTGGAGAGGAATCTGCCGAGGCTCATGGAGAGGACATTGTCTCACTGGCCTGACTAACATGAGGCGCTTGTGGAATTCCACCCCTTCGACTGCACTCAGGGCAGGCTCTTTCGCCAAAAACGCGAAAGGATGAGGCACCCGGCAAAAATCAACAGCAGGTTCCTCAACGCGCCCTCAGCGCGCAAAGCGCGCCTGCGGAGGCTCGGAATGACAATTCTCTAAGTCGTCAGAACAGGAACTTCGCGCCCAACTGGAGAATACGCGGGCTGTATACGGTGCCGACTTGCAGGAAGTTGGAACCGGGGACGAAGGTACCAGTCCCTGAAGAGAAGCCAGCGCTTCCGGCGGCACCGCCCTGATCGCCGCCCAACGGGCCGTATTCCACGTGATTGAAAATGTTGAAGGCTTCGGCGCGGAACTCGAAGGCCATGCTCTCGGTGATCTTGAAGTGCTTGAACAGCGCCATGTCAATGTTCCAGTGGCCGGGGTTGCGCAAGGAGTTGCGGCCTGCGTCTCCGAGAGTCAGGCCCACCGGGTTGGCGAAGGCATTTGGATTAGCGATGAACGGCCCGAATCCGGATGCGGGATCAAACTGCGGAATGTTCTGGTTAGGATTGGAAATGACGTCGGCGTAGGATTGACCCGCGCCGGCGCTCGAAGCCACCCCGTTGCCGAGACCGGCGTTGTCAGGGTTCGCTGCGCCGTTGTAGGCGCTGAACGGAGTGCCGGTCTGCCACGCGCCAATGCCGGAGAGTTCCCATCCCCCGAGCAATTTGTTCGTAAGGCCGGGATTCTTGAAGAACGGCAAATCATAGATGGCACTGGTGGTGAAGGTGTGACGCTGGTCGAAGTTCGAGGAAGCGCGAAACTCCGGGAAATTGTAGGCGTTCAGAATGCCGCCATCGCCGAAGATCCCGCCGTCGGAAGCGTCGTCAATGGAATGACTATAGGTGTAGGAAATGTTCAGCTGCAACGACCCGATACTGCGGCGCAATTCGGCCTGGAGAGCGTTGTAGCTGGATGATGCTTTATTGTCGAGGGCGGTGATGTCGCCCAAGCCGCGGAAGGGACGGAAAGGATTGGCATCATTGCCGCAAGCAACAGCCAGATTGGTGGCCACTTGTCCGCCTGTCGTCCCAGTGTAGTTCACACCGTTCACGGTTGCGGTCGCGATCGGTTGCCCGTTGCCGTTGACGCCCTCGCTGACATTGTTACAGTCGTTCGGACCGATTGGCGCATTCGACGCGATGTATGGGTTCAGCGCCGCCGGGACGATGGGCAACTGATTCAGCTCGTACTTCCGCCCCAGGTTCGTGCCTTTGCTTCCTACGTACGAAAGAGTGGCGACGGTGCTCTTGGCAATATCGTGCTGAATGTCAAAGTGCCACTGCTGTACGTAGGGCCAAACCGCCTTGGTAGGAATGGAAACGACGTTCAGCGGGAATAACAGGCCGGTCCCGCCACCGATGTTGCCGTATCCGGAAATATTGTACTGCGTGGGAACTTGCACCAGCGGCGGGGAGCTTTCCAGGGCTTCGCTGTCAGCTTCGTTGCCGTTGGTGTGGTCGAAGAAGATTCCATATCCACCACGGATGGCCCACTTCCCGTCGCCCTTAGGATCGAAGGCAAAACCCAGCCGGGGAGCGGGATTGAACAAATGCCCCTTCATGCATCCGGCGGGCGTGCCGTTGACTCCGCACTGCACCATGCCGTTGAAAGGATTGCCGCTGCCGGGAACTATCGCTCCCTGTTGCCCGGTGATGTTCCCGGTGACATCAATCTCAGGGGCTTGAGCGGCGCTCCACGCAGACGGCTCGAAGTTGTAGGCGCGATGGTAGCGCTCGCGATAGGTGCCGAAGAGGCTGAGGCGTAGTCCCATGTTCAGGGTCAGTCTCCTGGTGGCGTGAAAGTCATCTTGAAAATAAGGTTCCAGAATCTTGTAGCGGTTGTAGTACTTCGGCTGGGCATTGGATTGTGAGAAGTTCGCGATGTTGCCCATTAACAGGTCGGCAAAAGGGTTGCCGCTTGAGACTGGCGAGGTTGGATCGAAGGTGAGGAATCCGTTGGTGGAAGGAACGGTTCCGGTGAGTTCGTTCTTCTGCGCGGCAACAAAGTATGCCCCAAATTGCAGATTGTGTTTGCCGACGATCTTGGTGACGTTGTCGCGGTAGGTGTAGGTGGGATTCGCGTTATAGGGACCATTGGGGACAAAACCCGCGTCCTCCTGGAACCCGCTGCTGCCATACGCGCCGCCGAGGCCTCCAGCCACGCTGATGCCTGGCAAAGCGCCGTTGCCGGCGCCTGGGAACAGACTGCTGATGGCAAGGTTCGCGGGACGTTGCCATGCGTTAGGGTTCGGTTGTCCGGTATTGGTGAGGACGATGTGATCGGTGGTGTAGCTGAAGACAAATTCATTCAGCAAAGTGGGCGACGCAGTCGCGGTGAGGCGTGCTACCAGGGACGTGGCGGGGCCAACGAAGCTGGTCTGGATCGTCGGGAAGCTTTGGCCGTCGCTCCACAATGGGGTAGGAGTGACGGTCTCCCAGGAATCGTGGGCATAGCGAAACATGGCGCGGACCTTGTCGCTGAAATTGTGGTCGACACGGACCAACTCCTCACGCCAATTCGTTGGCTGCGAGGGCGCGGCCGTGTAGACGTTGGTGGATCCGCCGGTAGGTAAAGGAATCATCCCTAAGAGAGGCGCGGAAACGGGGTTGACGGGAACCTGGTTGCCGGGAAATGGCTTTCCCGCATTCGCATTGGGAACGCCGTTGATTTCCGCCGGCTGGACCGGGCAATCTGGGCCCGGGCAAAGATCGCTGAAGTTTCCACCACGCTCGGCGACGCTAGGCACGATCACATTGAAGGCTTGTCCGGGCACGCGGTCTCGCCGCCACTCCTGGGAAAAGAAGAAAAAGGTCTTGTCTTTACCGGTGTTGTAGTGGCCCGGAATGTAGATGGGGCCGCCGATGGTATAGCCGAAGTCATTCTTTTTGTATGAGGGCTTGGTGGTCTGAAAGTCCTGGGTGGCGTTGAATAGATTGTTGCGCACAAATTCGTAGGCATCGCCGTGGAAACTGCGGGTGCCCGACTTAGTTTCGGTTTCGATGGTGCCGGAGCCATTGCGGCCGTATTGCGCGCCGTAGTTGGAGGTCAGCACACGGACTTCACCGATGGCGTCGATGCTGGGCGTGACATTCAACGTGGAATTGCTGCCGTTATCCATGTTGTCGCCGCCGTCGAGTTCCCAGTTGTTGTACTCGAGGCGACCGCCGTTGACGCTATAGTTTACGCTGCCGGTGATGCCGTATTGTCCCTCTGAGGAACCGGTCTGGTTGGTGACGCCGGGAGTCAGGGTTACGAGCTGGGTGAACACGCGTCCATTAAGCTGGAGCTGGCTGATTTCTTGGCCGGTGATGGTTCCGGCAAGCTCGTTGCTCTGGGTTTCGACCTGGGCGACGTTGGTGCCTTCGACGAGTACCTCTTCCTTGGCTGCACCGACTTGCAGGGCGGCATCGGCGCGAGCTTTTTCTGCGACCCGAAGAATGACTCCGGTGGCTTCGTACTTCTTGAAACCCGGTGCGGTAATGGAAAGGTTATAAGACCCGGGAGGGATGGCACTGACCAGGTAGTCGCCGCTGCCGTTGGAGGTGGTCACGCGCTTGACGCCGTGTTCGGGATTGCTGACCGTTACTTGTGCATTGGGAATGGCGGCTCCGGTCTGGTCGGTGGCAGTGCCGGTGATGGAGGCAGTGTCCTGAGCGAGCAGAGAAACGGAAAGACAACAAACCGACACCAGCAGCCACAGGAGACGGGATTTCATGGTCAACTCCGTTGAAAATCTTAACGACGAAAAGCACGCGAGCTAAGGCTTACTCACCAGCCCACCCAAGTATTGCTTCCATCTTACGAGTGCAGCGGCTTGCGCCAGCATTACTCAGTTGGTACCACGGCGACTCCTTGCATCGCCTTCTTCGCAGGGAAAGACGCCCATGCCCACATCCACGAAAAACCGCAGAAACCGTTTATTAAAACGTATCAATACTGAGGTAGAGCTTGGGCGGTGTCAAGGGAAAAATACGTCAGCTCAGGACTTGAACTTGCCGGTTCCCGGTTCTCGGTTCCCAGTTCAGTTCAGTTCTCAGTTCTCAGATTGCTTACAGCAGGCGGCGGGTGGATTCACGAACTGCCAGTTCGGGAGCGATCTTGCGGTGCACGCCGGAAGCTTGGCGTTTCTCGAGCGCGGCGTTCACGCCATCCAGCGCCAGGCCGGCGGCGATGGCGCCCATGGCTTCCATGGGCTGGCGGATGGTGGTGAGCGATGGAGTGTAAAGGGCGGAAGCGGCAACGTCGTCGAAGCCGATCACGGAGCAATGTTCGGGAACGCGAAGCCCGGCCTTGGCGAGGGCCCGAATGGCTCCGAAGGCGGTCATGTCATCGAAAGCCATCAGGGCGGTAAAGGGACGCTTTTGTTTGAGCAGGCCTTCGGTGAGTTTGTAGCCGTCCTCGAAACTGGAAATGGGATCGCGGGATTCGGCAAGATCGACGACCAGGCGCGAGTCGATTTCGAGGTCGGCGGATTTGGCAAAGGAACGAATTCCCTTCCAGCGCGGCGAGCTGTCGGCCAGGGCTTTGGGGCCGCGAATGAAGGCGATCTTGCGATGTCCCAGGGAGTAGAGATGCTCGACTGCGGAGTGGGCACCGAGTTCGTTGTCAACCATCACCGAGCTGATGAAATCAGTTTGCAGTTCGCGCCCGATCATGACGGTTGGGATGCTGCTCTTTTCGAGATCGGCAAGCACGTCGATGTCTACGAAAAGCCAGTTGGCGAGGACGATGAGGGCTTCCACGCGGCGGTCGAGCAACATTTCCAGATAGCGCTCGAAGCGGCTGCGCTCGTTGTGGACGTCGGTGAGAATGGGAAGATAGGACGACTGGTAGAGAGAGTTTTCAATGCCGCGCAGAACCAGAGTGCAGTAGGGATCGGTCATGTCGAACACCATGACGCCGACGGTGTGGCTGCGTTGGCTGCGCAAGGAGCGGGCGAAGAGGTTGGGACGATAGCCAAGTTTCTTGGCAGCGCGTTCGATGCGTTTCTTGGTGCTGGCGGGAATATAGCGGGCCAAAGGGGCGTTGTTCAGAACAATGGAAACGGTGGTGGAGGAAAAACCGCTCTCTTTGGCGACGTCACGGATTGTGATCATGGTGCTTTTCATGCTGGGGCTTTGGGCAGCCGGCTTGAATTCAAGCTGAGGCTGGCGGACACTACAGCAGAGAGTGAAACCAGTGTCAAGTTCAGGATTGCGGCGGGCGGTGATCGGATTCGCGCTGGGGTGCTGTGCGGTGGGAAGCACAGGGACGCGCGGCCTGGCACAGACGGCGTCAGCTGCAGGGTCAGCGGCGACACCTCGGGCGGGGAAATCGGGTGGACATCAGGGCACAAATGCCGATGCTAAGCAGTTGTTTGAGGATGGGGAAGCGGCGCTGAGGCGAGACGATCTGGCCACAGCGGAGGAGGATTTTGAGGGCGTGCTGGCAGTAAATCCGGAGGTCGCGGGGGCATACGCGAACCTGGGGGTGATCGCGATGCGGCGGAAACAATGGCCGCTGGCGCTGGAGAGACTGCACCACGCGGAGCGTCTGGCGCCGCAAGTGGCCGGGGTGCGGCTGAATATTGGGCTGGTTTACTACCGCCAGAATGATTTTCGGGGAGCGATTGCGCCGTTCGAGTCAGTGGTGAGGGACGCACCCGACTCCTACCAGGCGCGATATCTGCTGGGCCTGTGTTACTTCTTCAACCAGCGCTATGCCGAGGCGGCAAACACGCTGGAACCGCTGTGGCCCCAGGCTTCCAATCAATTGAATTTCCTGTACGTGCTGGGGATCGCAGCCGATAAAGCAGGTCGGGCGGACCTGGAGCAACGCGCGCTGGGGCGGCTGGTGGAAACGGGACAGGACACAGCGGAGTTTCACTTGCTGATGGGGAAGGCACACCTGAACCGGAGAGAATATGACGAGGCGATCGTGGAGCTGGAAAGCGCGGCCAAGGCTGAGCCAAAACTCCCCTTCGTTCACTTCAATCTCGGTATGGCGTATTTGGAGAAGCAGGATTTGGAGCGGGCAAAGGCGGAATTTTTGAAAGATATTGCGATTGAGCCAGATGTGGCCTACGACTACGATCAACTCGGGCTGGTGCTTTACCTGCAAGAGCAGGATCGGGATGCGGAGAAAATGTTCCGCCAGGCGTTGCGGCTGGATCCAAAGCTTTCGAGTTCCGATTTTCAGCTGGCGCGGGTTTGTCTGCGGGAACAGAAGTACAAGGAGGCATTGGCAGCAATCGACGTGGCTAAAAAGCTGAGTCCGCAGAGCGAGAGCATATATTACGTGCGCGGCCAGATTCTGCAACACCTCGGGCGGACGCGAGAGGCTAAGGCAGAGATGGACGAGTTTACTCAGATGTCGAATGCGTCGCGCGAAAAACGGCATCAGGAATTGGAGTCGGGTCCGGTGCCTGACCCGGAGCTGACCAGAGAACCGCAGTGAGGATTCGTTTTGTCCCTGATATTGTGGGGGTATGGTTCGAATCCCTTACGGCGGGGTGCTGTTTGATTTGGATGGCGTGTTGATTGATTCCACTCCGGCGGTGACACGCGTTTGGAAACAATGGGCAACAAGACACGGGCTTAATCCCGAAGAAGTGGTGAATCGAGCCCACGGAAGGCCGAGTATCGCGACCATCCGCGAATTGCTTCCCCAGGCCGACGCCGAGCGCGAGAACAAAGAAGTCGAACGAGGGGAAATCGAGGACATTGCAGGAGTAGTTCCGCTGCCGGGGGCGCAAGAGCTGTTGCAGGCGTTGCCGCGGGATCGCTGGACGATTGTGACCTCGTGTACACGGCCGCTGGCGGAAGTGCGATTGCGCGCGGCGGGGCTGAGCATACCTCGCAAAATGGTCACGGCCAGCGATGTTGAGAACGGGAAGCCGCATCCTGAACCTTATCTGAAGGGCGCGGCAGAACTGGGCGTGGCCGCCAGCGATTGCGTGGTGGTAGAGGATGTTCCGGCGGGAATTCGCTCGGGGAAGGCAGCGGGGGCGAGGGTGATCGCGGTGTGCACGACGGCGACCGACGAAGAGTTGCGAGCCGCGCGCGCAGATTGGATTGTGGGGAGTTGTCGAGACATTGGAGTGGGTGATGGAGAACTGGTGATTGCTGCGAGATGAACTCGGGCGAAACAAACAGCAGGTTCCTCCACACGCCCTCGGCGCTAGCGCGCCTACGGACGGCTCGGAACGACAAGTTTCAGTGATGCAACGGAACTCGGCTTCATAGATACGCGTATATCAGATTGCGGGAAGTGACCCGGCCGGGACCACTTTAGCAGGTTGATTCGAACTGCGATACACTTTTAAGGCGCATGGCTTCAGTGTCTAGTCAGGTCAGCAGCGGTGGGCTGGTCACGCCGCGACCGTCTTTGGCAACATTGTTTGCTCAATTCTCAGGCAGGAGACTCATCATGCACTCTTTCAGATTTGCGTTGCTAGCAGTCTTACTTTGTCCGCTGGTTGGATCGGCGCAGCAAATGCCGACTGCCGATCAGGCTCCGAAGTTGGAGCATTTCGATCCCAACATGGTGGACCGGACACTCGATCCCTGTCAGGATTTTTATCAATACGCGTGCAGCAAGTGGAACGCGGCCAACCCGATCCCTGCTGACCAAGTGGCATGGGGAACGAGCAGCGGCTTGCAGTATTGGAATGAGAACATCCTGCGTCAAGCACTGGAGAAGGCCTCGGCGCAGACCAGCGGACGCAGCGATTTTGAACAGAAGATTGGCGACTACTGGCAGGCATGCAGCGACGAACCCGCCCTGGAAACTGCCGGCGACCGGGATTTGAAACCGGGGCTGGAGCGCATTGCCAATATGAAGAGCAAGTCGCAACTGGCGGACCAGGTAGCACACGTCCACATGAGCACTCCGGGTGCGTGGTCAGGCAATGATAACCAGACGGCCGCCGCGCTGCTTGGCTTCGGCTCCCAACAGGATTACGACGACGCCAGCAAGGTGGTGGCGAGCATTGATCAGGGCGGATTGGGATTGCCAAACCGTGACTTCTACGTGAAGGACGATGCCAAGTCGAAAGACATCTTGAGCAAGTACGAAGTCCACGTGGCCAAAATGCTGACGCTGACGGGGGAAAACGCGAACCAGGCCGCAGCGGACGCGAAGACGGTGATCGCGATGGAAACGGCGATGGCCAAGGCGCAGATGGACAATGTGGCACGGCGTGATCCGAAAAACATCAATAACAAGATGAGTTTCGAGCAAGTGCAGGGGCTGACGCCGTCGTTTGACTGGAGGAAATACACGGCAGACATCGGGGCGCCTTTGTCCCAACCGCACTATTTGGTGAGCACGCCAACATTTTTCGCGGCATTGGAGCAATTGATCCACGAGCGTTCAGTGGCAGATTGGCAGGCTTATCTGCGCTGGCAACTGGTGCACGGGGCAGCGCCGTATTTGAGTAAAGCGTTTGTGGATGAGAATTGGGACTTTTTCGCTCATACCCTGTTGGGATCAAAACAGCAGTTGCCGCGCTGGCGGCGATGTGTGCGCGCGGCCGATCGCGATCTGGGAATGGCGCTGGGACAAGCCTACGTGGAAGCAGCGTTTCCTCCGGCGAGCAAAGAACGGACGGTCGCTCTGGTGCATGACGTGGAACACGCGCTGGACCAGGACATCACCACGCTCGACTGGATGCAGCCAGCCACTAAAGAGCAGGCCAAGGTCAAGCTGCATGCTATCGAGGACAAGATCGGCTATCCGAACCAGTGGCGCGATTATTCTTCAGTGAAGATCACGCGCAGCAGTTACCTGAACAATGTGCAGGAGGCGACGGTGTTTGAGTTCCATCGTCAACTCGACAAGATCGGCAAGCCGGTGGACCGCAGCGAGTGGACCATGACGCCCCCGACGATCAATGCGTATTACGATCCCCAGCTCAATACCATCAACTTCCCTGCGGGAATTCTACAGCCTCCGTTCTTCGATGCAGGCACGGATGACGCCGTGAACTACGGGGCGATCGGAATGGTAATTGGGCATGAGATCACGCACGGTTTTGACGATCAAGGGCGCAAGTTCGACGCTCAAGGGAACCTGCGCGACTGGTGGACGGCAGCAGATGCGAAGGCCTATGACGAGCGCGACGAGTGCATCGCCGATGAGTACACGCAAGAGATTCCCGAAGCCGGTGTCAAGCAGAATGGACATCTGACCCAGGGGGAAGACACGGCGGACAATGGCGGACTGCGCCTGGCGTTTACGGCGCTGGGCAACAAACTGCAGGCTGCGGGCAAGTCTTTGGATGAGAAGGCCGCCAGCGGATGGACGCCGCGGCAGGAGTTCTTCCTCTCCTACGCGTACGAGTGGTGCACCGAGTACCGGCCAGAATTGATGCGCACCGTCGTGATGACAAACCCGCACTCGATTCCGAAATACCGGGTAAACAATGTGGTGTCGAACATGCCCGAGTTCCAGCAGGCGTTCTCATGCAAGAACGGAGCGCCGATGGTGCGGGCGAAGCAGTGCAGAGTCTGGTAGGTGTTTGTACTCCAAAGTGATGTTGCCACCCACCCAAGCGCAAAGGGCACGCTAGGATGGGGCGCCCCGGTTGGGTGCTTCCTCAAATTAAACGCGGGCGAGGTGGAGGGCGAACCAGGTGCGGTCATCGAACCAACTGGCATCCAGCGAGAAGCCGGAGAGTTCGAGCATCTCGCGAACCATGGGCATGGTGTATTTGTAGCTGTTCTCAGTGTGGATTCGTTCACCGTTCGCAAGTTTAACCCTTGAATTGAGCAAGCCTAGATCGACAACCTGAGGACGCAAGCTCTCCAAGTAAATTTCTATTCGCGATTTCACGGGACTCCAAGCGGCAATGTGACTGAAGAAGCTGAGGTCGAAGTTCGCGCCCAGTTCACGATTGAGCCGGGCCAGGATGTTCTTGTTAAACTGCGCAGTGATACCCTGAGCGTCATCGTAGGCGGGGACGAGAATAGAGGGATCTTTGACCAGGTCGGTTCCGAGCAGCAAGGCGTCGCCGGCCGCCAGTTGACTACGAATCTGGCTGAGCATTTCGACGGCGGGACCGGGATCGAAGTTACCGATGCTCGATCCCAAATAAAGAACGAGTTTCCGTCCCCGGATATTGCGCAAGAAACCGAAACCCTGGCTGAAATCAGCGACCACGGGCCGGACCGAGACCCTCGTACACTGCGACTGCACCCGCTCCTGAGCTTCGGCGAGTGCGGCCGGAGAGATATCGACGGGAACATATGGAACGCGCATTTGGCACCGGGAAAAGGCCTGCAAGAGGGTAGTGGTCTTGGTGGCCGTACCGGAACCGAGTTCGACTACGGTGACGCCGGGGCGGACTTCCTTCGCGATTTCGGCGCCGTGCCCGCACAGGATTTCCAGTTCGGTGCGCGTCGGGTAATACTCTGGCAGGCGTGTAATCTGCTCGAACAGAGCGGAGCCGGCCCGGTCGTAAAACAGCTTGCAGGGCAGGGTCTTCTGAGAGCCGAAAAGACCCAACTGCACGTCCTCGGCGTAGGGCGGCGGAGCAATGAGTTCACGAGCGATCATTTGGCCAACCTGATGCCAGAGAATTGCCAGCGGGCGTGCGGTGGAAAGAAGTTACGGTACGTGGCGCGAATATGACTGGCAGGGGTGGCGCAAGATCCGCCCCGCAGCACCAGTTGGTTGACCATGAACTTGCCGTTGTACTCGCCAATCAGGCCTTCGGCGGGCTTGAATCCGGGATAGGCGACGTAGGGACTTGAGGTCCACTCCCACACGTCACCAAACATTTGAGGATGGGGACCGGCAGGACGTGGATGCACGGGGCCGCTATCGAGGAAGCTGCCTCTGGCCGGGATTCGGTTGGCGGCGATCTCCCACTCTTGTTCGGATGGGAGACGACCGCCACGCCAGCGCGCGTAGGCCTCAGCTTCGTAGTAACTGACATGGCAGACCGGCTCAGAAGGATCCATGGGTTTGAGTCCTAGCGAAGTGAACTGGAACCAGGAGCAGCGGTCTCCTTCCCCGGCACGCTCCCAGTAGAGGGGCGCACTCCAACCCTCTGCACAGACTTTGTCCCAACCATCGGAGAGCCAGAGATCGGGACGACGATAGCCGCCATCCTGCATGAATTCCAGATATTCACCGTTGGTGACGGAACGAGATGCGATGCGAAACGGCCGCAAGAGAACTTCGTGGCGCGGACTTTCATTGTCAAAAGAGAAATCCGCTCCCTCGTGACCGATGAGGTGAATGCCGCCTTCGATCTCAATCCAGGTAAGGGGTGGGGGCAGAGCGGATCCGGGTGCGAGAAGTGCGTGTCCCGGCAGCAAAGGGCTGGACCAGAGAGCGTGCTTGATATCAGTAAGAATCAATTCCTGGTGCTGCTGCTCATGGTTGAGGCCGAGTTCGACCAGAGTGGCCACTTCGGCGCTGGCATAGTCCAACAGCGCGAGCACAGCGGCATCAACATGCGAACGGTAGGCGTGAACGCGATCCAGGCTGGGGCGCGACATAAGCCCTCGAGACCCGCGATTGGGGTGGGAACCGAGTTGTTTGTAGTAGGAGTTGAACAGAAATTGGAAGTGAGGGTCAAAAACCTGATATCCAGGAAGCTGTGGCAGCAAAATAAAGGTTTCGAAGAACCAGGTAGTGTGGGCGAGATGCCACTTGGTGGGGCTGGCATCGGGCATGGATTGCAGCATCTGGTCTTCGGGGGAAAGGTCGGCGGTGATCCGCAAGGTGGTCTGGCGAATCTCGGCAAAACGCTGGCACAGTGAAATGCCCACGGCGTTTGTGTTCTGGAGTGCAAGACTGGCGGTCATCGATCACCCTTCCAATAGAGTCACAAGCTCGAACCCTGAGACGGAGTGGGACGACATCGTACTATTGATGCAGGAAAGAATCCAATCGGTGTGAAGAATTTCAATCTCATTCTGGCGCCGAGGCCATGATGATGGGATTCGCCAGCACCGACAAGGTTCCAGAAGAGCGGCTTTGTTTCATGTGGAGTGAAACGCGCCTCCTGTTGCGAGCAGAGAAGTCCACCCTGTCGCAGAGAGCGTGACAAGCGTGGGCATGCCGTTTCGAGTGCCGGTCCTCGGATCCACGTTTTTCAGCTACTTACACGGAACGGATACTAACCAACTTGTTTGCAATCGGTTACAGACATTACCAACGGGCCATTTAGGGGCACAGGAGGGCCATTCCGCGGGGGCGTGGAGAAAGCTAGGATTTACATGTCCGCCAAAGGAGCGACATATGCATCAGGAAATGGTTCCGAGCAGCCTCCTGGTTTCGCTGGCTCACTCTTATGAGGAAGATCCTCGCCAGTTTGTGACTTTGCCCAAGCCGGTGGTGGATTCGTCGCTGACGCGCATGGTGGTTGCCGAGATGAGGAATCAGGGGTACGTGGAAGAACAGATGCGCGGAGTTGTCCGGCTGACGATGCGCGGATATCAGTTTTACAAGAGCTAGTGCAGCTTTTGGCTCCTAGCTTTTGGCTTTTGGCTCCTTAGGAGTTGGTTTGGTTCACTCAGCCCGCGGTCCCATGCCGCGGGCTTTTTTGTGCGCAGAATCACTTTGAGTTCAGGTAGAGATCGGCGACATGGCTGGCGATCTTACCGGGGTCGGCGTCGGCGAGGTTGGTGAGGACGGCGACGGTGAGTTTGTCGTCCAGGTAGCGCGAAATGTGGACCTCGAAGCCCTGCCAGGAGCCACCGTGATCGAGAATTTTGTGGCCGTTCTTCGCGACAATGTGCCAACCGAAACCGTAGTTGCCGGGATTGGGCTGGCCGTTCAGCAGCTTCGCAGGAGTCCACATCTGTTCGAAACTGGAGGTGTGGAGAAGCTGTTCGGTATAGAGGGCTGCGTCCCATTTCGCGAGATCCAAGATTGAGAAGTAAAGGGCGCCGTCGGCAGTGGTGTTGAGCGTCGGCGAAACCCACTCCTGGTTCTTCAGCTCTCCTTTGACCAGGCGGTACCCCGAGGCGCGGTTGGGAACGATATCGGCTTCGCTGATGATGCGAGTTGTGGTCATGCCCAAAGGACGGAAAATTCGCTCTTGCAGGAAGTCTCCATAGAACTCGCCCGTGACCTGATGGATGAGGATGCCTAAGGTCAAGTATCCGAGATTGGCGTAGCTGTAGTTGGTGCCGGGCGGGAATGCCAGCGGGATGCCTTCGACAATCTTGAGCAAATCGGCTTCGGTGTAATCTTTGCGGAAATCGAATTTCTCAGGGTAATCGGTGAAGCCGGCGGTGTGGCTGAGGAGTTCGCGAATGGTGACCTGACGCCAGGTGGCGGGAGCGTCTTTGAAGTAGTTGGTGATGGGATCGTCGAGCTTTATCTTCCCTTCTTCAACCAGCATCATTACGGCGGTAGCAGTGAATTGCTTCCCCACCGAACCGGATTGGAAGATGGTTTCGGGTTTTGATGGAACCTGAAGTTCAATATTCGAGAAGCCGTAGCCTTGAGCGCGGACGATTTTGCCATCGCGTGCGACCAGCAGAGAGAGGCCGGGAATGTGCTGCTTCTCCATCTCGGAGTGAATATAGGCGTCGATGGGGTCGGGAGTTTGGGCGAGTGCGGAGTAAGTGAGAAGTAGCGCGAGCACTAAGCTGCCGAGCTTCGCGCGGGCTGGACGGGCGAGACGCCCGTCCCCACACAAGCGGATGAGTCTCAAAACGTGACCCTGGCGGCGATCTGACCGATGCGCGGAGTAGCGCCGCGGAAAGTGCCGGTGGTGGTTATCTGTCCGAACAATGGACTGTTGATGTTGGTGGCATTGTCGACAAAAGTCGGTTGCGCGAACTCCGGGTGATTGAGGGCGTTGAAGAACTCAAAACGCAGTTCCAGGCTGACGCGCTCAGTGATGGCGGTGGTTTTGGCTAATGCGAGATCCATGTTGGTGAGGCCCGGGCCACGCAGGGTGTTGCGGTGGAGACCGTAGGTCCGGTCCTTGGGATTGTTTACGGGATCAAGCTCTGGAAAACAGGGGTTATCGCCTTGGTAGTAGGAGTTATTCTCGAGCGGCACGTTGGAGAAACTGTTGGGGTTGAAATAGAAATTGCCGGTAACGGCAGTGTAGCTGATCTGGCATCCGCCGGTGACCGCGTTGGTGCCATAGGTAATTTCGTTGATGGTGCGCTGGTGGTCGGGGTTGTAGGTGGTGAGCGGGCCAAGAACCGCAGCGTTGGTCAAGTAGGGGTCGCCCGCACCAGATGTGCCCGGGTTGGTGGGGTCGTTGATACCTGGCAACGACGCACTGATGTCGAAAGGAAAACCGGTACGCCAAGTCACAATGGGATAGAGACTCCAGCCTTTAGTCAGGCGTTTGGGACCGCTCGTCCAAGCGTGATCGAAGGGTATATCCCAACCGCCGCTGAAGGTGATGCGATTGCGAACGTCGCTATCGCTGGAAGCGTAGTAAAGGTCGGGGTTGTAAGCCGGCACGTAGGCATTGCGCTGGCGGAACCCGGAGGCGTTGTCCAAATTGTGAGAGTAGGTGTAGGCAAGAGTGAAATAAGCGGTGCCGAGTTTGGAAGTCTTGGGCTGCCGCGTCAGGCTGGCTTCGAGGGCGTTGTAGTTGGCATTGGAGGTGTTCTGGAATTCGGGAAGCTGGCCGAAACACTGAATTCCTACGGTAGTTCCACAAGTGCTATTGCCGGGGAGTTGATCGAGCACGCGAGTGGTCGTCCCGAGGATCATAGGATTGATGTCTTTGAGCGAAGTGAGGCCGTGGGACGAGCTGCCGACATAGTTCGTTTCCATGACAATGCCCGCGAAAAGATTGCGCTGCAAGCTCAGGTTGTACTGGTAAACGTAAGGAGTGCGCAGATGCGGATCCACGAGATAGACAATGCCGTTGCTGTTGATCGGCACAAAAGGCGCGAAGGACACGTCGGCGGAGGGCGGCTTCGAAGGAAAAGAATTGGGAACGCCGGTTTGGGCGCAGGTGCCATCATCGTTGAACGACACGCATGCATTTGGGAACGGCTGGTTCATGTAGTTAATGGGCCCGGAGGGAGCGACAGGGACGCCGTAAAACAGTCCGGCGGTACCGACAAACGGGGCCTGGCCATTGAATTGGAGATTATCTTCCGCTTTCAGGATGTCGTAGAACATACCGAAACCGCCGCGGAGGCTGGTCTTGCCGGAGCCGGTGGGATCCCAGGCAAAGCCGACGCGAGGAGCGAAATTCGTCTTGTCAGGAAAGTTGGAGCCCTTCGGGGCGCCAGGGTCTCCGGGGAAGACCAATCCGGTCGGAGCATTCACAAAGCGTTGGGATTGCTCGCCCGGAATGACGGAGAAGCTGCGACCCTGGGTATCGGTCTTGGGCGTGCTGTATTCGTAGCGAAGCCCGAGAGTCAGGACGAGGTTCCGGGTTGCGTGCCATTCGTCCTGCGCGAAGACGTAGGTATTCTTGGTGCGAATGTTGGAAGGGGCCTTAGCACTCTGAAAGTAGTCGTAGGGGACGCCGAGCAGGAAATCGGCGTAGGAGTTCCCGGAACCGATGCCGCCGGAGCCAAAGTAATCGAACTCACCGTTGATAATAAAATCGTAAGCCAGGTTTTCCTGATAGGGAGTAAATCCACCGCCGAATTTCCAGTTATGATTGCCGCGCGTCCAGGAGACGGAATCGGTCCAGGAGAAAGTGTTTTCAACGTAGCGGGTGGGACCATTTTCACTGTTACCAATGGCAAGTCCGGTGTCGAACAACAGGTTCGTGGGACCAGTAGGGACATCGGGAGTGACGCCGATGCCGAAGGCCGAAGGCGGGGGCAGGATATTGGCGGGAGTGTCGCTCAAATAATTGCTGCGATGGGATACGAAATGGAATTCATTCAGCAGCGTGGGCGAAAAAACCCGCGTGTAGCCAATGTTTGTGAAGTAATAGTTAGCCTCGGTTCGGCTTGCGAAGCCTGGGACTGTGGCAAAGTCGAGAGGGTTGAAGGTACCGTTGTACGGGTCGCCCTGACGATTTAGACCGACCGTCGCTGAGATTTTGTCCTTGGGGCTGAGGTTGAAATCTAACTTGATAGTCAATTCATCGCGGTTGTCCACTGCGTCCGCGCTCGTAGAAAGCAAACCGCCGGGCGCGCTGGGAATCAATCCCGCCTTGATATAGGCCTGGGCAACGCTGTTGATCTGGCTGGGAGCGATGATGGCATGGGCTGCGAGCGTGGCATTGGGCTGGAAGTAGGGGTTCGCCAGCAGAAACGCCGCGACGTTTGGATCAGGTCCACCGTTGACGGATTGGGAGAAGTTTCCCTGCACCTCCAGTGGGGTGAAAACTGGGCTAACGTCGGGCTCGCCTTTCACCTGCCGCTGTCCCTGATAGGCGAGAAAGAAAAATATCTTGTCTTTGACGATTGGTCCGCCCAGAGTGGCCCCGAACTGATTGCGTTTCAAATCCAACCGAGGAAGGTCCTGCTGAATATTGAAGAAGTCGTTGGCATCGAGGACTCGGTTGCGAAAAAACTCGAAGAGACTACCGTGCAGTTGATTGGTCCCAGACTTGGTCACCACGCTGATGATGCCGCCACCATTACGGCCATATTCTGCGGTGTAGTTACTGGTGAGCAGGCGGAATTCGGCAATCGCATCAGGGTTGGGGTCGATCAGATTGCTATTGTCCAGCAGATCGTTGTTCTGTCCGCCATCGAGCAGAAAAGTGACGGAATCGGTGCGGCCACCGGCGATGCTGAAGTTCCCTGCCCCACCATTGTCGTCATTGCTTTCCGTGACGCCCGGTTGCAATAGAGCAAGGTCAAGAGTATCGCGTCCGTTGAGCGGCATGTTGGTGAGAGTCCGTCCGGTCACAGATTGACCCAGGGTCGCATTCACGGTTTCAACCGGCGCGGCTTGCGCTCCTACTTCCACCGTCTGGCTGGCGGCGCCGACTTCCATTTTGATATCGACACGCAAGGCCTGGTTGATGAGTAGTTTGTATTCGTTGCTTAGGACCGTACGAAATCCCTGATGTTCTGCGGTGACCTTATAGTTGCCGATGGGCAGGGCGAGCACCTGATAGTAGCCATCCTGGTTGGTATTGGCCCTCCGGCTCACCTGAGTAGCGGTGTTGGTGACGGTGACGTTGACGCCGGGAATGACGGCACCGCTGGGGTCGGAAATTGTGCCTGCGATTCTGCCAGTGGCGTCCTGGGCGGAAGAACGCGCCGGGACCAGCAGCAGGGTGATGGACAACAGCGCAACCTGTGGCAGTTTCATCGGGGGCTCCAAGTGTTCGCAGCGATTGATGAAAAGCGGAACGTGGTGCAGAGAGTATTCCGCTTGCGAGAGCGGGGCGGTTCAGGGGATCACAGGCCAGATTCGAGCTTCCCGGAATCAACCAGGCGCGCGATTTGCTCCAATGTGTACAGCGCTGCCGAGACGGAATCATTGACCATAAGGCGATGGCCCCTGGACGAAGTGCCTCGCATCTTGTCAGAGGGGATGGCAGAAGTCAAGTGCGGTGGTATCTGGGTGTTGGGTTTGAAGTGACCCACTACCGGTGTCTGGGTTTAGAGGCAGATCTCAGTTCCGAGATCTCAGCTCTCAGATTCTAGATTTTCTGAGTTTTCCAGCGGCCGCGCTTGAATAGGATGGCGCTGGCGGCAGCGATGGAGCCTTCTGCCACTACGATGGACCAGAACACGCCGTTGGAGCGGAAGCCTAAGTGAATGGCCAGGTAGTAGGCAAGCGGGATTTCCAGAAGCCAGAAGCCGAAGAAATTCACTATGGTAGGAGTGATGGTGTCGCCCGCGCCATTGAAGGCCTGCAACATCACAAAGGCGTAGGCGTAGCCGATGTTGCCGTAACTGACGATGCGCAAACACGACGCGCCCAATGGAACCACGCCGGGATCGTGGGTGAAAAGCCTAACGATGGGTTCGGCGAAAAACACGAAGAACACGCCGATGACGCCGAGGAAAATCATGTTGTAGAGGCCGGTGCGCCAGACCGCCAACTCGGCCCGGTCAGGTTGTTTTGCTCCGAGATTCTGCCCCACCAGGGTGGCTGCGGCGTTGCTCAATCCCCACGAGGGCAGGATGGCAAAGACTACGATCCGTATAGCGATAGTGTAGCCAGCGAGCGCAGCCGATCCGAAAACACTGATGATGCGGACCAGGCCGATCCAACTGGTGTGGGCGATGGCGAACTGCAAAATGCCGGTGATCGAGACGCGCAACAGGCGGAGCAGGATGGTCAGGTTCACGCGAAGCTGGCGGCCCAGAATGCGGAGGCGCTCGGTACCGCGCAGCAGGCGATAGAACTGATAAGCGACACCGATGCTGCGGCCGGTGAAAGTGGCGAGGGCGGCTCCGGTGACGCCGAGGCGAGGAAATGGCCCCAGCCCAAAAATCAGGCAGGGATCAAGAATCAGGTTGATGATGTTGGAGACCCAGAGCAAACGCATGGCGATGGCGGCGTCACCGGCGCCGCGGAAGATGGCATTGTTGAGAAACAGCAACAGGACAGCTCCGCTGCCTCCGAGCGCGATGCGGGCGTAGCCGCTGCCGAGGGACACAATCTCCGGAGACGCACCCATCAAAGTAAGCAATCGCGAGGCCCAAATCCAGCACGGAATGCCGATGGCGACAGCGACTCCCAGGCCGAGTACGATCGCCTGCACCGCAGCCACGGCCGCCCCTTCGGGATCCTTTTCGCCGATGCGGCGCGCCACCATGGCAGTGGTGGACATACCCAGTCCAATGCTCACCGCAAACACCAGACTGAGCAGCGATTCAGTGAGGCCGACGGTGGCAACCGCATTAGCCCCGAGGCGTCCCACCCAGAAGACGTCGACCACGGCGAAGAGTGATTCCAGAACCATCTCTAACACCATGGGCACGGCGAGCAACAAGATGGCGCGGTTTAAGCTGCCTTCGGTGTAGTCCTGATGAGAGCCGCGGATGGCTTCCCGCAGCGAAGTCCACAGACTGCGCGAAGACGTGATGGCAGAAGGCAATTCCATAGTGCGTTTTTTTGACGGGCGAGCCCTGGGTGCGGGACGGCAAATTATAGAAGGTTATGTGGCTTCTGTCCGCTTGAGAAATGCGCCAAAGAGCTGGGACAAAGAACGCTTGCTCGGGATGACGTCTGTGCTAAAATGGCGGCAGTTTTGCCACCCGTCTTGGGATTTTCATAGTCCTGGCCTTGCCGCTCCGTCTGAGGGCTTCGTAACTTCGATTCGTTCCACAATCCGGAGGTTTCTCATGCCAGTCTCGTTTGATAGAACACATTCTGCCAGCCAAAATCTGCGTTTCCGCCAGCTAACCCTCCTTTCCGTGACGCTGTTTGTAATCTGCGCGGCGGGGTTGAGTTTCGCCACCGACGTTGTGACCTACCACAACGACATTTACCGAACCGGAGAAAATCTAAAGGAGACGATTCTTACCCAGAGCAACGTGAATTCGACGAACTTCGGGAAGCTGTTTTCAGCTCCGGTGGATAGCGTGATTGACGCCGAGCCCTTGTATTTGTCGCAGCTCGACATCCCCGGCAAAGGAACTCATAACGTGGTTTACGTGGAGACGGAGAATGACAGCGTCTATGCGTTCGACGCCGACCAGGGGACTCTGTTGTGGCAGGTGTCGGTGCTGGGCGCGGGAGAAACACCTTCCGACACGCACGGTTGCGGGCAGATTTCGCCGACCATCGGAGTGACTGCAACGCCGGCGATTGATCGTCATACCGGGCCGCACGGAACTATTTATGTAGTGGCGATGAGCAAGAGCGGCTCCAACTATTTCCAGCGGATCCATGCGCTGGATGCGGCCACGGGAAAAGAACAGCCGGGCTCGCCGATCACGGTGGCGGGCAAGTATCCGGGCACCGGCGACGGCAGCCAGGGCGGGTATGTGATTTTTGCTCCGGGGCAATATGCAGAACGGCAGGGGCTATTGCTGCTCAACGGCATACTTTACACGGCCTGGACTTCGCACTGCGACGAGCGGCCTTACACGGGTTGGATCATCGCCTATAACGCAAACACCGGGGCGCAGGTGGGAGTGCTGGATTTGACGCCGAACGGCAACGAAGGAGCGATCTGGCAAGCGGGGGCAGGGATGGCATCCGACGGCACGTATCTTTACTTGCTCGACGCCAACGGCACCTTCGACACTACTTTGAACGCACAAGGCTTTCCGATAAACGGGGACTTCGGCAACGCATTCGTAAAGATTTCGACCAGCAACGGCACGCTCGCGGTGGTGGATTATTTCAACATGTACAACACGGTGCAGGAATCGGATTCGGACACCGACCTGGGCTCGGGCGGGGCGATGTTGCTGCCGGCGATGAAGGACGGTCAGGGGAACTCGCACGATCTTGCGATCGGCGCCGGGAAGGACTCGAACATTTACATCGTGGACCGCACCAACATGGGGAAGTTCAATCCCCAGAATGACAGCGCAATTTATCAGGAACTCGACGGCGCGCTCCCCGGGGGAGTGTGGTCGATGCCGGCGTATTTCAACGGGAATGTTTACTACGGACCGGAAGGCAGCAATTTGGTGCAGTTCAAGTTCACCGATGCCAAGCTCTCGACGAGTCCGGTGGCAAAAAGCGCGGTCAGCTTTCCTTATCCCGGAAGCACGCCCAGCATTTCGGCCAATGGATCGCAGAACGGCATTGTGTGGGCGATTGAGCACAGCGATCCCAATGATGTATTGCATGCTTACAACGCCAGTTCGGTGGCGAAGGAGTTGTATAACTCCGGGCAGGCGGCGAATGGTCGCGATCAGTTCGGTTCGGCCAGCCACTTTGGCACACCCATGATCGTGAACGGCAAAGTATATGTGGGAACGCAGAACGGCTTGGCGGTGTTTGGGATATTGCCGCAAGGCAAGAAGTGAGTGAATCTGTTTGTGTGCAAAGCGGTGAAGGCCGCATGAAGATTGCACGCTTGTGGCAGTTTCAAAAGGTTATTCACAATTGTTGTTGAAAAGTAGCCAGGCTGCGGATGAGCTTTTGAAGTCAGAGGGTGAGGAACGACCCACAAAACGGAAAACGTCAATCGCAGAGATCACCGAGAAAAAGCTGCGGAGGACGCAGAGAACAA
>Ga0209169_10000638_pt1 | contig 21353 bp, 10 predicted proteins | sample HubBroMetageWRM4_FD_188346 | JGI IMG/M metagenome (GOLD analysis project Ga0209169, IMG submission 188346) | Warmed soil microbial communities from the Hubbard Brook experimental Forest, New Hampshire - Hubbard Brook CCASE Soil Metagenome WRM 4... | ecosystem: Environmental > Terrestrial > Soil...
ACTTCAGGACCGCAGGTCATCAACCACTACAACCTGTTTCGTTCCGCCGAAATCGATGGCGCGGCCGCGCCGGGGTACAGTTCCAGTCAAGGCCTGGCGTCGATGGAGGAACTGGCCAAGCAAAATATGTTGCAGGGCATGACGTTCCAGTGGACGGGGCTGGCACTGGAAGAAGTTGAAGCCGGCGGCAAGGCCATCATCATTTTTGGTTTGGGCATTCTGGTGGTGTATCTCACGTTGTCGGCGCAGTACGAGAGTTTCGCTCTGCCGTTCATCATTCTGCTGGCGGTCCCGATGGCGGTGCTGGGCGCGCTTTTGTTCATCCAGATGCGCGGACTGGTGAACGATGTCTACGTGCAAATCGGGCTGGTGATGCTGATTGGACTTTCGGCGAAGAACTCGATTCTGATTGTGGAATTTGCCGAGCAGTTACTCAAGCAGGGCCGCACCATCATCAACGCGGCGATTGAAGCGGCCGAATTGCGATTACGCCCCATCCTGATGACCTCGTTTGCGTTCGTGTTCGGCGTCCTGCCATTGTACTTTGCAACCGGCGCCGGCAAGCTGGGACGGCACTCAGTTGGAACCGCGATTGTCGGCGGTATGTTGTTCTCTACCGTTCTGAACCTGTTCTTCATCCCCGTGTTGTACGTGATTCTCAAGACTCTGCTGACGTCGCTTTCGGCCAAAAAACCGGACGGGACACAGCCGGCGCGGGTTTCGTAGGGAATCTAGGCCCACCCGGACCACCTGAGCCCATCATCTCGGCGCATTCACACTCCCGTAACAATCCTGTTGTATAGTTTCGCGGACATCGGGGACACGTTCTCCGGCACTGATTCCAAATCCCTAACGAGACACAGGAGATCCAAATGGCGACCGCTTCGCCCACACTTGAAGCAAAACTTAACAAAAGTCCAGGAAGAATAGGAATGGTGGGCTTCGGGGTGGTGCTGCTGATAGGGATCATTTACGCCGCGCGCCAGCTTCTCGCGGATCTTTCCAATGTCCACGGCGAATCCATTACGCCGTACATCTTGCTGGGCATTGCGCTGTTAGTGGCGCTGGGGTTCGAGTTTGTAAATGGATTTCACGATACCGCGAACGCCGTGGCGACTGTCATCTACACCCATTCCATGGAGCCGCATATTGCCGTGGTTTGGTCCGGATTCTGGAACTTCCTGGGCGTATTGACGTCGAGCGGCCTGGTCGCTTTCGGAATCATCTCGCTGCTGCCGGTTGAATTGATCCTGCAAGTCGGGAGTAAAGCCGGGTTCGCGATGGTGTTTGCTCTACTGGTCGCGGCCATCATTTGGAACCTTGGCACTTGGTATTTCGGCTTGCCGGCTTCCAGTTCGCATACCCTGATTGGCTCCATCATCGGCGTGGGCATAGCGAACCAGTTGATATCCGTGAAAACCGGCACCAGTGGCGTGGACTGGGGGCAGGCCACCAACATTGGAAAGACGCTGCTGATCTCGCCCATCGTGGGCTTTGTCTGCGCCTTCCTGCTTTTGTCGCTGATGAAGGTGGTGGTGAAGAACCGGAAACTCTATGAGGCGCCGGAAGGCGCTGAACCGCCGCCGTTTTGGATTCGCTGCCTGTTGGTGCTGACGTGCACCGGGGTGAGTTTCGCGCATGGCTCGAATGACGGTCAAAAAGGTATGGGGCTCATCATGCTGATCCTGGTGGGTACCGTGCCGACCGCCTACGCGTTGAACCACGCCATCACTCACAAGCAGTCCGACGATTTCGTGGCGGTTTCACAACAGGCGGGCAACACCTTGTCGAAGTATGTCAGCCCCAACGCAGTGATCGCGGACGATCGCGAAGAGGTCACCGATTACGTTCGCACCCGTGAATTCACTCCCAACACCATGCTGGCGTTGCGTCAACTGGTTACCGACATCGGCAACGAGACGGTGCTGTTCGGCGAACTGGCCAAGGTGCCGAATGACCGGGTGCGGAACTTCCGCAATGACATGTATCTGGTGAGCGAGGCCCTGCGCCTGATGAAGAAGACCAAGCAACCAGCCATGGGCGCTGCCGACTGGGAGGTTCTGGACAATTACAAGAAACACGTGGACGGGGCGACGCGGTTTATCCCGGGATGGGTCAAAGTTGCGGTTGCCATGGCGCTGGGCCTGGGCACAATGGTGGGCTGGAAGCGCATTGTGGTTACAGTGGGAGAAAAGATCGGCAAGGAGCATCTCACCTATGGTCAGGGAGCGGCGGCAGAAATCACTGCCATGATCACCATCGGCGCGGCCGATTGGTTTGGAATGCCGGTAAGCACCACGCACGTGCTCTCTTCTGGAATCGCCGGTACCATGGCTGCAAATCATTCCGGCTTGCAATGGTCAACGGTGCGGAACCTGGCGATGGCTTGGGTGCTCACGCTGCCTGCGTCGATGGTTCTGGCGGGATTTTTGTTCTGGGGGTTCCACAACATATTCTAGGTCGCCCCATTCGTTAGCGAGTGAACTGAAACACGGTGCCGTATCCCCTTACTCCACCTGAAGCGGTTGTTCCGTAGAGTACCTGCTTGGATTGGTCCAGCAGGACGTTGCCGTAAGGCGAAGCGCCATCGAGACCGTTGAAACTGAAGAAGACATGCTTCCACGCGCCTCCAGGTTGGGAGGGAGGGGCCAGCTCAAAAACCGTGCCGCACCCTGCGCCTAGCGGTTCGCACTGGCCGTTTCCGCCTCGCACCGTGGTTCCGTAGAGTGCCCCGGTAGAGTCGATGGCGAGACCGGCGAATGGGTTGGCGCCGTCGGTATTGGTGAATTGATGGAGCGTCGACTCGGTCCATGCCCCACCCTGCACCGTTGGCGGACTCAGCTCAAAAACCGCGCCGCATTGATTGTTGCAGGGACCCACGCCGCCGATGTACGTGGTTCCGTATAGATTGCCTTTGCGATCGAGGATCACACCAGCGTAGGGATTACATCCATCACTCCCAGTAAAGGCGTAGAGAACAGTTTCGGTCCAGACGCCGTTTCCCTGGGGCGAGAGTTCGAAGACTGTCCCGCACTGTGAGTTGCTTCCCCCACTCAGAGTTGTGCCGTAAAGGTTACCCGCGCTGTCAGCAATCACACCGGCAGCCGGACCGCTTCCGTCATTGCCTCCGGTAAATGCGTAAAGCGTCGTTTGTGTCCAAGATCCATCCGGCTGCGGCGCAAACTCGAGAACCATTCCATCATTGAACGTGGGCGCAGCGTCATAGGTAAATTCAACCGTCGTATAGAGATTGCCTTGCTTATCCAAAATCGGAGTTCCGACCGCTCCATAGGCGCCGGATTGATAGATCGGGTTGAGGTTCCAGACTCCATTCACCTCGCTCAATTGATAAAGCGCAGTGCTGGCACCGGCAGTGGCACCGTAAAGAGTGCTGTTGGGACCAAATACCAGATTGCTGCTGGGCGGGAAGGGATCCTGGTATTGGAATTCGTAAATGGCACTCTCTGTCCAGTTCCCCCCGTTGGATGACGGCGTAAGCTTGAACACGACGCCACAAGCTCCTCCCTCATCGCAGGCGTCGTAGTTTCCACCGGCCTCGCCAGTGCCGTAAAGAGCGCCAGTTGAGTCAAAAGTCAGACCGCTGAACGGGTCCCCGCCGTCGGCAACGCCGGTAAAGTTGTATAACGTGTTGAACTGAGGACCGGCCGCATTGGCATTGCCCGTGAGGACAAACGCTAATGAGATAAGAACCCCGCAATGTATTAGAACTGTCCAGAAAGATGGTGTCGGTTTCATTTCAGATCTCCTGCATCGTGAAAACTCTTGTGGTGCCTCACGTCGAACATCCTTACTCGCTCACCCAGAACACAGTTGCGCCGCCGTTAGTGTCGGAAGTTCCGGAGAATCTGGTGACTGCGGCGGCACCGCTGATCGAAACCGATTGCCCCAAGTAGTATCCGCTGTTACTCGTCAGCTTGGCGGCATAGGCAGAGGTTGTTTGCCAGCCGTTGTTCGGCTTTACGAAGCCATAAGCCGCACCTCGGCCTTCGACTCCGCCGACCAAAGTAAACGGCGCGCCAATGAAGCTCACATTTCCACTGATGGCAACAGACTCACCGAACCAGCCCTGTGATGTAAACAAGGGATACAGCTCGGCGGTTTGAGTCATTTCGTGCCATCCGTTTACCGGCTCGACGTAAACGTAAGCGGCGCCTACACCGTAACTGTCCTGCTGCGGTGAACCAACTATGATCGTGTTGCCGTCAACAGCCACCGAATAGCCAAAATTATCGTCTGGTCCAACGTTGGTACCGGAGAGTACGGCATTAAAATTCGAGGTAGTCAGCCATCCAGTCGTCGGCTCCAAAAAAACAAATGCCGCCCCTACGACGCTCTGCCCTTGCGAGCAGCATCCATCAGCCCCAACCACTACGGTGCCACCGCTGATGGCAACGGAGCTAGCAAACCCCACAGTGCCCCCCTGGATGTAGAGCACGGCAGTTTCCGTCGTGCTCGTCCACCCATCTGCAGGCTTCACATAAATGAAAACTTCCCCATTTCCCAGCGATTGGCCATCCGCAATCACGTTGTCGATGCCAACAACAATCGTGTTTCCATCAATGGAGACACTGCTGCCAACGTGGTCTTCACCGATTGCGTCTATATGAAAACTTCTGAGTTTGGCGGTCTCCGTCATATCGGTCCAGCCGGTCGCAGGCTTTACATAGACGTAAACCGCTCCCTCTTGCTGGTCTCCGTCAATTGTTGTCCAAGGTGCTCCAACAACGACGGTATTACCGCTGACCGCGACCGAGGCGCCAAAAAGGCCAGCCTGATCGGATGGGGTTAGCGTGGCCGTCTGGGTCATGCCGGTCCAACCGCTCGTGGGCTTTACAAAAACGTAAGCAGCACCTGTCGGATTGCCATTGACTTGCGCGCCCTCAGCACCTACGACGACCGTATCGCCATCGATGGCCACGGCGTCGCCAAACTCATCGCTTGGTTGCTGACCGAGGGAGTTCAGTTCGGCGCGATGGATGGTAACGGACTGCACAGCACTTTCCAATGCCACAGCGCCCACACAAAACAACGTGCTCAACAAGAACACAGAGAGCATACGAAGCATTCTCATAACCATGGCTCCAATCCAGCCTTTGCCGCCGCAGCGCTCGCCCAACGCAATTTTCGCCGTCATCAAAGGGCGGAGTGGGCTGTCAGCGAGCGATCTGAAACGCCGTGCCGTATCCATAAGTACCGCCATTTCTGGTGGTTCCGTAGAGTACGCCCTTGGATTCGTCGAGGAGCACGTTAGCCAAAGGCGTCTCTCCGTTCAGGCCTTGAAAACTGAAGAAGATCTCGCTCCAAACTCCCCCCGGATGCGAAGGCGGTGTCAGCCGGAAAACCGTGCCGCAGCCGGAGCCGGTCGGCTCACACGGCCCATTTCCGCCGCCAGCAGTAGTCCCGTAAAGCGCGCCAGTCGAGTCCATCGTCAAACTCGCCTGGGGATTGGCGCCGTCTTTACTGTTGAATGTGTGCAGAATCGATTCGGTCCATGCTGCACCGCTCACGCTCGGCGGACTGAGCTCAAAAACCACGCCGCACTGGTTGGCGCAAGGGCCAATGCCTCCGCTGAGCGTGGTTCCATACAGGTTGCCATGGAGGTCAAGGATGACGGCGGCGTACGGATAACAGCCATCGCTACCTCCTGTGAAAGAGTGAAGAATGCTTTCGGTCCAAGTGCCGTTGGCCTGAGGCGACAACTCGAAGACGATTCCGCAATCTGTGCTACCTCCGCCGAATAAAGTCACGCCGTACAGATTGCCCGCGCGGTCGCCAACGACTCCACCTTGCGGATATTGTCCGTCTTGTCCGCCGCCAAAGGTATAGAGGGTGGTTGGGTTCCAGGTCCCATCCGGTTGTTGGGTCAGTTCCACTACGCTTCCATCAGTTCCCCCTCCGAAGACGTAAAGATTGCCTTTCCTATCGAAAATCGGTGTTCCGCCTCCCGGCTCATAGATGGGGTTCATGCTCCAGGCACCGGCGGATTCGGTTAGCTGAAAAATGGCGGATCCGTTTTCCCCCGGCCCAGTTCCACCGTAAAGATTCCCTAGTTGATCGAAGACAAGGTTGGTGCTGGGTGGATAAGGATCCTGGTATTGAAACTCGTACAACACACTCTCAGTCCAGCCCCCGCCGTTGGATGGCGGCGTAAGCTTGAACACGACGCCGCAGGCGCCGCCCTGGTCACAAGCATCGTAATCGCCGCCGATGGTGGCGGTACCGTAAAGGGCGCCGGTCTGATCCAAAATCAACCCAGCCACGGGATACCCTCCGTCCGCTTGGCTGGTAAAGTTGTGCAGCACGGTCTCCGTTGGGCCGGCAGCCATCGCGCTCCCGGTGAACATCCAAACCAAGATCAGAGCAGCACAATGCACGGCAAGGCGGGAGCAAATTCTCCGTGATTTCATGGGGATACTCTCCGCGTATCGAGCTCTTGCACTGTCGGAAGCGAAGCACTTGGTGACAGGCTTACCCAGAAAACGTCTGCTCCACCGTTCTGGGTTGAGGTACCGGAATAGCCCGCCACGGCGGTAGCTCCGCTAATGGAAACAGACTGCCCTAAAGAAGTGCCTGCGCTACGTTGGACCTCGGCGCTATACGCATCCGTCGATTGCCATCCGCCCTTGGGCTTTACGAAGGCGTAAGCGGCGCCTCTGCCGCCGGTCACTTCGAGGAAGGGCGCGCCGATGAATATCACATTGCCGTTGATGGCGACGGAGGTACCGAATTCCCCTAACTGGGTGAACAATGGATAGAGCTCGGCAGTTTCGGTCATATTGCGCCATCCGCCCGTGGGCTCAACGTAGACATAAGCGGCGCCAACTTGATAGCTGTCGTGCTGCGGCGAACCCACCACCACCGTGTTGCCATCAATTGCTATCGACCAGCCGAAATCGTCATTCACGCCCACTTCCGTACCCGTGAGTTCGGCATTGTAATTGTCGGTCGTAACCCAGCCGGTATCGGGCTCGACATACACATAGGCTTGTCCGATGGTTCCCGCACCTTGATAGCAGCACCCATTGGCCCCGACCGCGACTGTGTTGCCGCTTACTGCGACTGAAAAGCCAAAACCGAGACCATACTCCGGGTAGCCCTCAGGGGGAAAGTAAAGCACGGCTGTCTCGGTCGCGTTTGCCCAACCTTGTGCCGGTTTCACGTAAACCAGGGCTTCGCCATATCCGAGCGCAGGAGCGTCCGCAAGCACATTAGGAACTCCAGCCACGATGGTATTGCCGTCGATCGAGACGGTAGCGCCGACGTAGTCCTGTCCTATGGAGTCCACATGGGCGCCGGTGAGCCTGGCAGTTTCCGTCATGTCAGACCAGCCACCGGCCGGTTCGACGAAAACGTACACTGCCCCTTCCTGGGTAACGCCGTTCACAGTGGTATACGGCGCTCCTACCACAATGGTGTCTCCGCTGATGGCGACCGAGGCGCCCAGATGAACAGCATCGTCGGATGCGGTGAGTTCCGCGATCTGAGTCATGTTCGTCCAACCGCCCGATGGCTTTACGAAGACATAAGCGGCGCCTCGTTGCGCGTTCACGGTCTGGGCGCCCACTACCACCGTATTGCCGTCGATGGCCACCGCATCGCCGAAGTCGTCTTCCGAAGTTTCGCCTGAAGAGTTCAATTGGGCGCGATGGATTATCGGCCCCGGCGGGGTTGATATATGGTCAGCGCCTTGGGCAAACAACGTGAACAGAAACACCACTATCCAGAGCGGGGTGACGAACTGACTGCTTCGCATATTCCTCGCTGATAGTTTCATGCGATCAGTGAACCTCGTTTTTTCCCCAGGGGTTGTCCTTCATTCATTTCCAGGCAAGCGTTGGCTCAATTGGCTGACTAGATTAAGGGGCCGGGAGGTGGTGCCCTTTGCGGAATCCAGCGAGTCAACGCGTTAGGGCCGAAGGGGCCTCGGCCGCCAGAACAACCTCACATATGTATAGCGCAAAAAATCGATGTCAGGGGCAGAATTACCAGGAAAATCTTGTACTGCTGCGGCTTGCCGCATGGAGTGTGCAAGGAATTGCACATTTCGTCTCCCCCCGAGCGCGGCGTTTATCTCGACGAATTGTGATACGATCACCCGCTAAGATTTACTCCCCCGCCGCCACTCTTGTCCTGGGCTAGATATGAGTTCGCAACCCACAACCGAAATCACCTGTCTGCTGCGTGCCTGGAGCAACGGCGACCGCAACGCTATGGAAACCCTCGTTCCGCTCGTCTACCACGAACTGCACCGGGCCGCACGACGTTACATGGCGCGAGAAAATCCAGGTCACACACTTCAGACAACCGGCCTGGTTAACGAGACCTACTTGCGGCTGTCGAAACTGGAAGGAGTTGATTGGCAAAGCCGCGGTCACTTCTTCGCCATCTGCGCTCGCCTGATGCGGCACATTCTGACCGACTATGCGCGCGGGCGTCCGCATCTGAAGGGTGGTCAAAAGGCCCAATCCCTGCCGCTTGAAGAGGCTGGTCCGCTGGCGTTGACGCCAAGCCTGGATTTTGTGGCTCTGGACGAGGCGCTGAACCGCCTGGCGGCGATCGACGAGAGGCAGAGCCAGGTAGTGCAGCTTCGCTTCTTCGTCGGGCTGAGCGTGAAGGAGACGGCCGAAGTGCTGAAGGTTTCCGAACGCACAGTCAAGCAGGACTGGATGTTTGCTAAGCTTTGGCTGCTGCGTGAACTAGGCAGAGGCAGGGACGATGGAAGATGAACGGCGGGAACGGGTCAAACACTTGTGCCTCGCTGCCTTGGAACGTGGCGAGAACGAGAGGCAGGCTTTTCTAGAGGATGCTTGTGGCCAGGATGAAGCCCTGCTCCACGAAGTGGAATCCTTACTCGCCTATCATCGGGACGCGAAGGACTTTCTGGAATACCCACCCTTGGAACTAGCCGCTAGTCTGTTGCCCAAGGGCGATTCCACGCCGGATTACTCAAGCGATTCAGATTGTGACCCGATGATCGGCAAAACGGTTTCTCACTATCGCATCCTTGAGAACCTTGGTGCGGGCGGGATGGGGGTGGTGTACAAAGCGGAAGACACCAAACTTGGACGGTTCGTGGCATTGAAGTTTCTTCCCGGAGCAGCGTTGGGATTAAGTTCGCGACTGAGCGACGACACTGGGATGAACCGCCAAGCCCTGGAACGTTTGCAGCGCGAGGCCCGGGCTTCATCCGCGCTCGACCACCCGAATATCTGCACCGTGTACGAAGTCGACCAGCATGAAGGATCTGCGTTCATTGCCATGCAATTTTTGGCGGGCAATACCCTCAGGCAGGAAATCAACGGCAGTCCGCTCCCCGCCCAGCGGATGGTTGACCTCGGCATACAAGTCGCCAATGGGTTGGAAGCGGCGCACGCCGCTGGAATTATCCACCGGGACATCAAGTCGGCAAACATTTTTGTTACTCGCCGCGGCGAGGTCAAGATTCTGGATTTCGGTTTGGCGAAATCAGCGGCGCGCGGAGCGGCCCAGAGCGAGGTTGCTCTGGGAAACGGCCATCCTCAGAGTGACTCAGGCGCCTCGCTGCCCGGCCAGCCTGCCTTGGCCGGCGAAAGCGCCGCTCTGGGTACAGCGAGTTACATGTCGCCGGAGCAGATTCTTGGCCAGCCCGTCGACACCCGCACCGATCTGTTTTCCTTTGGAGTCGTGTTGTATGAGATGGCAACCGGCCGGTTACCCTTTCAGGGACAAACCCCGGAAGCGATCCTGGATGGAATTCTGCATCAGAAACCGGCGTTGCCGTCGGAGTCGAATCCCGGTTTGCCTGGGAACTTGGGGCGAATCATCGGCAAGGCCATCGAGAAAGACCGCGACCTGCGCTACCAGACAGCTTCAGAGCTGCGCGATGACCTCAGGCAAATCCAACCGCCGCCGGCTCCGGCCTTACAGAACGGTCGGCTCTCGCGAACAAAAAGATACTGGCTGCTGATTGCGCTGATCACGGTCATAGCAACGGCCTCGACGTGGGTTTACTTTCATCTTCGGGGCCGGGCGCAGGCTCGGCTCGGTGCCCAGGATGCCATCGTCCTCGCTGATTTCAGCAATACCACTGGTGACGGGGTCTTTGACGAAACGCTCAAACAGGCTCTCCGGGTGCAACTGGAGCAATCGCCCTTGCTGAATGTGCTTTCGGACCAGAAGGTGGCCCAGCAACTGCGCTATATGGGGCGGCCCCGTGATACGCGGCTTACCGCCGATGTTGCCCGCGAGGTCTGTCTGCGCAGCGGGGGCAAGGCCATGCTGACGGGATCGATTTCATCTCTGGGCAGCCACTACGTACTCGGCATCACGGTGGTGAACTGTCAGACCGGGGACTCGCTGGCTAGCGAGCAGGTGGAAGCGGACAATCGCGAACGAGTACTTTGGGCCGTGGATCAGGTCAGCACCAAATTGCGCGCCCGGCTGGGCGAATCGCTGTCCAGCATCCAGAAATACGACGCACCCGTAGAGCAAGCCACGACTGGATCCCTTGAAGCACTACGATCCTACAGTTTGGGGGTTAAAACCCGATTGACGGAAGGAGACAAGGGCGCTCTTCCTTTATTTGCAAGGGCCACGGAATTAGACCCTGGCTTCGCCATGGCCTATGCTCGCATGGGAAACGGATATTTCAATCTTGGCCAAGGTGCGGCGGCAGACGCGGCGATCAGGAAATCCTACGAGTTGCACGGGAACGTCAGCGAGCGCGAACGACTGTTTATTGATTCTCACTACTACATGATTGTGACCGGAGAACTCGACAAGGCAGTCAGCCTGCTCGAACTGTGGCAGCAGATATATCCGCGCGACCAGGTCACCTATACCGACCTCGGAATCATGTATGCGGTCCTGGGCCAGTACGAGAAAGACCTTGCCGAGCAAACGGCGGCCCTGCAACTTGATCCTGGCAGTGGCATTGTTTACGCCAACCTGGCTGGGGCCTATCGCGAACTGAACCAACTCGACAAGTCTGAAGAGGTTCTTGCACAAGCGCAAGCGCGAAAGATTTCCGGCTCGCTGTTGCTGCCGGCGCTTTATAACCTGGCATTTCTGCGTGGAGACAGCGAAGCCATGAAACGACAGGTAGCCGGAGCCATGGGCCAGCCTCAGAGTGAGGGTTTGTTGCTCGGGCTGCAAGCCGACACCGAGGCTTATTACGGTCACTCCGTCAAAGCGCGCAAGTTCACCCAGCAGGCGGTTGAAGCCGCGCTGCGCGCCAGCCAGACCGAGGCCGCCAGTGGGTTTCAACTCGAACAGGCTTTCCGCGAAGGTGAGTTCGGAAACCTGCGGCAAGCGAGAAAGGACCTGGCAACTGCGTTGGCGACCGATCCGAAGCAGGAGGCCTCCGCACTTGCCGCGCTGGCGCTGGCGCGAACCGGAGAAACCGAACGGGCGATTGCAATGGCGCATGATCTCAACCGGCAAACCCCGCTGGATACTGTCTTGAACAGCTATTGGCTGCCAACCATTTATGCAGCGGTCGAACTGAATCGTGGCCGCCCCGCGAAAGCCATCGAATTGCTGCAAGCCTGCGGACCCTACGAACTGGGAGTCCAACAGGTTCCGACCAGCGGAGCGCTTTTCCCGGTTTACCTGCGGGGCCTGGCTTTTCTTGGAGAGGGACAGAGCGCGCAGGCCACCGCTGAGTTCCAGAAGATGATCGATCACTCCGGCATCGTCAGAAACTTTCCGTTGGGGGCGCTCGCCCGGCTAGGCTTAGCGCGGGCGGAAGCAATCGCCACCAAAGACTCCGCCGCGCGGGCTAGAGCCAAGTCGGATTATCAGGCCTTTCTGGTGTCGTGGAAAGACGCCGATCCCGACATCCCCATCCTGAAAGAAGCCAGAGCAGAGTACGGGAAGTTGCAGTGAGTCCGGCAGCCGGCTTGAAGTTCACACCCTCTCCGGCGGAAATAGGTAAGAGTCCTCGCGCGCTACATCGGCTTTCTGCCAACCGGAGCCATATCAGCTGCCGAGAGGGAGGGACCGGCGGGCTCAGGGGACTTCACGCATAGCTCGGCGGCTTCCGCGATCCTTTGGGATTCCTCCTGCTTCAGGGTAAGCCAGCGGTCGAAGGCCGCCTTCTGCCGCGCGACGCCTTCCAGGTTGCGGCTGATTCTCGCCATATAGTGCGCTTTGGCGCGTTCAGATTCCGCCTGGATTTCGACATTCTCGTCCGCCTTCCGTGCCCACTCTGCCTCGACCTCTTTTCTCAACTCAGCCTCGTAGGAATTCAGTGCTTCGTGCCGGTTCTTGGCGTCTTGCAGAACTTCGTCGACTTCCACTCCCGCCGCGTCAAGCGCCATTAGCACCGCCGCCTGCTTCGCCTCTTGCGGCAGGCTGCGAGCGCGATCGCTGCGCAGGATTGCCGCCACTTTGCTGACGCTGAATCCCCGCCGCAGATTCATGATTCCAGCCGTTCGATAAACATCTTCTGCGGACAAGAGTTCGATGTGGAAGCCCGTGTCCGCCTCCCTGACGACTTCGCGGGCTGCCTCGGGTGCGAGAGTTGTCGGTACCGGGCCATTCTCGGCCTTGCCGCCGTCTCCGTTTGGGGTTCCTCCGTCCTGCTTGTTGTGGCGATACACCAGTTCAGACCATTTGCGCTGCATAGGTTTCCTTTCCCGGACAATTTCTTTGACCTCGGAAGTTCGGCGCTGGGTTGAGACGTTTGCCAGAACGGGCTGATCAAAAGCGGGATTCACGGCGAGGTCCCGCTGAATGCCCACAAGATACTCTTTTCCCGTTCTGCGGCAGTACTTGGCAACGCCCGCGATCTCCTCCCATGGGCCCTGCACTCTGAGCTTCGCCCCCACCTTGATCGGTGTCTGGAGCCGGACACATGCTCCTCCGGCAGACTTGTTTTCGAGCCACCCGCGAGCTGCTTGTAGAGCCCCGGTGGGGCCTTCCCACGACGCTTCTACGAGAATCATTACCGCCGTCCGTGGTTCGGGCGTGGTTCCGGGCATGCCAGAGCTATCGGCAAAGAGCCGAATCAGTTGAAGGGAAATGTTCGTGATGGGCAGTCCGAAGGGTCGTAGCCGCGCGGCCCGGGGCAACTACCGTGCTTGCGTCTTCCGTACGGCCAGCTCTTTCCCCAGCATGGCCCGAGGGAAAAGCATGGCGTTATATTCTGCTGCCACCAGGATGATGAGAGAAACCATATACATCCACACCAGCAAGGCGACGGCGACGCCTAGCGAGCCATAGATCAGACTGTAGTCGGCATAGCTCTGCAAGTACCAGCCGAACAAGGCGGTGGCCAGGAACCATAGGATGGTTGCCAGCGTGGCGCCGGGCAGGACGCTATGCCAGGGCTGGGTACGGGGCACGGCGTGATGATAGATCAAGGCGATGACCGCGATGCTGGTGAGCGTAGCGATCAGCCAGCGGATGATGGTCCACATCAGCACAATCAGCGGACCAAATTCGTGGCCCAGGGAGAACAGAATCCGAGTCTCAATGCGGCTGCCAAACGCCACCAGCACGGTGGAAAAGGTCAGCGGGATTCCCGCCAAAATGACCAGTGAGAAAGCGACCATCCGCTCTTTGACCAGCCCCCAAATCTTGGGAAGCTGGTAAGCGTTGCGGAAACCTTCCATCCAGGAAATCATGACGCCCGAGCCGGTCCACAGAGTGATGAGCGAAGCCGTAATCAGGACGCTCAACGGGCGCTGAAGCGTAGTGCCTTTCAGGTATACCAGGGCGGTGTTGCTTCCCGCCGGCAGGATCTTATCTACGGCGCCGGAAATCTCGCGCAAATAGGCCTGCGTCCGGTGGCCTGTAGCCAACACCGAACCCACCACCAGCAAGGCGGGGAAAAAGGTGAGAATCGAGGAATAGGCCGAGGCTTTCGCGACAGCGAACGCGTCATGCTGGAAGGCGCGCCAGCAGGCCAGACGCAGCAGGCGCATGAAACGATAGATCACCGGCCACATGGTGGCGCTATCGTCGACGTCATACAAGAGGGAGATTTCCATCTGCTCCCGCTCTTGCATTTGTTGTGGGGTGGCGTACATGGGGTCCGAAAAAGGCAGAGGGGCGGATTTCCCGCCCCTCGCGCTTCCTCTAAGTTTACTCCGCGGTAAGTTCTTCCGTCTCGCCTTCGTGACGCATCAACTCGAGCGCGCGCTCGGCTTCCTCGTAGGCTTGCGAGACTTCCTCTTGCACCTTAGCCGCAGCTTCTTCCATCTCCGGTGAGAGGCGTACGTTGCGGTAGTACTCCATGCCGGTGCCGGCAGGAATCAGCCGTCCCACGATGACGTTCTCCTTCAGACCGCGCAGGTGGTCTACTCGGCCGTTGATAGAGGCCTCGGTGAGCACGCGCGTAGTCTCCTGGAACGACGCCGCCGAAATGAACGAGTCGGTCGAGAGCGATGCTTTGGTGATGCCCAAGAGCAGCGGCCGGCCGGTCGCCGGACGTCCGCCTTGCGCAATCACGCGTTCGTTCTCTTCCGCGAAGTGGAACTTGTCCACCTGCTCTTCCAGCAGGAACTTGGTGTCGCCGACGTCTTCCACCCTGCGCCAGCGCATCATCTGGCGAACGATGACTTCGATGTGCTTGTCGCTGATGTTGACGCCCTGCAAGCGGTAGACTTCCTGGATTTCGTTCACCAGGTAAGCCTGGAGTTCCTTTTCGCCGAGCACGGCCAGAATGTCGTGCGGATCAAGCGGGCCGTCCATCAGCGGTTCACCCGCCTTGACTCGTTCGCCTTCCTGCACGTTGATATGCACGCCGCGCGGTACCGAGTATTCTTTTTCGGTTCCGTTGTCGGCGGTCACATAGAGTTTGCGCTGACCTTTCGCCACTTCGCCGAATTTCACCGTGCCATCGATTTCGCTGATGACTGCGGTGTCATGCGGCTTGCGCGCCTCGAACAACTCCACGACGCGCGGCAGACCGCCGGTGATGTCTTTGGTCTTGGTGGTCTCACGCGGGATCTTGGCCAGCACGTCGCCGGGGAAGACCGTGTCGCCGTCCTGCACCATCAAGTGCGAACGTGAAGGCATCAGGTAACGCTTACTGGCTTTGCCCTTGATGACGATGGCCGGTTGCCGCTTCTCGTCGGGCGAATCCGCCACCACGTGCCGCGACAATCCCGTGACTTCGTCGACCTCTTCGTGCAGCGTGACCCCTTCCTGCAGGTCTTTGAACTGCACCGTGCCGCCGATTTCAGTCAGGATGGCGAAGGTGTAAGGATCCCACTCGACCATGACCTGTCCGAGTTGGACGGTATCGCCTTCGTTGACTTTCACCTTGGCGCCGTATACCACCGAGTAGCGCTCACGCTCGCGGCCTTTTTCGTCAACCACTGCGATCGAGCCCTGGCGGTTCATCACCACCAAGTCGCCACTCTTCGCCTTCACCGTCTGCAGGCCGGCAAAGCGCACAATGCCGCCGGTCTTGGCTTCCAAACGTGATTGCTCAGAAACCCGCGACGCCGTGCCGCCGATGTGGAACGTACGCATGGTGAGCTGGGTTCCCGGTTCACCGATGGATTGCGCCGCGATTACTCCCGTAGCTTCTCCCAGTTCGACCAGGCGGCCCGAAGCCAGATTGCGTCCGTAGCACATCACGCATACTCCGCGCTTCGATTCGCAGGTCAGCACCGAGCGGATTTTCACCCGCTCAATACCGGCAGCCTGAATTGACCCCGCCAGTTCCTCGGTGATCTCGTGATTGATGTCCACGACCACGTTGCCGTCGTAGTCTTTGATTTTCTCGAGCGAAACGCGACCCACAATGCGGTCGCGCAAGGGCTCAATGACTTCGCCGGCTTCCACAATGCCCGCCACGTAGATGCCGTCGACGGTGCCGCAGTCATATTCGCTGATGATGACGTCCTGGGCCACGTCGACCAGACGCCGCGTCAGGTAGCCGGAATCGGCAGTCTTGAGCGCCGTGTCAGCCAGGCCTTTGCGAGCCCCGTGAGTGGAGATGAAGTATTGCAACACGTTCAACCCTTCGCGGAAGTTCGCGGTAATCGGGGTCTCGATGATTTCTCCCGAGGGTTTCGCCATCAAGCCACGCATACCGGAGAGCTGGCGAATCTGCTGTTTCGATCCGCGAGCGCCGGAATCGGCCATGACGTAAATCGGATTGAGATCGCCCTCTTTGTCGCGCCGCTGCATTTCACCGAACATCTCGTCGGCCACTCTTTCCGTAATGCCCGACCAGATTTCGATGACCTTGTTGTAGCGTTCGCCGTTGGTGATGGCACCGTCCAGATACTGCTGCTGCACGGCCACTACCTGCTTCTCGGCATCTTTCACCAGCATCTTTTTATCGTCCGGGATGACCATGTCGTCGATCCCAATCGAAAGGCCGGCCTTGGTGGCGTAGCGGAAGCCAAGTTCTTTGACTTCGTCGAGCATTTTGACTGTGACTTCCAGTCCGAAACGCAGGTAGCAATAGCTAACCAGCGCGCCAATGCCTTTCTTCTTGAGTAGCCCGTTGATAAAAGGCATGCCTTCAGGAAGATGATCGTTCAGAATCGCGCGCCCCACGGTGGTGTTCAGGAAGGCACGGTCATACGCCACCGGATCGGTGTGGGTAATGTCCTGATCATCGTAGGCTTGCGTCAGATCGATGGCTTCCCCGGTATAACGCAGACGGATGGGGGTGAGCGTCTCAATCGCCCCGGCGTCGAGCGCCATCAGCACTTCTTCGATGTTGGCGAAAGCCCGGCCTTCACCCTTCGCGCCTGGCTTGCCTTTGGTCAGGTAGTAGAGACCCAGCACCATATCCTGCGTGGGAACGGTAATGGGATGTCCCGAAGCCGGCGACAAAATGTTGTGCGAAGACAGCATCAGCACGCTGGCTTCGACCTGCGCTTCCGGTGACAGTGGAATGTGTACAGCCATCTGATCACCGTCAAAGTCGGCGTTGAACGCGGTGCAGACCAGCGGGTGAATCTTGATGGCCTTGCCTTCCACCAACACCGGTTCAAAGGCCTGAATGCCGAGACGGTGCAGTGTGGGTGCGCGGTTCAACAAAACTGGATGGTCTTTGATGACCTCTTCCAGAATGTCCCAAACGATGGGCTCCTGCTGTTCCACCATTTCCTTGGCTTGCTTGATGGTGGTGCAGTGGCCGGTCTGCTCCAGACGGTGATAGATGAACGGCTTGAACAGTTCCAGCGCCATCTTCTTGGGGAGTCCGCACTGGTGCAGTTTGAGCTCGGGGCCAACCACAATGACCGAACGGCCGGAGTAGTCGACGCGCTTGCCCAGCAGGTTCTGGCGGAAGCGGCCCTGCTTGCCTTTCAAAGTGTCAGACAGAGACTTGAGTGGCCGATTGTTGGCGCCACGCAATACGCGGCCGCGGCGTCCGTTGTCGAAGAGCGCGTCCACAGCTTCCTGCAACATGCGCTTTTCGTTGCGCACGATCACTTCCGGCGCATGCAGATCCATCAGCTTCTTCAGTCGGTTGTTGCGGTTGATCACGCGCCGGTAAAGGTCATTGAGGTCAGAGGTCGCAAAGCGGCCGCCGTCAAGAGGAACGAGGGGACGCAGCTCCGGCGGAATCACCGGAATCACATCCAGAATCATCCAACTCGGCTTGTTGGCGCTCTTGCGGAAAGCCTCCACGACTTTGAGCCGCTTGGTGTGCTTCAGCCGCTTCTGGAGCGAGTTTTCATGCTTCATTTTCTCCCGCAACTCGCTGGAAAGGGCCTCGACATCGACGCGCTTCAAAAGTTCTTTGATCGCTTCGGCGCCCATCATGGCCTTGAAGCCGGCTGGCCGGTACTGCTGGTCCAGTTCGCGGAACTTGGTTTCGTCTTTGATGACTTCGTGGTCTTTCACCGGCGCGTCGCCCGGCTCCACCACTACGTAGGCTTCGAAGTACAGGACCGATTCCAGATCGCGCAAAGAAATATCGAGCAGATGGCCGATGCGGCTGGGAAGTCCCTTGAAGAACCACACATGGGAGCAAGGCGAAGCCAGCTCAATGTGGCCCAGGCGCTCACGACGGACTTTGGAGAGCGTAACCTCCACACCGCACTTGTCGCAGATCACTCCGCGGTGCTTCATCCGCTTGTACTTGCCGCAGAGACACTCCCAATCGGTGACGGGGCCGAAGATGCGGGCGCAGAACAGCCCATCCCGCTCCGGCTTGAAGGTGCGGTAGTTAATAGTTTCCGGTTTCGTTACCTCACCATGCGACCAGCTCCGGATTTTCTCCGGAGAAGCCAGGGAGATGCGGATAGCATCAAAATCTGCAATCGGATTTGCCAGGTCAAAGGGGCTCGAACGAAACAAGGTGGTCCTCCGCTTCCTGCGGCTGTTCGCTGCCGCTCACGGCTCCTAAAATTCGTCGTTGGTCATTGGCCGTCAGTCTTTGATCTTTGGCCAAACCAGCGAATCTACTTGGCCCGCAGTTTAAGAGCTCAACCACGGGACCAGTTGTCTCAAATCTCTCTACTCAGTTCTCACGGGTCGTTGGCCAGCGACGAACGACCAACGACCCGCGACCAAACTAATCTGCCGCTGCCATCGCCGGTTTCTTTTCTCCGGCCTTGATCAATTCCACATCCAGGCACAGCGACTGCAACTCACGAATCAGCACGTTGAACGATTCCGGCACGCCTGGCTCCATGGCGGCTTCGCCCTTGACGATGGCCTCGTAAATCTTGGTACGGCCATATACATCGTCAGATTTCGCCGTCAACAGTTCTTGAAGAATGAACGCCGCTCCGTATGCTTCCAGCGCCCAGACTTCCATTTCTCCGAAGCGCTGGCCTCCAAACTGCGCCTTGCCGCCCAGCGGTTGCTGGGTGATCAGCGAGTACGGCCCAATCGAGCGGGCGTGGATCTTGTCATCCACCAGGTGCGACAGTTTCAGCATGTAGATGTAGCCCACAGTGACCGGCTGCTCGAACTTGTCTCCGGTCATGCCGTCATAGAGGTAGGTCTTGCCCGATTCCGGCAATCCCGACTGCTTCAACAGCGCCTTGATCTCGCTCTCGCGCGATCCGTCGAACACCGGCGAACCGGTGAACACGCCGCGCTTGAGCGTGGGAGCCACTGCCATCAACTCCTCATCGCTGAGGTCGGCAATGGTGTCGGCGAGAATCGTGTCCTTGAACAAGGCTTTCAGTTCGCGCCGGATGGCTTCCTCTTTAGTGTTCTCCGCCAGCATCTGCGTGATCTTCTTACCCAATTCGTGTCCCGCCCAGCCGAGGTGGGTTTCCAGAATCTGGCCCACATTCATACGGGAAGGAACGCCCAGCGGGTTGAGCACGATTTCGACCGGTGTGCCGTTATCCAGATACGGCATGTCTTCATCCGGCAGAATGCGCGCGATCACGCCTTTGTTGCCATGGCGTCCTGCCATCTTGTCGCCGACGCTGAGTTTGCGCTTCATGGCGATGTAAACCTTTACCAGCTTGATGACGCCGGGTGGCAGTTCATCGCCCTTGGTGAGCTTGTCTTTCCGTTCGTTGACGATCTTCTTGAGCACGTCGATCTGCCGCGAGGTCATTTCCTCGATCTCGTCGATCTGTTCGTTCACCCGCGGATCCTTATCCGCATACTTGATGCGCTTCAGATTACGGGTCGAAATCCGCTCAATCGCGTCGCGATCAAGAATCGTGTCCTTGGTCAGCAAACGTTTGTTGGTACGCTCATCGTGCAGGTCGGCTTGCACTTCCTTGTTGCCCAGAATGTTCTCCAGGCGCTTCAGGCGCTCGTCGGTCAGAATCCGGATTTCATCGGAAAGGTTCTTTTCCAATTTTGCGATCTGCGACGCTTCAATCGACTTCGCCCGCTCGTCCTTGTCCTGGCCTTTGCGGGAGAAGATCTTGACGTCCACGATTACACCCTCAATGCCGGGCGGGCAGTAGAGAGACGCATCACGCACGTCTCCGGCTTTTTCGCCGAAGATGGCGCGCAGTAGTTTTTCTTCCGGCGTAAGCTGGGTTTCGCCCTTCGGCGTCACCTTACCCACCAGAATGTCGCCCTGCTTCACTGTGGCGCCGATGCGAATCACGCCGGCTTCATCCAGATTGCGCAGCATGGATTCGCTGACGTTGGGAATGTCGCGAGTCACTTCTTCAGGGCCCAGCTTGGTGTCACGCGACTCGAGTTCGAACTCCTCGATGTGCACCGAGGTGTAGTAGTCGTCTTTCACCAGCTTCTCCGAGACCAGGATGGCGTCCTCGAAGTTGTAGCCGCGCCAGGGCATGAAGGCCACCAGCACGTTGCGTCCCAGCGCCAGCTCGCCGTGATCGGTGCAGGGGCCGTCGGCAATCACCTGGCCCTTTTCCACTCGCTGGCCGCGGGTAACAATCGGTTTCTGATTGATGCAGGTGTTCTGGTTGGAGCGCTTGAACTTGGTGAGCTGATAAATGTCGCTGCCCACCTCGCGGGAAAGCTGCCCAGGATGATGTTCACCCTCGACCCGCACGATAATGCGTTCGGAATCCACCGAATCGATGACCCCGTTTCGCCGCGCCAGAATGACGGCCCCGGAGTCGCGCGCAGTGACCCCTTCCATTCCAGTTCCTACAATCGGAGCCTCGGCCCGCAATAAAGGCACGGACTGACGTTGCATGTTGGCACCCATCAGCGCGCGGTTGGCGTCGTCATGCTCCAGGAACGGCACCAGCGAGGCCGCTACCGAAACCAACTGCTTCGGGCTGACGTCGATGTAGTCAACTTCGTCGCGCGTGACCAGAACAAAATTTCCCGCCTTGCGCGCATTGACCAGGTCGCCCACGATGCGCAGTTTGTCATCCAGTTCCACGTTCGCCTGAGCGATCACGTGCCGGTCTTCTTCCCAGGCTGAAAGATAGAACGAGAACGGCTCTACCTCCGCCAGTTTCTTGCGGCGTTCTTTCAGATCGGCATTCACCTTCTCGGCTTCGTGCTTCTCAATGTGGTCGCCGACTTTGTAGTCGCTGTCTCCGGCATTGACCACGCTGACGTAATCCACCACCCGGCCGCCTTTCACTCGCCGGTAGGGGGACTCGATGAATCCGTAGTCGTTAATGCGCGCGTAGCAGCTCAACGAAGAAATCAGTCCGATATTCGGACCTTCCGGCGTCTCGATCGGGCAAATACGCCCGTAGTGCGTGGGGTGAACGTCGCGGACTTCGAATCCCGCGCGTTCCCGCGACAGACCGCCCGGCCCGAGGGCCGATAGACGCCGCTTGTGGGTGATCTCCGAGAGCGGGTTGGTCTGGTCCATGAACTGAGAAAGCTGTGACGACCCAAAGAATTCGCGGATGGCGGCCATCACCGGCTTGGCATTCACCAGGTCATGCGGCATGGCCGTGGACATTTCCTGGTACACGGACATTTTTTCTTTAATCGCCCGCTCCATGCGGACCAAGCCG
>Ga0209169_10000640_pt1 | contig 21334 bp, 21 predicted proteins | sample HubBroMetageWRM4_FD_188346 | JGI IMG/M metagenome (GOLD analysis project Ga0209169, IMG submission 188346) | Warmed soil microbial communities from the Hubbard Brook experimental Forest, New Hampshire - Hubbard Brook CCASE Soil Metagenome WRM 4... | ecosystem: Environmental > Terrestrial > Soil...
GCTCCTCCTCCAGCAGCGGATCGATGATGGCGTGTGCGTCGATCGGCACGCCGTTGTAGTGGCGAATTGATTCGAGCCGGCCGATCAAGTGGGTAGGGAGCTCCGTGCGCAGGATGCCGTAGAGCTGACCGTCACGATTCTGCTCGACGACGTAGACGCGATCGTGACGCTGCACGAACGTCGCGACCTCGGGCGAAAGCGGCAGCGCGCGCACGCGCATGTAGTTCAACTCGACGCCGGCATCGCGCAGAAAGTCGCGTGCCTCGACGACGGCATGGTGTGTTGTGCCGTAGGCGAGGATCGCGACCTTACGGCTTCGCTTCTCGTCAACGACCGGGGGCGGAACGGCGGTACGCGCCGTTTCGTGTTTGCGGCTGAGCCGGTCGAGATTACGTTGCCAGACCTCCGGCATCTCGGAGTAGCGTGCCTCTTCGTCGTGGCCTGTCCCACGCGTAAAAAAGCCGGCGTTGGGATGTTTGGTCCCCGGCAACGTGCGATACGTGATCCCATCCTTATCCACATCGCGATAGCGTCCCCACGATTTCATCGTGGCGAGGTCGTCGGCCCCGAGCACCTTGCCACGATCGAATGACTTCTCCGGATATCGCAGCGGCGGCGTGAGCCAGGCATTCATTCCCAAGTCCAGGTCGCTGAGCACGAAGATCGGTGTCTGAAAGCGCTCGGCCAAATCGAAGGCTTCCATCGCGAACTCGTACGCTTCGGCGACCGTCGCCGGGAAGAGCACGATGTGCTTAGTGTCACCATGCGAGAGCATATACGCAAACGAGACGTCGCCTTGCATCGTTCGCGTCGGTAAACCGGTCGACGGGCCGGCCCGTTGAACGTCGAAAATCACGCCGGGCACTTCGGCGAAATAGCCGTACCCCGCGTATTCAGCCATCAGCGAGATGCCGGGCCCGGAGGTCGAAGTCATCGCGCGTGCGCCGGCCCAGCCCGCGCCGAAGACGATCCCCGCGGCGGCCAGCTCATCCTCGGCCTGGACGATCGCGGCGTTGCGTTCGCCTGTTTCTTTATCGACGCGATAGCGATCGCAGTATTGGATGAAGTATTCGCACAGCGATGATGAAGGCGTGATCGGATACCACGCGGCGACCGTGCAACCGCCCATCACGCATCCAAGCGCGGCGGCGCGGTTGCCTTCCATGAACGTCATGCCGTCGGTTTTGCCGCTCATCGGAACCAACCGCCAGGGATCGTGCTTTTCGAGGTGCTGCTGTACGTACTCGACGCCGATCATCACGGCCTTGAGGTTCAACTCGACGGCCGAAGCTTTGCTGCGAAACTGCGCGCGCAAACCCTCTTCGACGGTCGACATCGGAATCTCGAGCAGCTGCGCGAGAACGCCGACGTAGATCATGTTCATCAAGTATTTGCGCAGGTCGCCTTTATCGGCGAAGTGCTCCTTCGCCAGCGCCATGAAAGGCACGGCGTAGTACGTCAGGTCTTCGCGTAACGTGTCGCCCTTGCACGGATAACTCTCTTCATGCACGACCGCACCGCCGGACTTGACGCCGGCGACGTCTTGCTGCCAGGTCGCGGCATTGAGCGCAACGAGCACGTCGAAATCGCGGGCACGGCACTGATAACCGAGCGCACTGACGCGAACGTCGAACCAGGTCGGGAGACCTTCGATATTCGACGGAAAGACGTTCTTGGGAGCGACGGGGATGCCGAGGCGGGCAATGGCGTTGGTCAGTACGAGGTTGGAGGATTGGCTTCCCGATCCGTTGACCGTCGCCACGCGAATGGTGAAATCGTTAACGGCTCGCGCGGACATTACTGGTCGTAGCTTCGCCTTTGCTAGAAATGCGACCTCTCGGGACGCGGCGTTGCCATCGGAAACGTTTTCTCGGAAATCTTTACGAGTTTGCCGCCGCGAACGGCATACGCCTGGACGATGCGTTTCGACGGGCAACAGTTCGGATCGTTCGCACCGTAGTACGGCAGCGTCGCGACGATCTCACCGTCGGAGATGCGCACCTCAAGGTGACCGCCCGAGCCGATCGCGCCAACGTAGGCATACGGATGGTCGCCGGAGCGGGCGAACAGAATTTGGGTAAAAATGCCGCCGCTGCCGCCGCTTTCGAGCGGTATCGCCAAGACCTTCACGCCTCCGGCAAGCTTGCCGTCATTCGCATCGTCGCCCATGAGGTAACCGCCGACGTACTCGCCTTCGGGGACACCTCGGACGTTGACGTACGGGTGCGTCTTTGGATCGAGTCCGGCCGACGCGACGCCGGCGTCAATCTTCAATTGCGACGCCGTTTTAACCAGCGCGACGATCTGCGCGGCGGTGAGCGCATGGCCCTGTGCACCGGCGATCGCGGGCAGGAGCACTATGAATGCCGCGAAAGAGCAGGCTCGATGCCGGATCTTGCTCACGTTATCCTCCACGTCGGGTTTTGCAACGCAATTCTTCGCGCCCGACCGGATACGACCATTGCGGTGCGCGTCCACGTCGCCGATCGCATCGGCCGCCCGCAGCTCGACCGCGTCTATCGCGTGCAGCGCGGCGATGAAGCCGAAGCAGTCGTCGAATTCGATAACGCCTTCGGTATCTACTCGCTCGAGGTCGAAGCACCGAAGTATCGCTGTTCGGCCTCGGATTATCTCTTCTTCATTGCCGGCAACGATCGCAGCATCAACGAGAAGCTGAACGACGCGCCGGCCGCGCCGCCGTCGAAGCCGGTTTTGCTCTCGGGCACCGCGCCGCAGTCGTTTCTCTACGTGCAGCCGACGTTCGTGCTCTTCGATAAGAGTCAGGCCGTCTGCGACAAGCCGGTGCCCGCCCCGCTCCCCGAGCGGATTGTCGTCGAGAACGATCAGGATGCCTACTACACTTGGCTCTATCCCGACGCATCGGCAAGCCCCGCGTCGCAGCAGCTCGCCTTGCGCCTGCGAACGCCGACGCATCAGTATCACTACGTGCGCGTTCCCATTCCATTTCCGGTCCCGTGGACCGGCTGGCCGTCGAGCATTCAGTTCAACGTAACGCAAGACATGGTCGACGTGCTCGCCGGCGATCCGACCGATACGCTGCTCTGTCCGAAACTCTGGCGAACCTCAGCCGGCTAGGTCGCAGCCGGCACCTTCGGCTCGGGTGAGCCCCGCGGAATGGTTGGGGGCAACTGGTTGTTTTGAAAGCGGGGTTGCGGCGCAGGGGCGCTCGTCCCGGCCGAATCTTTCATGAGTAGCAAATCCACGGCAGTCTGGCTATTGATGCTTACCGTTGGCGTCGGCGAGCGAACCTCGTGAACGACCGTCGGGATCGACGACGCGCGGTCGTAGACAAATTGCCCCTCTTCCAGCGCTTTTCGGTCCCGCCGATCGAGCTGCTGAAATACGCCTTGCGACGTGACGGTTAAGATGCGCCCACCACTTTGTGGAGTCGACCTCAGGTCTAACGACACCGCAGTTTGATACAACTGCTTTGCAAACGACAACGTGAGCTTTTGTTGCCACGAGGAAGCCCCGCTCGACGAGCCGGCGGTGAAGAAGTCGCGCCCCAACAGCGGGAGCAGAACGAGTTCGGTCTCCGAAGGATACGGCGGCACGTCATCGCAGCGGACGCTTCCGCCGGCATAAACCTCGCAGGTCACCGCTTGACGGGGACGCAGCGTGTAGTACCACCACTCGCTAACCTGCACTAAAGTGCCGCCGTCGGGCGCGGTGCCGAGGATGTCGACGCTCATCGTGCCGTTGTAGAGGCCGCCGTTCGATTTGGCGGTTGGATACACTGCGAACGCGTACTCGAGGTGGCGGACGGGCGCGGCGGGGGCTTCGCCCGCGAGCACCAGCAGCGCAGCCAGGAGCAATCCCAACTTTTTCATCGCTACTCTCTCCTTAGCAGGTTCAAGCGTAGCACCGGTTCGTTTTGCGGTCCTTGAAAGAAGCTGGGAGCATCTTTGGACGAGATTAGAGAGCAGACGGCCCAGCCAGAGGAAACGCCCTCGCCAATGGTGGAGAGTTGTAGATGGTCGCGGCCGCGACATCCGATACCCCCGACGCTTATGCCATCTGGCTGAAAACACGTTCTGCCATCACTGCTGCGCAGTATCCCGGGCGTATCGATTACACTATTGCCGTTACCGGACTCGATGGATCGCAGCCGGCCGCCGATCACTACCGGGCGAGCTGCGATTCCGGCGATGGAGCGATTCGACTATTTCCGATCAGCGACGAGCAGCTCGCCGCACCTGGTCCGGTGCCGCACGGCGTTAACATGTTCTTCGTCATCGAACTCTCAGGCGGTCGAGGCAGCGGCACCGCCACCGACGCGATTCCAATGGGACACCCGGCGCCGGGCAGCGATCTCTTAGGCGAGCCGCTGCTCTCGCCGACGTACATGTTCGGTCTGGGCTACAATCTAGCCGCGACGCATGCCCAAGCGGCGGCATCTAGCCAGTTGCGAGTAATCGCCACCGTATCGGTGCAGTCTCCCAACTACCAAGTCACAATGATCGATATGCCGGCCATTGATGGCGTTGTGACCTATCACCTCAAGCTCGTCCCGCTGCGCCGGCCAAAAGAGAACCGCCTGCGCGAGCTGTGGGTCGGCACGCGTGACTATCTGCCGCGAAAGGCCATAATTTCCGGAAACTTCACGATCGCGCCGCTCGTCGACGTGCCCTGGGTCGTTGATTTTTCGATCGTCGACGGTGCACCATACATCGCGCGCGAGAGCGCGGAGCGTACGCTTTACCTGGCACACCGCCGCGTCGTTCACGATGCCGTCATAGCATTCGAGAATATCCGCGAGCCCGGCGACTCGCCCTACGATGAACCGCTCGTCGAGCCGGAGCAAGACGATACTGCGCTGATAGAACCGCGAGATTAGGTCCCCAAACGCGGGTCGCGAGGAAGACGTTCGACGAGTCGGAGGTACACCGTGATCTCGTTCGCGTTGCGAATGTGACGTATCTGAAGAAGGGTTGCGATGCATCCATCAGACTAAGGCGCGAGCAGCGTGATGCCGAGGTCCCGGCTTGCGCGAGCTAGCTTGGCATCGCAATATGCTGCGTCAAACGAAGTCAAACGATAGTGTCGCGCCAGCGAAACCTCAATCCCGGAGCGCGGCCGCTCGGGCACGGCCTCGACGAAAATCGGAAGACTCTCGAGCGCCTCGAGGGCCTCGCCAACTTCATTAAGTGTAGCCCGAGCTGCGCGCTCGGCGCTCAGCAGCACGTTCTGAATTTCCCAGACGAAGAGTGCCGGCACGTGCGCCCCTTCCCGAGCGACTCGCTCTAGGATCGAGTTCGCAAACCCGCTGCATCCGTCGGATAGAAACCACTTGGCCGCGACCGTGCGCCTCGCCCACAAAAAAAGAAGGGGCGCGTTCTGCAACACGCCCCTTCCGTTTGATGCGTTGTTTCCTGTGGGAGAGAGCTACATCATGTCGTAGCCGCCCATGCCTCCGCCGCCGGGCATCGCCGGCTCTTTCTTCGACTCGGGCTTGTCGGCAACGAGCGTCTCCGTGGTGAGGATCAGCGAACCAATCGAGGCGGCGTTTTGCAGCGCCGCGCGCGTGACCTTGAGCGGCTCGACGATACCGGCCTTGAACATGTCGACGACCTCGCCGCTCATCGCGTCGAAGCCGAACGGCGCGTTCTTTATGCGAACGGCGTTCACTTGAACGGAGCCTTCAAAACCAGCGTTATCGGCGATCTGCCGGGCCGGCTCTTCGAGCGCCTTGCGCACGATGTTGATGCCGATCTTCTCGTCGGCCCAGGTCGCGCTGTGACCGTTGCTCTTCGGCGGCTCGTACTTGTCGATTGCCTTGATGGCGTGCAGCAGCGAAGCGCCACCGCCCGGAATCATGCCCTCTTGCACGGCCGCGCGGGTTGCCGAGAGCGCGTCCTCGATCCGGTGCTTCTTCTCTTTGAGCTCCGTCTCGGTGGCCGCGCCGACTTGAATGACCGCGACGCCGCCGGAGAGCTTCGCCAGCCGCTCCTGCAGCTTCTCACGATCGAAGTCGGAATCGGTCTCCTCGATCTGCTTTTTGATCATCTCGATGCGGCCTTTGATGGCATCCTGCTTGCCCGCGCCGTCGACGATCGTCGTCTCTTCCTTCGTAACCCGAACGCGCTTGGCGCGGCCGAGCTGGTCGGGCGTCACCTTGTCGAGCTTGAGTCCCAACTCTTCGGAAATAACGGTCGCGCCGGTGAGCGTGGCGATGTCTTTAAGCATCTCCTTGCGGCGGTCGCCGAAGCCGGGCGCCTTAACCGCGACCGACGTGAACGTGCCGCGAAGCTTATTAACGACGAGCGTCGCGAGCGCTTCACCCTCGACGTCCTCGGCGATGATGAGCAGCGGCTTCTGCACTTGGACAACCTTTTCGAGCAGCGGAAGAATGTCGGCGATCGCCGAGATCTTGCGCTCGGTCACGAGGATGTACGGATCGTCGAGCGACGCTTCCATGCGCTCCGAGTCGGTCACCATGTACGGCGAGACGTAGCCTTTATCGAACTGCATGCCGTCTTTGGTCTCGACCTCGGTCTTGATGGTCCGCGATTCCTCGACGGTGATGACGCCGTCCTTGCCGACCTTCTCCATCGCGTCGGCAATGAAGTCGCCGATCTCGGGATCGTTCGCCGAAATCGAGGCGACCTGCGCGATCTTCTCCTTAGTATCGACCTTCTCGGCGTATTTCTCCAGTTCACCCACCGTGATCTCGACGGCTTTGTCGATGCCGTGCTTGATGAGCAGCGGATTGCTGCCGGCAGTGACGTTGCGCAGACCTTCGCGAATGATCGCCTGCGCGAGCACCGTCGCGGTGGTCGTGCCGTCGCCGGCGATGTCGTTGGTCTTCGACGCGACTTCCTTGACGAGCTGGGCCCCCATGTTCTCAAACACGTCGGGGAGCTCGATTTCCTTGGCAATGGTCACGCCGTCGTTGGTGATCGTCGGCGAACCGAACTTCTTGTCGAGCACGACGTTGCGACCCTTGGGGCCGAGCGTCACCTTCACGGCATCGGCGAGGATGTTCGCACCGCGCTCGAGCGCGCGTCGCGCGCTTTCATCGAATACGAGTTGCTTTGCAGCCATGTTTAAACTTGAACTCCTTAGACGCCGGCCGGCACTTTGTCGACGATGGCGAGAATGTCTTTTTCAGGGATAATGAGGTACTCGGTGCCGTCAATCTTGACTTCGCTTCCGGAGTACTTGCGATAGAGCACGCGATTGCCGACTTTGACGTGCATATCGACCTTCGTGCCCTTATCGGTCACTCGGCCGTCTCCGACCGCGCGGATGATGCCCTCTTGGGGCTTCTCCTTGGCAGTGTCCGGAAGAAAAACGCCTCCGGTCGTCTTGTCGTCCTGCTCAACGTGCTCGATAACGACGTTATCGAACAGGGGCTTCAGATTCACGAAAAAACCTCCACTTGAGTTTGCTTCTCTGGGTGAGGGATACAATTTAGCACTCTCAGCGCGAGAGCGCTAGCCGTGCCATATTAGCAGAGTCTACCGCCGAGTGCAAGCCGGAAGGCCGCACCCCGGCGCGAATGCCAAACCCATGGTTTCCGCCTCGCGCCCGTGGGAGCGCTTGCTCCGTCCGGCCTTGATCGCCGGCCTCCTCTCCGCCGCGATTTTCGACCTGTACCTCTGGCTGACGACCGTCTTACCCGCTGGGGGGAGCCTAGCAAGCCTCTGGCAGCAGATCGCCGCGGTGACGGTCGGAAAAGCGGTCGCATCCTCGAGCCCAGGCTACGCTTGGCTTGGGGTCCTTATCCAAGCGGCAGTCGGCATTGGGTGGGCCGCCGGCTACGCCTACCTGGCAGCGCGGCAGCCCGTCTTCAACGCCCGATGGATCGCCGCCGGGCTCGTCTACGGGATCGTCGTCTATGCGGTGATGGAACTGATTTTACTCGGCGGCAATGCTTTCACGCCGCCTGCGACTCCCAACGCCTTCCTTAATGCGGTCATCGCCCACACCGTTTTCTTCGGTCTGCCGATCGCATATCTGGTCAAACGTCTGCAAACCGGCACGTAGCGTGACTGGTAGTTTGCAGATCTCTCTGCGGGCGTTGCGCCACAACGCGGCGGTCTTGCGCGATCTCGTCGGCAACCGGCGCGCCGCGTTCGTGCTCAAAGGGAATGCTTACGGTCACGGCCTCGTGCCGGCCGCGCGCGCAGTCGAACCATTTGCCGCGCGTCTCTGCGTCTATACGGTGCAAGAAGCGCTTACACTGCGTGATGCCGGCATTGGCGCGCCGCTACTGGTGCTTGGACCGGTGCCGTCAGCCGCGCTCGATGAGGCACTGGCTGCTGATATCGAGCTTGCGTTGTGGAACCGATCGGAGTTTACGCGACGGATTAGCCGCGCCGCGGCCAATCAGCATCGTCCCGCAGCAGTCCACATCAAGGTAAATACCGATCTGAACCGGCTCGGGTTCGAGCCGCACGACCTGCACCACGCCGTCGACGAGCTCTTGCGTTTCCCGGAGATTTCGATTGCCGGGATCTTCTCGCACCTGGCGTCGGCCGAGGAGCTCGACTCGCCCTACACGATGCATCAGTTGGCTGCGTTCGAACGGGCGCTCGCGCGAGTCACGCCGCTCTTGCAATCGCAATCGCCGGTTCGACACATCGCCGCCTCCGCCGCTGCAATGTTGTGGCCGCAGACTCGGCTCGATATGGCGCGTTTTGGTATCGCGCTCTACGGATTGATGCCGTCGCCGCAAACCCGCGAAGCAATAACCGGGGAACCGCTGGACTTGCGACCGGCGCTCTCGTACTACTCGCAGCTCGTTGCCGTGCGCACGATTGCAGCAGGCGCGTCGGTCGGCTACGGCGGCAGTTTTCACGCGCCACGCGAGATGCGCATCGGCGTCATTCCGACCGGTTATGCCGACGGCGTGCCGCGTGCGCTCTCCAATCGCGGCGCCTTCCTCGTCGACGGCGCGCGCTGCCCAATCGTGGGGCGCGTGGCGATGAACATGACCGAGATCGATCTCACGCTCGCGCCGAAAGCGCATGTCGGCTCAACGGTGACGCTCATCGGTCGCGACGGCGATGCAACCATCACCGCCGACGACTGGGCGACGTGGGCCGATACAATTAATTACGAAATTGTAGCGCGCCTCCCAAGCGAACTAATGCGCGAATACGTCGAATAGCGTTGTCGTTTACGCACAGTATGCGGAACGCATCACTCTGAGCGAAGGTACCCCTCTGTCATCTGAGCGGAGGCTTATGTTGTCAGAGGCACAAACCCGTCCTTTGACTACGCGCGCGAAGTTTATCCTGAGCGAGCGCAGCGAGTCGAAGGGCTCAGGATGACAAAGAGGCGATGGCGGCTTTGAGATCGAGCGTTTGGTTGTAGAGTGCGCTGCCGACGATACAGGAGTCGACCGCCGCCGGAACGCTGCGTTTGAGCTCGCGCAGATCGTCGATGTTGCGCGCGCCGCCGCTGGCGGTCACCTTGACTTGGGCGGCGTTGGCGACCGCGTTGAGCGCGTCGATGTCGTAACCTTCACCCATCCCGTCGCGACGAATTTCCGTGAAGACGACCCGCGAAACGCCCCACTGCGCCACGCGGCGAACGAGCGCATCGCGATCGACCGGCGTGTGCTCCTGCCAGCCATGGGTCGCGACTTGCGAGCCGCGCGCGTCGATGCCGGCAATCACCTTCCCGGGGAAGCGGCTCACGATGTGACGCGCGAGGCGCTCGTCCTCCACCAGCAGCGTGCCGAGAATAATCTCGCCAACGCCGGCGGCGAAGGCCTCTTCGGCATGCTTGAGGGCGCGCAAGCCTCCGCCCATCTGTACCGGAACGTTCACCGACCGGCAGATGCGCTCGACCGCGGTAAGATTCTCACCCGAGCCGAACGCAGCGTCGAGATCGATTACGTGCAAACGCTGCGCTCCCGCGTCGACAAAGGCTTTAGCGCGCTCCACCGGGTCGCCGTCGTACTCTACCTCGGTCGTCGGATCGCCTTGCCGCATGCGCACGCACTTTCCGCCGCGCAAGTCGATTGCCGGAACGACCAACATTCTATACGTCAGCCACGAGCGCCGTTTGTCCCGCGTTGTTCGATCGGCACGTACGGTCCGGTGACCGGGCCTTCATAGCTCGCCTGCGGCCGGATAAGGCGATTGTCGGCGAGCTGCTCGAGAACGTGCCCGCTCCAGCCGGCGATTCGCCCGCACGCAAAGAGACAGGTGAACTCGTCGCCCGGAATGCCAAGATCGGACAGGACGGGCGCGGTGTAGAAGTCGACGTTGGCGTAGATCGTGTTCCCTGGCTTGCGCTCTTGCAGCACCTTTCGGCTTGCCTCTTCGAGCGCGTGCGCCGTGGCGTACCATCGATCGTCGCCGACGTACTCCGCGAGTTCTCGCGCCATTGCTTCGAGATGGCGGGCTCGTGGATCGCGGACTTTATACTCGCGGTGACCCATGCCCATGATCCGCTGTCCGCCATTGAGGATTTCGCGAACGTACGGCTCGGCGTTCTCCGGCGTTTTCACCTCTTCGAGGGTCAGATATGCCGCCGAAGCGGCGCCGCCGTGAAGGTCACCTTGCAGCGTCGCAAGGGCAGCCGTCACCGAAGCGTAGATATCGGCGCGCGTCGAGGCCGCTACGCGCGCCGCAAACGTCGATGCGTTGAACGAATGATCGGCCAGCAACACGAAATACGTGTCGAGCGCATCCTCCTCAATTGCATGCGGCACCTTGCCGCTGCGCATGTAGAGAAAGTTTCCGGCTTGCGAAAGATCCGAACGCGGACCGATTGGATCGAGCCCGCGACGGATCCGGTCCCACGCGGCGACGATCGTCGGCATCTTAGCGATAAGCTCGATCGCGGTGTGCACGTCGGAGAGGTGCTCGCCTTGCGCGTTGACCGGCGAAAAGAGCGCGAGCCCGCTGACGATCGTTCGCAGCACGTCCATCGGCCACGCCGTTTTTGGAACGTTCTGCATCGCGTTGAGCAGCGGTTCCGGCAAGGCGCGGCAGGCCCCGAGTTCGCGTTTTAAAACGTCGAGCTGATGGCGGTTCGGAAGATGGCCGTAGAGCAAAAGATGGACGATCTCCTCGAACGTCGCGTTCGGCGCGAGATCGTCGATGTCGTACCCGCGATAGGTGAGGCGCCCGATCGCGCCTTCGACGTTACTGAGCTGGGTGGACCCGACGACGACGCCTTCGAGGCCACGATCGACAACGGTAGGCAACGATTTCCTCCATAACGGTGAGCAAAAATAGCGGTGGGCTTCCTTCGACGGCCCGTAACCTTCGACTCCTTTGGGAACCTTTAGGGTTTCCGTGGCCTGCTTCGAAGGCATCGATGGACCGCCCGGTTGAAATGCGCTGCGATGGAACCACTCAATCTCACCCGCCGTCCTCCGCGCAGCCCCCGTCAGTTCTTACCCGGTCTCGAGCTCTTCATGCTTGCCCGCACGGTCGACAAAATCCGGGCAACCCTGCCGGGCGGAAACATCGGCGAATATCAAATTACCGGCTTCAGCTCCAGTCTGCTCAACGCGCTCGGCATCTCCGAGGCCGTGCTGCGCAAAGTCATCGCCGAGGCCGGATCCGACGAAGAGGTTGCCGCGTGGATCCGCGAGCATACCGACGCGACGCGCTACGCGGAGATCAATGCCAAGTTGGCGGGACGTACCGTCGGCGAGCGACTGAACGATCCAGAGTTTCTACGCCGATATCCGAGCGCCAAAAGTCTGCCGCCGGAAACGTCGCGTTTCGATCACCTCATCGCCGACGACGCCGAAGCGTTCGGAAAGTAACGGTAAGAGTAGACTAACAGGCCGCGCCCGGTGACATGGCCCGTTGGTCATCGCGCCTTAGGGTTTTGTGATCAGCACGCCGGCCGGAACGTCGACGCTGTTGGTTAGACTCCTATTCCTCGGCAGCGCTTTCGTCCGCCGCGGAGAGCAGGGAGCGCCAGCAGATGCGCCAGTCTCCCGCGTCGCGGCGGAAGACGTACGTGTCATGTCCGCGCTCGCGGCTCTGCCGCCCACCGAATTCGTACCGCATTCTCCAGGCCAGCGTCGCGACGGCAACGTCGCCGGCGAAATCGATCTGCGGCTCCTCGATCGTTAGCTCCAGTACTTTTGCGTTGCGGACGAAATCGCCGTAACTCGCCGCCACCGCCGCGCGCCCGCGCGCGACGCGCGCAAGGCTCGGTGCGACGACGACCACGTCCTCGGTGAAATATGGTTCGAGAAGTTCTGCGATCTCGTCGGGCGCGGCGCTCTGCCAGGTTCGGTTGATCTCCGCCAGAACGCCGGCGGGATCAAGCAACGGCATCGCGCAGATCGGCGCGGGCGCGTGCATATCCGATCAAACGCTCGACCAGTGCTTCGAAGCTAATTCCTACCGCGGCGCATGCATCGGGAACCAGACTCGCGGGTGTCAGGCCCGGCAGCGAGTTAATTTCTAAAATGTAGGGCCGGTTGTCGGCAGTGACGATAAAATCGGTGCGCGAGTAGTCGCGCAATCCCAGCAGCCGGTGCGCCGATAGCCCCAGCATCTGCAGGCGCGCAGCGAGATCGTCGTCGATCGGAGCGGGCACCACGTGGGTGCTGCCGCCCGGCTCGTACTTGGCGTCGTAGCTGTAAAAGCCGTCGCGGTTGGCGATGATCTCGACGATTGGTAAGGCCTCCTCGCCCAAGACCGCGCACGTAAACTCGCGGCCCGCCAAATACTCTTCGGCGAGAATCTGCGCGTACGACTTCGACGCATCGAGCATTGCGGCGGTCCACTCCTCGTGCGTGCGCACGATCCTAATTCCCGCCGACGATCCTTCGAAGCGCGGCTTGATCACCAGTGGAAGATCGAGCGAACCGGGCAGCAACGGCAGCGTCCCGCCGGTAAGATCGTAGAGATCCCAAACCGGTGTCGGCAACCCTTCGGCCGCGAGCAGCTTCTTGGTGAGATGTTTGTCCATTGAGAGCGCCGCCGCCTCGAGCGCGCTGCCGGTATAAGGGATCGAGAGATACTCGAGCAGGGCCTGCACGTGGCCATCTTCACCGCCCGGTCCGTGCAACGCGATGAAAACGACGTCGGGCTTGATCTGACCCAACGCATCGAGGAACCGCTCGTCGTAATCGAGCGAGCGCGCATCGTAACCGAGCGAGTGCAAGGCGCGCATCACTTCCGAGCCCGAACGGATTGAGATATCGCGCTCGGCGCTGCTGCCGCCCATCACGACGGCGACCGTGCCTCTGGTACCGCTATTGCGTGGCATCAATGAAGACTCCGACTAAGTGCACCTCGAGTTGCAATTCGACACCGAAGCGAAGCTGCACGGCGCGACGAACGCGCGCGAGCAGCGTTGCTACGTCTTTCGCCGTCGCCTCACCGAGATTGTTGATGAAGTTGGCGTGCAAGGGAGAGACTTCCGCGCCGCCTTCGCGCCATCCCTTAGCGCCGGTCGCCTCAATCAAGCGCGCGGCCTTATCGCCTTCGGGATTACGGAAACAGGAGCCGGCATTGGGAAGCGCGATGGGTTGCGTCGTTTTCCGGCGAACGAGCCGCGTTTGCATCTCCGCGCGAACCTCGCGCGCGTTCGCGAGCGGAAACGCCAGCGTCACGCGCGATACGACAACGTCGCGCTTGAGCGTCGTGCGCCGGTAAAGGTAGCGTATGCCGGCGGGATGCGGCTCCGGGCGGCTCGGTGACTGCACCCATACCTCGCGAACAAAGTCGCCGATCTCGCGGTCGGTGCCGGCATTCATCCGCAGCGAGCCTCCGACCGTCCCCGGAATGCCGGCGAGCGAACCGATGCCGCTCGCGCCGGCAGACGCCGCCTTTGCCGTTACCAGCGCCATGTCCGCGGAGCCGCCGGCGTCGACGAAGACGTATCCGTTCTCAGTGCGCACGCGCACCGTCGCGAAATCGCCGCCAAGCCGAACGACTACGCCGCGCACCCCGCCGTCCCCGACGAGCACGTTGCTGCCGCTGCCAAGCATCCACCACGGCATTTTCCGCCGCAAGCAGAATCGCAAGAGTTCCCCGAGTTGGCTCTCATTCTCGACGGTAACGAACGCGTCGGCCGGCCCGCCCACCTTCCAGGAAGTGTACGTCGCGAGCGGTTCGTCAAAACACGCGCGTTCCCCAAATACTTGGTGCAGCGCCGTGCGGTCGGCCGGCGTCAGCAGCGGGTGAAGGGCACGCGCCGTGGTAACGCTCATGCTCGTACCGACGCCGGCACTTCGTCCGGGGCGCCGAGATGGTTCGCCAGGCGGGCAGCCACGTCGGTAATGTCACCGGCACCGAGCATCAGCAGCAGCGCGCCGAACGGCAGCTCGTCGAGTAGTCGCGTCTCTAACTCGTTCACGTGCTCGACGTAGCTGACGCTCGCGCCAAGCGACGCGAGCCTTTCGCCGATCGAGCGTTCGCTCACGCCGGGGATCGCCGGTTCGGAGGCCGCGTAGATGGGCGCCAAATAGACCCGGTCCGCGTCGCGTAGCGCCTCCGCGAACTCGCGCGCAAGATAGGCCGTTCGCGTGTAGCGATGCGGCTGAAAGGCAACGACGAGCTCGCCCGGATGGTACTGACGCGCCGCCGCAATCGTCGCGCGCACGGCCGTTGGATGATGCGCGTAGTCGTCGACGAGTGTCGCGCGCTGGTTCGAAACCAGAATGTCGAACCTTCGGCGCACCGTACGGAACTCGCGCAACGCCGTCGCGATGCGTCTAAACGGAACCCCCAGCTCGCTCCCAATCGCTACGGCAGCAAGCGCATTCTGGACGTTCATGGCGCCGGGAACCTGCAGCTCGATGCGGCCGCCCCGGCGGTCGCCGATGAAGACCTCGAAGTGCGAGCCGAAACCGCCGAATGTCAAATTCTCGGCTCGCATTGCTGCACGCGGATCGAACCCAAACGTAACGATGCGCGCGCGCAGGTCGTGCGAGGTCAGCGATGCCGCGAGAGGATTGTCGATCCCCACGATGGCCAGCCCATCTTCGGGCAACTTTCCGAGAAACTCCGCGAACGCGCGGACCAGCGCGGGAAGCTCGTCGTCGCTGGTGAGATGATCGTTTTCGATGTTGGTGACGATCGCAATCGACGGCTCGAGCAATGCAAACGATCCGTCGGACTCATCGGCCTCGGTAACAAACCATGGCGATTTGCCCTCGTACGCGTTGGTTTGCAGCGATCCGTCGATGCCGCCAAGCACGAGCCCTGCGTCGATTCCACCGTAACGCAGCACGGCGTGAGTCATCGCGGTGGTCGTGGTTTTGCCGTGCGTTCCGCAGACGGCGATGCCGCGACGCTCGCGCAAGAGTTGTGCGAGCATCTCGCCACGGTGCAACAGCGGGATGCCGCGGCGAGCCGCAGCGCGGAACTCAGGGTTCGAACGCTCGATCGCCGAGCTAACGACCACGGTATGCGCGTTGCGAACGTTGCGCGCATCGTGACCGATTGTGACGTGTACGCCCTCGCTGCGAAGCTGGTCGACGAGCGGCGTGACGGCGAGGTCCGACCCCGACACGGCCTCGCGCCGAGCGAGCAGGATCCGCGCAATTGCGCTCATGCCGATTCCGCCGACGCCGACGAAATGATAGGTTGTCACGACTGCGTCCTTCGCGCAACGAGCGCGTCGACCCGGGCGAGTATCGCAAGAAGCGGATCGCTCCCTCGCAGGCTTGCCGCACCGGCGGCCAACGCGCTGAGCCGCCGCTCGTCGAGCGTCTGTGCCAGGAGTGCCGGTAGGCGCCCCGCGCGCAGCTCGCCGTCGCTGAGAACGACGGCGGCCCCGGCGGCCTCAAAGCGGGCCGCGTTCGCGGCTTGGTGCGCTTGCGCCGCAAACGGATACGGAACCAGAATCGATGGTTTCCCGAGCGCAGCCAACTCACCCAGCGTCGAGGCGCCGGCGCGCGCCAACACCAGATCGGCCACGGCATAGGCGTCAGCCATGTCGTCGAGGTACGGTCGCGCGTTGGGCAACCGCGTGCGCAGCCGCGCGTAATCGCTCTCTCCGGTCAGGGCAAAGAGCTGCCAGCCGTCGGGCAGGCCGCCCCTTTCGATGAGTTCTGCCGACGCATCGTTGATCGATCGTGCCCCTTGGCTTCCGCCCATAACGACGAGCGTGCGCCGCGATGGATCGAGCCCCAAATGCGCGATCGCTTCGTCGCGCCGCGGCAAGCTGCGCAGGCTGGAGCGAATCGGAACGCCGGTGGCGCGATACTTGCCGCGAACCCCGTTCGCCGGTTCCGCCGCACCCCAAATTTCGTCGACGATCGGCGTTAGCAAACGGTTCGTCAATCCCGGTGCCGCATTGGGCTCGAGCAAGACCACGCAAGCGTCCGAAAGACGCAGCATCTTCCGAATGCGTGCCGCGAGTGCGACGGGAAAGGCGACGTAGCCGCCGGTCGCGATGACGAGATCCGGACGCTGGGCGGCGAGCAGACGAAGGCTTTCGAACGTGCCCTTTACGTTCGACGCGATCGTTTGAAAGAGCGCAAACGACAGAACACGCGGTAGCGGATGGCTTGCAATCGTATGGAGGTCGTAACCGGCTTTCGGAACGATCGTCGCTTCGAGCCGGTCCGCGGTCCCGACGAACGCGACTCGGGCGCGGCTTCGCAGCGCATCGGCGATCGCGATTGCGGGATAGAGGTGGCCGCCCGTACCGCCGCCGGCGAAGACGACGGTCACGCGCCGCCGCTGACTCGACGATGACGTCCGACGTTAGCGATCAGTGCAACGGCGATGAGATTGACGACCAGCGAGCTGCCGCCGAACGAGATGAACGGCAACGGCACGCCGGTCACGGGCCACGATGACGAAACGACCCCAATGTTGACGAACGCCTGAATCGTGATCATCGCCGCGCAACCGATCGCCAAAAAGAATCCAAAGCGGTCGGGTGCAGCGAGGGCGATTCGAATCGAGCGGTAGGCCAACATCACGAAGAGCGCGACCACCGCGAGCGTGCCGATGAGGCCGAGTTCTTCACCGAGCACCGAGAAGATGAAGTCGGTGTATTGCTCGGGCAGGTAAAAGAACTTGGCTCGGGATGCACCGAGTCCAACGCCGAAGAGACCGCCGCTCCCAAGGGCTAAGAGCGACTGCACGATGTGAAAGCCCGTATTGAGCGGGTCCTTCCAAGGATCGATGAAAGCGAAGATGCGAGCTCGCCGGTAGGGACTCGCGAGAACGGTCAGTGCGGCAAATGGCACCGTCGCAAACAACACCGCGGCGAGATGAACGAGGCGCGCGCCCGCGGCGAAGAACATCGCCATCGCCGTGAAGACCAACAGGCTAGCGGTGCCCATGTCGGGCTCCTTGAGCACCAGCACCGCCATGATTGCGACCGGAACGCAGAGCGGAAAGAGGCCGCGAACCAGCGAGGTTATGCGTTCGCCACGCGCCGATAGAACCGCCGCCAGATAGATCACCAGCGCAAGTTTCGCGAACTCCGATGGTTCGATGCTCAGGCTCGACGCGCCGATCCAGCGGCGACCGCCGTTCACTCCGAGACCGATGTGCGGGACGAAAACGAGCGCTAGACCGGCAATGCCGGCCAGTAAGAGATAGGGTGCCAGCCGACGCAAGTGTTGGTACTGGATTCGGTAACACGCGTACGCAGCGGCCAAACCGAGCGCGAGCCAGACGAGCTGCCGCTTCACATAGTAGGCGATGTCGCCGTGCTCCGCATACGCCGTGGCGCTCGATGCGGAAAACACCATTACGAGCCCAATGCCGATCAGCGCGACAACCGACGTGAAGAGCAGCGTATCGAGGGGCGCCCGCGTGTAGGACGTCACGTTCGTCCCGCGCGCCCTTTCGCGGCGCGAGCGAAGGGCCGCGGCGTTATGCACCGGCGGGTTCCCGTAAGGCCGCGACCGCTTTGGCGAACTGCTCGCCACGGTCTTCGGCGGAGGCAAACATGTCGAACGACGCGCATCCGGGCGAGAGCAACACCACGCTGCCCGGAACCGCGAACTCACGCGCGCGCTGCACCGCTTCCTCCATGGTCGTTGCCGTGACGGCCGGAATGCCTTGCGCGAGTTCCAAAAACGCGCCGGCAGCTTCGCCGATCGCAACCAGCGCCGTCACGCGCTCGCGAATCGGCTCGGCGCAGGTTTCGAAGCCGATCCCCTTGGAACGGCCGCCGGCGATCAAGACGATCGGCGATTGGAAGGTATGGAGCGCCGCAATCACGGCAAAGGGATTGGTCGCCTTCGAGTCGTCGACGTAGCGCACCCCGTCGATCTCCGCGATCGTTTCAAGCCGGTGTCGCATCGGCGCAAAGCTGCGGATTGCTTCTCGCAGCTTCGCCGGGGCACAACCGACGGCGAGCGCGGCAAGCAGAGCCGCCATCGCATTGCGCACGTTGTGCTCGCCGGGCAGCGGAATTTCATCACGCGGTACGATCGGCACCGGACGCGGGTCGCCGGCAACCGGAGCGTAGGTCAGCATGCCGTCGCGGACGTACATCGTCGCTTCGGTCCCATCGAGCGAAAACCAGAGCTGGCGCGCTTGAACGCGCGTATCGCCATGATGCCAATGGAGGGCGCGAATCCGCGGATCGTCCCAGTTGCCGACGAACCAATCGGTCATCGATTGATTCGCGCCGATTCGGTACTTCGCTTCCGCATATTCGTCCATCGAGTGATAGCGGTCGAGGTGATCGGGCTCGATATTGAGCAACACGGCGACGCGTGGCTTGAACGCACGGATCGTTTCGAGCTGGAACGAGGAGACCTCAGCGACGACCCATCCGTCGGGGCCGACGCCGCGCACTTCTTTGATTAACGGGTTGCCGATGTTGCCGCCGACGCGAACCTCCAGCCCGCATCCGCGCAGTAAATGACCGATGAGCGCCGTCGTCGTCGACTTCCCTTTCGTTCCGGTCACGGCGATGATCGGTGCGGTGCAGAGCCGATATGCCAGCTCGATTTCCCCAAGGACTGGAACATTTGCGTCGTGCAAACGGCGTACCACCGGCGAGGTTGGAGGAACCCCCGGTGAGAGCACCGCGCAGGTTAACTCCCCAAGGATGCTTTCGATTTCGCCGGGCTCGACGAAACGGGCGCCCAAGGAGTTGGCAACGGCGATCGCGTCGGTGAGTTCGCTGCCGGGTTTTTCGTCGGTGGCATAGAGCGTAACGCTATGCTCGCTCAGGACTTCGATGCTGGCCAATCCGCTACGGCCCAGGCCGATCACGAGCACCCGCTCGCCGGCGTCGAATTGAAAGATATCGCTCATCGCACGATGGCCAATCCTACTAGCGAAGCGATCGCCGAGGCAACCCAAAAGCGAGTCGTCACCTTCGTCTCCGGCCAACCGCTCAACTCGAAGTGATGGTGCAGTGGACTCATCCGCAGGATACGCCGGCCGTGCGTCGCCTTGAAGTAGGTCACTTGAAGGATCACCGAAAGTGCTTCAGCGACGAAGACCGCACCAATGACGAGGAGCAGCAGCATCTCGCCGGTCAGGATCGCGGCGCCGGCGAGCAGCGCGCCGAGCGCGAGCGAACCGGTGTCGCCCATAAAAAGCTTGGCCGGATGCGCGTTAAAGAGCAAGAAGCCGCCGCACGCGCCCGCACCGGCTGCCGCCGCGATCGCGGCGGCGGGCATCGCCATTTGCGCCCCGATGAGCGCGACGACAATCAGCGGCGGAATCATCGTGCCGGCCGCCAGGCCATCGAGACCATCGGTGAGATTCGCGGCGTGCGTCGTTCCAACGATCGCCAGAATCCCCAGCACGAGCCAGAGCCAGTGCGGCGCCGAGAGCCAAAAACCGCCGCCGTGGAAGAGCACGTCCGGCGGAAAGAGCGCGGGAGAAGCGCCGATCAGGCGCATGAAGATCGTTGCCGCGAGCGCGGTCGCAAGGAGCTTGGTGCGCGCGCTTAATCCGCGATTGCCGCCCTGCCGAATCGCCAGCATGTCGTCGATCGCACCGATCCCGGCACAGAGCACGACCAAGAAGACGAGTTCGGGCAGCAGCGGGACGCGAGCCGTTGCAAACGTCGCGACCAGTGCCACAAGCAGCAGCACGACGAGGAAGACGAGGCCGCCCATCGTCGGGGTTCCCGTCTTCTCGCGATGGGTCTCCGGCGCGTCTTCGTACGCGTGTTGCCGAACGTTGAGACGCCCCAGCAGAAAGAGCAGCGCAGCCGAAGCGAGCGCCGCCACGAGGAATCCGAAAAGCACCCAAATCCCGAGCACCGGCAGCGACGGTTCGTTCATGCGGCAGCATCGTGCAGCAGCGGATTCGAGCCGTTGCCGCGCCACTTGAAGACGACGATCGGCGTCTGCTCGTCGCTGTTGCCGTGCGGATTATCAAGCAGGGCGGCGACCACGTTCTCACTGCGGACGCCCCTGGAACTACCCAGAACCTTCGCCGCAGCAAGATCGTTGGCGTCGACCACCGCGGCCGCAATGCCGGTTCGCTCGCAAAGCGTCTGCGCAACTCCCTTGGGATCGCGCGGCGCCAGCACGATCGCCCGTTCGTAGGGCGGCATCGTGCCCGTGTAGCCGTCGAACGCCGCGATCGCTTCGCCCATCACTTCGTAAAATGCGCCGCGACGTCCCAGTGCACGAGCGACCAACTGCAGGAGCGTCGCGCCGATCACCTTCCAGCGGCCGGCCCGGTCGATGACGAGCTGCATCGATTCCGGCTGGCTGATCGTCGCCATCGGACCGGCACGACGCGCGAGTGCGTATGCTAGGCGCGTCGGTCGAATATGCTCGGCGCCGATGAGCTCGCCCTGGGCAATCGCAACGGCGCTCTCGGAAACTGCGACGACGTCGCCGGGTCTTGCAATTCCGGCGATCGCCCGCGCAACGATTTCGACCACGTCATCACCCGGACGGACCAAGGGCGTGCGAATGGGGATCGCCGTCAAGCCGGGCGGCACGTCCGGGCGGGATACTGCCAAACTCTTCGTCGCGGGGCTCATGTGCGCAACTCTTCGACGATCTCTTCCAACTTATACTTTCGCGAACCCTTAAGGAGGACGACGTCATCAGGGCGAGCGTGGTCGCGCAACCAGCGCGCCGCTTGAGCGTTCGTTCCAATTTCGACGATTTGCTGCGACTCGAGGCCGCCGCGTTCCGCTCCTCGCGCCAGTTCGGCGGCGTATTCGCCGCGTACCAGCAAGATGTCGACGCGCCCGGCGGCATGCGCCCCAACGCGCTCGTGCAACTCTTTCGATTCGTCGCCGAGCTCGGCCATGCTCGCCAACACCGCGATGCGACGCGATGCGGATTCCGTGGCAAACGCATCGAGTGCCGCGATCATTCCGCTCGCGTTAGCGTTGTACGCATCGTAGATGAGACGGATGCCGCTCACCGCACCCAGCCGGTCGTACCGTCCCTGGGGCAGCCGAAGCGCCGGAAGCTCCT
>Ga0209169_10000643_pt1 | contig 21298 bp, 21 predicted proteins | sample HubBroMetageWRM4_FD_188346 | JGI IMG/M metagenome (GOLD analysis project Ga0209169, IMG submission 188346) | Warmed soil microbial communities from the Hubbard Brook experimental Forest, New Hampshire - Hubbard Brook CCASE Soil Metagenome WRM 4... | ecosystem: Environmental > Terrestrial > Soil...
GTACCAGAAGCGTTGAGCACGAGTCGGCTACACAGTTTGTGAGCTGCTCCTCGGCCGTGGTTGTGGTTTTTTCCGACGTAGAGCACGCGACCGCAGCCTGCAACTATTTGCGGTTGTGATCACCGAGCGTCTACAGGGAATTCGCGATGCCTCTATTTGAGTGGTGCCAATGGCTACAACATACGCGTTTTGCAACTGCGATCACCGAATCGGACTGGCTGTTCCCTTTAATTGAGGGCAGCCACATCCTGGCGCTTCCGTTATCCGTTGGAATGATCGTGATCGCCGATCTCCGCCTGTTGGGGCTTGCCTTTTGTGGTGAGGCGACAGGGAAAGTCGTGCCTAGCTTTCTGCGGCTCTCCAGAATCGGATTTCCGGTCATGTTTCTGACCGGTGGTCTCCTATTTATTACCCAGGCCGGAAAGGCTTACGGGAATCCGTTCTTCCGGACGAAGTTGATCTTCCTTCTGCTGGCGGGAATCAATGCCGCCCTGTATCAGAAACTGTTGTATCCGAAAATGGCAGACTGGGATTCGGCCCGCGGCGCCCCGCCAAGCGCGAAGTTCTGCGCCGCGTTTTCGCTTGCCCTCTGGATCGGCGTCATTGTTTGCGGCCGCACCATGGCTTATCAATTCTGATATGTCTCTTCTCCCTCTTCTTGAATCCGTTTCGAACTGGGCGCCGATCGTCCTCATCCGCGACAGCAAGTACGGCATGCCCGCGGTTCAATCCTTCCATCTGGTGGGACTCACGATGCTTTTGGCCACGGTAGTCGCGCTGGATTTGCGACTGGCCGGCCTTGGCCTGAGGGACTACGGGTTGTCCAGGCTGGCGCGGCAGCTCAAGCCCTGGACCGTGGGCGCGATTGTACTTGTCATGTCATCCGGACTTCTGATCTTTCTGGCTACCCCCGGAAAGTACCTTGACAGCCATCCGTTTCGCCTCAAGATGGTGTTTCTTGGCAGCGCGCTCCTCTTTCATTTCGGAGTGCTCCGCAGATTTACTGCGGCCGACTCCATGGCTCGTCCGTGGCCAGTAAACGTCGTCGTGGCCTGCCTCTCGCTTACCCTTTGGTTCGGGGTGGGCTGGGCCGGGCGGGCAATTGCCTTTATTCCCTAAACGGGTTATCCTACGCGACTTAGGAGGGATCGCATGACTTCCAGGACGAAACTCTTCCTACTTGTGTTTGCGGTGCTGCTGTCCGGTCAGTCTTGGGCGCACCACAACATGACTGCGGTCTTCGACTTCAATGATCGGGTCACCGTCACCGGCACCTTGACCGCTATCGATTGGCGCAATCCCCACACCTACTTCACGGTCGAGGTAAAAGGCGCTGCGGGCGCGATCGAGAGCTGGCAGATTGAGGGTCCGTCACCCAGCTTTTTCCGTATACGCGATGTGGGCAAACCTGATTTCCAGGACAGCGTTGGAAAGACCGTCACCGTGGAGCTTAGCCGCGCGCGCGACAAGTCGCGCTCCGGGCTCATCCGAACCTTCACATTGTCAAACGGGAAAATCGTCTCGGCGTGCCCGCAGAACTGTTAAGCCGAATCGCGGGGCCCGCAAGCGGGGTTTTCTATGAAGATTTCTGCGCACGTTGCGGTCATTCTGATCGCCGCCTCTCTCTGTCTTACTCAGGCCACCGGCCAGGTTGTAGGCCAGGGCCTGAGCGCCGAAGCTAAGTCCAAAGACGTTGCTGAAGCCAGGGCCAAGCGGAACGCCCAGACGTTCCAGAACAAAGCCTCGATCCTCACCTTGCTGGACCGCTATGGTAAGCAAACCGGGAAGGTCGGCGAGCGGGCGATGTATGACAGCGCCATTTTGTCTCCGGACGGCAAGCGCGTGGCCGGGATCAAGCAAGACTTGGACAACGAGAGCTTCGATCTATTTGTCATGGATGTGGCGACTGGAGCAGCCACGCGGCTTACCACCAGCGCCAGGACTGAATACGTCTATTCGCCCGTCTGGTCGCCGGACGGCAATCGCCTGGCTTACGTCAGCATGCGCGGCGGACAGGAGAGGATCTGTGCACGAGCGGCGACTGGCCAGGGAGCCGAAGAAGTCCTGTACAACAATCCCGGCGCTAACATGGATCTGAGCGACTGGTCCCTTGATGGCCAGTTCCTGACTTTCTCCATCTCCGACATTAAGGGAGGAGTTCTCTACGTTCTGAAGCTGGAGGGCGGCTCCGATCGCAAGCCAGTCGAGATCTTTCACAGTGATTTGCGCATTTTCGAGTCACGCTTCTCTCCCGATGGCCGCTACCTGTCCTATATTGTGCTGGACAAAGCGGACAAGGCCGAGATTTTCGTCCGTTCGTCTGATCCCACGGCGAACGCGGGCCCGTGGCAGATTTCTGATGGCACCTTCAGCCCTGGATTCTGGGTGGGTGGCGGCAAAGAGCTGTACTATATGGCCCGTGACCGTTCAATCATGGCAGCCGAGGTCAGCACATCACCATCATTCTCGTTCAAGAAGCCCCGGTTACTGTTCCGCCAGGAGGTTCCAGTTCCGGACCAACTGATGTACATCAGTGCCGATGGGGAGCGGTTCCTCGTCCTTCCGCCGGCGCGGGGCCAGCAGCTTCAGCAGGTCACGATCTTCGATCGCAAGGGACAGGTTGTGAAGAAAGTGGGCGAGCCGGCCCTGTATACCCAACCAGCTTTTTCCCCTGGGGGCGATCGCCTGCTGGTGATGAAGGAGGACCTCAAAACCGGCCAACAGGACCTGTGGGTGATCGATGTCAACACAACCAGAGCCACCCGCATCACTGACGACACGCGGGTCAAGGTCACGCCCTTGTGGTCGCCGGATGGAAAGTACATCTTCTATTCAGCATTGCTGGACGGTGACTGGCCTGTCTATCGCAAGGCCGCGGATGGAGCCGGCAAAGAAGAACTGTTGTTCCGCTACACGCCCGGCGCATTTGTGGGCCTGAGTGATATTTCTTCGGATGGAAAATTTCTCGTCTGCGGCTCCGGAGGAGTCGTCCTGCTCGTACCCCTGACAGTGAGCGATCCGGCGGCGCGCAAACCCGTCGACTATCTGCGGGACGAGTTTGATGACGAGACCGGCAGGCTATCTCCCGATGGGCGCTTTATCGCATACCGGTCGGATGAGGCCAAACCTGAACGCTATGAGGTTTATGTTCGCCCGTTCGATGCCGCCAAGCCCGCGGACGATAAGAAATGGCAGGTGTCTAAGGATGGCGTTGTGGCCATGCTGCACTGGCGCGGCGACGGCAAGGAGATTTTCTTCCGCGGGCAGGAACTGGATTCGGACGACCTAGTGGTGATGGCCGCTGAAGTCGAGACTACCCCCACGTTCCGTGTTGCTGCGCCCAAGGTGCTGTTCCGGCTACCCGGGCCCGTCAAAGACAGCCTCGGAGCGATCAGCCACGACGGGCAACAGTTTGTGCTTGCCATCAATGTGCCAGCGGATAAGACCGAACACGCGTCGAGCGGCCAATGAAGAACAGAATTCTTGCGACGATTGCGGTTGTTTTCGGTCTTGGATGTGTGTTGCTTTGCGTGAGCTACGCGCAACAGGAGCCCCAGGCCGAATACCGTCCGACAACGACAATCAGAGACTTGATGGACGGCGTCGTCGATCCTGCGGCTGACACAATCTGGAACTCCGTCTCCACTACGATTACGAAAAAAGATACAGAAGAGAAGGCCCCTCACACCGACGAAGAGTGGGCGACGGTTCGTCGCAGTGCCATTGTACTGCTTGAAGCCTCGAACCTTCTGCAGATTCCCGGCCGTCATGTTGCCATGCCCGGACAGCGGAACGAGCAGGGCATCGAACTTCAGCCTGAACAGATTGAGACATTAATCAATCAGGACCGTCCGGCTTGGATCAGGCTTGCTCATGGTCTGCATGACGCTGCGACACTGGCGCTCCATGCGATAGATGCGAAGGACCCCGCAAAAGTGCTGGAAAGCGGCGATGCCATCGACAAAGCCTGTGAAAATTGTCATCAGAGATATTGGTATCCGCACCCGGCGCAATCCCCAGCCAAATAAACCATACCGCCGACACCCAGAAAAACGTAGCGTCCCAGACTCCATTGCAAGTCTGGGACGCCGTCGAACAGTCCCACCCCGGAACTGCTCGTGGTAAGAGTAGATTCCCTCCACATCGACGTAAATGGCCCTGCGGTGTAGCCTGCCCGCACGACTGGGCTATGTGTGTGACCCGTTTGAGGGATAAGAATTCGCAGCCGGGATTCAAGCGTGCGACGACTAGTGTGCAGTTCCTACGGCCTCACCGGCGGTTGCGATACAGCGAAAGGTCGGCTTGCTTCGCCATCGCTTCCACATTCAAATCCAACGACAAAAAGTCTTTTATAGCTTTTGCACTGCCCGTGGGATCGTTCACCACGTTCTTGTATCGCAGAAGACAAACCGGAATTTCCGATCTCTTCTTCAACCACAGGTTGACCTGTTCCAGGTGCTTCTCGAATGCCGAAGCCATCAACTCATGAGGTACGAAGTCCGTGCTCCCGCGGCGCCTCATCATTTCGTCCTGCGAGGCCAGGACTTCCCCGAGCGACCGTTGCATGAAGATGATTTTGTAGTTGCGGCCTTCGGGAAGCGACATCAGAAGCTGGGAGATGACTTTCACTGCTTTACCCTCAGCTTGGTCGATCAGCTCCGGCTGCTTCGGCATGAGCTTCGCAGGTTCCCACTCGCAATAGCCGCGGGGATTGTCCGCATCTGGCTTGCGTTCGAAATCGGTAAGCAGGGTCATTCCCCCTGCCGCCAGCATCTGCATCATCAGCGAGGTACCGGTGCGAGGCAGGCCCGAAACAATCGTTATCACGGTCGCGTCGTCTCCGCAGCGACCTTCATCCCTACCATCCACGGCTTGCCATCGAGATAAGCTGGCAATCCCAAGCCGAAAAGTTTCAGTATGGTGGGCGCGACATCCACGATTGCGGGTTTCTCCTCCGCGATCTTGCGGTTAGAGAACAGAACCCCGGGAACAAGCCGCGGGTCAATGCAATGGTCGCCACTCCACGCTTTCAGATTGTCCTCGAAAATCTGACCAGTGACCTTGCCCATAACCGAATCCCAGGAAGCGCGGAAGCCGTCGCCGTAGCCGATAGTGAGGTCGGGCGCGTTGTCCACATAAGGGCCAGCGTACGTAGTGTCGCAATCAAATACTCCGGTGATGCCAACTTTCCCGGAGGATGGATCGACCAGTCCGTTGAGTTTGCTGCGCAGTTCTTCTTTCAACGCGACCGCTTCTTCGCCCGGTTGAACCGTGCCGAAGCGCTCCCGTCCCGCGAGATTCAGGTACAAGCCATTCAGCCCCATGGTGTAGGCCCGCGTCCGCGACCAGTCCACGTCCTCGAACCAATCGCCGCTCTCGCTTTTTCCATCCTTCAGCGTCAGATATCCGTTCTGATGCAGCCAGGCATTCAGATTGAGGCAGCGCGCAAACGATTTGAACCCATGGTCGGACACCACCAGCAACAGCGTGTCGTCATCAATCTGCTTTCTGACCCGCCCGATCAAGTCATCCATGCGGCGGTACAGTTCCTGAATCACCTGGGGGCGCTGATCGCGAGGCACACCCCGGGCCGCCGGATGGTCGTCTTCCAGGTATCGCCAAAACATGTGCTGTACCCGGTCAGTAGTGTCAAACACGCAGGCACACAGACCCTGCCGGGTTTTCTCCAGCGCATCAAAAAGCATGCGCTCGCGATCGTCGTGATTCGAGTAGCACTGCGTGAGAAACGCCTGATCGTCCAGCACTCCTTCATTGAGCGCCCAGGTATCTTCGGCAAGCCCCAGCGTGGCGTAGGAGCCGAAGAGTTTAGCCAGATAAATCGAATAAGTCACCGGGTGTGACACTGCCAGATCCGGCCTGCCGGGATCGATGTTCACAGGCGTCACATAGACTTCCACTTCCGGCGATGCCTCTTTGAGGTAAAAGCGGCAGATTCCGTGCGCGCTGATTCCCAAGCCAGCTTTGAATTTCACCGGGATCCATTCCGAATACTCCCCAACTTTCAGCGTGAAGGCTTCTGAGTCCACGTTAATGCGTGCCTGTTTCTTGGCAGTATCTGGCCGAATCTCAAACTTCACCCGCAGCTCGCTGCCAGAGCCGGCCTGCAACGGATCATCCGGGCCCGGAATGTAAGTGTGATAAACAGCGCCTCTGCGTTCAATCGGAACCCGCACTCCGCCCTCGCGAAACTTGTCGCCGTGGCTTCGGGTCGTACAGAAGCAAAATGTTCCCTGGCTTCCTTTTAGATCCGGCACGCACATGCCGGAAAGCAGTACCCCGGGAAACTTCTCAGGAGGAAATGTCACCGGCACGCGGATCACCGAGCAGAAAATTCCTGCCTTCCCCAGCCAATGCCAGAACGGCGTCCCGCGCCGCATCCCCTTGACCCGCGCCTTACCGAACGGAATCGTGTATTTCCCGATCTTCACACTGCGTTTAGGCGCGCTGATTTCAGCCGAGGAGAGAAACGGCAGATAGCTGTTGAGGTCTCGCGCCAGGAAATCGTAAATATTGTGTTTGCCAGGATTGACTCCGGTCATGAATGTGGACCACGCCACCGGTGAAATCGGCGGATACGTCGTTCGTAGCTTGCGAAAAGTTCCATGATCACGCAGTTGCGCAAGATTGGGGAGCCTGCCTTCCGCCATAAATCGCTCGGCTAAATCCGGGTCCATGCCGTCGAACCCCAGGATGACCGCCCGCTTGATCTGGGCTTTGCCGTAAGCCTTGCGGCGGCGCAGCCAGCGAAACAAATGCCGGAACGGCCAGGTCACGAAGGCATAAGCGGAATACAAGAAAGCAACAAACAGCGTCCAGAACGAAGACAGAAATGCGAAACCAGCGCCCGGCCCGGCATACGCCTCACTACGCACAGGAAACGCCAACACCAGCACGCAAACTGCGAGCAGTAGCATTAGCAACCTGCTACCCCTCGCAAACCTCGGTTCGCGCTGCTTCATATTTCAATCCCCAGAACGCTTTTGAAGAAAAATCCTGCCACCAGCGACAGCACGAAGAACAGCCAAATCCAGTTCCAATCCAACCAGGCAAAATGGATGCTACGCGCAGGATAACTCACTTCAATCGACTGGATCGGGCTGCTGTCTGGCAAAGCCGGCTCGCCCGATACCAACACTCGTTCCCAGAATCGTCCCCGCAGCCGCACCGGAGAAACTCGCGGCACACCGGACGAAACCACTGTCCGCTTGGAAAAGCCTTGACCGTCAGCGATTACCTCAATGTCGTAATCTCCATCCTTCGCCGCCATCAGTCGCCAGGCAATCTCATTGTCGGAAGGCACGTGCACCGCCGGAGCCGTTGTCGTCAACTCCGGCGGCAACTGCAAGGTTACTTCATTGAGAGAATCTGGATTCGCGGTATGCACTTTCAGAAGGAATGCCTCTCCTGCTGCCAGCGGGACATAACCCAAGTACCGATCTACTTGCGCAATTAGAAGGACCAGTGGCAGAATCACGTACAACAACGGTTTGAAGGCCAACTTCAGATATCGCCCGGTTCCGCTCAGGATGCGCCCGTAAGATGCCAACACCACCGGAATCTGATCCTGAAAGAGCCGCACCGCCAACAAGTGCGCTTTCAGTTGATCTTTCGCGACGTGGATCGCCTTCTGGTCAGAGGTGTAGCGAAACACAACCACCATGAGCAACCCAATCACGGCGGATACGAGAACCACCAGCAGAAGCGGAAGATTAGCTCGAAAGAAACCCGGCGTCGCGCTGAAGAATGCGTAAGTTGGGAGAGGTGAAGACATTGCCGGTGGTGGGAATTACGCCCCTGGCCTAATCGATATACCCGAGTCCCCGCAATCTCTTTTTCACCAGTTCTCTGGACGCGGAATCCCCTTCCGGGGGAAACACCTTCTTGATTTCCTTCTCCAATACATGGGTCACGAACTCGTCGACTGACCCATAACCGCCGGCGTCCGCGCACTGCTTCACTTTGTCCAGCAAATCGCCCTCGATCTTCACTTTATAAGACCCAAACATTTCAAACTCCGCTTCTACCGGACGCTGCCCTTCGATTCGAAAACCGACTGCCCTATCATATCCTTTGATTTGGCGATTCCAAACTCCGCCAGAATCGTCGGAGCAATGTCGGTCAGCGCCGGCGTCTCGGCTGCAATTGCGCGATTGCTGAGCAAAACACCTGGAACCAGAGTGTAGTCCATGCAGTGGTCGCCACTCCACGCGTTCAAATTGTCTTCGAGGACTTCCGGCGGAAACGCGCCGAGAATCGTTTTCCAGCCTGCTCGATATCCCCGGTTGTAGCCGATGAGCAGATCGGGGCCAGAACGCGAGTACGGCCCCTGGTACACTTCACTCGCTACATCCATACGTGTGATCACGCGAAGACCGCCTTTGGGGTCAGTCACGCTCAGAAGTTTCTGTTTCAGTTCCTTGATTAACGCATCCGCCGCCGCTCCGGCTGCAACAATTCCCGCGCGCTCGCGGCCGCGTTGGTTGACGTACAGTCCGTTCAAACCCAGCCCGTAGGCGCGCGTCTGGCTCCAATCCACATTGGCCCAGGGCTCGCTCGAATCCGCACTTCCCCCGCCCTTCAACTTGATATAGCCATTGTCCAGCAGCCAGGTATTCAAATTGAACGACCGGTAATAAGGAGCGAAGCCGTGGTCGGAAAGGACCAGCAGAGTGGTGTGGTCGTCGAGTTTCGGCAGCACTTCACCGAGCACCTGGTCGATCTGCTGATAGAACTCTCGGATGGCCGAGCCGTTCTGGGCAGCCAGCGCGGCGTCGTATCCCGGATGCTTCGCATCCATCAACCGCCAGAACATGTGCGAGTTGAGGTCGAGACTGGAGAAGTAGAAGAAAAACACGCCTTGCCGAAACTTGGGAAACTCGTCATCAAAAATCCTCCGGTGTTCCGCCAGAACCGTACGTGATTGTTGCAGATATTCGTTGTCATCCAACACGCCCGCGGATAGTGCTTTGGTGTCCTCCGCGATCCCCTGCGTGTAGAACTCACCTGCCTCCTCTGAAAGCCGGCGCGAATAGGCGGAGGGAGTCGAGATGGGCAGCGCGGGATCCGCAGGATCGATGTTAATCGGCGAAACATACAACTGAAACCTAGGATGCGCTTGTTTCAGATAAAAACGGCACATGCCTTTGACATTGCCGAAGAAGGGAATCAACTGGAACTCGATCCGGATCCAATCGCTCCATTCGCCCTCGCGCAGCACAAATTGTTGGCCTTGTACTTCGACTTTGACTGCCGACTCCAGGGGATCGATGGCCACCGAAAAAGGCTCGGTGGCTGGCGGGGAGCCTTTGCGGAAGGTGTTATCCGGGCCAATCAAGCTGGCCTTCACACGCCAGTTTTCCACGTGCACCGGCATGATTTGTCCTCCCTCGACCGCGCCTGCCGCGGCCGCAGCGTCGTCGGTGTAGAAAGAGAATGTGCCATAGGTGCCGCGCAGATCGGGAGTTCCCATGCCGGAAAGCGTTTCGCCCTTGGCCGGAACCGGTGGAAAATTTGCTGGAATGCGAAACACACTATTCGGCACTCCGTGTTGATCCAGAATCTCCCAGAATGCCGGCCCTTTTCGCAGTTGCTCGGCGCTGCCTCCGCCCAACGGAATCAGCCAATTTCCCAGGTGAATGGCATGCTTGGGCGGCTTTACCTGCGATGCCGAGAAGTAAGGTTCCAGAGTCTTGGGATCGCGATGGATGAAATCAAAGATGCCGTGACCTCCGGCGTTCATTCCGGTGATCAGGTTTGACCACGCCACCGGACTCTGCGGCGGAATGCTGGTAGTCAACAGGCGAAACGATCCTTGCGACACCAGTTTCGAGAAGTTGGGCATTTTCCCTTCGTCCATGAACTGCTTCAGGAGCTGCGGGTCCATGCCGTCGATGCCGAGGATGATCAGTTTATTCTCTCCACGCCAATCGCTGCCCATGCGCTGGCACGAGAGTAATAGGGCAGTGGCGCACAGAAGCACGCCAGCAAACACCCAGGCAACTTTCTTCAGAAGCTCACTCCCTTCACTCTTATTGCCACGAACCTTCCCAGCGACATGATAAGGCATTAGACTTCATTCTATGTTGCGGCGCGGCTTCTTGTGGATCTTCCTGGGTTTGTCTAGCATTCTTCCGGCGCTTGTGTCAGCCGCGACCGAGCCCAACGTCATTCTAGTGACGCTTGGTTCCGCGCGAGCTGACCGTGTGGGTTTTCTAGACTCTCACCATGGAGTGACGCCCCATCTTGACGTCCTTGCCAAACAAAGCATTGTATTCGAACACGCATATTCGCAAGCTTCGCTTACCGTCACTTCGCACGCCACCATTCTCTCGGGTACCTACCCTCAGACGCACCATGCAAGCGAATTCGGCGCCTTGCTCCCGGCTGATCTTCCGTATCTCCCAGACTTACTTCACGCCCGTGGCTATCGCACCGCCGCCTTTGTGGGCTCCATCCTGCTGGACCCCCGAAACGGTTTTGCCCCCGGCTTCGATCGCGGCTTCGATGTTTATGATGCCGGCTTCCGGCCAGTTCAACCGGAGCAGAATCGCCCACTCGGCGAGCGCTCGGCAAACCAGGTCGTCGCGCGCGCGGCCAATTGGCTGAGCCAAAATGCGCAGCATCCGTTCTTTCTTTGGGTGCACCTGTGCGAGCCGCCGGCATCCTCTTCCAGTTCTTATGATCAAGCCGTCGCTGCCATCGACGCGGCTGTCGGCAAGTTAATGGCCGCAGTGCACGACCAGAGTCTCGAAGCCAATTCAATCATCGTAGTGGTGGCGGATCACGGTGAGAGTCTGGGCGCACACAGAGAAGACACTCACGGCATCTTCCTTTACGACGAAACCATCCACGTGCCGCTGTTCGTCAAAATGCCGCAGAACACCCTGGCAGGGAAGCGAGTCAAGAGTCGAGTTCGCCTAGTGGATATTGCTCCGACGGTTCTCGAAGCCGTGCGCATTCCGATTCCTTCGCAAATGCAGGGTCAGTCTCTGCTGCGCATTGCCAAGGCGACCACCGACGCCGACCAACCCGCCTACTCTCGCAGCGACTTTCCACATCAAGCCTTCGGATGGAGTCCACTCGAATCGTGGCGTGCCGGAAAGTATCTCTACATTCGTGCTCCCCAGCCCGAACTCTACGACATTTCTGCCGATCCCAAGGCGACCCACAACCTTGCCGAGAGTTCATCCGCCGTCCTGCAAACGCTTGCCGCCCAATTGAAAGCCTTCGACGACCACTTCGGAAATGAAGCCGGAAAGTCAGCTGGCAGCAACCTCACCTCGAGCGAAATGCAGAAGTTGGCCTCTTTAGGTTATGTCGGTCTTCAGAAATCCACGTCCGGCGTGGACATGGCGCTGACCGGAACCGATCCAAAGAGCGTCATTACGGTGGCCAATCAGTCTCTCACCGCAATGCGCGCGCTGGATGAAGGAAGACCGGAGACCGCCATACCTGCATTTCAAAAAGTGCTTACCGGACAAGCGAACATCTATCTCGCGCAGTACGGTTTGGGCATAGCCCTCGCCCAGCAAAAACAATACTCCGGAGCCATCCAGCACTTGCACAAAGCGATCGAACTACAGCCCGATTCCGCCTGGGCCCATTATGCAATGGGCTTCAGCCTTCTCAAGACCGGCGATTTCAAAACTTCTGTAACCCATCTTGAAATTGCTTCCGGCCGCTTGCCCGAGTTTGCGGTCGCGCACAACTTGTTAGCACAAGTGTACGATCAGTTGGGCCGCGCTCAGGATGCGGCTCGCGAACGCACCAAGGCATCGCAATTGGGTGTAACCGAAAGCAAATAACGATGACCGTTTCATTTTTCCTCAGCCTTCGCCTACCTCCCACCACGCAGACGGCGATATCTCCCGATCAATGCATTGGTTGAACTGTCGTGCGCCAGCTTGGGCTCGCTTTCACTCCGTAGCTCAGGAACGATGCGTTGGGCCAGGACTTTGCCCAACTCCACTCCCCACTGATCGAAGCTGTCGATGTTCCAGATCGCGCCCTGCGTAAACACGCTGTGTTCGTAGAGTGCCACCAGCGAGCCCACCGTTCGCGGAGTTAGTTTTTCAGCGAGGATCAGGTTGGTCGGCCGGTTGCCTTCGCAAACCCGGAAGGGCGTCTGAAAATCGGGCGAACCCTCGGCCTTCAACTCCTCGGCGGTCTTGCCGAATGCCAGCGCCTCAGCCTGCGCGAACAGGTTGGCCATCAGCAGATCGTGGTGCTCTTTGAATTCGCTAAGCGGCTGGCAGAATCCGATGAGATCGCACGGGATCAGCTTGGTCCCCTGGTGAATGAGCTGGTAAAACGAGTGTTGCCCGTCGGTCCCAGGCTCACCCCAGATGATCGGCCCGGTCTGGTAGTTCACCGGCTGTCGGTCGAGATCCACGTGCTTGCCATTACTTTCCATCTGGAGTTGCTGCAAGTAAGCGGGAAAGCGCTTCAGATTGTCCGCATACGGCATGATGCCAATGGTCTGTGCGTCAAAGAAATTGTTGTACCAGACGGTGAGCAGGCCCAGCAGCGCCGGAAGATTCTTCTCCAGCGGCGTGGTGCGGAAGTGCTCGTCCATGTCGTGAAATCCCGCCAGCAGATCTTCGAACCCCTTGGGCCCAATTGCGATCATGGTGGAGAGTCCGATCGCCGAATCCATCGAATAGCGCCCACCCACCCAGTCCCAGAATTCGAACATGTTGGCGGTGTCGATTCCGAACTTGCTGACTGCTTCCGCATTGGTCGAGACTGCAACAAAGTGTTTGGCCACTGCCGCATCGCTCTTGAGTGCGTTTACTGTCCACTGGCGCGCCGTGGCAGCGTTGGTCATGGTCTCAAGCGTGGTAAAAGTCTTTGAGGACAGAATGAACAACGTTTCCGCAGGATCGAGGTCGTGGGTAGCTTCGGCGAACGCGGCGCCGTCTACATTCGCCACAAAACGAAACCGCATAGTGCGGTCGGTAAAGTTGCGCAACGCGTCATAGGCCATCTCCGGCCCCAGGTAAGAGCCGCCGATGCCGACATTGATTACGTTCTTGATAGCTTTCCCGGTGTGGCCTTTCCACTCGCCACTCCGCACACGGTCTGAAAACGCTGCCATCTTATCCAACACTGCGTGTACTTCCGGCACCACATCCACGCCGTCCACCTTGATCTGCGTTCCTCGCGGAGCACGCAGGGCAACGTGCAGCACCGCCCGGCCTTCCGTGATGTTGATCTTCTCGCCGCGGAACATAGCATCCCGGCGCTCAGCGACGCCTCTCTCCTTGGCCAACTGGACCAACAGCCGGACGGTTTCATCGGTGATTCGGTTTTTCGAATAGTCGAGGTGGAGGCCGGCGCCTTCTGCGACCAATCGTTCACCGCGACCCGAGTCCTCGGCAAACAGTTGCCGCAGCCGGGCATTCTTGATTTTCTCGTAGTGCGTCTCCAGCGCACGCCACGCTGGTGTTTCGCTCAATCGCTGCGTCATTCCCGAACTCCTCCTTACTTATTCTCGCCGAACCGGCCTACCCGCGTTAGGGTTCCGGCAATTGCTCAAATCTGATTAGTCAATTTTATGGCATCTGGCGGCTGGATGGAGGATACAGAAAACAACAAACCCATTTCCCCCTGACTGTCGGGCAAATATGTGGAAAAAGAAAATGCCGGACGGCTGGCGTCCGGCCTTAACTCTTGCTGCAAACATTTTCCCGCACGCGGATTCTCGCAGAACACCTAGTTGGGCAGGACCACGGAATCGATAACATGAATCACACCGTTAGACTGAAAGACATTGGGGATGGTCACCAGCGCCATGCCACCCTTTTCATCCTTCAACACGATGTGATTGCCATCCAGCGATGCCCACAACTTGCCACCCTCCACGGTCGTGAGTTCCGCCGTGCCGTTGCCGGCTTTGATCTGCTTCTTGATGTCCGACGCGCTCAGCCTTCCCGAAACTACGTGATAGGTGAGCACCTTCGTCAAGGTGGCTTTGTTTTCCGGCTTCAACAGGCTGTCCACGGTGCCGGCAGGCAGCTTCGCAAAGGCCTCGTTCGTTGGTGCAAAAACGGTGAATGGTCCAGAGCCTTCGAGCGTATCCACCAATCCCGCGGCCTTCACTGCCGCAACCAAGGTGGTGTGATCGGCAGAATTCACCGCGTTCTCAACGATGTTTTTGCTGGGATACATCTCCTGGCCGCCAACCACCGGGTTCTTCATGCCGGCCATGGCTGAAGTTACTGCGATTGCAACCAGCGCTATCAAAACTGCAAATTTCTTATTCATGGTCTTTCATCCTTTCAGGAGTGAATTTTGATCTCACTACAAGTACGGGAAGCTCCTGAATTCGGATTTACCGGATGGTGGGGAGGCGAGCGCAATCCATTTTCTGGTTGGGCGCGTGCGTGGAGATTGCGGCCTTCTCAGCGTGGCTTTACTACGCCCGTGGCTGCGCCGTGCAACTTCACTTCTACCTTGTCTTCTTCTTCCAGAGTGTCGTAATACTGCTTCAGAACCGCGATCACCTCAGGTTTGGAGAACTCCGCGGGAACCGGCTTGCCTTCACTCATCAGCTTGCGAAGCAGTGAACCGGAAAGCAGGAGTCTGGCGCCGCCCCGGTAATTGCCATTGTCGTCAATCACCGCATTGCTCTCATGGGGACAAGTCTTCATCGACGCCATGCGCCCGCACTCATAGCAGTAGAAGGTCCAGTCCATGCAAAGCGGCCGGACGCCCAGCGCCCCCTGCGGAAGTTCGTCGAAGATCTTCTGCGCGTCAAAGGGCCCGTAATAATCGCCCACGCCCGCGTGGTCGCGTCCTACGATCAGGTGCGAACAACCGTAGTTCTGGCGGAAAGTGGCGTGGAGCAAGGCTTCGCGCGGACCGGCGTAGCGCATCTCCAGCGGGTGGCCACCTTGAATTACGCGTTCCTTGCGGAAGTAATTGGTTACCAGCGCATCGATTGCTTTCACGCGGACATCGGCCGGAATGTCGCCGGGCTTGAGTTTGCCCAGCGACTGGTGAACGTAAACTCCGTCGCAGACTTCGATGGCAATCCACGCCAAATAAGCGTGCGAGTTGTGCATCGGGTTACGGAGTTGTAGAACCGCCACCGTGCTCCAGCCGCGATCGTCAAACAGCTTCCGGGCTTCCGCAGGACGCTGATAAATTCCTTCGAATTCTTCCGGAAAGTATGACTCGGACAGCGCTTTCACCGGCCCGGCCAGATTCACCGGCCCTTGTTGCATGATCTTCTGCACGCCGGGATGCTTCGGGTCGTTGGTGCGGAACACCTGCTGGCACTCATGTTCCTTGTCGATGGTGTACTTCTCGTTCACTTTCATGGTGCCCACAAGCGCGTCGGTCGCTGCGTCCCACAGGGCCACTTCTTCGCCTGGGCGGATGGAATTCGCCAGGGCCTCTTCCGCCGAGAGCGTAATCGGGATGGGCCAGAACAGACCGTTCTTGCTGGGCAATTGGTAGTCGTCGCAGCAACTTTTCCAGTCGTCATGGCCCATGAAGCCATCGAGTGGAGTGAAAGCGCCGATGCCCATCATGATCAGATCGCCGGTCTCACGGCTGGTCAGGGGAACCTTCTTCAACCCCTGAGCTTTCCTGGTCTCTTCGCGGTTGGCTTGGCCTTCCAGCAAGAGCGGTTTCAGTTCAGAACTGCCGTGCGGTGGAAGGAGTTTGCTCATATCAGTTCAAAGCCTAAAAGATGCGCATCCTGTGATCCTATACCCGCGGGCGGCACACTCTAATGAAGGGAGCTACGGTGAAATGCGGTCTCATAAATTACCCACGCGATAAAAGCAATTGTACAGAGAAGAACAATCGCAAAAACAATTGCCAACGGCCAGAAAATCCACGACCATGGTTGTCTTTTTCTGATGCGTTGTATGGTGTCGCGCAATGAGAAAGCAGCAGCGATTGAGCCAAACGGAATAAGAGCGAAGGCGGGCAAAAAAGCATCGAGCTCACCCGGTCCCTTGCATCCGTGATGGAGGCAGTAAACGGAAGGCAGCAGAATCGACAAGGCGTAAACGATGGCAATGAAATACGAAATTGTGAAGCTTAGTTTGCGTAGCATCGACCTATCCCAGAATCTTATTCTCGTTGGCGTAGAGATAGTCACGTTAGCACAGGGGCAAGCCTGCCCTGAGTGAGGTCGAAGCGGACTGCTGTTATGACGTCGCACGGCTGTGGGGAACGCTGGAGATCGAGTCAAAACAGACGGCACGAAAACGCGAACGAGCCGCGGGAGGACTTTGTCCAGCTGCCTAATGCCCCGGGTTCGCGTCGATTTTGACGCTAACCTGGGTCAGCACATACTGACGCGGCTCCCAGGTTCCCGCCCAAAAACCGGGCTGAACCTGGGGCAGCGGTCTCTCTCACCTAAGCATGAATTCAGACTTGGATGGGTGGAACAAGTTTCTACCTGCCCAGGACCAGATCAATCCCCGAAAAAAGTAACTCCAACTTGGACCGCGGAAGTTTTCCGACGCGTTCCGTCAGCAGGGATTTGTCGAGAGAAATGATTTGCGACACGTTGGCGACCGAATCTCTTGGCAGTCCGGCTACCCGCGCGGATAAGCTGACGTTGCCCGGTGCCAAGGCCCATTTCAAGTTGCTCGTCAGCGGTACGCAAACCACTGTGGAGATTCGGCTCTGGTTGAGCGCGTCACCTTGAACTACTGCTACCGGCCGGTGATGCCCCGGGCCTGAACCGGTCGGGGCGGGCAAGTCTGCCCACCATATCTCCCCTTGCGAGATCACCACTCGCTCTGCTCCAGCCGTCTGCGGGAAGCCGCCGCTACGAAGGGATCGTTACTCTCGCCGATCTCAGCGAGAGCCTGATCCATCGCCTCCGTGATTTTGTCTGGCGAGCGGCGCGCCACATACTCGCGTAAGGCATCGCTAAACAGCCGGCTCCGCGACTTCCGCGTGCGCCGCGCAAGGCGTTCCGCTACGTCGAAAAGTTCATTGGGAATGGAGACTGCCGTTTTCATACCCAAAGTATAACCGCGCTTGCGGCGGTTGGCAAGACATAAGTGATCGAGCTGCCTCTACTTTCTGCACTCGCGAGCCCTAATCTCAATGCCCATCCAAGAGGTGCGCATCCAGTGATGCAAGTACTCGCCTATCGCTCGGCGTATCCCAATCGATGATTCTGAGTTGAGATGCAACGATCTTGTATTCGAGGCTATAGGCCTTGAAGGAAAACGAGTCGAGAAATGCGCAAAACGCCACGATCTTTTCACTTTCTTGCTCCAAACATCGCATCGAATAGCCAAACTCAGATTGCAACTGCAAATGGCTGAGCGCCAATTTTCCCGCCGATTTCTGGGGAAGGTGAACATGCTCAATGGAATATGGCCAACCCCAGGAATATCGCGATGCCCTCACATAAGGAAACGCAAAATCACCAGAATAGCTCTCCAGCAGTCGAGGACTGCCTCGCCACAGTTGTTCAACCAGTTGGGTCCTTCCGGTGTTGGCGGCGCCGAAGACGATGCGGCCAGCCACGCTGAACACTTCAGAATCAATGCGAGTACGGCAGTACCACGCTTCCAGGTGATTCCCACCGCGGTGAGCGGCCAGGAACGCAACCAGCTCTTTCAACTGAGAAGTCCGTTCCAGCCTAAAGTTAGGAAGCTGGCCTGGAAGATCAGCCGGCACTAACTTCACCACGTACAGGCTGCGGCGAGCCAGTTGGGAATCGCGCCGCATATCGGTCCGGATATCACCGACCAAACGATCGACCTTGCTTCTTGGATAACGCCGAATCTCTTCGGCTAGCTCGTCAGCGGACTGGAAACCAAAATCTACAAGCGCAAGATACTTTTTCCATTTCAGTGGCGCTGCCGGCGCGAATTCTGACCTGTTCATGCGAGGCGAGATTTCCCCTGCATGTGGACCGCAACCAGCCGTAACGCGTCTTCGTGATCGCGGATGAGCCCCTCTCGAAAAGCTGACAGGAATTCGCCGCAGAACGACTCATACTGCCTTTGTTTCTCTGTGGAATTACTGCGGGCAAGCGGAGTCATCAGACGTTGAGGAAGAGATTCTAAATAGCGCACATAATCCATCGTGAAACCGCTGAGGTCGGGTGTGCGTTCGCGGCATAGCGGGTCGCTTGGATGACAAAGCGTTCTTCCCATCCAAATCCCATACTGGAGTGTCATTCGTATTCCGGTGAGACCGAGCCGGTCGAGAGTATCACTGTCACGGACACACACTGCCTCCATCGGCAACTGATCCGGGAACGCAATCTCTGCCTCGTGATAGCGAATCGCCGTCAACAGAAGATCCCGGACACTAGCCAGTTCCGGCATCTCTTCGCATAATGCCGAGGCGATCTGCAAAGACCGCTCGATGTGTCCTTCTCGGCCGACATCGGGGCGCATTCCTGCGTCATGGATATAACAGCCCGCGCCAACCACCAGAGGGTCAGCCCCGAGTGCCGCGGCAAGCTGGAGTCCCATCGAATACACACGCATCGCGTGATCGGGACCGTGGCCATGAATTTTGTTTGGCTCCCAGTAGTGGTGTACTGCTTGCCAAACGCGTTGATGGACGGTGTCAACTTCAGCCGCTAGCATAGCTATTCCAATTCGCGTGTCTTAGCGTCTCTACGGTGGAACGAAGATTGTTGCTCAGTATGTGACGGCGCCAATCCCAAAGCGGATCCGGAATTCCGATCCGCTTGGCGATTTCCGACCTGAAGAATAGCCTCTTAAGGTCGACAATTCGATCGGCAACCATGCGTTCGCCGGCGCAACTCTCGAAGTAGATGTAGGCTTCATCCCGAGCAGCCCACTTTGCCAGGTCGGAGAGACTCGCAATCGTGGTTATGTTGAAGTTCACGAGAGAGTCACGAATGTCGATTGCGGCGGGCACAATGTGCAAGTGTGCGTGTGATACATGATCGGCAACATCGTCGAGCGAACATGTGCCATGCTCAAGAATCACCGAAGGACCGTAGTGTTCTTTTATGATCGAGCGCGTGGCATTCACCAGACCAGAAAACTCGGGCTGTGCGGTAGCGTCAACAGCGCCATAACAGAGAATGTGGGCCTTCGGCACAATCATCACATGGCCAGGCACAAGCGGGCTGATATCAGCCATGACGACAAATCGGCTGGTTTCGTGCAAAATGCGGGAATCGATATCCGCATCGACAAAGTCGGGCAGCTTGCCACTATGCAGTTCTCGACAAAACGGGCAATTTACCATTGAAATCTTTACCGGCTCCTACCGATCAGTTCAGATAACAGATCGGGATGAATGCTAACCCGCGAAACGGGATTCGGCTGTTTCCTGATTCAGCTCCGACAATAACGGGTAACCCATCCGTGTCATCGCTTCTCCAGCGTGCTTCTCGATCCTATGCACCTGCTCGGGCGTGAGTTTCGAAAGCCATCCGCGCACGGCGCCTTGCCGTACCAAGCGTCCTCGGATTGATGCCCGGACGGGTTCCTTGTCTTCCTTTTCCCGCATCTTCTGCACGGTGTTGTTCTCGATGGCGCGGATGATCTTGTCCCTATCCACCTCCACGCCGAGAAATTTCACCATTTGGGCAAATCCTGGTGCGGGGTCCTTTCGCAAGTCTTCGAACCGTAGCACCAGCATGTTGTCAGTTCCGGCGATCGGCGACTCTAGCCAGGTGGAGAGGTGCCGCTGCCAGGGACCGTAACTATAAACGCTGCAATTCTTGGTAAGCAGGAAGGAGTCGATGAACTGATCAAGCGTGCCGTGATAGTAGTCGAGAGCGGTGTAGAACGCGTATTCGGACAGCACTATATCGCGCGGATCGCGCGTCAAGTAAATCGCCTTGCAATATTGTTTCTGGTAGTCCTCGTGCGTGGAGATCAGGCGGCCGCCTCCAGGTAAAAATCGCAATGCCTGGGATTGCGAGTCGATGATTCCGGGCATTAGCGTGTTCGTCAGCCTGAACCCTGCCGGCTTGCCGGTCAGTGCCTCGAACAATACAAAGCGTGACCAATTGGTCCCCGATTTTGGATAGGCCGCGATGAACACATCGGCAGGCCCAAGTCCGCGGTGTCGTAGCCAGGTAAGAGCGACTCTTAATCTGGTCTTCGCAAACTTCCGGCGTACCTTCCGGTATACGGACGACGGCTTTTTTCTCTTGTCGCCCGTACCAACGTCGGCTTTGTCGATGACGCTGTTTTGCTGTTCGTGCATCGTAAACTCCTAGCACGCTGTTGAATTCAAGCCCTCCAAGAACGAATGCTTGTGGGGGAGTGTATCCGGCTGTTTATGCCACAGACCCTAGGCTACCCTTCGGAGCAGCGACGGCCAGACGCTTATATTCACTCTTAAACCGTTGAAGAACGTCGCGCAGCGGCTGGTCGCGCCAATCCCACAACTCAGGCGTACCCAACGCTTGACAGGCAATTCGGCGTAGCAGTTGGCTGGGCACATCCTGCGATAGTTCGACGGCGTGACTTCGGAGCCCTTCCCTTTGGTAGTACAGATAGGGGATCTGTGCCTCTTTGAAGCGTCGCAATTCGCTGATTGACCCCAATTCACCGAATGGGAATCTCTCGCTCAAGGTCGGGTATAAGTCTGCCGCCAGAGGCATCAGGTGCAGGTGAGCATGATCGATGCATGAGCCCCCTCGCTGGCAACGACTGATGGCGCCATGTTCCACCATGGTTATCGGGTGCTGGCAAATGCTGTGCAGCTTGTCGAGGACACTGTCTTTGAAAGCTTCAAGTTCAGGGAATTGGTGCTCGGGCACATACGCATAGCTGGGAAAGTGCTCTTTGGAGATAATCAGCGTGTAACCAAAGACAAAATGGCCCAAAGCCGCCTTGGCGTAGAAATTCTCGGATTCATCGATGACTTCGTCCTCCGGATTAGAAGGGTTAGACATCTCTTGTACAGCGCAAAACAGACAATCCATCCGGATCTCCTTCTTGACCTCAAAAACCGCACTATCATACACCCATTTTCCCCTGATGATGACATGCCGGTGAATCAAGGAATCGGATCCCAGGGTTCCGTGACAAACTACCGGAAAGTAAGACTTTCAGGGATGTTGCGGAGGAGTTTGAGGTTGGTTGCGGGGGGTGGATTTGAACCACCGACCTTTGGGTTATGAGCCCAACGAGCTACCAGACTGCTCCACCCCGCGCATTCATCATAGCAACCGCATTCCCGAGCGTCAAACCGCGCGATCGGTGATCGCGCAGTCGACCTCGCTCTAGTTCTTCAGTTTAGGGCGCTGGCAGGCGTCGACGATCTTGGTGGGATCGATGGCGTCTTTATCGAT
>Ga0209169_10000644_pt1 | contig 21271 bp, 18 predicted proteins | sample HubBroMetageWRM4_FD_188346 | JGI IMG/M metagenome (GOLD analysis project Ga0209169, IMG submission 188346) | Warmed soil microbial communities from the Hubbard Brook experimental Forest, New Hampshire - Hubbard Brook CCASE Soil Metagenome WRM 4... | ecosystem: Environmental > Terrestrial > Soil...
CCGAATTATTGGAGCAACTTCAACACGTTCTGCTGCAACGAATTGGCTTGCTGTAATGCCGCGATGCCAGTTTGCTGCAGGATGCTGTACTGCGACAGATTGGACGTTTCAGTTCCCATGTTGGCCGCCATGATGCCGTTCTCGGCGCTGGTGAGGTTGGTGATCTGAACGTTCATGACGTTGACCGCCGAGGAGAGCTGGTTGGAATCCGCGCCCAAGTTGCCGCGCAAACCAGCGATACCCGCGATGGCATTGTTGAGGTCGGTCAGAGCCGCCTGCGCACCTGTGGCCGTGCTCAGGTTGTCGGCGGCGATGCTGACATTTCCGGTCACACCGCTTACCGTTCCCAGGTTCGAGGAGTTCACGGTGCCGAAGTTGATGGTCACAGTGTTCACGCCCGCCTTGGAAGAATCGCTCATGTAGATAACGGTGGTGGCGCCGTTGAAGATCGCCTGGCCGTTGTAGGTGGTGTTGGCGCCAATGCTGTTGATTTCGGTCTGGATGGAGGAAAACTCGGCTTGCAGCGCGGTCCGCTGCTGATCGCTGACCGTACCGTTGGCCGATTCAGTTGCCAGGCTGACTGCGCTGTTCAAAAGAGCCGTGATCTGAGACAGGGCGCCGTCTGCAACCTGGAGTTCGCCTACGCCGTCAGTAGCATTCTGCACTGACTGGGTGAGGGCGGTGACGTTGGCTTCCAACCCGTTGGCAATCGCCAATCCGGCTGGGTCGTCCGCACCGGTGTTGATCCGCATGCCAGAAGACAGAGCGGTCAGTGTCGAGTTCAAATTCATCTGGGTGATGCCCAGCTGATTTTCTGCTTCTAGTGCCGGAATGTTATTCAGAATACTGAGTGATCCCATGTGAAAGTCTCCTTAGTTTTCGAGTTCCACCTGCAACGAGGTTTCCGGCCAACCTCTAATGCCGAGAACAGTCACATCGAGCAGGAGGTGTTTTGACGGGATTAAATATCGGCACATTGCCATCCCTCAACCAGCCTTCCGCATCACCGAAGTACAGCAACCAGTGAGCGCGGCCTCCTTACTTAATAGCTCTCACCAGTGATCTCCCGGACGCGCCCCTGGCCGCTTGACGCCAACCCTCAAGCATTACGCGTAACCTCCTCTTGCTCAACCACTTGCCCAATGCCTGCCGGCCGCATGCCGGCGACCTCCGCGTGAGCGGACCGCAATTCCGTCGATTGTGGAAACAGCAGCAGCCCCCGAGACAGAACGTCTGCGGCCTGTTCCCATTGCCGCAATTGCGCTCGGATGCTCGCGGCTCGCAAAAATAGCTTGGGATTCCCCGCCGTGCTGGCTAACTGTTCCGCCACCTCCGCGGCTTCAGGCAACCTGTCAGCCATAATGCAAGCCTTCATGAGCCGATCATGAATGGCAAACATTCCAGGAACCGCCCGGGCCGCACGTCGAAGCTTTTCCAGTCCGGTGTTCTTTTGTCCGGCCTTCACTTCGGTGTATCCCAGCTTGCTCTCGAGCAAGGGGTCAGCCGATCCTGTCAACTTGATCGCCCGTCGATAGGCTAGCCGGGCCTCCTTGAAGCGGCCCAACCCCAGCAGAGCATCTCCCTTAAGTTGCTCGCGCAAAGCAGTGACCGAACCCTGGCGTCGATCATTTTCCAGCGCGGTTAGCGCTTCCTGATACTTCCCGAGGTCGACGTAAATCATTCCCGTAAACAACCACGCTTCTGCCACTCCCGGCTCCAATGTCAGGCATCGCGCGAAGCATCGCAACGCTTCTTCCGGATTCTTAAAAACTTCGTATTCTTGAAGGCCAAGCTGGACCAAACCCACGAGATCGTCAGGGTGTTCCTGAACTCTTAAGCGCAGCAGATCGCGATAGAACACCGCCTTCTTGTCCCTGATTTGTTCGTCGAGTAGCTGCCCAAAGTGGTGGATGCAAAAGTTCGCGATGCCGAGTTTATAACCCCGTCCCGACACTTGATTCTCCACCAGTTCGTGGACCCGGCCAGTGAAGTAGATTTGCGGATCTCGCCGAAAGAATCGGCAGTTCTCGTGGACGAAATAGGCGGGCGCGTCCTTGGCGCGAGGGTGCCGTCCATCGTTGGGAACGGAAGTGCGGTCCCACCCTCGACTGAAACGGGTGCCGACGTAATTGCGAATCGGAGTTACATATCCGCCGATGTCCGCGGTCTGCAAGAGCTGAGGCATGTTCTGCTTTGCGTCGCGGTCCAACTCCTCGTCCGCATCCAGCACCAGCACCCAGTCCGTCTTCACAACTTCCAGAGCAGCATTGCGGGCCTTGGCAAAGTCATTTTGCCAGGGTACAGAAATGATGTCTGCGCCAAACTCTCGCGCAATTTCACAACTATTGTCGGTGCAACCCGTGTCCGCGATCACAATCTGCTGCACCACCCCGCGCACGCTCTCGAGGCAAGGACGTAGTGTCTCCGCCCCGTTCTTCACGATCATCGAGAGACCGACGCTGGCCATAAGGGTTTCCTGTGAGGCTTAGGCTCCGGCCTGGCTCGAATAGCTGCTTGGCCGCGCGATCACTTTCGCTCTCTGGACTCCGACTTCGGCGCAAGCATTCCGCAACTCGGGAGAACCTGGGAACAATTGCAAAGCCTGTTCCAGGATTTTCTCCGACCTCTCCCATTGTTTGAGCTGAGCCCTGATGCTGGCTGCGCGCAGAAACGTTTTGGGGTGACCTAAGCACTGGGCGAATCTTTCCGCCGCTTCCGCCGCTCCTGGCAAATCTTCGGCCACCAGGAACGCCTTCACCAGCCGGTCATGCAGTTCCGCCTGGTGCGGCGCATCGTTCACTGCTTTCCTCAACCTGGCCAGTCCCGCCTGTGTCTCACCCAGTCGCACCTCGGTAAACCCCAGCCTGCTTTCGACCACGGGGCCGGTCTCGCCCAGTTTCATTGCATTCTGGTACGCGGTACGAGCTTGCGTGATCTGCCCCAGGTTGTAATACGCATCGCCCTTCAGCCGTTCGCGGAACCCGGCTGCCTCTTCCTTTTTTTCGGCCTGCTCCAAGGCAAGCAGGGCATCGAAGGGTTGGGCCTTATCAAGATGAATCATCGCGATGAACAGCCAGGCTCGCGTAAATGGGGGATGCAATTTCACTGTCTGCTGAAAACAGATCAAGGCATTCTCGGGATTCTGGAAGGTCTTGTATTCCAGGAGGCCGAGTTCGAACCAGGCGAAAGGATTGTCCGCCTCCTCTTTCACCTTGAGCAGCCCCAATTCCCTGTAAAACAGCACCTTGCCTCCGCGGACCTCATTCTCCCGCAGGTGCCCGTAATGATGAATCAGAATGTCGGCGGGAATATACTTCAGGCCCAGCAAAGAAATCCGGTATTCCACCAGTTCATGCACTCGCCCAAAAAAATATACTTCGGGATTCCGCCGAAACAACCGAATGTTCTGCTGGTCGTGATACGAAAGCGCCGCCTTGGCGCGGTCGGGAGGGCACGAGTTTGGCTTGCCGGCGTGCTCCAAGAAGTACGAGACTCTTTCCGGCATGTAATCGCGAATGGTAATCATGTACCCGCCCAAGTCCGGTGCAGCCAGCAATTCAGGCAGGAGGGTCTTGGCCCTCGGATCCAATTCCTCATCCGCATCCAGCACCAGGACCCAGTCCGTGGTCATAGGCGCCAGGGCGGCATTGCGGGCCTTGGCGAAATGTTTTTCCCACACCACCGGGATTACTGTGGCTCCGAGTTCTTGGGCGATCTTGACCGTGTCATCGGTTGAACCGGTATCCCCGACTACGATCTGACTCGCAAGCCCACGCACACTCTCCAGGCAGGGACGCAGTGTTTCCGCCCCATTCTTCACAATCATCGAGAGACCAAGTGTTGGCATCGTTCGGTCAAAATTAGGGCAGGATTGGAATTTCCGCCCGGCTTCAATTTGCCGCTGGCATGAACTGCACTTGCCATACCACGCGCTCTCGCGGCCGAGTTTTTTATTAAGCCACTTCCCGCGCACTCTTTAGCGGCAGGGCAAACTCCTCCGACGACTGAACAGCGTGCAGCCATTAGAGCCGTATGAGGCAGCGCGATTGCAGGAGGTCTACCGGGCAAGAGAGCAACTCTTCATCGGAACGCAAAATGGCCAGGGCCGGCGCGCGTTAAAATCGGCCGACTGCGTGAGCAGGACGCATTCAGGAAATTAATGAGCAAGTTTCAGATCACGCTGATACGGCCGCGGGGATATCTCCATACCGAAGCCTTTCGGGAACTGGCCGAAACTCTCCAGGCCGGCCTCGAAACTCTCGGCCACAGCTCGCATATTCAAGAAAACTGCTTCCCTCCCGACTGCACCAACGTGATTCTCGGAGCCCACTTGCTGGCGCCGGAACAGATGCAGCTCATCCCCCAAGGTTCCGTGATCTACAACCTCGAGCAACTGGGAGGCGCGCAGTTGAAACCTGCCTACTACCAGTTGGCCGTCCGCTATCGCATCTGGGATTACGACCTGCGCAATATCGCACATTGGAAACAATTTGCGTGCGCCTACGCTCCCGTCCACGTGCCCATTGGATATGTGCCCGAGTTGAGCCGGATCACCGCGTCTCCGCTCCAGGACATCGACGTCCTGTTCTATGGCTCGCTCAACCCGCGCCGGAACCAGATTCTCAACGCGCTCAAAGATGCGGACATCAAAGTCCATGCCGTCTTCGGAATCTACGGGAAAGACCGCGACGATCTGATTGCACGCTCCAAAATCGTCCTGAATATTCACTTCTACGAATCGAAAGTCTTCGAGATCGCGCGAGTTTCCTATCTCCTCGCCAACTCCAAGGCCATTGTCACCGAGTCCTCCGGCACGGAAATGGAAAACGGCCTATCCCTTGCCGTCTTGAGCCTTCCCTACGAGCGCCTGGTGGAAGGTTGCCGCTCGCTTTTGCAGAATGACACGGAACGGCGAGCCTTCGAGGCTCGTGGTTTCCAATGGTTTTCGCAACGAAAGGAGTCAGACATCTTGAGCAACGCACTGCAACCAACAACAGAGCCCACAACCACTACCAATGCCATCAAGGCCATCGAAATTCCCCGCAAACTGAACCTGGGGAGCGGCAAAGACTGGCGCGAAGACTACTTCAACGCTGATTTCGATCCCTATTGGGAGCCGGACGCTGTTGTGGATTTCGGCCGCCCTCTGCCGATCGGCCAGCCTCTGGAAACTGTGCGCTTCGGCAGTGCGATTCTCCAGAACAACTACTTTGACGAGATCATTGCCAATGATGCTTTGGAGCACATTCCCAACCTCTCGCTGGCGATGACTTCCTGCTTGAATCTGCTCCGAGTCGGGGGCGTGTTCCGCATCGCCGTGCCCTACGACCTCTCGTGGGGAGCCTGGCAGGATCCAACGCACGTGCGCGCCTTCAACGAACGCAGTTGGCTCTATTACACCGACTGGTTCTGGTACATGGGATGGACCGAGTCCCGCTTCGATATCGCTCAATTCGACCTTGGATTGAGTCCGATCGGTGAAGCACTGGCCCGGCAGCAGGTCAAAGGCGAAGACCTGGTGCGGCATCCCCGCGCGGTTGACCAAATGCGCGTAACTCTCCGCAAGCGCTTGCTGACGGAGGCAGAGAAGCTACAGGTGTTGAGATTCTTGAAGCGCCCAAACCGCGGCGCCGGTCGTGCCGCAGAAACCGTGCTGACCACGCCACCAGCCATAGCTTCATCGGTCCAGGCTAGACCGACCGGTACACCGGCATGAACAACTACTACGAGGGATTAAACGAAAAGCTGTACGCCGCAATTCCACCAGCCCGAAAAGTGCTGGAGCTGGGGTGCGCTGCGGGGCGGCTGGGACAAAAATACAAACAATTACACCCCGAGACAACATGGGTGGGAGTCGATTGCAACCCAGAGGCACTGCAATTGGCTGCACAACGCCTCGATGCCACCTTCCGCGTCAATTTGGACAGCGAGGGCCTCGACGCTGTTGGAGAGGGCTACGACTGTGTCGTCATCGGCGACCTGCTCGAACACTTGAAGCAACCGGAAAGAATTCTCGAAAAGCTGGCTCAAATCACTACCGGTAATGCTTCGCTGGCGTGCTGTGTCCCCAATATGAGCCATGTTTCTGTGCTCGAACGCATGCTGTTAGGCGACATTTCATACGAGGACCAGGGGTTGTTGGATCGGACGCACCTGCGATTCTTTTCCCGCAGCTCACTATTCAAAATGCTTCTGGATTCGGGCTGGCTCCCTACCCTTCACGATACCTACCTGGTCGGGCATAGCAATCCTCAACTGGCCGACAAACTCGTGGAAGCGGCCCGGCTGCTGTCGGTGCCGGACGCCACCGCCAGGAGGTTGCTTTTCACCTATCAGATGGTGATCCAGTGCAAGAAGAGGTCGGTCGCAACGAACGTTGGTGCGGGCGTGCCCATCGCCATCGTCGTGCCGGTGACCAACCAGACCCAACTGCATCTCGACATTCTCAAGTCTCCAGGCTTGGCCGAGATTAACCCCCAGATCCTGTTATGCGAAGGCGCGAGTTCAGCCGCGGCAGCGCTCAACTGGGGCGCAAGTCAGACGCCTGCTCCATGGGTGATTTTTTGCCATCAGGATGTCTATTTCCCCAAGGGGTCAGGTCACGCAATTGCAAGGGTCCTATCAGAAATTCCCGAGTCAGAAGCGTCTCGCACGATACTCGGGTTTGCCGGCTTGACGGTGAAGCAGAACACCGCCCAACTGGATCTCGCGAAGGCGGGACTGGTGGTCGATCGGGCGAATCTATTCGACTATCCCGAATCTCGCTCCGCCGTGTCTATGGACGAATTCGCGGTAGTGCTCCCACGCAATTGCAACTATAAGATTGATCCCCGCCTGGGATGGCATTTGTGGGCTACGGATTTGTGCCTGCAAGCCATCTTCGATGAGCAAAAGCGCACTCACGCCCGGATCCTGCGGGTGCCTCTTTTCCACAATTCTCTTTGCGACGGGTCTCTGCCACCCGCATTTCAGGCAAGCGCGGAGATTCTGGCTGCCAAATATCCGCAGCTGGGATTCATTCCGACGCTATGCGGAAACATTTCCAGAGCACCGGGCATGCCACCCACTCCCTCATGTGAAAACAGTTCGTACCACCCTATAACCAAGAGCGAATCGAACGCAGAAGCTGTGGCAGCCTGCAGTTCAAGCGCACCTTAGGAGAATTGACGGCAACTTGCTCCGGGAACCAGCGGTAACCGGTGTCGGTTACAAAGGTACTGAAATCCGGCACCAGTATGCCGGGAATTAAAGCTCATTGTGCCGATTAAGAGTGCCGATAGATGTTTTCGGCATTGGAAACACTGGGCGACGCTCGATGGAAGATTACCCATGATACGTCTCACCCGATTGAACAGCAACGCGTTGACCATCAATTCGGACCTGATTAAGTTCATTGAGAACGCGCCCGACACCGTCATTACCCTGATCACAGGTGAAAAAATTGTGGTCCGGGAAAGCACCGATGATGTCTTGCGAAGAATCATTGCCTTCCGCCGTGCGGTGCTGGCGGGATTACTGGCGGTTGGTACCGATCCCAACTCTGCCATCGCCTTGACCCAATCCAGTTCAACCAGCCCGATTGATCCAGCCGCGGGGGGCAGGTCTCGTGGATAAGAGCACGTTTGTAGGAATTTTTCTGGCGATTGGCGGCATCGTGGCCGGCCTGCTGATCGAAGGCGGAAAGATTGCCCAGGTGTTGCAGCCGACCGCGGCCATGATCGTGTTCGGCGGAACCATCGGGGCGGTGATGGTGCAATTTCCGCTTCCCGTAGTTCTTCAGGCATTCAAGAATCTGATCCACGTTTTCCTGGATCGCGGCGAAGATCCCACCAAGCTGGTCCAGGAACTTGTCGGCTACGCCCAGCGCGCCCGCAAGGATGGAATCGTTTCCTTGGACTCGGAGTTGCAGAACATCGCCGATCCATTCCTGAAGAAAACTCTGATGCTGGCCGTGGACGGCACCGAACCCCAGGAACTCCGGAAAATGATGGAGTTGGAACTCGATAATCAGGCGGAACATTCCGAGAAAATCGCCCAGGTGTTTGAGTCGGCGGGCGGATTCGCCCCCACCATCGGCATTATCGGCGCAGTCCTCGGTTTGATTCAGGTTATGCAGCACCTCCAGAACATCGACGAAGTCGGCAGAGGCATCGCCGTAGCCTTCGTGGCCACCATTTATGGCGTCGGATCCGCCAACCTCATCTTTTTGCCTTCAGCGGGCAAATTGAAGATCAAGAGCCGCGACGAGCAGGTGCTACGCGAGATGACCCTCGAAGGCGTGATCTCGATCCTCGAAGGCATGAATCCGCGGATGCTGGAGACCAAACTTTTCGGATACCTTCAGCAGTCGAAGCAGCCGGAGCCTGAAAAGGCAGCCGCAAGAGCTGCCGGAGCGTAAGAAAACATGAGTCGCAGAAAGAAACCGCATGCCCACGCCAACCATGAACGCTGGCTGGTTTCTTACGCGGACTTCATTACTCTGCTCTTCGCTTTTTTCGTCGTGCTCTACGCCTCCGCGGTGGTCGACAATAAGAAAATTGCCCAGGTCTCCGCTGCCATTCAGGGAGGCTTCCAGCAGCTTGGCGCATTCTCGGGCAACACCAGCCTGCCGAACCAGGCCGGCGCCTCCAACCAGGCGCCCGTGATCTTGCCCGAGCCCGCACCGGCGCCCCTGCCAGCGGAGCACAACGCAGGCCCCGGCGACGGCGGCGGCAGCTTTGGACCACCGGACGTCGATAAGCTTAAGCATGAGTTAGAACAGGCACTGGGCGAGGAAATCCAGAAACATGAAATCGAGATGCGGGTGACGCCAGAAGGCCTCGTGGTCAGCCTGCGGGAAGTGGGCTTCTTCAACAGCGGAGATGCCACGCTGCTGACCGGAGGGCAGAACACCCTGACCCGCATCGCCAAGGTGCTGAACACGCAAGGATTCCATATCCGGGTCGAGGGCCACACCGACAATCGGCCGATCCATAACGGCCGCTTCAAGTCGAACTGGGAGTTGTCCACGGCACGGGCGACCGAAGTGGTTTCTCTGCTCATCGAAAAGCATGGCTTCGATCCCAGTCAGATCTCCGCCGCCGGATACTCGCAATATCGCCCCATTACTTCGAACGACACCGACGAAGGACGCCAAACCAATCGCCGGGTCGACGTGGTGGTGGTGGCGCGAACCTACCGCGCCGACGCCAAATCCGCGCCATCCGCCCCACAAGCTCCCGCAGCCCCGCCCAGCGGGCAGTAAGCCGATCTTGCGGGTCGATTCGTCTTATCCACAATTGTGTTTAAAGTTCTACGGCGTGTCTGCCGATTAAGATACGCCCGGAAACCGTAAGCAACCGCCGTCGTATTAGAGATTCTCATCATGCCAGCACTTCTCAATCCCGAGATTTTCCGGACGGTCATGGAAAGACTGCAAACCGGAGTGTATCTGGTGGATAACGACCGCAGAATCGTGTTTTGGAATGACGGCGCTGAGAGAATCACCGGCTATCTGCGTCACCAGGTGCTTGGACACTTTTGTCGCGAGAACATTCTGATGTATTGCGACGAAAAAAGCTGCGGCCTGTGCGGCTCCGCTTGTCCCCTCTCCGAAACCATGCACGAAGGGCGGTCCAGGGAAGCCCGCGTTTATTTTCGACACAAGCTGGGCCATCAAGTCCCGGTCCATTTACGAGTGGTTCCCATTCGTGACGACCGCGGTTCCATCATCGGCGCAGCCGAGAGCTTCGACGAGCAGATTGCGGATTCGCACGACGACGATCTCGCTCCCTATGGCTGCCTCGATGCCGCCACCGGGGTTCCGAACCACGCCTTTACCCAGTCTCATCTGCGCGAGAGTCTGGCGACTTTTTGCGAGTATCGCGTTCCCTTCAGCGTCCTGGGTATTCACGTCGATCGGCTGGAGCATGTGCAAGCCACTCACGGACGCGAGGCGATCGCATTCATTCTCCGCGCCGCTGCTGGGACCATCAAGAACGTCCTGGGGCCGGGACCCTTTGTGGGGCGCTGGAAAGACAATGAGTTCCTCGCCATCATGACTGCGTGGAACCCGGCGCAGGTAGAGAAAACAGTGGAGAACATTCAGAAAGTGGTGAGCTGCTCGTCAGTCCGGTGGTGGGACGACCAGCTCTTTGTTCACGTCACCGTAGGACACACCGCCGTCCAACCCGGAGACACGCTGGAATCTCTGGTCGAACGTGCGGATCTTTCGCGACGCAATGCAGCTCAGGGCAACCGCGACGCCAAAGCGTCCGCGCAGGGGCAGTAAGGGAGTAAGCGGCTATGTTTGCGATTATCGGAATCGTCGTGGTCTTCGGCGCGGTGCTTGCCGGCTATTTGATGGAGCACGGCAATATTAAGGTGCTCATGCAGCCGGCGGAGCTGGTGATCATCGCCGGCGCTGCCATTGGCACCGTGCTGGTCGCCAATCCCCTGCACATCCTGAAACAAATCTTTGCCGGCATTCTGGGTGTGTTCAAAGGCTCGCAGATCACCAAGCAGCGCTACATCGAAACTCTGAAGATGATGTATGACCTCCTAAGCAAGGCGCGAAAAGAAGGTCTGATGTCGCTGGAAACCGATGTCGAGGACCCCGGGAAGAGTCCGATTTTCTCCAAACATCCCAAATTCCTGAAAGATCACCATGTCCGCGATTTCCTTTGCGACACCCTGCGTATGGCGGTCACCGGCTCAGATCCCTTTGATCTCGACCAACTCATGGAACTCGATATGGAGGTCCATCATCACGAGGCCAGCCAGCCGATCACAGCCCTGAGCAGCATGGCCGACTCCTTGCCCGGCCTGGGCATTGTGGCCGCCGTGCTCGGAGTCGTGATTACCATGGGCGCCTTGGGAGGACCGCCAGAAGAAATTGGCCGCAAGGTCGCCGCCGCGCTGGTGGGAACATTCCTGGGCATCCTCTTATGCTACGGACTCGTTGGACCGCTGGCCGCAAACATGGCAAAAACTGCTGAAGAAGAGCGCGCCTACCTCGGCGTTCTGCGAGTGCTGGTGACCTCCTTCTTAAAAGGGACTGCCCCCATCATGGCAGTTGAGGTCGGTCGACGGGCCATTCCTGGACATCTGCGGCCATCCTTCCAGGAAGTAGAAAAAACTTGCCGGGCTGGAGGAAGTGCAGCCCCGGCGGCGGCCGCCGCAGCCGCTGGTAAGTAAAGGACCGAATGGCCGCGACTCGCCCCATCATCATCGTCAAAAAGAAGGTAGGCCACGGCGGCCACCACGGCGGCGCCTGGAAGGTGGCATACGCCGACTTTGTCACCGCCATGATGGCTCTTTTCATCGTGCTCTGGCTGATGAACAGCAGTAAGCAAGTTCAGGAGGCGGTGGGAGGATATTTCAAGGATCCCTCCGGAACCTCCAAACTCGTCGGCACCGATCAGCAGGGCTCGGGTGATAACTTTACTTTGAGCAAGCAGGACATGGCCAAGCTCAAGGAGCAATTGCAAAAGACGGTTCGTAAAGTCGCCGACTTCGACAAACTAAAAGATCACATCGAAATGACGGTTACATCCGAAGGCCTGCGAATCGAGTTGCTGGAATCCGCCTCCGGCACATTCTTTGAGTCAGGCAGCCCGCGTCCGAACGAGGATTGCAAGCAGCTCCTCGCCCTCCTCGCCGGGGAACTGGGAAAACTTCCAAACAAGATTTCCGTCGAGGGTCACACCGACTCCAAGCCCTACTCCGGCAGCACCACCTATGGAAATTGGGAACTCTCTACCGACCGCGCCAACGCAGCCCGCCGCGTCATGCAACAAAACGGCGTACGCGAGGACCAGATTTCCCAAGTCCGAGGCTACGCCGACCAGAGGCTACGAATTGCGAAGGACCCGCTGAATCCCTCGAACCGGCGAATCTCGTTCATCGTGCAATACGTCGAGGCAAATATTGCCACAGATTCGAACACCACGGTAACCCCACCCGCCAGCATCCCAGATCCGGCCGCAAAGAATCCGTCCTCCACCGAGCCCACTAAGAAGGACTGACGCGCACGAGGTTGTTGTTCCCGCCGCTTCACTAATCCGCATGTCGTATGCGTATGAATTCGTGACACATGTCCTAATCGAGAACGATTTTCTCTCGGTGGTCTTTTCAACCATCGATGCGAAACCTCGACAATTCATAGAGATAGATGAGTGCAACATTAAGGGCTTCTAATTGCATTAGACATCGTGCTGCTGATCACGAAACCGTCGGTCGGGTTCACTCCAGTGAACCAACTCCAAAGCGGAGGATCATGGAACAACAGATGCTCGAAGCTAGCCCCGCCGTATCGGTGAAACCTCACCAGTCCCCTATCGCCAAGTTGCTCGTCGCCGAGGATGACGTCCCCTTGGCCCACTTTCTGCAAAAAGGTCTCCAGACTCAGAAATACGAAGTGCAACTCGCCCACGATGGCGACGCCGCCTTCCAGGCTCTGTCCACTACCCAGTTCAACCTCCTGATCTTGGACTTGAACTTGCCCAAGATCGATGGCCTTTCCCTGCTCGGCCGGCTGCGGCCGATCATCCCTAATTTGCCGGTCCTGGTGCTGACCGCTCGCAGCCAGATGGAGGATCGCATCCAGGCGCTCGACAGCGGCGCCGACGACTGCATGGTCAAACCGTTCTCTTTTCAGGAGCTGACCGCCCGCTCACGGGCCCTGCTCAGACGCAACCGCAACAGCGCCGGAGGAATCCTGCAAGTCGGCGATCTGATTTTGAATCGCGCCGACTTCCGCGTAGAGCGCTCGGGCAAGAAGATTGAGTTAACCGCCAAAGAGTTCGCCCTCCTCGAATATTTCATGATGAACGCCAGGCGTACCGTCACCCGGGCAATGATCTTGGAGGAAGTCTGGAAGACCTCCTACGACGGCAGCACCAACCTCGTCGATGTTTATGTCAAGTACGTTCGTGACAAGGTGGATGCGGGGTTTGAATCCAAACTGATGCGGACGGTCCGTGGCATCGGCTACGTAATCACTGACTAGGAAAGGGATTAGCGATGTCGTTTTCTACCCCCAACAACTGCACGATGCCAGCTTTAGATCTGGCCACCGAGAGCGTAATCTCGCGCGAACTCCACCAGACCGCGCAACCGCTTACCGTGCTTCAGGGCTTGCTCGAACTTGCGCTGCTTACCTCGTGCACAACGGAAGAGTACCGGGAAGTCATTCAGCGGGCGATGCAGCAATCACGGAGAATCTCCGGCTGCTTTGATCTCGTCCGCAAGCTGTTTCACGTCCAGCAACCAGCACTTGACATCTCGAGCTTCTCGGTATCAGACATGGCAAGCGGTGTGATGGCACGTGTCGCTGATGGCTACGCCATTGCCGGAGTTGCATGTGAGTTTCAACCTCTTCCGCACTGCCATGAACTGGGCGTCGATGTGGTCACCGCCTCGGAAGGCAGGGTTTCCTCCGCCCTGGAACTGCTCCTTTCTAACCTCCCTCGTTGGACAAAGCCCGGGGGGAACGTGAAGATCGCGATCAAACTGGACGCCTCGAGCGTCATGGTAGCGATTCATGCCCGTCGGAAGGACGCCGAAGAGGGGTCTGGTGCGCCGGAACTCGAGTGGATGACCGCTCCTCTGCATCTGGCTCGCACCATGATCACCAGCACCGGCGGAAGCGTCGTGCAATTCGAACCAGGATTCTCCGCCCTGATTTCTCTGCCCAGAATGCAGCAAGACCACGGAGTGTACGAAACCCAAAGAATCGAGAGTGTTCATGTCTAGCCTGCTGATTGCTCCTCAACCGCCCGCCGCTGCTACTCCGACCGTCCTGGGCTCCGCCACCGCCCTGGGGCTCCTGGTGGTCAGTTCCAACGAAGAATTGCGGCAGGAACTGATGGCAAGGTTGCAGTCGGATCAGTGGACCTTGGATGAGGTCGCGAGTGGCGCTGAGGCGCTGGAAAAGATCGATGCCGGGCAAGTGTCCATGGTACTGATGGATCCAAACCTTCCTGACCTCAAGGTGGACGAATTCAAGGCGATTGTGCAGGCGCAGTATCCCTACGTCACCGTGATCCCCGTCAACCCACACACCGGGCAGCCCATCATAGCCACTCCTTCGCCCGACTCAATTTGTTTTGAGATCGTAAGGAAGATTGAGCGTGGTGTTCCCTTTCGCATGGGAAACGCGGTTGCGGCCGGTGCCAACGCGGAAAGCGATGCCATCCCCAACAGCTTGCCAGGATTCATCGGCATGGCGCCACCGGTTCAGCGCCTGTGCTCGGTGGTCCGCCTGGTGGCCCCCCGCGACACCACTGTGCTGATCACAGGAGAAAGCGGCACCGGCAAAGACGTGGTGGCGCGCGCGGTCCATCAACTCAGCTCCCGCCGTCTCAAACCCTTCGTGGTCATCAATTGCGCGGCAATTCCTGAAGCCCTGCTGGAAGCGGAATTGTTCGGCTTCGTCAAAGGAGCCTTCACTGGAGCGGTCCAGTCGAAAATCGGACGCATTCACGCCGCCCAGGGAGGAACGCTCTTCCTCGACGAAATCGGCGATCTCCCGCTGGGTCTGCAATCAAAACTGTTGCGCTTTCTCGAACAGGGAGAAGTCCAAAGGCTCGGCAGTACCGATACTTTTCGCGTCGACGTTCGCGTGATTGGCGCTACCAATGCCAATCTCCGCCGTCGAGTGCAAGAGCATCTGTTCCGCGAGGACTTGTTCTACCGCCTCTCCATCTTCCCCATCGAACTGAGTCCGCTCCGCGAGCGCATGGAGGACCTCCCGCTATTAACGCAAAGCTTTCTTACGAAGTTTTGCCCCCATAACGTCACCCTCAGCCCCGGGGCCGTGGCGCTTCTGCTGCAGCACACCTGGCCGGGTAATGTGCGAGAGCTCCGCAACGTCATCGAAAGGGCCAGCATTCTCGTCGGACAAGACCGGGAGATCAGGCCCGAGCACATTATTATCTGACCGGCAAGAGTTACCAGCTAGTGACTTTCGTTTACGAAATCACCAAAAAATTGGCTGACAGTATAGACAAAAAGAAACCCACGCCCCAATATTAGAGCCTGAGGAGAAATTTCTTCATACCCGCTTGCCTGGCCGAGTCCCACCGTTGACGGCAAGCAAGGGAGAGAAGAAGCACAGGTTTGATGGGAAGGCCACATTCGTCTTGCAAGGGGCCCGCTCGGTTGCGTCCTGAGGGATGCTGCTCTTCCGCGTCCCGCCGGTCAGGCCAACTCCATCCGCAGAAATACAGTCTCGCGCTATCCGCCACAGCGGAAACCTGTGCGTCACTACACCCAGTCTTGAACCGCCCTCAGGAGGCTTCGTGTTAAGCCAGAATGATACCGGGTTGAGGATGCTGGTCGTTGATGCATCGCCCGAAGATGTGAGTCTGGTCCGGGCCACGCTCGCCGCGGAGGATGTCCAGATAGCGGTCGCATCCAGCGCGGAATCAGCCCTGGAACGGATCCCGCAGCTTCGTCCGCGCATTGTTCTATCGGGCCTGCGCTTGCCGGGAATGAACGGTTTGGAATTTCTGGAGCGCGTACTCGCCCAAGACCCCGGAATCGACTTTATCCTGATGACCAGCCATTATTCGACAGAATCCGCAGTCGCTGCCATCCGCAAGGGAGCAACCGACTATCTTCCCAAACCCGTCGATGGCGAAAGGCTACGCCATTGTGTCGGCAATCTGGTGAAGGAAGCTCAGCTCCGCCGCAAGACCTTCCGCTTGGATCAGGATCTGGCAGATGTCTACCAGTTTGAAGGCATGATCGGACGCAGTCCTCTAATGCTGGAAGTATTTGCCAAGGTCCGGCGCATTTCGCCGCATTTCAGGTCGGTGCTGGTCACCGGGGAAACTGGAACCGGAAAGGAACTCGTCGCCCAGACTCTGCATAAGCTCAGCCCGGTGGCGGCTGCCCCTTTCGTCGTGTGTAACTGTTCAGCCCTGGTGGAAACCTTGCTGGAGAGCCAGTTGTTTGGCTACGTGCGCGGAGCATTTACCGGCGCCACCCAGGACAAGCCGGGTATCTTCGAGTACGCCGACGGCGGCACCGTTTTCCTCGACGAAGTCGGCGAACTGCCTCCATCGGCGCAAGCCAAGCTGCTGCGTGTCCTCCAGAACCACGAAGTGCAGCGCGTGGGTTCGCCCACTCCCCTGCAAGTCAATGTACGCGTCATTGCCGCTACCCATCGCGACCTCCGCAAGATGGTGGCCCAGGGGCAGTTCCGCGAAGACCTCTTCTACCGCTTGTCGGTGGTGGAGATCGCGGTACCGCGCTTGGCCCATCGGAAAGAGGATCTACCCTTGTTGCAACGGCATTTTCTGGAGAAGTATTCCTCCTTGTACGCCAAGCAAATCTCGGGAATTACCCGCCGCGCTCAGTCCTGCCTGGCATCGCACACTTGGCCCGGAAATATCCGGGAACTAGAAAACGTCATCAGCAGCAGTTGCATCATGAGTGTTGGAACCGTCATTGATCTGCCCGACCTGCCGGAAGTCCTGCGCTCGCCCGCACCCGCCGTTGAACGTGATGACGAAGAACTCGTGAGCATGGAGACCATCCAGCAACGTCACTTGCTGCGGGTCTTAAATCACGTGGAAGGCAATAAGGCCAGGGCGGCGGAGATTCTCGGAGTCGGCCGGAACACCATTTATCAGATCCTGAACCGGATCCGCGCCGGCGCCGATGCCAGATCCCGGGAACACGACCTCAGCGCCTGACCGGTTTCGCCCATCGCTGCGGGTTCGATGACCCCGTCCCCATTTTCCGCAGTCTCGATAGGATCATCACTAAAGTACTGAGTTTCCACAGCCAGAGCTAAATTTCTTCCCTCATTGAGCCGATGTCTTCTTCACGGAATTGTCAATCTTCGTGGGTCTGGCAAGGAGCGTTGCCCTGTTTTCGCCCGCCATCATCGAACAGTGGAGCCCATATCTTTCCATTGCTCTGATAGGTCTTTTGGCCTATCAGCAATGGCGGCTGTATCAACTTCGTAAGCGTACGGTGCAGCGCGAAGAACTGTTCCGCATCGTCGCCGAAAATGCCGCCGACATGATCGCGCTCGTTGATGTCAAGGGCCGCCGTCTTTATAACAGTCCTGCCTATGAGAAAATCCTCGGCTACTCTCCTGAGGAACTGGAAAAAACCTCGTCTTTCGAACAGATTCACCCTGAAGATCGCTACAAGATCCTCGAGGCCTCGCGGGAGGCACGCAATACCGGCATTGGCAGAAAGCTCGAATACCGCATACGTCACAAGAATGGCAGTTGGCGAATCGTGGAATCTGTGGCCAGCACCATCCGCGACAAATACGGGGAAGTCGAAAAACTGGTTATCGTCAATCGTGACATTACCGACCGCAAGCACACCGAGCAATTGCTTGAGCACAACTCTTTTCACGATGGTCTAACCGGACTGCCCAATCGCCGCCTTCTTCTGGATCGCCTGCAACGTTCCTTTGTTCGTGCCCAAAGAAACACCGACTACCAGTACGCCGTCCTTCTGGTCGACCTGGATAATTTCAAGACCCTGAACGACACCTTGGGCGCGACGGCCGGCGATCAAGTCCTCATGGAGCTTGGCGGACGCCTCGCCTCCTGTCTGCGCCATCACGACACCGTTGCCCGTCCGGGAAACCAGATCCCCAGCAATGACGCCGTGTTGTCCCGCATGGGCGGCGACGAATTTACCATTCTGCTCGAAGGCATCACCGATCCGAGCGACGCGCTCCGCGTAGCCCAACGCCTGCAAGCTGCGGTCGCAACCCCTTTTGCCGTCGGAGACCAGGAGTCACCAGCCGCCATTAGCATTGGCATCGCTTTGAGCACTGACGAACACAACCGCGCCGAGGACCTGTTGCAGTACGCCGATGTTGCGGTCCACCGGGCCAAGGCCCTTGGCGGCTCACGCTGTGAACTGTTTCACGAAGGCATGCATACCCGCGCCGTCAACCGGCTCAAACTCGAGTCCGAACTTCGGGTCGCTATCGATCGCCGCCAGTTCCAACTCTGTTACCAACCCATTCTCAACCTTGAGACCCGGCAAGCCGTGGGCTTCGAGGCTCTGGTGCGCTGGCATCATCCTGAGCATGGCGTGGTCTCGCCCTCCAGGTTCATTGAGGTCGCGGAACGCGCCGGACTCATGATCCCCATCGGAAAGTGGGTGATTCGCGAAGCCTGCCAGCAGTTGCGCTCGTGGCAGTCCGCCTATCCTACCCTCGGCGCTTTGACCATGACCGTTAACATCTCGGCCAAACAGTTTGCTCATGCCGACCTTCGTGACGACCTCAAAGCCGCCATACACGAGAATCACATCACTCCCTCCAGCCTACAGATCGAATTGACCGAGGCTGATGCCCAGGCCGACCCAAAGCTGACCTCTGACCTCTTCACTCAGCTCAAGCATCTCGGCGTTCGCATCAGCATCGGCGACTTTGGCACTGGGCGTTCCTCGCTGAGCTGGCTGCGGCGCTCGCCTTTGGATGAACTCAAGATTGATCGCTCACTGATCGCCAGTATGCCTTCAGATCGCAGCAGTTTTGACGTCGTGAACATGACCATCATCCTGGCACACGAGCTGAATCTGGAAGTTGTTGCGGAAGGGATTGAAACCGCCGTACACCTCGAGCGCGTCCGGCGACTGGGCTGCGAACTCGGTCAGGGATACTTCTTCTCCAAACCGCTTCAGGCGGAACAAGCCGACGAGATTCTGAAGCAGCAAAGCCAGCGTGCCAGCGCCGCCTCCGCCGGCCATAAATAAACATTACGCGGATAATGCCCAGATCCGGCTTAGATCACCGCCGCAGGGCTGCTTCCCGTCGCCGCAAACACATCAGCGATTTCCTGCCCGGCGATTTCCACGAAAGCCTGCACCACCGTAGGATCAAACTGTACGCCCCCGCCTGCGATCAGTCGATGCACCGCTTCTTCGTGCGCCAACCCTTTGCGATAGCAGCGATTTGAGATCATGGCATCATAGGCGTCAATCACCGACACAATGCGCGAGCCGATAGGAATCTCTTCGCCTTTCAATCCGCCAGGATAGCCCTTGCCATCGTAACTTTCGTGATGGTGCAGGGCGTAGAGGCTGGCCTTGTCCAGACCCGGGAACAAACGCAGAATCGACCAGCTATACTCCGGGTGTTTGTTCATCAAGGTGCGCTCTTCGTCAGTCAGCATGCCTTCCTTCTTAAGGATGGCATCCGGCACACCGATTTTTCCAATGTCATGCAACAACGCGGCCACTTCGAGCTGATAGAAATCCGCTTCCTCGAGCTGGAGCTTTCGGGCGACGCGCACCGCCCATTCCGCCAAACGCGTGCTGTGGATTCCCGTATTAAGGTCTCGCAGATCGAGTAGCTGATTGAAGGCGCAGATGGCTGACTTGAGGAGCGCCCGCTGCTGCTCCTCAAGTTCCTTCACTCGCAACAGCGATTCCATGCCCGGCAATCCTGTCACCCAATCGTGTCCTGAAGTCGCCATAGAGTCTCCCGCTAGTTCAACCCCAGGCTGCTGCGCCAGGCTTGCACCGCCAGATAGGTGTCCAGGCGCCCGTGTCCCATCTGAGGATCGGAAATGGCATCCGTGTGCGCCAGGGCATTGGCCGCCTGAGGTGCAGAGCTGGGAGCACTCACACTCCCGCCCAGGGACAGTGTGAGATTAAGCGAACCCAGCGACAGGCCGGCTTGCGTGGCTGCCTTCGTGTTCAACGAGGCGACCAGTAGGGCGCTTGTGCCCGAAACCAGCGGCGTAGAGAATGAAGTTCCCCAGCCCGCAGCGTAAGTGCCGAAAGGATAGGTGGTCATTACTCCTTCTCCCGGAGCAGCCAGCCACACCGGCGGCGCTCCGTAGTTGGAGAAGGTGGAAGGAGTGTCGCTGTTGCTGGTGGAAGCCACATCGATCACGCCCTTGAGCGCGGCCGGATAGACGGTCGCCTGTTGGCCGCTGTTTCCCGCAGCAGCCACGCAGATCACGCCATTCGCGGTCGCGTAGTTCACCGCGTTCGCCAACTCCTGCGAGTAGCTGGAATAGTTGAAGCTCATATTGATCACTTTGGCGCCATGACCCACTGCGTAGTAGACCGCGCGCAGGATGTCAGAGTCATATCCGGTTCCATTTGCTAGGAAAGCCTTGAGCGGCAGTATCTGGGCCTGGGGTGCCACCAGATGGATGAGCCCCGCGGTCATGGTGCCGTGGCCAAAGGCTGCGTATTGAGGATTCCCATCCAGAACCGCGACCGTCGACTGATCCAGCACCGCCACCGTCGACTGGCTGACCTGCGCCGTCTGAACTCCATTTCCATCCAGCACCGCAACCGTGGACTGGCTCACATCACCCATCTCCGAACCGCCACTCTGGTTGCGCGTGAAATCGTAGCCGGGAAGCAGCGAATTCTTCAGTACCGGATGATTGGGATCAACGCCGGTATCGATATCCGCGACGATCACTCCGGATCCCGTAGTGTTGAATGTGGATTGGGTCGTGCTCGTGCGAATCAGCGTATTCGCCGGCTGGTAAACATACCCGTGCCACACCGTCGCGCCATAATAGCTGTATGGCGCTTCGTCGTTCAGATAGGACGGAGCAGAACCGGCGGATGAGCCCTGGGTCTGCACTGTCTGATCGACTTCTACGTCGACCAGCCCTAGCACCGAGATGTTGAGCAGCGAAAGCAACGGAGCAAGCTGCGAGGGAAGCTCAATCATAAAGAGCTGGCCCTGAGGATCGCCTAATGATTCCACCGTCGAGCAGCCGAGCAGGCCACAAAGATTCAATAGTCCGTTCAAGCCCAGGCTGTCTCGCACCACCAGCCGCGTCTGCGGAACCGGCTGGCCGGTTGCACCGTATGCCGGCAGGCTCTGCGCCGCAAAACATACCAGCAGCATGAGCACGCTCATGGTCCGAAGATAGCCGCTATTCCAGTTGCCAGTCTTCTTGCTTTTCATCGTTCTCCCTTTGACCCATCCGCCCAATTGCTGACTCGGTTGAGTCTACCCAAAACTTGAAGCCACCAAAACTTACACCCGTAATTCGTTCGGGTTACTGTTTGTGGTTACCTTCCGGCCTCTCGGCCGAAGCACACGTTCAACCTAAGTCATTGTTTTTGAATGACTTAATATGAACTCCGTAAAGGGGGAGGATGATTTCGGGGGCTTCACCGCGGCTGATCGCAATACACAGGCTGTGCGCCGCTACAAACTCCAGTTGAAACTCGCCAAACTCGTTGGTGGAGGTGTGCGCGATCGCCTTGGTTCCTGTCTGCAACCGAACCGCTAATCCTGGCGTTTTACGATCCGCCCCGCCGCGCTCCA